>VOFE01001618.1_pt1 | contig 182001 bp, 252 predicted proteins | sample 5384071 | NCBI WGS metagenome assembly VOFE01 (sample SAMN12384724, study PRJNA508395) | human gut metagenome | isolation source: healthy gut D | host: Homo sapiens
GCCTTCCGGCATCTGGTAGGTCGCTGTAACAAGAGAGCAATCTTTCAGGCTTGGTGTCTCATCTCCAATATATACCTGAATTCCGGATTCGTTTGTCTTTCCGGTCGTCTCTTCCAGCAAATGTGATACTTCATTTTTATCTTCCAGCTTTTCAAGCAGCTCACTCGTCTTGGAGATATCTCCAAGCTCCGGATACTTCAAAATGTTTGTCGCACCGCTGGTATAAACCTCAAGTTCCTGTGCCTCATGTATCGCTTCCACAATTCCCTGAAAGATCTGGTCTAATATCTCGCCATACCCTCCGGATTGCTTCTTCATCGCCTGAATCATCTCTAAATTGATGTCTTCTAAGCTTGCACCCTGTAAGAAGGTATTCAATAAGATATTAAATTTCAGAACATCTTCATTATCAAGGCTTACATTGATGTGAATCATCTGATTCTTAATAATGTTACCCTCAACCACTATGACGGCAAGAAGTGTTTTTTCATCAACAAGGGAAAGCTGGATAAACTTGACTGTTTTCTCATAATTTGGTGCTGTTACCATCGTTGCATAATTGGTATTGTACGCCAGTACCTTTGCAACCTGCTTTAAGAGCACCTCCATGCGATCCACCCGCTCTAACAGTGTGTCACGCTCCTGCTTTGCAACCTCAGCAAACTCTTCCTTTTCATCCATCAGCTGATCGACATAGAACGAAAAGTAGTTCGAATTCCGATCAGAACGCCAAAAAGCACTTCGTACTTTGTGATCTTCTCTCTGCCACGAAAGACCAGAATCCCACTGATGATTCCGGACACGAGGAATGACAGCATTAAAAAGAAACTCCCAAGCCCTGGATTCCCATACACATCATAAAACTTCGCCATGGAGTCTCCAAGCCCTCCTCCAAGCAGCAGAAGGAGAAGTCCTATCGTATATGCTTTTTCAGTCCTGATCTTTCCCTTCTCAAGATGGATCATCAAAATCGCTGTAATCGCAAGGATAAAACCAAGTCCCTGGTTCCACCCGGGCGTTCTCCAAACCAGACGACCGCCAAAACAGCCGGAACGATGACGCCAAGTTTCATAAAAGTAGATGAAAGAATGACCCCGTTTTTCCGTACATTCCACTGAAGCAGAATAAAGGAGCCACAGTATAGAAGCCCTGTTACCACACCAAACACGATCGTCACCGGCATCCCTTTTCCGTCTGTCTGCGTCAGCCCCCGCCCGGTGAGGATAAGTCCTGCCAGCACACACACAACATAATTCATCAGCAAGATACCATAATGCCCCTGACAGTATTTCTCGCTCGCACGCATAAAGATGGAGACCCCTGCACTACAAAGAATCGCCAAAATCAAATAGATCATTCCTCTTCCTCCTCATCCTGTAAAAACCATGTCATCACCGTATTACTGATATCGATCCCCCGATCCGTGAGAAAAATCTTTCCGCCTTCTCTTTGAACGAGACCGTCCGCTTTAACTTTTTTTCAGCTCTTTTCCGTAAACATCCTCTATGGCGCAGCCAAAAGTATCCTCAAACCGAGATTCCGAAACTCCTTCCATCATCCGAAGTCCCAGGAAGAATGTCTCTTCCTGCGCTTCCCTGAACTGAGATCATCTGCATGTTCTCCCTGATCATCCGGGACGCTTCCCGCGGCTTATGTTCTTTCCAAAGCGCCACATACTGCCTCCGGTCTCGAATGTTGCTCCATCGCTTTTCCTTCCAGAGTGAAGCCGCTCCCACACCAAATCCCAAATACGGAACCCGCTTCCAGTAGCCGATATTATGGCGGCACATTTTCCCTTCTTTTGCATAGTTGGAAATTTCATATCGTTCATAGCCATATCCGTGCAGGATCTCTTTCGTCCGCTCGTACATCTGACGCTCCGTCTCCTCATCCGGCAGCGGGGATGCCCCGCCGGATGAGGAGACTTTTCATACCAGTTTCCAAACGGCGTCCCTCCTCCAAAATCAGGCTGTAGGCTGAAACGTGATCCGGCAAAGACGGCATATCTTCTCAAGCGTCCTTTCGTAACTATTAAGAGTCTGCCCCGGAATAGCAGACATCAAATCGATATTGATATTGTCACACCCGGCTTTTCTGGCTTCCTCATAGGTCTTGAGAAACTCTTTCCAGGTGTGGATTCTTCCCAGGATTCGAAGTTCCCCTTCATCGGCAGACTGTAAGCCGATACTCAGACGGTTGACTCCGGTCTTTAAGTAGTCTGCCATACGTTCGCTCTCCCTGTACCTGGATTATACTCCATTGTAATCTCCGCATCTTTCGCGAGAGTGAAAGTCTCCCTCACCGCACAAAGAATCCCGCCGATCTGCTCCGGCGTAAGGATGGACGGCGTCCCTCCGCCAAGAAAAACACTTGATACCTGACACCCTCTTCCCATATCGCCGACGCTTCGGATTTCCTTTACTAATGCCTCCAGATATTCTTCCCTCTCTGGCTCCCCGGCAGGGCCGGACAGGAAATCGCAGTAAGCGCATTTCCTGACACAAAATGGAATATGGATATAAAGTTCAAGTTCTTTCATGATTGTTTATCCTCATTTCTGTCTTACATACTCTTCTTCTACTTTACAGGAAACAAAAGGAAATGCAAGGAATGAGACCGGGAATCGTTCCAAACAGCCTCCCGGTCTCCTTTCCGGCTTACAGCCGGTACCCTTTTAAATTGACATTGCGTTTAAACCCCTGTATAAGTCACCGCCAGATATAACAGGACAACCACCATCAGAACGGCGGTTGATCCCGCGAAATAAGCCCAGATCTGGGAAGCAATCCCTGTATATAAGACGAACCGTTCTCCCATAAACAAAACGATCATAGCTCCAAGAGCCAGTGCAAACAAAATCGGTATTCCATAATACCACAAAAGCTGCTTCTGGATGATCCGGTTGATCTCTCCCCTTTTCACCCCCAGCTTGGAAAGCACATCATACCGGTAACGGTGGCGAGACGCGTCACTTAACTGCTGAACCGCAAGCACCGTCAGAGCAGTACAGACAAAGACAGCCGCCACATAGATCAACGGATAGGCGATAGCAGTCAGCAAATAATTCAGCTCTTCTTCCAGATCTGTCTGTACAAGCACCGGAGTCGTCATGGAGATCACTTCGTCCGTCCCACTGCCCCAGATAAATTTTTCTGCTTCCTCCGCCTGTTTCTTTCCCCCATATGTTTTAATCTTTTCCTCTATAATCGTTTGTTCCCGCCGGCTTTCCAGTCTTTCCAGTTCTTCCAAAAGCCCCTTAGGAGCCTCCCCCTTCAGATCTGCCGCCAGAAGTGTATAGTATGGCTCCATGGAAGCGGCTGCTTCATCCGGCAAGACGATCACATAATCCGCCCCATTATGTCCGTTCTGTCCGAACGCCTCCGTGTAAATCCCCTGACACGAATAAGTTCTGCCTGCGGCCTCCACCTGATTTTCTCTGGAAAACTGTTTCAGATATCTTTCCATTCTCGGCTTCGTCTGAATACAGTACTCTCCGTCAGAAAGGGCTACCGGCTCATAACCCAACATGCTCCGCAGGCGATTATAATCACTCTCTTTCATATAGGTATCCATCTGAAAATAGGCTTCTGATGCCATGGCCTCCACGATCCCATCCTGCACATTCATCTTCACATCCCGCTTGTTCTCACGCCTTACAGAGTCAAACTCCCACTTCATATATTCCAAATGATCCATAAGATACCTGTTTACTGTATCCTTCCCATTTTGATAAATATGATAAGTAAACAGGTCTTTCACCTCTGCTTTCTCCTCGATGACGTCCCTGTCTTCTTTCATGGTCTCCTGAGGATCCTGTGCAAAAACCAGCACGTCAAACGGCATCTGATAGGTCATCATTTTATTCTGATAATCGTAGAGCATCATAGCACAGCTCGTTCCAAGAACCGCACAGGCAAACAGAATCGTCACTGTTCCCATCGTAAACTTCATAGAATGGATTTTGGACGCCAACTGTCGCAGTAAAAACAATCTGTCCTTTTTATAGACGCCTTTTCCTCCCCGCTCAATATACCAGAACAACCAGGCGGCCAGCCCTCAAAGAACAGATAAATCATAAAAACCAGTACTGCCGAAAGAATCATCCCGTTTACCATATGCATCCGATGCGTATAAAGGATCACGCCATACCCGATTACATAACAAATCGACAGCGGAAGAAAGATCCGTCTCCATTTCCGGACTGGCGCCTGATCCCCCTCGTTCTTCTTCTCCAGATCCATAAATTTTCGGATATTCATCTTTTTCATCCGCCGTTTCACCCGCCACAGTGCCAGCAGATATGTACCGGCATAAAGCCCGCTTGTCAGAAGAAACGTGGAAAGTTCCATATGAAAATGGATCGTGTATTCCTCCCCGAAAATATGATAAAAAACAGAGGTCAGAACCTGTTCCAGAAAGATCCCCGGAACCATTCCGATTACAAAGGCAAGCAGACCAAAAATCGTATTTTCCTTCATAAAGATTTTACGGATCTGTTTTTTGTTCATCCCGATGAGGAGATAAATTCCAAACTCCCGGCTCCGTTTTTCCATCATAAACGCCACAATATAGCGTACAAGCCAGGAGACAATGAGGACGATAAATCCCGCTGCAATCCCGATCATCGCCTCCATAACTCCCGCCACCGTAGCCAGTTTTTTGATCTGAGGCGAAAACATCATAGAATGAAAGGCAAACATCAGTGCCGTGACAAGAATCATGGTGATCAGATACACCCCATAGTCACGAACCGTCTTTCTGACATTACGAAACGCCAGCTTACTCAACATCCAGATCACCTCCCGTCAGCGAGAGCACATCCAGAATCTGATTCAAAAACGTACGTCTGTCCTGCTTCCCACGGTTGAGCTCGTGGAAAATCGCACCATCCTTCAAAAGAGAATTCTCTTACAATAACTGGCTGAAAAGGCATCATGTGTTACCATCAGGATGGTTGCTCCAAACTGTACATTCATCATTCGGAAAGTTTCCAGAAGCATCCGGGCCGACCTGGAATCCAGCGCCCCGGTTGGCTCATCCGCAAGAATCAGCTTCGGATGATTGACAAGTGCTCTGGCACAGGCACAGCGCTGCTTTTGCCCGCCGGAAACCTGATAGGGAAATTTCTTTCTGTACTCCCAGATCCCTAAAGCTCTCATCACCGACGCTACTGTCTGCTGGATCTCCTGTTTTTTTTTTTTGTGAAGTGTCATGGCAAGAATCACATTTTCTTCTAAGGTCAGCGTATCCAGAAGGTTAAAATCCTGAAATACAAAGCCCAGATTCTCCTTACGGAACTTTGCCACCTCTTCCTCTTTCAGTGTTGTGATATCCATATTGTCATAAAAAATATGACCGGACGTCACCTGATCCACCGTAGCAAGAAGATTCAAAAGAGTGGTTTTTCCGCTTCCGCTGGCTCCCATAATAGCGGTGAACTCTCCCTTTTCCACTTCAAAACTGATCCGGTTGACTGCTTTTGTGATCGTATCTTTATTGCCGTAAAACTTTTCCACATCACATACTTTGATGATCGTATCCATCCTGTATCCTCCTTTATCTTACGAAGCTTATGCCCCGTCTTTTGATAGATCCAGTTTACAGAATATCTTCTCCTTTCGGTATCGGTTTTCCTTTCTCCAATCTTACAGTTTCGAAAGAAACGTCCCTTTGGGAAATGTCAGAAGGAATCTGGTAAATTTCCTTCCTCCGATTCCGCCTTTATGGCAATTCCAAGCTTATCGCAGAGTTTCCGGGAAAGATACAGTCCGATCCCGGTGGCGTGCTCATGCGTCCTCCCGTTCGTCCCGGTAAATCCCTTTTCAAAGATCCTCCGCATCTCCTCCTGCCGGATCCCGATTCCGTCGTCTTCCACTATAAGAAGAACCGCCTCCTGTTTCTTTCTTGCGCTGACCTGGATATGTCCGCACGCTCCCTTTTTGTATTTCACCGCATTGGCAAACATCTGTCCCAGTATGAATTCAATCCATTTCTCATCACAAAATGCTGTCGCATCCCCACAGTCTATGTCTACCGACATCCCATTGGAAATCAGAAGCTGTTTTTGTCGCTTTACCGCTTCTCTTACCGTATGTTCAAGCGAAATCTCCCGGATCCGGTAATCCTTGCTGACCTGATCCGCCCTCGCATAGTAAAGAGCCATCTCCACATCCCGGTCAAGCCGTTCCGCCAAGAGCCGCACCTTTCTGGAATCCAGCTCTTTTGATTCGCACACATCAGCTCCAACACGGAAAGCGGCGTTTTTACCTCATGGATCCATGTCTCAATATACTCTTTGTACTCCTGCTTCTGACTCTCCAGATCACGAATCTTCTCTATCACAGATTTATTGGACCGGCGGAGCATATCAAAATAGATCTGATCTTCCAAGTGATACTCTGGCTGTGCAACCTCCGCGATCAGATACTTTTCGTCAAGAGCCCCAAACGTCTCCTCCAGCTCATCGAAATATCGTTTTCTTTTCCAGAAATCAGCCCCATAAAAGATGAACACACCAAACAGCCAGACGATCAGAATAAGCGACGCGTCGTCTTTCCCCACGCCAATAATAAGAAGATAAAAAAACAACAATACGATGCCTGTCATCTGTCCCAGAATTCCAGGCAGCCGGTCTCTGATATAGTTTGCGAGATTCAAACCTGATACCCCATTCCTCTCTTTGTTTTAATCATATGGTCCACACCGAGGGCTGATAGCTTATTCCGGATCCGTGTCATATGAACGCTCAGAGCATTATCGTCGATAAAGACGTCCTGATCCCAAAGATACTCTGTCAGATCCCCACGGAAACAATCTCCCCGGATGCCGGAACAAATAGTACAAAATCTTTAACTCATTCCTGGTCAGATCCACCCTTTGTCCCCTGTATTCCAGGCAGGCCTCCGGCACAAAAAGCCGTACTCCCTGGCAGCAAAGCTGCTCCTTTTCCTGTTTCTTCGGCTTTGATCTTCTTAATACTGCCCGGATATGGGCAAGAAGAACCGGAGCCTGGTATGGCTTCGCGATAAAGTCATCTCCACCCCGGGTCAGGCACTCCAGCTCATCCATCGCAGAAGAACGTCCTGTCAGAAAAATCACCGGTACTTCCGACGTTTCTCGGATCCTGGCGCACAACGTAATCCCATTGACCGACCCAAGCTGTACATCCAGAAGCACCAGATCCGGACTCTTTTCCTCTACAATCCTTGGGATTTCCGAAAAATCATCCGGTGCTGACGCCTCAAATCCATTCTGCCTAAGCAGCACACAGAGTTCCTCTCTTAGCAATGCGTCATCTTCCACAACCAATATTGACTCCATTTGCTTCCCTCCTGATATGATGAATTGGGGACGTGTTCCGATGCATCGGAACACGTCCCTCTACACTTCAAAACAATTCTGACTATTTATCGTCCAGCTTGAGCACGCTCATAAATGCTTTCTGTGGTATCTCCACGTTGCCGACCTGGCGCATACGTTTCTTACCTTCCTTCTGTTTTTCTAACAGCTTTCTCTTTCGCGAGATATCTCCACCGTAGCATTTTGCAAGCACATCCTTACGCATCGCCTTGACCGTCTCTCTTGCAATGATCTTACTGCCGACAGCTGCCTGGATCGGTATTTCAAACAGGTGTCTCGGTATCTCTTCTTTTCAGTTTCTCACACATCCTGCGGCCTCTGTCGTAGGCACTCCCCTCAAAAACAATAAAGGACAAAGCGTCTACCTCTTCTTTATTGACAAGAATGTCAAGCTTTACTAGAGAGGACTGCTGATATCCAAGCATCTCGTAGTCGAAGGATGCGTAGCCTCTGGATCTGGATTTCAGTGCGTCGAAGAAATCATAAATAATTTCATTCAGCGGCAAATGATAGTGAAGCACCGCCCTGGTTGCCTCGATATATTCCATCCCTTGGTACTCTCCTCTTCGTTCCTGGCAAAGATCCATAATGGCACCGATAAATTCAGTTGTTACCATGATCTCGGCATTTACCATTGGTTCTTCCATGTACTCGATCTCACTTGGCTCCGGCAGATTGGAAGGATTCGTAAGTTCGATCACTTCTCCGTTCGTCTTGTGTACTTTGTAGATTACGCTCGGTGCGGTGGTGACGAGATCCAGATTGTACTCCCTGCTCCAACCGTTCCTGGATAATCTCCAGATGCAAAAGTCCTAAGAATCCGCACCGGAATCCAAATCCGAGAGCAATGGACGTCTCCGGCTCAAACTGAAGAGAAGCGTCGTTTAACTGTAACTTCTCCAGGGCGTCCCGAAGATCCGGGTACTTGGCGCCGTCCGCCGGATACATCCCACAGTATACCATTGGATTGACTTTCTTATATCCCGGCAGCGGTTTTTCGCATGGGCGGTTTGCATCGGTGACCGTATCACCTACCCTGGCGTCTTTTACATTTTTTAATACGGGCTGTAATGTAGCCGACCATTCCTGCACTCAGCTCTTCACATGGAATGAAACGGCCCGCGCCGAAATAACCGACTTCCACGACTTCTTCCCTGGCGCCTGTCGCCATCATCTGAATCTTGGTTCCTTTCTTCACGGTTCCCTCTTTGATCCGGCAGAAGATAATGACACCCTTGTAGGAATCATACACGGAATCAAAAATGAGCGCCTGCAGCGGCGCCTGAGGATCCCCATTTGGAGCAGGAATCTTGTGGACGATCTCCTCGAGTACCTGATCCACATGCAGCCCGGTCTTGGCGGAAATCTGCGGTGCATCCGTGGCCTCAATGCCGATCACGTCCTCGATCTCCTCGATAACACGTTCCGGTTCCGCACTTGGAAGATCTACCTTATTGATTACCGGGAAAACGTCCAAATTGTGATCCAGCGCCAGATAGACGTTGGCAAGAGTCTGTGCCTCCACACCCTGGGCAGCGTCCACCACCAGAATCGCGCCGTCGCAGGCCGCCAGGCTTCTGGATACTTCATAGTTAAAATCCACGTGTCCCGGCGTGTCGATCAGGTTAAAGATATATTCATTCCCGTCCTTTGCCTTGTAGACGGTATGAACCGTCTGCGCTTTGATTGTGATGCCTCTCCCTCTCCAGCTCCATATTATCAAGAACCTGAGACTGCATCTCTCGGCTTGTCAGCAAACCGGTCATCTCAATGATCCGGTCCGCCAAAGTCGATTTCCCGTGATCAATATGTGCAATGATGCAGAAATTCCGTATATGTTTTTGATCAATAACTGACAATGTAAGTTCCTCCCATCAACTCATTTTAACTACTGTATTGCATAATCAGAAGCTCTACCGCCATGGTGTCGGCAAGCTTCCCTGTCTTAACTTCTTCTTCAGTCCCCGCACAGTCTTCCAATATCTGCCGAAGCTTACGTATCGAAAACTTCTGCGCCTGTGCCAGGTATTTTCCAACCGCAAACGGCGGGATTTTCACATGCTCACTGATCTCCTTTTTTGCCGTATCCCCGTCTGCTCATTTCGGAGACTTCCATCAGGATGCGGAACTGCCGGACCATCAGAAATAAAATCCGCATCGGCGGCTCCTTTAAGGCAAGCAGGTCATAATAATATAGAAGCGCCTGCTTTTGCCTTTTCTCTGCTACAGCATGGATCATCTCAAAAATCTGATTATCAATGTGTGTCGTACAGATCTCCTCCATATCGTGAATAGTAATCTCTGTCCTTCCCATCGTGTAGCAAAAAGTTTCTCCAGCTCTCCGTGAATATTCTCCATATCGTCACCGACCTTGGTGAGAAAGAACCGGACCGCGGACTGCGTGATCTGCTTTCCTTCCTTCTGGATCATAGAAAGCACCCATTTCTGCAGGGTAGCGCCGTCCTGCCTTGTCATTTCCACAATCCGGCCTTTTTCTTTCACTGCTTTGTAGAGCTTGCCACGCTTGTCCACCTCGCTCTCGACAAAAGAAAGCACGCCGTCTCCGGCATACTGCGGATATACTCAGAAAGCTCCGGAGAGGCACTTTTGAAAAACCCCGTGTCCTCCATGACAATGAGGCGGCGCGGCGCAAAGAACGGCAGCGTCTCCGCCAGGTCTATCACCTGCTTTACGTCCGTCCCCTTTCCCTCATAATATGCATAGTTCATTGTATCCCCCTTCGGGAAGCATAGCTTTAGAGAGCCTATCCTTATATTGCTTTTTCAGATAGCTCTCTTCGCCATACAAAAGATATACCTGTTTGAATTGTCCTGTTTTGAGATCTTCATTTAAACTTTTCATAACGCTATTCTAGCATAGAACGTGTTTTTCCGTAAACACCTAACTGAAAATTTTCCGAGTCCGATTTCATCATGCTCTTTGATGATCCTGTCCTATCCTGTTTCGTTCCCTCCTGCGCCAGAAAAGCGCTCAATCCGCATCTGCTTTCCGTCACTTCGGATCGTCACCGCCCCGGTATCCTTTGTGCAAAAAATTTTCATATCCGCTTTTTTCAGCCGGTTGATGAGTTTTTCTCCCGGATGTCCGTACGGATTGTCTTTCCCAGCGGAAATGAGCGCCACGTCCGCATGATTCTGTTCGAGAAACTGATCCGTCGTAGCACCATCGGAGCCGTGATGTGCTGTTTTCAGCACTGTGTATATCCCGTTTGCGTATGCCCCGGATAAAAAATCCTGCTCTCCGGCCCCTTCCAGATCCCCGGTAAAAAGCATGGAAAACCGCTGATACTCAAGCTTCAGGATCATGGAAGCCTCATTTCCGGCTCCCCCTGGTACGCTTCTGACGGTCCCAGGCAGGACACAACCGCTCCCTTTTCATCTCTTACTGCCATCCCCGGCTTTATACATTGTACCCGGACGCCGTTCTTTCTTGCCGTTCGGGCAAGCCCATTCAGTCCCTCATCCCACAGCCTTTTCTCTGGCAGAAGGAGGGTCTTGATTGGAACTCCCAGTCTCCCCCCTCTCGATCATCTCTTGCACACCGCTGATGTGATCCGCGTCCCCGTGGGAGATGAACACATAATCCAGTGTCCCCCACGCCCCGGCTTTTTAGAAACGGTTCCAGAGTATAGCGGGCAAGATCCTGCCCGGAAGTACTTCCTCCGTCTACAAGGCAGGTCCATCCTCCAGGCATCCGGAAGAAGATTCCATCTCCCTGCCCTACATCCACCATGGTGATCTCTAGTTCGCCGCGATGCTGATTCCACGGTCCCAGAAGACAGCAAAGTCCAACCAGAAGAAATCCTGTCCCAAGCTTTCTCTTTCTCCAGCACAAGGCATAGGCAAGGATCAAAAATGCCAGGTAACAACAGATCCGAACCCATCCCGGTTCCCCGGTAATGACCCTGGCCGCGGGAAGCTGGAGCATGATCTGGCAGTTCCACTCGTAAAAACAAAGCACCAGCTTACTGATCCACAGAAATACCGTCGCGAACGGCGGCAGGATAAGACAGCACAGACTCCCCAGCAGCCCCGCGGCCATAACAACGGACATCAGGGAAATCACCCAGAGATTGATCAGCACGGAATAGAGCGGAAATTCAAAATAGGATGTAAGCAGCACCGGAAATGTCAGCAACTGGATACAAATTCCCGGCCACATGGCCGCCAGAAACTTCCCATGGAACCCTTTCTTTTCCTTTCCGGTCAGATGTATCCGCAGAGTCTCCCCTGCCCAGATAGCAAAGATCGCCCCAAAGGAAAGAAGAAATCCCACATCATACACCGAGCGCGGATGAGCTCCCAGGAGAATCGCCGCTGAGACAGCAAGGCTTGTCAGAAGGTCGTAAACCCGCCCGCTCACCTCGGCTCCCATCCGCATCAGATACATCAGCACTGCCCGTTTTGCTGAAACACTGAATCCTGTCATCACCGCATAGGGAAATAATATCAGTGTTCCGACAAGAGCTCCCGCCAAAAATGGTGCTCCTGCTTTTCTCATCAAACGATAGAGCATCAGACCGATAAAGGACACATGCAGACCGGACACTGCCAGCAGATGGGCGATCCCGTTCTTCTGATAGAGCTCTTTCGTCTCCGGTTCCAGTCCGCTCTTATCTCCGAGAAGGATTCCACTAAGCACTGCTCCTTCATCTCCCATCCGGGTCAGGAGCTCGTCTTTCCACTGTTCCCGCAGACGGGCAAGCCATTCTTTTTCCATATTGTATTGTCGTATCATTGACTTCGATTGATTCCGGAAGGATTCTTCCGCAGATCTTTTGATTTAGATAGTAAGAACGGGAGTCAAACGCTCCCGGATTGGACGGCCTTTCAAACAACTGAAAGGTTCCTGTGACTGTGATCGTATTGCCGATCTTATAACCGCTCCATGTGGAGCTGTAGACAATGTAGCCTCTGTCTTCTGAACGGAGATACCATGTCGGACCTTTTTCTCTTTGCTCTCTTTTGTAAATCTGTCCGGTCACCCGGACGGTCTCCCCATCCATCCGTAGGACTTCGGGCGGGAGCTCTTCCTTTGCTCCCACCCAGAAGATCACATACCGAATCATCAGAAAAACAAGGCATATCATCACCAGAGGCCTGTTTTCAATCTTTTCCTTCTCCTTCCACAAGATCCAGATTACGCGAAAGCGGCTGGTCCAGAGGTACGCTCTGTCCAAAACGGATATCGCTCTCGCCGTTGATGGAAATCTGCACCTGTCCTGCCGTTCCGCTCTCCACAATCGAATTGACAATGGAGTAGATCAGAATCTCCGGCTTAACGTTGGACTTCATATTCATCAGTTCCTGGTCAAAATTGACGTAGCAGATCTGATCCTTTGTAGAAACACTCAAAATCTTGGTGTTGGCCGGTAACGTCTCATACGCTCCTGAAGAAGACGGACCTTTCAGAAGCTGTTCGATCACCAGCCGTTCCATCGATATATTACTGTTATAACGTACATTATTGACCGTTTCTTTTACGAGTCCGTCTCCGGCTTTGTTGGCAAAATAAAGTGTCAGTGATGTGGATTGATAAAAATGCAGCGAGGATCCGACATTCTGAACGAAATCCTCAGAACTCATCAGGCCGACCGGCATCTTATCTGACCTCAGAAGCGGCTCCCGCTCAATATAAAAGGAAACATACTGGATACCGGAAATCTGTACCAGGCTCTTTACGACTGCTGCCCGTAAGAGTACCTCCTCAGTCGTGTCAAGAGAACGGTACTTCTCATTGAACGACAAATCTACCTGCTTTCCATCCACCTCGAACTCCTTCACACTTACATCCTTTATGAACGGACTCTGATAATCCTCAGACTCCTCCTTTGGCTTTTGGAGAACATCCAGAACATGCTTTATCTGCTCTTCCTTTGTCTTTCCCTCTTTTCAGCGGACACCTTGACAAGATCAGTCTTATCAGCACTCAGATAGTACAGCCCAAACCCACTCTGCTTGACCTGCTCTCCTCTCCCGCATCCGGACAGCAGACCAAAAGCCAGAAGCAGGACAAGCAGAAATGATACATCCTTCTTTCTTTTCATGGTCTCCTCCTTCTAGTTCGTACTTGCAACATACTTCAGCGGGATCCGCACGGTGAAAGTCGTACCTTCTCCTTCCTCACTGTATACCTTGATGGCCCCCGGTGCATGACGACGGCGCTTCTCGTAATGGCAAGACCAAGTCCGGTACCTCCGATCTCACGGGAATGGGACTTGTCCACACGGTAGAACCGTTCAAAAATATGCTCCTGGGATTCCTTTGGTATCCCCATCCCGGAATCCGCCACTTTCAGATAGAAAAACTTATGGTCTGCATTCAATGACACATGTACCCAGCCGTTTTTATGATTGTACTTGATCGCGTTCTCCACCAGATTGCTCACCGCAAGAGATAACTTTGTCTCGTCCACTTCCGCCTCTACAGTACGAAATGTCTCAAATACAAGCTCGATATTCTGCTTCTGGGCAATCGGACGAAGTCTCTTTAAAATCCGCTCCACAATTTGGTTGATATCCAGTGTCTCAATATTCATATCATGGGACGTCTTGTCCATCTTTACCAGAGACAGCAGATCATTGATGATCTTGTTCTCCCGCTCGATTTCCTCGGACATATCTCCCATAAATTCCCGGTAAAGCTCCGCCGGGACTTCCTCCTGGGACAGAAGAGAATCCGCCAGCACCTTCATGGAAGTCAGCGGCGTTTTCAGCTCATGGGACACATTCGAGACAAACTCCTGCCTTGTCTCATCCAGTACCTTGAATCTTCCGATCAGCTTGTTAAACGCCTCCGTAAACCGAATGGTCTCCAGAAAAGCATATTCATGCAGCTCGTTTCCCTCCGAACTCTCCGTCATACTTTCCACGGATTTCGTAATCCGGTTCAGCGGCCTCGTAATATAAAAACTTACCAGAATACCGGACACAATCAGCACAACAAGAGCTGTAAGAATAATAATATCCATCGTCTGTTTTAAATTCTCCTGGATTCCGACAATATTATCGGTGGAAACGCTTGCCAGCATCACGCCCACGATATCTTTGGACGCCGTCACCCGGATCGGAGCCGTCACCTCGATATAACTGTTGCGCTCATCATAGTTACTGATAGACTCGCCTCTGAGACACTTGATGACATTGCCGGAGACAATCGTCTTACCCACGTCCTGATCGTAAGAATCCTCGATGATCTGATAGGACTGGTCAATAATCATAACACGCCCATTATAAATATTGGAAAACTGTGTGATCTCCGCATCGATCGACTCAGGTATATCCCCGGTCAGCGTATCCAGCACCGAGAGCTGGTTGCAGAGAATCGTACACTGATTCTGAATCTCTGCCATGCGGATAGACACGGAGTAGCTCTCGTTGGAACGAAGAACCACGCCCCGTATAATCAGACACGGCACCATACCTACAAAAAGGATCAGCAGGAAGATCAACACCCTGAGACTTTTGAACGGATGGCGCCTGAGTTTTAGCTTACCCCTAAAATAGTAACCAACTCCCCATTTTGTATATACATATTTCGGATCGCTTGGATTCACCTCGATCTTCTCCCGAAGTCTTCTGATATGTACATCCACGGTTCGCGCGTCGCCCGGGTACTCATAGCCCCATACAAGATTCAAAAGATCTTCCCTGGAGTAAACCTTGTTCGGATTGTGGGCCAGAAGCTCCAGAAGATCAAACTCTTTTGCCGTCAGGTTGATCTCCCGGTCTTTTGAGAATACTCTTCTGCTCTCGCAGTCCAGTTTCAGATCGCCCTTGACAATCATCTTCGTATCTTTTGTGTCCTTTTCCTTCCTGCCTGTCCGCCGCATGATCGCCTTGATCCGCGCTTTTACTTCCAGGATATTGAACGGTTTGGTGATATAATCATCAGCACCATATTCAAGTCCAAGGATCTTATCCATATCGTCTCCCTTTGCCGTCAGCATCACGATCGGCACATTGGAAAATTCGCGGATCTGCTGGCATACCTCAAAGCCATCCATCTTCGGCAGCATAATATCCAGCAGAATCATGTCGTAAACATGATCGCGCGCATAGGAAAGGGCCTCCTCGCCGTCGTACGCGCAATCCACTTCCATGCCGTCCTGCTCCAGGCTGAAACGGATTCCTTTTACAATCAGTTTTTCATCATCTACAACCAATACCCTTTTTGCCATGTTTCTCCCTCGCTACACTGTTATCTTGTCTTTCATCTTTTCAAATACTCCGTCCTTGATTCCGGAAATATTTTTAATCTCTTCAATAGAAGCAAATTTCCCCTGCTCTGTCCGGTACTGAATGATTGCATCCGCCTTGACTTCGCCAATTCCCGGAAGTGTCATCAGCTCCTCTTTGGAAGCCTGGTTTATGTTTACCTTTCCGTCTGTCTCCCTGAAAAGCCTCCGGCCATGTTTCCCTGTGGAATACTCGAATTCCCCACTTCTGCATCATCTGTTCCAGGGACATAGACTCTCGCTCCATCCGTCAGCACCTCCGCCAGATTCAGATATGAGGCTGCAGCGTCGTCCGCCATCCCCCTGCCATCTCAATCGCCTGGTAAATCCTGCTGCCGGCCGGAAGTGTCACGACCCCTTCCTTCCTGACCTTTCCGCAGACATAGACAACGATGGAATCTGCCGCCTCTTTCGGACTCTCCTTTTGCTCATCCTCTCCGGCATCCCTCACCCCGCCGTCCTTTGCCTCTTTGCCGTCCTCTCCGGACGCATCTTCCGAAACGACAGGGCCTCCCTCCGTATCCTGTCCTTTTCCGTGACAGCCCGACAGCCCGGACAAAGCAAAGACTGCCGCGGCCGTCATGCAGAGCAGCTTTTTTCTCTTTCTTTGCATAGTTCTCCTTTCTCTTCGATGAGAAAAGCCCCTCTATGCAGATAGTTCTATTGTAACGAATTTCCCTTTAAATTACAACTCTATTTCCATTGGAAAATTGCAATTCCAATAAGTGCAATCAAAAGACCTCCTGCCCGTTTCCAGTCAAAAGGTGTCTTGTCCACACCAAAAAGCCCCAGAAGTTCGATTACATAAGCCACAATAAGCTGGGCGATTACAATGAGAAGCGCTGCTTTGGCTGGCCCTAACTGGTCCATGCTTTTGATAACAGTCCAGGTGATCCCTGCTCCGATTGCTCCTCCGAGCAGCATATAGCGTGGCTGTACCTCCAGAATTCCTCCGATCGGATCTCTTCCCGCCACAAACCAGACAACAAGGCAGACGATGAAAGCAGAGAACTGCACCCACATATTGCTGACCCACATTCCAGTCGTCTTCGTTACCTGGGTATTAAAGACCCCCTGCACACTCATAAGCGCACCGGAAATCAGGGCAATGATAAAACCGGTCATTTCTGGTCATTCCTCCTTTCCATTTGAGAAAGTAGTGTCCCCGAAACACCGGTTTTTATTCACTATTCCAGGATCTCGTCGAGAATCCGGATCAGTTCATCCACTTCTTTTTCCGTGATAATCAGAGGTGGTACAAAACGGATCACATCGCTTCCCGCACCGATCAGCAGAAGTCCCCGATCCAGCGCCTTTTTTGTCACATCTGCAAGCGGGATACTGAGCTGTATTCCCTGCATGAGTCCCTTGCCCTTGCAGGATACGATGCAGGTGTGTCGTCCCGCAAGATTTTCAAGCTGTTTGCGAAGATAAGCGCCAATCTTTGCAGTATGCTCCGGAAGATGCTCGCGCTCATAGATCTCCACAGTCTTTGCGACTGCGGCACAGGCAAGTGGTCCTCCCCATATGTTGTACCATGGTCCCCTGGATTCAGCGAGCACTCTGCCACCTTCTCTGTGAGGGCAAAGGCGCCCACCGGAAATCCATTTCCAATCGCCTTTGCCATCGTCAGAATATCCGGCCGTACTCCATACTGCTGCCAAGCGAAGAAAGAGCCTGTCCGGCCCATACCACACTGTACTTCGTCAAAGATGAGCAGGATATCTTTCTCATCGCAAATCCGGCGGATCCCTGTTAAAAATTCCTCTGTAGCGACATTGATTCCGCCTTCGCCTTGCACCGGCTCCAAAATGATGGCGCAGGTCTTATCGGTAACGAGCTCTTTGACGCTTTCCAGATCATTGTATTTTGCAAACCTCACTCCAGGAACGAGCGGCTCAAATGGTTCCTGATACGCCTTATGTCCGGTCACCGAAACAGCGCCGAACCCACGTCCGTGGAACGACTCTTCCATGGCAATCCACTCATATCTTCCGCTCTTTTTAGTGTATGCATACTTTCGCGAAGCCTTCAATGCTCCCTCGATTGCCTCTCCGCCGCTGTTGCAGAAGAAAATTCGATCCATTCCGGACACTCTTTTCAGCGCTTCGGCCGCCTCTTTTGTCCTTGTATGATAATACAGGTTGGAAGTGTGCGCCAGATGATCGATCTGACTTTTCAGGGCCTGATTCCATTCCTCATTTCCGTATCCCAAGGAATTGACTGCATAACCGGCCGCAAAGTCCAGATACGCTTTTTCCTTCCGTATCGTACAGATAGGCACCCTCTCCATGATCGAGCACAATCGGAGCCGGATTGTAAGTGTGCACCAAAGCGTTCTGTACTGATTCCATATATGCTTTATCCATGATAATACCGACACTCCTTGTCATTTAAAATCGCGGTACCGATTCCCTTGTTCGTGAAGATCTCAAGCAGCAGACAATGAGGAATCCGTCCGTCCAGGATATGAATTCTTGAAACTCCGTTTTCCAGCGCGTCGATGCAGCTTCTAAGTTTTGGTAGCATACCGCCCTCGATGTAGCCGTCGTTAATCAGACGGATCGCATCCTCCGCTGAAAGTTCCGGAATCAAAGTCGCAGGATCTTTCGGGTCTTTATAAACACCTTCAATATCTGTTAAGAAAGCCAGCTTTTCTGCCTTGACCGCCTTGGCAATCGCACAGGCCGCCTCGTCCGCATTGACATTATATGCCTGAAATCGTTATCCAAACCAACAGAGCAGACAACCGGAAGAAAGTCTTTTTCCAGAAGATCAAAGAGAATCTTCGGCTCCACGTCGCAGACACTTCCCACATAACCAATGTCTTCGCCATCTACATATTTTTCGTTACCTTTAACAGGCCTCCATCAATTCCGCTGACACCAATGGACTTGATTCCAAGCTCTTCTACAAGCTGTACAAGCTTTTTGTTGACTTTGGAAAGTACCATCTCAGCGATCTCCATCGTCTCCTCGTCCGTCACACGGAGTCCATTCACAAACTTTGTTTCCTTACCGACTTTGTCCACCCACTTACTGATTTCCTTGCCGCCGCCGTGTACAATAATCGGCTTGAATCCGCAGAGCTTCAGCAGTACGACGTCCTGAATGACTCTTTTTTCCTGCTCTTCGTCAAGCATGGCGCTTCCGCCGTATTTGACAACGATGATTTTCCGGTTGAACCGCTGGATGTACGGGAGGGCTTCGATCAGAACTTCCGCCTTGTCCAGATACTTCTGCATACTCTTATCCATTTTTCCTACCTCCCTAGCTTCTGTAGTCCGCATTGATTTTAATATAATCGTATGTAAAGATCGCATCCCCATGCGGATGCTTCTTCTGTCCCCATCTTGATATCGGCAATGGCTGTGATTTCCGGCTGGGAAAGAATTTCCGTCGCCTTCTCCTCGCTATAGCCTACTGCCGTGCCGTCCTCTGTAATCTGAATCTTGCCTGCCCTGCTCTCAAAGAACAGATCCACCTTCTCCGGATCAAACTGTGCTCCGGAGTAACCCATAGCGCAGAAGATCCGTCCCCAGTTGGCGTCGTGCCCTGCGATGGCAGTCTTCGTCAGATCTGAGCAGATAATGGATTTTGCCAGCGTTTTTGCCTGCTCTTTCGTCTTGGCGCCGATCACTTTCGCCTCAAACAGAGCGGTAGCACCCTCTCCGTCCCCGGCGATCTTCTTTGCCAGGTAGACGTTGATCTCATGGAGCGCTTCTGTAAACGCTTCATAGTCCGGTGTTCCCACCTTGATTTCCTCGTTTTGGGCCGCACCGTTTGCCAGGAGCAGCACTGTGTCGTTTGTGGAAGTATCTCCATCCACGGAGATCATATTGTAAGTATTCTGCACGTCCTCACTCAGCGCCTTTTGCAATGCCTCTTTGGAGATCACAGCGTCTGTCGTAATAAAACTGAGCATGGTACACATATTCGGATGGATCATTCCGGAGCCTTTTGCCATGCCGCCGATCGTCACAGTCTTTCCATTCACCTCAATCTGGGCTGCCAGCTCTTTTTCCGTTGTATCTGTCGTCATAATCGCTTTGGCTGCCAATGTACCATTTTCGATTGTCCCATCCTTCTTCCGGGCTAGCGCTTCCACGCCTGCCCGGATACGGTCAATCGGAAGCTGACGTCCGATCTCTCCTGTGGAGCCAAAGGGCTACGCTGTCCGCCGGGATTCCCAGTGCCGCTGCTGCTGCCTTTGCGGTCTCTTCACAGTAGTACATCCCTTCCTCTCCGGTACATGCATTGGCGATTCCGGAATTGACAACGACCGCCTGAACCGGTCTGCCGGAATCTACAAGCTGTCTGTCCCACCTGACCGGAGCTGCTTTGACCACGTTTGTCGTAAACGTCCCCGCCGCCACACACGGTATTTCACTGTAGACAAGGGCCATATCTGTCCTGCCCTCGTATTTGATCTTCGCCGCGGTACTGGCCGCCTCAAAGCCTTTTGCCTTTGTCACTCCACCTTCTACTATCTTCATCTTGCCGTCCTCCCGTCTTTCTTCTTTCTAAAACATGATTATTCAATAAACACAGTGATGTTTTCTTCATTCAAAGTAAAATCGTAATAATTCAGATCTTCCCGCTTCGTCCAGCCAATACGGTTCCAAAACGCATTTCCTACATCGTTCTTTGTAAATGCGATGAGGGACACCTTGTTAATCCCTTCTGCCTGCAACGCCCTCATGGACGCCCCCACCATCTGCCGGCCGATGCCATGTTTACGGTAGGACTCCTCAACACAGACATGGTAAAAACAGCCCTGTCTCCCATCGTGTCCACAGAGAATACAGCCTACGATTTTACCATCCTCTTCTGCCACTACGCTGGATGTAGGATTTCTCTTCAAAAACCGCTCTACCCCTTCTCTGGAGTCGTCAATACTTCGGATTCCGAATCCGTGGATTGTTTTCCAGAGATGGTAGACCTGATCGTAATCCTCGATTGTCATTTCTCGAATCTTCATCTTTCTTTTATGGAAACATCGGCACCAGATTCAGTCCTTCCTTCTCCGGAAGTCCAAACATCAGGTTCATATTCTGCACAGCCTGTCCTGCTGCACCTTTCACCAGATTATCCATAGCCCCCATCATAATAACTCTGCCTGTGCGCGGATCAATCTGGAAATTTAGGTCTACATAGTTACTTCCCTCTACCCATTTTGTCTCCGGGCAGACGCCCTTTTTCCAGTACCCGGACAAACTGCTCGCCTGCATAGTAACGGTCGTAAATCTCTTTTACCTTGTCATAGGAAACTTCTCTTTTCAATGAAGCATATGCCGTCACAAGGATGCCCCGATTCATCGGTACAAGATGAGGCGTGAAATTCAGTACCGTCTTTGTCCCAGACGCAAGGGTGAGCTGCTCTTCGATCTCCGGTGTATGCCGGTGAGTCGCTACGCCGTAAGCCTTGATATTTTCATTGACCTCACAGTAAAGATTATCTACCTTAGCTCCTCTTCCCGCTCCGGATGTTCCGGACTTCGCGTCGATAATCAGCGTATTCATATCGATCAGTCCTTCTCTGGCAAGCGGATAGATGGAAAGAATCGAGCAAGTCGGATAACATCCCGGATTTGCCAGAATTCTTGCCCCTTGATCTTCTCCCGGTTAATTTCACACAGTCCGTAGACAGCTTCCGGTAAAAAACTGCGGACTTTTGTGCTCGATCTTGTACCACTCTTCATAAACCTTCTGGTCTTTGATACGGAAGTCCGCACTTAGATCGATGATTTTGACTTTGGATAAAATCTCTTCTTTTAATAAAGAAGCACAATACCCCTGCGGCGTCGCCGTAAAGATCACATCCACCTGATTTGCCAGTTCTTCCATATTATCATCTTTGCAGACGCCCTCTACTAACTGAAACATATTCTGGTAAACCGACGCATATTTCTTATCGATATAACTTCTGGAACCGTACCATTTGACCTCCACGTCCTTGTGACCCATCAGGATCCGGACCAGTTCTCCTCCGGCATATCCAGTCGCCCCTGATGATTCCTGCTTTTATCATATTTTTCGTTCCTTTCTTTCTATAAAATCATATAGAACGCTCCTCTGGAATCGAGCAATGTTACTTGTAGTCTTTAGTATACAACCTGTTTTTTCCTTTCGCAAGTATAAATACGCATCTTTTTTGTATAATTATTCTTATTTCGTGAATATTTTTTTTGTGAATTATGCATCTATATTAAAAATCTCATCCCATTTTTCTAATTTCCGCATTTATGTATTGCATAATTATAAAAAAGGTGTATAGTAACACATGTGAATCGGAACATCAAATTCAGGAGGAATATAGATTATGAAAGAAAAAGTGGTACTCGCATATTCAGGAGGCCTGGATACGACAGCCGTCATTCCGTGGCTGAAAGAAACATTTAACTACGACGTCATCTGCTGCTGCATTGACTGTGGGCAGGGGAAGAATTGGACGGATTGGAAGAGCGCGCAAAGATGTCCGGCGCAAGCAAGCTCTACATTGAAAATATCGTGGATGAGTTCTGCGAAGACTACATTATGCCTTGCGTACAAGCTGGTGCTGTCTATGAGAACAAATATCTGCTCGGCACAGCAATGGCTCGTCCGGGAATTGCGAAAAAAGCTCGTTGAGATCGCAAGGAAAGAAAACGCAGTAGCAATCTGTCACGGCGCAACCGGAAAAGGAAACGACCAAATCCGTTTTGAGCTTGGTATTACCGCCCTGGCTCCGGACCTTAAGATCATCGCTCCTTGGAGAATGACTGATCTGTGGACCATGCAGTCTCGTGAAGATGAAATCGAATATTGCAGACAGCACGGTATTGACTTGCCGTTCGACGCAAAACACAGCTACAGTCGCGACCGGAACCTCTGGCACATCAGCCACGAAGGACTGGAACTGGAAGATCCTTCTCTGGCTCCGAACTACGATGATCTGCTTGTGCTCAGTGTGACGCCGGAAAAGGCACCGGATCAGCCGGAAGATGTCACCATGACATTTGAAAAAGGGATTCCGAAGAGTCTGAATGGGAAAGAGATGAAACTGTCCGAGATCATCACAGAACTCAACAGTCTTGGCGGCAAACACGGTATCGGTATCATTGATATAGTAGAAAACCGTGTAGTAGGAATGAAATCCCGCGGCGTTTATGAAACACCTGGCGGAACGATTCTTATGGAAGCACATCAGCAGCTGGAAGAACTTGTTCTTGACCGTGCGACGCACGAAGTAAAGAAAAACCTTGCCAATAAGCTGGCTCAGGTTGTATACGAAGGGAAATGGTTCACACCGCTTCGGGAGGCAATCCAGGCTTTTGTGACATCCACACAGGAGTATGTGACAGGAGAAGTGAAATTCAAGCTCTACAAAGGCAATATTATCAAGGCCGGAACGACTTCTCCATACTCTCTGTACAGCGAATCTCTGGCAAGCTTTACAACCGGCGATCTCTATGATCACCACGATGCAGACGGATTTATCAATCTGTTCGGTCTGCCGCTGAAAGTGCGTGCCATGAAGCTGATGGAAGAAAAACACAACCAAAAAAATAGTACAACACGAAAACATACAGCCAAACCAGACTTCCGGGGAATCATCCTTCTCCGGGAGTTTTGATATTTTCTGATTTTTGAGGTAAAAGCAAATGCGATTATTATACGGTACGACAAATCCTGCCAAACTCTCTTCCATGAAACAAGTACTTGACAAACTTTCCATTGATATGATCGGGCTGCGTGATCTTAACACTCGGATTCCGGAGGTAGAAGAAACCGGAAACGATCCCCTGAAAATGCGGTTTTAAAAGCACATGCGTACTATGACACCTTCCATCTCCCTGTCTTTTCCTGCGACAGCGGACTGTACTTTGGAGATCTTTCACCTGATCTTCAGCCTGGAACCCACATCCGCCGGGTCGGCGGGCGCTCCCTGAACGATGAGGAAATGACGGCATACTATGCCAATCTTGCCAGAATCCACGGTGGTCTTCTGACCGGCCGATACAAAAACGCCATCTGTCTTATCCTTGATCCGGAACATATTTATCAGAGTATAGATGAATCTCTATGGACAGAACCGTTTCTCCTGACAGATACCCCACATTCGAAGCGAGTTCCCGGCTATCCCCTGGATCGGCTTTCCTGGATATCGCTACCCGGAAATACTACTACGATCTCCCGGACAGAGTCGTAGACTCCTCGGCAGTTCACACCGGATACTACCAGTTTTTCCGGGCTCACTGCCATCCAGAACACAGATAGCTTGGGCATATAATTTGCAGTAGATTTCCCACTCTATTCCTGTTAAAATAAATATATAATATCTGCAAGGAGGGAAATCACTTGGAAAAACTAACTTTAATAAGACCGAACCTCTCCTTTTCCGATGAGATTCGTGCTTACCGTCAGGAATTTCTTGATCTCGGCAGTCCGTTAAATGGCTGCGGCCCCTGGCTGACATGGAAGACCCGACCCAGTGGGTAGTTCACACTCAGCGTTTTGAACTCGGAGAAGACATTCCTGAGGATATGGTTCCATCTACCCAATTTATCTATGTAAGAGAATCCGACCAGAAGATTCTTGGAACGATCCAGATTCGTCACACATTCACTCCATTTCTGGAAACTTACGGTGGACATATCGGCTATTCCATCCGCCCAAGTGAACGGCAGAAAGGATATGCAACAAAGATGCTCCATGACTGTCTTCCATACTGCCGCAGTCTCGGCCTTGACCGTGTGTTGGTTTGCTGTATGGATACCAATACCGCAAGCCGAAAAACGATCCTGGCAAACGGCGGTATCTATGACGGTACTGTCTATGAGCCGGAAGGCCAGGTCAACTTTGAGCGGTATTGGATTACAGTAAATGAAGGAAGCCGGTAATATCTGTATGACCTGCTATATACGGATAAAAAGGGAGAAGAAACAATGAAGAAGAAATTATACCTTGTCATTTTGTCCGGTATTCTATTTGTCATTGGTTTCATTTTTATTTATTCTAAAACGGTACACCATGAATATGCCCTGCATGGATGCTATGAAAACGACGACGTTTCCTTTTCTCATATCTCACATATCTCATTCGATATTAGTGAAAACACCTATTATTATGATGAAGTGGACGGAGACTCTTCTGTACATTATACAGGTACGTATGAATATACATACGAATCCAATACCGGGAAAATTCTGACCGGGAAATTGAAAGGCTGGGCGATCCGGACGCTTAGCGACAGTCAGATGGAACTGGATACAGGATCGAAAACCATGTCCTTTTCCAGGGTGTCCGACATCCCAATCTTGCATGATGATAAGAATGTCTATGACAGCGGAGAATCACCCCTGTGATTGGCACCAAAAGCAGCCTTTACAATCGTACAACAGAAATCTGTTTATAAAAGCGGTTCATCCAAAACAGACGAACCGCTTTTGATAATTCTATGTCATTTCCTTCGCTTCTCAAAAGATACTGGATTCCGGCAATCTCTTTCCCGCCACTTTGTACTGATTTCTCCGATCCGTCTCTCCTCCATTGGCCTCATAAAATGTTCTGTTAGGATTTTCTTTCACGCACCAAAGGGAAATTTGTTCCTCTTCTCCTAAGACATGCCTCATATAATCCAACATCTGCAAGCCGTATCCTTTCCCTCTGTCACTCTCCTGAAAATAGAGGGTGTCAATCTCCGCATGAAATGCATCCACCTCATGCCCCGAAGCAAATCCTACGATATTCCCCTCCTGTTCACAGACATACAGCTTTGCACCTTTATCGAGCTCTTCTTCCCACACGATTTGCTATGCATCCAGATTCCTTGCGTCCAATACTTCATCAGGCATGATCCCACGATAAACACTTTTCCACGCCTCCACGTGGATACGGGCAACGTCCGCCAAATCCTTTTTCTCAGCTCTTCGTATCTTCATACTTTTCACCCTTTCCCGTCATAAAACAGTGTCAATCATCCGCTTTGCATTTCCATACCAGATCTTTTCAATCTGCCGCCAAGTAAATCCCGACTTTTTAACGCCTCGGATAGCAGTGGCATCTCCCCGATATCTGAAATCTCCATCTCTTTCGCCCCGCTAAATCCGTCAAAATCCGTCCCCACCGCCACAAAATCCTCTCCACCGATGCGGTACATATGCCGGACATGTCCGACCATCTCATCGATTCGGCATGAACCGCTCTCTCCCAAGAAATTCTGATAAAAATTCAACCCTGCAACGCCTCCCTTCTCCGCCAAAGCCCGGATCTGGCGGTCAGACAGATTACGAGGATGATCCCGAAGCGCTCTCGCATTTGAATGGGATGCCACCGGAGGAGTCTTACTGTGGGACACCACATCCCAAAATCCACCCTCCGACAAATGGGAGACGTCGACGATCATACCGAGACGGTTCAGCTCATCGATCACAGAAAATCCAAACGGTTTCAGTCCTTTTCCCATGTCCTTCAGATCCCGGCTGTTAGGATACCCGATACAGTTTTCATAATTCCACGTCAGTGTGATGAGCCTGATTCCCATATCGTAAAGTCCCTTTACCCGGTCCAGATCCCCGTGGATGACGCCTCCTCCTCCAATGTCAGAAATGCTGACAGTTTCCCTTTTTTCGGTTTTCTTCCAGATCAGCTCCTTTTCCGGCAAAAGCGATGTCGTCGGAATAAATCCAGATCTGCTTTTTCAAATAAGCCGCCATTCTTCTGACATATTCATATGCCTGCTCATACCTGGACTTCCCCAGAAATTCATCCATTGCCACAAAACAGGCAAAAACTGAGCCGCCGAACCTCCCCTTTTCAGTTTTTCTATATCTACTTTCAGATTATTCTTCTTCAGATCCTGACCCGGCGTTTTCTCCGAAAGCAATTCACAGATTGTGTCACAGTGCATGTCAATCAGATTCATAAGAAACGACTCCCTTTCATAAACTGATACCATTATAATCTAATATAATCAGAAAGGAAATCAGATATGAAACAGAAATCCCCTTCCATTGGTATCGTTGTCTGCGCCAGAGAACGCGGACGCGTCTTTGTAAGTCTCCCCTATATTCAGGCGATTGCAGATCACGGTGGTCTCCCTTTTCTGATTCCCTTCTTCGAAGATGCAGACGTCTCTTTTTTCCATGCGTGCTGGAAACGCTGCGACGGTTTTCTTTTCTGCGGAGGCGAGGACGTCACCCCCTGTTGTTCGATCAGATGCCTTCCCGCCATCTTGGCGCTACGGACTATGAATTCGACCGCTTTCAGCTCGATTTTGCGTCTTTTCTATTCCATCATTCTGACAAACCCGTACTTGGGATCTGCAAGGGGATGCAGATATTAAATCTTGCCTGCCACGGCACGATCTATCAGGATCTGTCCGAAAATCCGAGCTTCTTTAACCATAATCCCAATGCCATGTTTCGGCATGATCCGGTTCACCTGATCCAGAGCGAAGAGCAGACTCTCCTCTCCCACCTCATCGGTAAACAGGCAAAAGTCAACAGCTTTCACCATCAGGCTGTCAAGGAACCCGGATCCGGTCTTCGCGTCTGTGCTGTATCTCCGGACGGAGTGATCGAGGCAATTGAAGACGAATCGCACCCGTTTCTCCTTGGTGTCCAGTGGCACCCGGAATGTATGTACCTTTCCTCCCGGAAAATGAGCCGAATCTTTTCCTCTTTCCTTGAAGCGTGCTGATGAATCCTGGCTAATTCTCATCAAGCGACCTTCTATGACAGCGGATCCTATTTTATATGAATCTTTGCTGTTATTCAAACGGATACCGGACGCCCCATCTCTTTCGTAAGCCGTCCATGAGCCGCATCATATACAGGGTTTCGCTGTGAGGCATCTGCGGAGATTCCATTTTGCCGTCCCGGATTGCCTCCATAGCCGCCCGGACTTCATACTCAAATCCCGTGATTTGGGCCGGAACTTTCTCTTCCCTAAGCAGTTTCCGGTCGTTGTCAAAGATCTGGATATGACTGACATTATTGATATTCCATGCAATCAAATATCCCTTGTCTCCATACACGATTCCCGCCTGCTCCGTACCTCCAAGCATACTACTGTGCATCGTTGCCATACATCCGTCTTCAAAGACAAAAGTCACTGTATTCTGAGCATCTACCCCGGTTTCCAGTTTCACGCAGGACGTATCTATGGAGGTGATCTTCGCACTCGTAATCATTCGAATAAACGTCAGCGGGTAAATACCTACATCCAGAAGCGCGCCACCTGCCAGAGCCGGATTCCGCAATCTTTCCACCATGCGGATGTCGTATCCCAGATTTGCGGTAATCATATGTACCTGTCCGATCTCCCCGGAGGAAACCACCTCATCAATCATCTTCCTTGATGGAAGAAACCGCGTCCACATGGCCTCCCCCACAAACAGCTTTTTTCTCCTCAGAGATACTCAAAATCTCTTCCGCCTGCTCTGCATTGGCGGTAAATGCTTTCTCACAGAGAACCGGTTTTCCATAGCAAAGCGCCAGCTTCATACACTCATAATGGTGGGAATGGGGCGTCGCCACATAGACAAGCTCTACCTCCGGATCCTGTAACATCTCTTCATAAGATCCATATGCCTTTTCCACCTGGTGTTCCTTTGCAAAGGTCTCTGCCTTTTCTAACGACCGGGACGCTACCGCGTACGCCGTAGCGTCCTCCATTTGATTCAGTGTCCTTGCCATAGTAACGGCGATCCCGCCTGCTCCAATAATTCCTACTTTCACTGTATCTGCCTCCTATCGTGTTATTTTTATATGATTACAAGCTCTTTCTCCCCGGAAATCCAGCGATCTACCATTCGGCGATCATACGAGGTAACTGTATCCGGGATCTCGCTTTTTTGCAAAAAAAGCGATGTTCCCACGTCTCATTCGTCTCTTGCAGCAGCTCTCCCATAAACTGGGTAGTATAGAATACAATCCCCGTATAGCAGCAAACGTCCCCATTGGGATAAGTAAGAATCTGATCCGGTCCGGAATAAATTCCAACCAGCTTCAGTTCCCCTACAAGAAGTCCCGTTTCCTCTCTTACCTCTCTTCTGGCAGCCTCCTCAAACGTTTCTCCCGGTTCCATTGCCCCTCCGGGAAGCCCCCAAAGTCCATTATCCTTCCGGCGCTGTAAGAGTAATTCTCCATTCGGATTTTCGATCAGCACTCCACATGCTGTCATCACAAGCGGTGCGTGCCCGATCATCTTCCGCATTGTTCTGATATAATCTTTTGAAATTCTTCTGGTATGTTTTTCACAGTAAGTCTCCATTCCTCCGCCTTTTAGTTGGTGGCACAAATAGTAATGAAAATCTTTCAATCCTCTACGTTATTAATAAAATAGTTCTTAAAGAAGCTACACAACAAAACACGGGCAGGTGAGTCGTAAAGACTTTCTTCAGTTTTAGACAGCATAGAAATCAGTGTAAGTTCCATCTTTCAAGCACAAATAAGTGGTTCTAAAAGACCGCACAGTAAGAATTGTCTTCTCTGCTAAATGTGTGATGAAACAGTCAATGGCTTCTTGCTCTTGCTTTGAAAGGAGTTTTTGACCATGAAAGTTATTTATCAAACATGTTGCGGTTTCGATGTTCACAAATCTATTCTCGTCGCCACAATCATCAAAACCACTTCCGGAGTTCAGCCTTCCTATCAAAAGAAGCACTTCTCCACTTTTAACAATTCAAAGAATGGCTTCTGAAAAACCATTGTCGTGATATCTGTATGAAAACCACCGGTAAATGCTGGGTTCCTGTCTTTAACCTTTTAGAAGATGATATCAACGTCACTATTGCCAACCCTAAATGGGTAAAAGCTGTTAAAGGTAACAAGGACGATACAAAAGATTTCAAGTGGATTGGGTTTTATTTCGATTAGGTTTGATTCTAGGAAGTTATATTCCCTGTAAACCAATCCGTATCCTGCGCGAATTTACAAGATACCGTTACAAACTGACTTCCTGCCGTACCAGTGAAAAGAACAGATATCAGAATGCGCTTACTGTCTGTAATGTCGCATTAGATTCGGTAGTTTCCGATATCTTTGGGAAATCAGCTACATCTGTCATTGACTACCTGATCGAACAATCCAGCAATTCCATCAACCACGAAGAAATAGCTTCCAGACTTCTCCGTTCCCTAAAAGAAGAAGTCGGACAGTGTCATTGAATCCATCGAAGGCTATCAGATGACTGCTCCCCAAAAATACCGTATGCGTCTCGTCCGCGCACATCTGGATTATATCACATCTACCATCAATGATATAGACACTATGCTTGATTCTTTGATTGCCCCTTATGAAAATGCTGTCCAGTTACTGTGTACCATTCCGGGTGTTGACCGCAACAGTGCAATTACGGTTATCTCCGAGATTGGCACGGATATGACCCCGTTTTCTAATTCCAAGCGCCTCTGTTGTTGGGCAGGACTGACTCCCGGCAGCAATGAATCTGCTGGTAAGAAGAAATCTGTCAGGATAACACGTGCCGGTGTCTACCTCAAACCTGCATTGGTGCAAGTCGCTCATGCAGCCGTGAAATCCGATAAGTCTCCTTACTATAAGCAGAAATATGAACGTATTATGAAGCGCCGCGGTAAAAAACGAGCCATTATTGCTATCGATCGGATGATTCTCACTGCCATTTACGAGATGCTGTCTACTGACGAAGCGTGGAATCCGACCGCCCTATACAAGGTTGATATGCCTGAACCTCTGAAAAGGAAAAACAGAAAGAACAGGCTATCAAACAGGCTAAGAAACTACTTACCCGTGAAGGAATCATTTCCGAATCCCAACTGGCTTCTTAGTCATCTAAAACAATACTTTTTTCAAAGGCTGCCATCAGTCAGCTTGTTAAAGTGCGCCATCTATTGGCTGTCCTCTACTTTCTTTCACAGTAAGTCCCCTTTCACTCTGCTTTTATTGTACCAGATTTTCCTCTTAAAACAACTTGTTGGAAATATTCTGTTTCTTTTTCATAGGAAAAAAGGCACAAACAAGTAATTCTGTAGCAGATTATAACAAACATACACTTACTATTGTTAGCAATTTGCCAATAAGTTTTTGTCCATTTTTTCTCCTCTTATTTTAATAAATTTCGATTTAACTTATTATGTATATTATATCATGATACCTCAATACCGTCATTTCTTTTCCGTTTTTGAAAAAATACTCCTAAAATGAAATTTTAACTTCCACTGTCCGCTTATGCGGTGGAATTTATCTCCGCACAGTTGATATTTACTCTTTCATACAGAAATGTTATGGTTATCTCTCCTTCTGACAGCAGCAGAAGGAACATTATGAGTAAATATATTCCTGGTAACCAAAAGCATCTTACTCTTGAAGATCGTATTTATATTGAAAATGAATTGAACAAAGGTACATCCTTTAAAGATATCGCCAGATTCCTGTGCAAGGATCCCACTACCATCTCTAAAGAGGTAAGAGCCCATCGGCTGTCTGACTGGTATCACAAAGGCTCTTTTTATAATGCGAAAAACTTTTGTATCCATCGTTACCATTGTAAAGACCAATGCCTGCGGCAAGATTATCCTTTGCGGCGTAAAGTGCGCTTCCTGTCCCACCTGTAATCAGACCTGCAAAGACTTTGAAAAAGAACGTTGCAGCAGACTGGATAAGGCGCCCTATGTCTGTAATGGCTGCACAAAGAAAAACTTGCCAAAGAAATCGGCGGCGCTAAGGCTGCTAAAGAATTAGGTATCCCAGAAGGAACCATCCACACATGGCTGAAAGCAGTTAGAGCAGGCACATTGGATATTGGCGACGGTGCACATACTCCGGAAAGCGCGATGAGTCTTGCTGAGGAGCTTGCCATGCTCCGCAAACGCGTTAAAGATCAGGACAAAGAAATCCGGCGTCTGAAAGAGGAAAATGAATTTCTCGAGGAAGCAAGCGCTTTTTTCGCAGCCAGCCGTCGGAAGTCAGCAAGAACCAAAGAATGATGTTCATTGCCATAAAAACGAAAGACGGCGTGATTAAGGGAAAACTCTCATTCTATTGCCGGATGCTTGGCGTCAGCCGCCAGGGTTTCTACAAATATCTTGCTATTAAAGATCGCCCTTGGAAATATCAGGATCTTGCTGATGCCATGAGAGTGATCCATGCTGAGGATGAATGCAATGATACCTATGGACGTATTCGCATGTACCAAGCACTGCTCCTTAAGAATCCGACGGGAATCAAGATCCCCAGTGAACGAACCGTTTACAGGGTTATGGATGAAATAGGACTTGTCCATCGGCCAAAGCGCAAGCCAAATGGCATTACCAAGGCTGATCGGGAAGCACGTAAGTCAGATGATCTTCTGAAGAGAGAGTTCAAGGCTGATAAGCCACTTGAAAAATGCGTAACTGATATCACAGAAATCAAGGCAAAAGATGGAAAACTGTATGTTTCAGCCATCTTCGACTGCTTTGATTCCAGCGTTCTGGGACTGGCAATGGAAACAAACATGAAGGCAACTCTGTGTGAGCATACACTGGATAATGCCTATCTGGCGCATCCTGATCTGCGAGGTGCCATTGTGCACTCCGACAGAGGAAGACAATATACCAGTGAAACCTACCGTCAGGCGCTTTCTAAATATGGCATTATACAAAGCATGAACAGTGATGGTGGCAGGTGCCACGATAATGCTCGATGTGAAAGCATGTGGGCCAGAATGAAAAGCGAGCTTCTCTATGACCGCTACAATACGGAAAGCCTGACCACGGATGAGCTGAGAGTTCTTATTTGGAGATATTTCATCAGTTACTGGAACAACATGTTGAAATGGATACGGTACATTCCTCCAGGGAATCCAAAAAAACTCTGTTGACCCTGTTTTTTACAAAAGAAAAGCTTTTTCTTGCTTTCCTTATGAACCGGTGTACAGAAGGTGCTGTACGCCTTGTTTTTGACCGCTTAGAAAAACGCATGGGGACCTATGAATTCGCTTCTGTATTGAATATATCCTGACAGACCGTGGCTCGGAATTCGGAGATCCGGCCGCATTGGAAACCAGCATGTGTGAGATACAACGCTCCAGTATTTATTATTGCGACCCAATGCAAAGCGGACAAAAAGGCGGACTGGAACAAGGCACACGATGCTGCGGATGATCCTTCCAAAAGGAACCAGCTTTGAATCATTTAACTTTCCTATGATAACACATGTACCATTTGATAATTGCATATTAGGAATTTTACAAAATTATCCCGATACTTTTGATTGGATCTACTCAAACTTTATAAATGTCTATATTAATAAAAAAAGCGGTGCGGATTACTTTTTCCCCAAATTTCTTTGGAATATTTGTCCTTTTATCGACACTTATACTCTTCCTTTTATATTTGTAAAAGACAATTTTACCAATTACACCGATATTTTTTTGGAGTTCTGTCTTAAAGATGGTTTTATGTCTATTCTATCTTGAATATGCGTCCTATTCATAAATATAAAACGCAGATAGATGAGGACCATAATCCGATCATTACTAATATAGATACATTATCGCAGACTGTACAGATGTATGATTTTTTTAATAACGGAATTTATACCATGTATGAATGTTCTTATGATGAAATGAATGAAGCATTTCGCTCTCTTCCTCAATGTAAGGGGTTTTAATGTAGATGATTATTTAAATAATTATTCAGAAATTATTCTTTTAAAAGTATCATACACAACAGGAATACATGTTTAACCCTGATAATTTAAAGAAAACTATTAATGATTTTTTGAATTGCACTAATCTATTATCAAAATGCGATTCTTATTTGTTTTTAGAAAATAATTATAAGGACTCATTTTTCTGGGGAATAGAATGTTGGAAAAGTATATTTCCATCCCCAATGGTTAGACGGCATTTTAGTCTACTGCGTGCTCACAGTAAAATGTGGAGTTATCGATATCAATACTTTTCGGAGAAGAAGTATTTAAATGCTTCTGATTATATTGAATCTATAATTTTTGAATTAATTAATACAGCAAAATTGCGTTAAATTTTTATTTAAGGGAATCTTTATGAGGAAACAACAAGGCATTAGGAACTTTATATCTAATTTTGAAAGTAATTTTAACGCATCCATTATTAAAAAATTGCTTGAAACATTAGAATATAAAATTTGTGAATACTTTTATGTTGCCCGGTTTATTCCTTCTTTTGGGCAATATTTTTTGATGCAGCTAATAACCGTTCATGAAATTAAGACCAAACGGTGTTAATACATCGAAAGGCACCTTTGCGGGCGGTCATTTCAAATGTTAATAGATAACGTAATAATAACGTATTATTAATTTCGCAAAATCAATTTTATAAAAACAGACATGGTCTATAGCCGTTTGGTAAAATTAAGTCACCACAACCGAATCCATCAAAGGCGTCTAAAAACCATGTCTGAAAAGATTATACAGCTAAATGAGGACTTAATAAAGCGATCTTGTTCGTAACAGTGTCGAAGAAACTTTAAACGCCCTGCCCGATAAGGAAGCCGCCAAATTAGTCAATACTGAAAAGTATGAGCGCTCCTCTGATCGCCAGGGATATCGTTCCGGTCATTATAAACGGAATCTCCACGCATCCGCAGGGGAAGTGGAACTGAAGGTTCTTAAACTGAAAGGGGTGCCCTTCAAGACTGCCTTTATCGAAAGATATCGTCTCAGGGAATCTTCCGTGGAAGAAGCATTAATCGAGATGTATCTTGGAGATGTTTCTGTCCGCCGTGTGGAAGATATTATCGAAGCCTTATGGGGAACGAAAGTATCTCCTGGAACGATCAGTGACCTGAACAAAAAGGTTTATGAGCATATCGAAACCTGGCATACCCGCCTGCTTTCCGGGGACTATCCTATGTTTATGTAGATGTTGTCTACCTGAAGCGTAGTTGGGTCAGTGGGATCTAAAGTCTTTCTGTCCTTGTTGCTATTGGCGTCAGTCAGGGCGGCTGCAAGAAGATCATTGGCGCTGAGGAAGGTATGAAAGAGGATCGTGAAAGCTGGCGTTCTTTCTTTGTGTGGTTGAAAGAAGGCGAGCTGACCGGAGTACGTTTGATTATTGGAGATAATAATCTCGGCATGCTTGAAACCATCCCGGAAGTCTTTCCGGATACCAGATATCAACGCTGTACCGTTCATTTTACAGAAATATATTTTCTGTTACACCCCATAATAAGATGAAAGCGGTAGCTCTTATGTTCAAGGGGATCCATGCATAGGTGAGCAAGGAAGCTGACCGTAAAAAAGCACTCCATGTATCGGAAAAACTCCAGTTTATGAAGCTTTCCAAAGCCGCCAAAAAGGTGGAGGACGGAATCGAAGAAACCTTGACCTATATGGATATTCCTACGCAGTATTGGACCCGCATCCAGACCAATAAAACTATTGAGCGCCTCAACCGTGAGATTAAACGTCGGACAAAAGCAATCGGCGCTTTTCCCGACGGGCAGAAAGCCTTGATGCTCGTATGTGCCAGACTGCGTCATGTAGCAGCAACCAGTTGGGGAATCAGACGCTACATGAATATGGATCATCTTTTTAAACCAGAAGAGGATCCTCTGTCTGATATCATAGCTGGTTGACCACTGCTGACAAACGGCTAGGTTTTGATTTCGTGAAAAACAATTGACACTATCCTCCACTGATATCAAAACCGAATGGCCGCCTAATACCAATAGCAAAATTTCAATTTTTCCAAACTCCTCTTGATACTATCACGTCCTGTAAACTTCCAAATTATATATACCATTCTAATTGTCCTAAATAAAGTTTTGAATAATATGATGTAGTATTCTGTATTAATGCATCATGTGTTCCCTCTTCTACAATTCTGCCTTTGTCAAAAACAATTACCCTATCCGCATCTTTTGAAAATCCTAGCCTATGCGAAATAAAAATAACAGTTCTATCACCAGCGAGATTTTTCACTAAATTGTAAACTTCTATTTCTGATAAAGGGTCAAGATGTGCTGTCGGCTCATCCAAAATCCAAATACTCGCATCCTTCTTTGCAAGCAAGCGAGCCATAGCAATTTTCTGCCACTGTCCTTTTGATAACTGAATACCATTTTCTAAATGTCCCAGAAATGTATTTAACTTATCTGGCAATCCATAAATATAATCATATAAGCCAACTTTTTTTAAGATTTCCCATATTTCTGGATCACTAATATTTTTATTATTGAGCAAAATGTTATCGCGTACAGTTCCCTGATATTCTAAAAATTCTTGCGTGATGACAGAGATCTTTTTCAAAGAAGGTGTCATTAATATACCTTCATAATTTTGAATTAAGCTTAAAATTAAATTAGTAAATGTTGTCTTTCCACTGCCATTAGTTCCTACTATAAAAATTTTCTCCCCTTTTTTTTTTTATTGTTAAGTTTATATTCTTCAGAGCAAAGACATTCGATTGTGGATAAGAATATGTAATATTTCGAAACACAATGTCTGTATTCTCTACCTTTATTCTATCTTCTAAAGTGATAAATCCTAATATTTCGTTATATATACGGACAAAGTAAGAATTTACTATATCGTCCTGAATATTCTCTTGGATTTGCATAATCATATTTGTAATACTAGTCAATACGGAATTAATAGCAATTATTATTCCTACATCATGTTTTCCCACGGCTACTTCATACATTGTAACTAACAGAATTAATATTCGTGGAATATTGTACAAAACACTAGCTAATTTATTCAAAATCTCTGTTTTCTATATATTCCAGAAGTAATCTTGTATTCGTTTTCAAATTCTTGATCCCATTTATTTGAAATATAATGATACATCCTATAGAATTTATATTCTTGATGTTCCGTCATATCTCCAGTTAGCTTAAATAAATATTCTTGCTTTTGACTTTTCTCTTTCGTATTTTCCCAAAGCTCTCCGAGTATTTTATATAGTGATTGCGCTTTTTTATTGAACAAAAAAACAAGATAAAATATACTAACACAAATATCCAATAGATTCGGAATAGATAATACAAGTAAATAAAAATTAGTGGTATAATACTAATATAATATAAAGAATTTTTTAAAATACTTTTCATACTATCCAAACCTTTAGTTCTGGTTTCATGGATTTTTAAATTTATATCATGCGTTTCAAAATATTCCCAGGAAATTTTGCTTAACTGTTCATCTAAATTGTATTCTATGTTATATGAAAATTTTAAAATCAATTTGTTTTCAACATATTTCTTTATTGTATCTAGTATTGAAAAACATATCATACCAATAGTGAAACCAGCTATTCCTATTGCTGAATTAGCAAATGTAATTTTACGATTTAATAAATCGTATGCTAAATTCATGTTATATTCGCTATAATACAAATTCAGAAATACATTTCCTGACAGTAACAAATATAGCAATATACATATAATATATTCCTTTTTGCAGCCGTAAATGCCAGTATATTTACTTGAAAAATTTTAATGTTTAATTTCTCCATGGGTCTTACCTTTTATTAATATCACTAGATTTTAAGAATCTGTATTAATTTTCTACAATGTGCTTTACTATATTATTTAAAAAGAACAAATAAAGTTTATAATCCACTTCATGACAAGTATACTTTTATTGTGCTTCATAAATCATTTTTGGTTTTCATACAATTCATAATATCTTCCTTTCGTTTGCAATAATTGCTCATGTGAACCAGACTCAATGATTTCTCCATTTTCCATAAAATAGATTCTATCTGCTAATTTAGCAAATCCTATTCTGTGTGATATAAGGATTGCTGTCTTATTTTCTATATTATTTCTAAAATTTGCCAGCAGTTCCATTTCTTGAATCGGATCAACAGAAGCAGTCGGTTCATCTAGAATTAAGATTTCTGAATTTCCCATATACGCCCTTGATAACACAATTTTTGCCATTCGCCTCGCGAAAGTTCTGTTCCATTACTATCATATTCTTTTCCTAAAATACTATCCAATCCATTTGGCAATTTATCAATTATTGTATCAGCACCTCCTTTTTTGCACGCCTGTAAAATCTTATCTGAATTAGAAATATATTCAATTTTCCCCACTCCTACGTTTTCTTTCATTGTTAAACTATATCGAGTGAACTCTTGAAACCCTAACCCAAATAACCGAAATACATCTTCCTGGTTCAGGTCTTTCAAATTTTTCCCGTTTAATATAATTTCTCCTTTGTAATCTTCTAGTAATCCACATAATACTTTCGAGAGGGTAGTCTTACCGCTTCCGTTGTATCCCAAAATACTTATTACTTCTCCCTTCCTTAGAGAAAAATTAGCACTTTTTAAAGCATATCCTTTTTGATTTGGATACTTATAAGAAACACTTTTTAATTTTATTTCATCAAATTCACTAACACCTTCTCTCGCATCATTTGTATTTTTTCTCGTATTTTTTATAAATTCATCAAATCTCTATATATTCAATGTTTTCAGGTAAATCTCCGGTAATTATTTGAATAATTTTGTTACTCTCTGCCATAAGTGTCATCATCATTCCAAATAAAAAAAGTAAAATCGCCTATCGACATTTTATTTAAACTTACAAGTCTTAAAAAATATACTGTTAATATTCCTGATAAAACTTTCTGAATAATATCAGGAATCAAAGATAAGAAGAGAGATTTATTTTCAAAACGAATTTTCTCATCCATGAACTGCAAAAGTAAGATTCCCATTTTCCCAAAAAAACAAGCTCAAATTATATACTCTTAATTCTTTTTGCATATTTTTTCTCCCCAATAGCATTGTATAATAATCTGATTTTCTTTCCTTGTTTACAGTTTTTTATTAATTTCAACACGTTCTCTAACAATATAGCCATTAACGAAATACATTATTACTGCGATAAAAACTATAAAGACAAGAACACTTAAGTTAAAAACTGTTATCGCCGTAATAGTCAGTAGCAATTGAATGCCTGCAGCAAATAATTTATTAAATATTGTAAATGCAATTTTAGACGTATTATTCAAATTTTTCTTGACAAATTCATAGTTATCATAAAATTCCTTTTTGTAAAATGTGTCTTGCTTTTCTTGATAACTATTTTTTTGAAAAATCTTTGTATAGATTTTTTTTCGAGCTACTTGTGCACAATAATTCCAAATAATTATTTATATTTGCTGTATTTGAACCAATACAAAGCATACAAAATAAAAAAGCAACAGGAATGACTATATTGATATTAATTTTCCCTCCTTCGAAGGCCCACAATGCTGTATCAGTCATCCATTTAAATGAGTATGTAATTCCAAATCGTGCAAACGCAATAATAATTATGATTGCAAAATTAATTCCCCAATAAATTGGATTTAACTTTATCGAATTAAAGCAATATTTAATTAGCATTTTCATTGTATTCTCTAGCCACCTCTATTCCATTTTCCCTTATCTTGTCTAGTTCCTCAACCTCAAAAACCCCATAACAAAATAATTTTAAATATTCATCAGACACACTTTGCCCAAAAATCAGCGGATCATCTGAAGCAATGGTAACAAGTATATTATTATCATACAATTTTCTAATAGGATGTTCCTTATATGTATTTACTCGTTTTAACCGTATATTACTTGTAGGACAAATATTTAATGGAATTTGTTGTCTTCGAATAAGACTCATAGCATTCGTATCATCTACACTCGAAATACCGTGATTAATTTCATCTAATCCTAACAGATCTATTGCTTTTATGATTTCATTCGGACCTCCAAATTCCCCTATATGTATTCTTTTTCTTAAATTATATTCTTCCGCCTTTCTATATAAAGGGATAAATTCTTCAACTGGTAAAGCTAATTCTGGTCCTGATAAATCAATAGCTTTTATCCATCCCGCACTAAATATCTCGTCTAAACAGTGTTCAATTTTCTTAAATGGAGTTCTCCAATCAAATGAAACCTCCGGCAATAATACTAAATCTTTGGCAACAGAGTCCTTTACTTTTTTTATCCACTTCAAAAACTGACTCATGGATTTAAAACTTAAAATTTCCTGTAAAGAAAAACTCATTACACATAAAACAATTCCATTATCCTTACATTCTTTAAATGACGCTTGGATTTTTTTATAATATCCTATGGCACCGTTAAATTCATGAAAATTGTCTTCATACCATGGCTCCATCTCCTCAATAGAATCAAAATAATTTGTTTCATTTCGGAACCTTAAATCCCACCATTTTCATCATGTTGTAGAATGTTTGTGTAAATCACTTTTTTTCAATCTCTCTTATTTTTTCTATTTCACGATTTAGTAAAGCTTCAGTAAATTTAGACATTTCCTGTATCAACCTTATAATAATAAATCTTCGAACGTATTTACAGCCTGTTCCCTTTCTTTTTTTTATAGTTTATTCGTTCATGCAAAGCACTTATGTTATCTTTATATTTATGATTGCTAATAAGTTCCAGTAATAGGGTTTCAATCTTTTCTATGTCATCAAATGATTTTGCTTTTTTGGATATTCTTTCCATAATAGTTCTTTTTAATAATGTACTACGCTTTCCTATAGATAACGCTTCAACTCTTGCAGCATTTCCATGCTGATCGTAGCTACAAGGTAATGCTAAAATTGGGACTTCATAGATAATGCAATCTTTTATGGTTCCATAACCCGCATGACAAATCACTACATCTGCTAATGGCATAACCTCTTCTGGATTAATAAAATCATATATATATACATTCGTAGGGATCTTATCATATCCTATCTCCTTACCCTTTTCACCTAAACTTACAATTATATCCCAATCCAAATGTTTTTTTTGCACAATCTGAAAGAATTTTACAAAAAAAACTTTGTAGTTTCAAATATCTATGACTTAAAGTTCCGAATGTACAGTAAATCACTTTTTATTATCGAAATTTAGTCGAGAGACATATCCCTTTCTATTTATTTTCTTTAAACCAGTATAAATATTTACATTAGAATTTAGATTTTGGAGATCTAAGTATTCGAATTCTCCACTGCCTAAAATAAGTGTAGGGTATTCGATATACAATCCATCTAAGCCGTATTTTAATTTGCTCGTCATTTTGTAACTTTTTTTTAATAAACTTATAGTATATTTTAGACCAGAATATGTTCTTTTCGATAACTCTAATCTCAATATTCGTCTAAGCCAGTGTATGACAACAATAATTAGTGATCTCAATCTTAAATCAGGTATATAGCTGCTAGTATTGGGTGGAAATTTTGTGTTAAAAAAAATATTGCCCACAATTTGTTGTATATAGAAATATCTTTTTTTTTCACATTGGTAAGCAGATTCAAAAAATAAATAGAATCTTGAAACATGAAATAAGACTGCATCTATGTCATGTTCTTCTAAGATTTGTCTACATTCATCTGAAATTTTATTTAACATATTTCTATATTTAATACGATCAGTTCCCTTTTTGATATCAGTTCTTGAAATGTACAGCTTTGCAAAATCAAAAAATCTACCCCTGATTTTTCAAGAAGGATTCTGCTTTCCTCAAATCCCACGTATATCAACTCGTATTTTTCCGCTATATCTTTAGTAAAATCATATATTGCCCAATAATGACTAATATGATTATTAACATAAATAACTATTCTTTTTCTTATTCATTCGTAGCTATAAAAACTCCTGCATCTTTTTGAATATGAAACACATTATGGGTGGAAAAATACTCTTCAATATCGTCGATAAACCTTACTTTTTCTTCTCCAACAAGTTGCTCCTTTGCTCTGCTTCCTGACAGTATATAATTTATCAAATCACTGCCCGAAGTAACTTCTAGACTATCTTCATGCCGTCTTATCTCAACCTTGTCAAACACGCTTAAAATTTTTTCTTCTCCATTGTTAAGAGTAAATCTATCGGATGTTCGATTTAATGGCATATCTACATATTTTCTAGTTAAAGAATCTAACTCTTTTAAATGATTTACTCCAAAAGTAGATGCATAAAATTTTCCGTTCTTTCTTAATACTCTTTTTAACTCACTTATACCTTTAATAATATCTTCAACATGATACAGCATATGATTTGCAATTACGATGTCAAATTCTTGATCAGCAAACGGAAGATTTTGCACGTTCCCTTCATAGTATGCAAATTCTATGTTATCAAGTTTTCAATATTTTGTTTTGCTGTTTGTAACATTCCAGGCGATCTATCTAATAGGGTAATTTTTAAAAATGGAGGAATTTTATTTTTTTATTTTTATACCATAAAGCTCCTGGTCCACAACCACATTCTAAAATTTTCATGTCACTAACTAAATTCATTTGTCTGAATACCCACTCATGAAATCCTTCGCTATTAACACTATACTTCTCATGTAATATAATCCTTGCATTTAAATTAGACGCTGTTTTATATTGATCAATTTCTCGTTTACTCATATTTTACCTCCTTTTTAGCACTTAACGTATTGTTTCATACCAATACTTTTGCTTTCAAGTATAATTTTGTAAATATTCCCACTTATATAAGAAGCATTGCTTGTTGATATATAGAGAGTCTTTTACCGAATGAGAATCTGAACCTAGAGATATTACAAATCCGTTTTTATCCGCACAAAATTCTATCTCTTTCCCTGTAGATTTCCAGTTATTTGCATTTATTTCATATCCCCAAATACCTGTTCCTAAAAAAGGAATATCATTTAAAAGAAGCCCCAATCTTTCGACATCTGGATGTGCTAATATATATATACCTTCTCCTACCATCTCCCTAATATTTAACTGTCCATATTTCCCAACAGACAAACTTCCCTTTGCTCTTCATTAGGATAATCCGCATCATCAATTCCAACTGGTGCAAGTAGTGGCATTAATAATCTAGAACACAAATTTATGTCTTCATTTCGATGCCGACTCTGATATTCTTCTAGCTTAAATTTCATTTTTTTCTTTTCGTTCATTACATTGATCATAAATAAGTAGCTCACTTAATTTTTCTTTCACATCACTAATTGTTATATTTTTCTCTTTTGATTTTAAATAAATATAATCAATTAAAGATTTATACTCTGGATATAGCTCTCCTTCTCTTTTAAGATAATTGAAATATTCCTCTTCCGAAAAGTGAATATCACATTTTAATCGATAGTAATTCAAAGCTGGATTATAATTTAAACGTTCAAACTGAATCTTGCATCTTTTCCAATAAGCATCTATATTTACTTTTTCTTTTTCGATACTTTCTAAAGATTTAGGATTACAGAAATACTCTAGTACATGACACAAACCATTGTACTTTTCATAATATACTGAAAATTCGATACCAGGAATAATAATTGGGACATCATCAATACAAATTTCATGCCTAATTATTAAATCATACAATTCATCATACGCAGCAAATGTATCATGATCTGTAATTGAAATAATATCAAATTTCTCCTCTTTCGCCCGCTTTATTTTCTGTAAAAAAGTGTCACTTCCATCTGATGAAGCTGCTGTATGAATATGTAAATCCACTAAATAATGTTTTCTATGTTGACTCAGCAGATTTTCAAGTTTAATTATCATATATTTTAAATATGTATTCCAAAATAATTTATCATTCATATTTTTAATTTATATCACTACCATACTTATTGTTCAAATTATCAACGCCTATTAATTCATACATATTATTTACAATATCCGCATTGGATAAATGATTAGACGATAATTTTTCTAATGTGTTTCCTGAAATGTCGCTCCTATTTTCAAAGCCTAAAATTCGGACTTTTTCATTATCAATCTTTCCGAAAATCATCGACTTAATAGTAGTTTTGTACCCATGATATACAAAAATAACCGGATTCAAGCTGAATAATTTCTTTACTAATTTTTCATCATCAAAAACTTTAAAGCTTATAACACTTATTAATTTTACACTAATATTTACCATTGTTTTCTTAAATATTTTTATTGCTTTTTTCCCCTCCGCTAATGAGCTTTCTCCTATAGTACAAATCACTAAATTCGGATAACTATTCTGTGTATTCCAATCATAGTATCCCAATTCAACCGCTTCTTTTGCTTCATGGAAATTCAAGAAAAAATTATTCTCGTTTTTAGAACATACAACTATATTGACTTTATTATAGCTTTTAAAACTTTCTTCTGAACATAATAACAACGTAGCTTTATCAATAGGAAAATAACATTGTACAAAATCCCATGACTGCATCAGTAGATTATCAACAAATCCTGGATTTTGATGTGAATAAACATTGGTCCACCATAAACTAGTCAAAAAAAAAAAATTTAACGAACTTTTTTTCCCTCTCCAATTAATTTTTTGCTTTGATATAGAAATTTACAATATTGGCTAACCATACTATCTACTATAGGGAGCAAAAAGCCTCATAAGATATTAGAATTCCATTACCTCCCGACTGAATGTGTCCTTGCAACCAGCTCATACAGATATTTTCATTTAATATTTCTTTAATTCTATCACTAGATTCTTTTAATTTATCCAGCCTAAAAATCTATTAGAACCTAATTCGTCCGGAGAAAATACCATAAAATTATCATCTTCATAAAGGAGCTTTTCAATATACTTGTCTAAACATTCCACATTATATGTACTATTTTCGCACAGTATATTCATATCTTCTTCCGCTAATGTATAATTATCTTTTCTGTCATCTTTGACATCATACAGAATGTTTTTCCCTAAACACGACTCTTTTGTAAAATTCAACACTTCATCTGATATTTTTCTGTCTTCAAAAATATCTCCCGGCTTATACGAAATCAACCAACGTTCTAGTATATCTATATTTTCCTGTTTTGCTAAAGCTTCTTTTAGCGGGACTTTATGAGAATATTGCCCCATTATATCCGAAGCTCCATCAAATCCCTGTACTTGTCCCTTCAAACTGCAAAAAACAATCACCGGATTCCTCTGCTTTTTACACATTCAAAAGCCCAGTCCAGGGCAGAAATCATTTCCTTATGATCATAATGTATAATTTTTACATCATATCTGAGTGCTTGAAAAAATTAAGTATTTCCATATCTGTCATACTCGAAAAAGAGAGGGATTTCCCATTTTGAATCCATTTAAATTTAAAATAGGAATAACCTGACCGTCATATGACAAATTTAATAATTTTTGGGCTTGCCACGCTGCTGATATAGTACCGGTTTCTGCCTCCCCATCTCCAACTATACAAAATACGATTTTTCCTTGTCTCCCATAACGCTACCTTGAGCAAATGATAAAGAATATCCCAATTCACCCCCATCATATAAGGTGCCAGGAAACTGTGGATTGATTTCCGAGCGTATTTTAAACCGTTCTTGTATACTAATTAAAGATTCAATTCCAGATCTGTTTCGCTTTAAACCATAATATAATTCAAGTGTTCCGTCCAAAACAAATTGATAGTAGTGCTTCTGCCGCATGCCCCTGTACCGACAACAAGAGAACATTTCGCCTCGTGCTTTTTGAAAAATTAATTAGATGTGCGTAAATAAAATTTACGCCTGGGCTTGTTCCCCAATGTCCTTTTAAATTTTTTTTTCAAATCACCATACTTCAACTTCCGTTCCAAGAAAAATTATCTTTTAAAAAAATTTGAGCTACAGTCAAATAATCAGCTGCATTTATATATTTTTGAATTACGTCTATATCCTTATACATTTCAATTCATCTTCTCCATACTTAAAATACCATAATGGTCTATAGCATTCCCAGGACTGTGGATATTTATTTAGTTTCTTAAAAATTTTTTCCATCTTTTTCTTATTTTCAAATAATATTCTAATTCAAGTGCTGACTCCGCTAAAAGTTTATAGTGTTCATCAATGTGTGGTTGAAAAATATTAATTAAAGGCATTTCAGTCATTACCCCAGAAAAATATTGCATATTTTTCTCAACTATGTCTATGTTATCTATTCCTAATACATATATTATATTAGTTTTAAATCCATACATCTTACCTTTCTTTAACATTTCGTAATATTTTTCTAAAGTAATACTACTCTTGTTCTTTTTAAAATAACATCTCTTTTGCTAAAGCACTCTACTGTAAAGGTATACATAAAGCTCTGAACTTCTTTCTTTATAGCATCAAAAGCTTTGTATGATTGAATTTCAGACCCTATGTAATGCAGTGTCCCATTAAACCGAAAATTTTTGGCTACTTGATTTACAAGGAGTATGTGACTTAATGCAGCTTCTTCGCTTCCAAAACAGCCAGTACATATTGTTAATCTTTCAATATCAGGCATATCTTTTCCGCCTAATATTTTTCTAAAATGTACTTCTACTTTTTCATATGTATCCAAATTTTGATCCTCGCTATTTAATTCCAAATTATTAGGACAAAATTTACATCCATGACATGTGCTTCTTTTGTTCGAATTTAATGTAATTACTTTTCCTTGTTTCCTAAAATAACTAGAAGCACAGTCATCATTTTCAAGATTGTTTATGGTTCCAATCTCTATATTTTTTTCTATATATATTACGTTATCTCTTAAAACAAAAGGGGAATTATTATTATTAGATAAACCAAAATAGAAAAATTCTTCCGGATGTGTCTTTAATGCCATTCGCATTCTAATTCTTGGTGTTAATCCAATTGCATTTACTCCATTTTTGTTCAAAAGAAATTAGTATGATATCTTCTATAGGTATACTATATTTTTCACTTAATATTTCAAATCCATCTAATGTTTTATCAAATTTGTCCAAAACATTTTTGATAAATTCACTTTTTTCCATCCGTATACTTTGCTCGATCATCCGGATAACGACTACACAATTTTTCTTTTAATTTTACATATTCTTTCCTATCTTCTTCATGACTTCTCATATAATTTCTAAAAAAAATTTGTTTATACCAGCTTGGGCTATCCGAAAAATGTACATGTAAATAATGTGTCCGTTTTTCTTCTGGTCCTTTGCAAAAAACCTTCTTTCATCATCCCCACTATTTTCCCTATAAGTATACCCCAACTTTTCTATTAGATTTCTCAGGATTTCAAAATCCTCCTTCGACTCTATCATTACAGCTATATCCAAAATAGGTTTAGACTTAATGTGTAATGAAGTACTACCAACATGTTCTATCTTTCTAATGATTCTCCCTGCGTTTTTCAATAATACTTCTTTTTCATGTAAGTATTCTTTATCCCATAATTCATAATCTGTTTTCAAAGTTACTTTTTTACGTTCTAGACCTAAACCACTATACATTATTCTTCATCCCTTTACTTTCCTAATTTCCAATTGCAATATAAACCTACTTTTTTCGGCTTAAGTTAGATTTTATTCCACAATCCTCTCTCTTTTAGTTGTTATGGTAATACTCCCCCTCTTTCTCATAATTCACTCAACTGCGATTCAAATACAAATCAAATGTTATATTTTCTACTCCATCTGATTATATAAAGACCCCCTTTCGTAATTTATACCCCTATTATGTAAGATGGACTCATATAAAAAATTTTTTATAGCAACCCTACATTCAATCTTCCACTTGTAATTAAATACTATAAATTAATTTGCTTCATATTCTACTTGCGGTTATCGCAAATATTTATCGAATCACGTATATCGTTTAAGATTTTCATTATACTGTCATATTCTGGAATTCGATTAAAATGAGTTTTAATCATTATTACATTAGCTAATTTCCCCCATAAATTTAATAACTGATAGACTTTTTTCATCTTGGTTTTCCCTATTCTTTGCTTATAAAACGGAATTATTTTAAAAGAGATACAAAATCTTATCCCAAGCAAACTGTAAATTTGTATATTTTTGTCTTTATCTTCATAAATTATTTGAAAAAGCCGTATCAAATCAAGTATATATTTTGTATTTTTTTTTTATTGAAATTTCCTCAACCACAAAATTATTTTGCTCTTCTATACATTTCGAGAAGTCAATTAGTTGACAATACATGTGCCTATAGCAGCTTTTAAAAAAGGCCTGCTCAATTCCGTTACTGTTATTTCTTGCTTTGATGACTTTTCAGAATCTCCTATTACAATTTTGCTTTCATTTATGCCTTCAATTAATACCGAATGTTTATTATGCTTCTTTTCAAAAAATTGACTATATGAAATATAATATTCATCAACATTAATTATAGCTCCCAAATTATCATTTACTTTTTTTTCTATCAATTCGTATAAGTCATCAATTTCTTCTCGAACACATATTTTTTTTATTATGTGATGTTTTTGGAAATAAGCAGATATTTCATCTCCGAAAATAAATCTTTTCCCTTTTTTTCTTAAAAAAATAGGTTGAAACCCCCATGGATTCCAGTTTCGTAAATATTGTTCTTTTATTTTTTCATTCTCAATGACCTGACATACTATTTCACTATCGCTGAAAATATCCATTAAGCTGTGGCTTAAATTATGTTTAGCTAATAGTTTGTAATAGTAGGAACCTTCACAATTCCAAAAGGCACTATCCTCTGATTGTCTAAATTGGTCATATATCCTCTCCTTAAATGCTATACTTATCCTTTCCGACTCATAATCTGTTATTTCTCTGCATCCTAATAAAATATTCTTCTTATTTGTACCATGATAATCACTTCCTGCTGTTATAATCATTTTATTTTTAGCAGCAATGTTTACATACAAATCTTGCTCTTCTTTGTTATGCTCTGGATGAAAACATTCGATCCCGTCTAATCCCCATCGTTTCCATTCATTTATAAGGCTATTTAATTGTCTTGCCTTTAAGCTCAGCCTCTTAGGATGAGCCAAAACTGCTATCCCGCCTGAAGAATGAATTAAGGCTATTGCTTCTTCTAAATTCATTCTTTCTTCCCGAAATCTATCACCGCTCTTTAAAAAATCAATATATTTTCTCATATTAGCTTTTTTCAAATAGTCTATTTTTTTTACTAGTACGGATTCCATGGAAAAATTGTAACCTAAGACATGAATTTCTTTTCCAGCAGTTTCAACCTATAACTCAACGCCATTTATTATTTCAGTAAATGAACTAACCTTTTTTTTTTTATTGCTCTAATACCATCAACCGTATCATGATCTGTTATAGAAACCATATTTAATTTTAACAGGTCAAACTGATTTAGAAGTTCTTCTATTGTATCTGAGCCATCTGAAAATATGCTATGAATATGCAAATCAATCATGACTTTTTTCATTATCCACCAATTCTACAATTTTTTTATACTACTTAATTCTTTAATAGATAATTTTTTCAACCGGAATCTCAATTCCGTATTTTTCTTCTATATCGACTATAATGCCAACAAATTCAAACGAATTAATGCCCATCTGTTCTAAATCATCAATTTCTCCAATAGATGAATCTATCAATGGACAATTTGATAAGATAATACTTTTTATTTCCTCTACATTAACGTCTTTCATAAGTGCCTCCTTTTCAAATATTTTTAAAATAAAGGTTTTTTGATTTTACGCACATTTTTTCTATTGTTTAATATGTTTTCCGAAATGGAATCTTTTCTATATTATACTTTATCATTAATCATTATTCAAGTTTTTTATCTTTCTTTTTGCCTTACCATATATTATATTTATATATAGTTTCTTTATATAATTTTACACTTAATAATTTAACTAATATTTAAATTGTAAATTAAGTAGTCTCTATAAACTCAAATCAGAGATTTCCAACTAGATAGAAATAATGATTTTCTAAAAATGTAATAAGGTAGATCTCTTTACAACAATATACATTAAGCTATGAGTACTTACTCAGTTCTTTTCTAGCTTTTCAGTGATCAAATTTACAAATTGTTTTTTGAAGGTATTTCGATAAATCTCTTAAACTGATCTAACATATAAAGAAGTTCTTCAAGGTTAAATCCTTTGTATTATGAACGTCAAATACAACAGTACATAAATAACCGTCAACCTTTCTCTACTTAAAGGCAACGGCTATTGGCGCAGGTCTTTTACCATTGGATTTCAGGACAGATAACCATCCAGATATCCAAGATGTTTAAAGATGACTGTTTCCGACATATCGCATACGGCGCCCCATCAATACTGGTTCATATTTTGACAACCATTTTTCGACAGTCAAATTTGCACATTAATTGTTTTAGCCCTTCTACAGTACCCTTCTTTTGTACGAGACCATCTAAAGCCCATAAGTTAGTTCCATCTTTTACAGAGAATACATTATTCTTATTCTAAGATAATATCTATTAATTAAAGCAGACTTATTATTTCGAGATGATTTTCTCCTATCTATAAAAGATTTTTCAAAAATCTCCTCGAATAACAATGCCCTACTATCAAACTTTTAAAAAATCAAGAATATTTCTCTTTTCCTGAACAACTTTATTCGTAATATATTGTTTAAGAAAAATCCTTCTTGTTCCACCCATATACATGCTTACCGACTGTTTCATGCGGACTTTCTGCATAAATTTAAGTTGACTGAAGTGAGGTGTGACTGAAAAATGCCTTGATCACAATGAAGGAGAACCTACTTCTAACACATATCCCCCTCTGTATACCACATGCTGCGGGGCAAGTATTTATCTTCTTTAAATACTTCAGGGTTGTATTCCTTTGCAATCCGTACGTACTTTTTATGAATGTCTTCAACACATAATATTGTCATATGTTCATCCGTCTGGCTTTAGAAAATGTGTCTTTCAGGATCTTCATCGATCCTGCGGTGCCTGGGATACTCTTTTCACCATAGCCACATAATAATCCAAAATGTGCATACCATGCTTATGCATCTTTCCAACTATCTCGTCCGTAGTGCCGATCACTCTGAAATTTACAGCTCTTAGTATAAAATCAAATATTTTCCCCACCACGTGCTCCGGTTACATACTATAAGCTCAACAGGCCAGTATCACATAGGTCCATTTCTCTTTGATAGCCAGTAATACTAAAAAATTTTAACTGCCTCCAAGATTTAGATCGCGTACCTGTAACTTCATCGTCCCATCTGAGACCACAGCAGCGTAAAAAGCGAGGAAGAAATTCTATAGATATACGTTTATAAATGCATTTAGAAAGTTTTTAATTATATGAAGTATCAAATAGTACGAAATGAGTTCTCTTAATAATAATATAGTATATTGAACTTGACTTTACTATTTTATCCTATAGAGAAAATTTAATGTGTTTTCCTTACTTAGTCTTGACTTTTTATTTATATGCCTCATAATATGTATATGAATTATAGAAGGCAGGCGTCTCTTTTGAATGGACTATTATTTCATCACATTAGGCAAATGGTGATACGATTTCCTTTTATTTAACTTATGAACCATACCTCACCATAACATTTTTATAATTGAATGTAACCTAATATAATACATTACAATATAAGTAGATTTTAGATAAGGAAAATACATCATGATTAAAGTTGTATGCTTCGACATTGGCGGCACTCTTATCCCTTTATCTTCACCTTCTTTTATAGATTCTCTTGCTTCACTAATCAACCATCCTTCCATGGAATTTGAAGCGAAACTAATCCAATATTTCGGAATCCAGAACGGGGATATTGAGTCTTTCTGCAAAGATTTAAGTATATTAAACCAAAAATCAATAATTGAAAATTTTATAAATAGCTACAAACCACTGCAAAAACTATTTGATGATGTACTACCTACACTTCAATATTTATACAAGCAAAATTACATTTTAGCCACATTAAGTAACGCTATTTCCATCGAACCTTCTAGTTTGGAATTTTGCGAGCTTAATAATTATTTTTCATATAAAATTTATTCATATGACTGTGGTTTCAGTAAACCCTCTAAAGAAATCTATTGTTTACTGGAGAACATGCTACATATTTCTTCTGATCAGATTTTATATGTTAGCAATTCTCTATTAGATATACTGGGAGCCTACCGCAGAGGATGGTATTGCATTCTTATAACCCGGGAAAACAAAATGCCTTTTTCATACGATCCAAATAAACCCAGGCTATTTTTTATTAACAACTTAAAAATGGTACTAGAGATAATTGAAAACATCTAACCGAAAACGTTTTTCAGAATTTTATTGTTAGCAAATACTATATTTCTAACTGATTCAGACTAACTCATTAGCTTTTTTACTAATTAGAGCTATTTAGAAGTTTACTCAAAAATTTTTTGGTAAAATGGAAAACTAGATGATTTAGACCGTTCATGGAAAGATACTATAATTGAGCGGAATAAGACTATATAGAATATAGGCAGGATAAGAGGGTGGTCGTTTAGTCCAAAGAAACGCCCCGCTTAACTTTGTAAAGGACAGTCAATCTAAATTCAACTGTCCTGTATCTTAAAAAATTCAGTTTTTCCATGTGAGATTGATACACTTTATCTCGCACCCTTAAAGACGTAAATACACCACATAAATACGGGATATTTTTACTTTCAGGTTATTGTTTCCAGTTTCTTATGCCCTCACTTGTTAGATAATGGGTGCTTTGAACGGCTCGCTAAAGCTCTTCGAACCGTCGAAGTGCCCCCCTTACCAGCAAGCTGGCGCGGCGATATGTCTTGCGACCGCCACCGTGGGCGGATCACTCCGTCGGTTTATGAGTTTTTAAGCCTATCTTTCGCATTAACTAGAATTATCTTATCCAAAATGAAAAGAAATAATTACATCAAGCAAAAATTCATGAAATATCACAAATGCTCCCATCAACAGAGTATCCTCCAGCGTGTTCCGTTTCAAAACGATAAATCCAATAAGGAAGACTAGCAAATTCTAAAACAGAGCGTGCTTCGAAATATCCCCATCCATATACGAAAGTCATATTAAACAATACTGCTAAAATAACCGCTGATAATGCAAATGCTATATTGCTTACCCCTTTTTCATACCAACTGATAAATGCCAGAAACAGAGATATAGCTGTAAATCCAAACCAAATCATAGCGTAGTTCTTGGAAAAAAGCCTGCAATATAATTTGAATACAAATAGTAGCTTGTAACCATACCGACAAAGAAAGCAGAGACATTGATACCTGCTCTTACGGAAGAATTACTGTAAACAGAAATACACAATGCAATAAATACCCAAATTGCAAAACGCCTGAGAAAATTTACAATGTCCAAATAGGAAAACACAAATCGCAACCTATTTATAGGTATCATATCTAAAAATTTTGAAAAAAGTCCCCAAAGCTGTTCCAAAGCACAGTATAACTATGGTATTTATATTTTTTCTATTAACAGGAGTTTATTTTCCATACCCTTATATCATTCAAGAACTTACTCATAGTACATCTTCAAATTCAATTTTCCCTATCAAATATTAAATATCTTGTTCCTTGGAATGTCAGTTTTCCTTCATCTCCCTCTGCAAGCATTCCGTACTCTGAGCCAGATACAGACATCTCCATTCTGTCACCACTTTCTACTTGAAAAGTGACATAATAAGTAGTACTGGATGTAGTGTGACCATGTACTCCTGATGTATCTCCAGCGTTTGGATGATTGTAATGCGTGATATTCTGGCGTTTTGCTACTATTCTTGTCGACACAGTTAAACGGGGAGAATAATTGTTTTTATGCCAAGTAGCAATCCCTTTGCAAAAGTGAATATAATCATTATAAAATATTAGTATAAATATCGCTGGGAATAACATTCCGATTATATTCAACATTTTCTTGTTCCTCTCTTATGTAACTTTCAATTTATCATTTACCATACAGTCAGTAGATAGAGCCTTGCAACTCTAGCCCCTCACAGATCCGTACGTCGGCTTTCCGCATACGGCTCCTCATAGTAACATTCACTCTGAATATAAGCAGTAGTACGTCTTTGGTTTTGCAAGTGGATAATATTTTAACATCTCCCAGTAACCACTCCATGTATAGGCTCCTCTACAACCACGGTGGCTTACTGCTTTGAATAGGAATTGCTTTACTCGGTGTAGGAACGCACTTAGCCTTCTATAATTCCATGTTACTCCATAGTAGCGATAGTGCTCTACAAACTTTACATTCAGCTCTTTTATGATTTCTCTAACCGGTCGATTTCGATTATCATAAATCCAAAGTTTGTATTCTTTCATCTTGCGTTCAAACTTCTTTCGTGATGTCTGCAACTTTAATGCGAAAGTTCCCTTTCTCGTTTTCCCACAATAGAATGTAAAGCCAAGAAAATCAAATGTTTCTGGCTTACCTAATCCTCTGGAAAATCTATTTGCTACTGCAAATCTTCCAAATTCAATTATTCTGCTTTTACTGCTTTCCAATTCAAGGTTAAATTTCTCCATTCTCTCTTTCAGTTCCGAATAGTACCATTCTGCTTCTGACTTGTATTGGAATCCAGCTACAAAATCATCCGCAAAGTTTACCAGAAAACAGTCGCCTTTTAAAGTCTTTTTTTTCACCACAAATTTGAACAACAGCGTCAATACATTATGCATATAAATATTTGCTAGCATAGGACTCATCACTGAACCTTGTGCGGAACCTTCCTCTGTTGATTCAAATGTTCCATCTTCCATTATTCCAGCCTTTAAATACTTCTTTATCAGCCAGAGTTAGGGGCTTGAATGTGCCATTCAGAGATTTCATCACCCAGTCATGGTTTATGTGGTCGAATAATCCTTTAATATCAACGTCCACTATGTAGATTGTTTTCCCATAACAGATTCTTTGGTATACTTCTTTTACTTCTTTGTGGCAACCTCTGTTTGATTTAACTCCATACATGCAGTTCGGAAATCTTGGTTCATAGATTGCTTCCAGCACCTTCTTCACTGCCATTTGTACAATCTTGTCCTCATAGGAGGCAATCCCAACGGTCCATTTTTCCATTTCCCTTTGATATGTATACCCTCAATGATGGAAGTGGTTTAAAAGTTTTTTTCGACCTCTGTACTAAATCTTCGATATTTCTATCAAGGTTCTTTCCAAATTCTTCCTTTGTCACTTTGTCAACGCCAACTGTCTTTTTACCGTCTAATTCGTGGTGACATTTTTTCAGCAAGTCGACATTTATCAAGTGATATATGGATGTGAATACAGGTTTCTTTGACTCTGCTGTTATTTCAGCTATTCTTTCTAATTTGGTTCTCTTTATTTCCCCGTCCCCGAGAACAGATAATATGTCCTCAGTAAGACCTTTACTATGCAATCCCCTTCCCTCCATCGGTATTGCCCGATTTCTACAGTACTACGAGATTGTCCGACTACCTGCCATTCATTTGAAGTCCTCCGTTTTCAGTTGTAACTTCATACTCTTTTTCGAGAAACGGCAGGTTCTCCCCAGTTGATGTATACCCATAATGTCAAGCATAATTGGCCCTTTGCCCCCACAGCGCCACACAATTCTCGCCATAATGACTTGTGTGATGTTGCCTTCCGCACCAGTTAAGACGTCGACCGACTGAAGTTAACGTTTCGACGCTAAATAGCATTGCAACCCCACTTTTTTGCTGTCTACGCTTGTCAGATGCCGTTACCGGCATCATCCCAAGACTCGCTATTATCTGGTTGGCTAAACCCTGGATAAACCGGAATCCCACCGGCTTGACTACACACCCTTAGCTGGGCGCACAACTGGAATTTATCGTTTGCTATCAATACTGGGACTTACCAAATTTTAATATATACTGTTAAATCTTATAAAACTATCCCACAATTCATCATAATTCTTGAACTCATAATACATATCTTCTATCTACTACAATATAAATTGGTTAATATACTTAACAACCAGTTAGGTTGTTAGCCATCTTATTGCTTAAGCTGTATAATGATGGGGCAATCGGTATATCGGCTTCCTTTCTTGGACTTACACGTCCGTTTTTGAGACTGATAACCAGCTCCTCATTCGCAGCGTTCGTTTTATGCAGGTTGAACCACTTTCAGTGCGTTCGTGTCACACCACAGTAGATGGAATAGGCAATGAGTAAAACTGGTCTTTATCCTTTGCACTATAAATTTTAAGGAGTGACAAATTTATGAATATGAATGCAGTAGGTATTGATGTTTCCAAAGGAAAAAGCATGGTTGCTATCCTTCGTTCTTATGGTGAGATCATTTCAAAACCATTTGAAGTCAAACACACAGTCAGTGGGATTCGCTCTCTCATTGAGCAGATCCAATCCATTGATGGCGAATCTCGTATTGTCATGGAACACACCGGTCGTTATTACGAACCTCTTGTCCGTGAACTTTCGAAAGCTGACCTTTTTGTATCTGCCATAAATCCCAAACTCATCAAAGATTTTGGAGACAACTCTCTCCGCAAAGTAAAGTCCGATAAAGCGGATGCAGTAAAAATTGCACGCTATACTCTTGACAGTTGGACGGAACTCAGACAGTATAGTCTCATGGATGAAATTCGTAATCAACTGAAAACCATGAACCGCCAGTTTGATTTTTACATGAAACACAAAACCGCTATGAAAAACAACCTTATCGGCGTCCTTGACCAGACTTATCCGGGAGCTAACACTTATTTTGACAGCCCTGCCCGTGAGGATGGAAGTCAAAAATGGGTTGACTTTTCAGCCACCTACTGGCATGTGGATTGTGTTCGTAAACTCTCTCTAAACGCCTTTATCGACCACTATCAAAAGTGGTGTAAACGCAGGAAGTACAACTTCAGCCGTTCAAAAGCTGTTGAAATCTATGAAGCATCTAAGGAGCTTGTTTCTATACTTCCAAAAGACGATCTGACAAAGTTAATCATAAAACAGGCTGTAGAACAATTAAATACGGCTTCACAGACTGTGGAACAGCTTCGTACCATGATGAATGAGGCTGCTTCTAAACTGCCGGAATACCCTGTTGTCATGGCTATGAAAGGTGTAGGTAAATCGCTTGGTCCACAGCTTATGGCAGAGATTGGTGATGTCTCCCGATTTACCCACAAAGGAGCCATTACAGCCTTTGCAGGCGTTGATCCCGGCGTAAATGAATCCGGTTCATATGAGCAGAAAAGCGTTCCTGCTTCCAAAAGAGGTTCTGGCACTCTTCGTAAAACCTTATTTCAGGTAATGGATGCTCTTATCAAAACCAAACCGCAGGATGACCCCGTATATCTGTTTATGGATAAGAAACGAGCACAAGGAAAGCCTTATTACGTCTACATGACAGCCGGTGCGAATAAGTTTCTTCGCATCTACTATGGTCGAGTGAAAGAATATCTGTCTTCACTCCCAGAATAAATATCTCGTCAATACCTTTTTATTTTAGACCAGCGAATATCGGTGGTCTTATTTTAATGTTCAAAATCTTGCAAAAATTTTTGCCTGAAATCATCAATTTGCTATTGACTTTTTATTTGCAGGCTTAAAATATTGTCCTGGACTGATTGTCAGTTTCTCACTGTCTGTGAAGCAGAGTGTGTAATAAGAAACCGCCCCATTTGATAATGCCTTGCTTTCATCTACTGCATTGCTGAGTTCCACTTGATTCAGCAAATCTATAAAACCACTTATTTCACTGTCTGAAAAAGAATACGAATACCTGTTGTCTTTCCCTCCTGTAGTTCCTGTATGTTCAATTTTATCGACATCAGATACACCGATACTCGCCAAGTCGATGTTCGGCTCTTGCTTTTCACAGCCTAATAAAACACTTACATTCAAGAATGATGTGAACAAAACTATTCCGATTTGTCTCATTTAAAAATGCCTGCCTTTAATGGTTCAATTCTACAAATCCAAATTTGTCTTTATCTGTATTATATCATGCTGTTATAAGAATTGTCATTTTGCTTTTGAAAGCTACTAATTAGCCTATATGTTTGTAAAGGGTGCTGTTCATGCAACAAGTCCTTGACAAAGCATAGACTAATAGGTTTTAAGGTAATTAGGTATCATGGAAGAATTACTTTTTTGAGTGGTTGGAATATATAGAGGATGTACATCAGACGCGTAAAGTGCGGCATAAACTGAAAGACATTCTGGTACTTGTGTTGTTCGCAACCCTGGCCAATGCAGATGACTGGATAGAAATGGAAATGTTTGGAAAGGAATACAGGACTATCTGCGTAAATATATCGAACTAAAAATGGGATTCCTTCTCACAATACGATTAACCGGGTCATGGGCCTGGTCTCCCGGAGATGTGCAGCAGCTTTATGGGAAATGGCAGGAGCTTTTAAACAGGAATGAGGGGCAGGCACTGAGGAAACTCATCTGTATAGATGGAAAGACGATATGTTCCAACAAAAGTAAGGAAGGAAAGGCATCCCATATTATATCCGCATGGAGCAGGAAGGATGGATTCTGCCTGGGACAGAAAGCGGTTGATGAAAAAAGTAATGAGATCACGGCGATACCGGAATTGTTGGACAACATCCAGATAAAAGGACAGATTATAACGATTGATGCAGGGGATGTCCAGAAAGCCATTGCGGAAAAAAATACAAAAAACGTGCGGACTATGTGCTTGCGCAAAAAGAAAACCAGCCAGGGCTTTATGAAGATGTAAAGCTGTATTTTAGCGATCCCGAAGTGGAGCGTGAAATCCGTGAAAAGAAGAATTACCTATGTACGAGAGAAAAAGCACACGGGCAATTGGAAGGAAGGGAATATTACCAAACGGATGACATCAAATGGCTGTCCCAGAAGAAAGAATGGAGAGGGGTGAAGAGTATCGGAATGGAGAAAAAGACAATAAAGGATGAAAAAGGGGAGAGGAAAGAATACCGTTACTACATCAGCAGCCTGCCACTGGAAATAGAGACTTTTGGGATGGGAGTAAGGGGACATTGGAGCATAGAGAGTATGCATTGGCATTTGGACGTGACCTTCCGTGAGGATGCAAACACAACGTTGGATAAACAGGAAGCGCAGAATCAAAATATTATCCGGAAATGGAGTCTTAGTATATTAAAAATGGTAGAATTACTAAAGCCGGGATTATCTATGAAGAAGAGGTTTGCAATTAGCCTGCGTCCAATTAAGTATCTGGAAGAAGTATTATTTTTGACCGTGCGATCTTTTCGACGTTTCTTTCCGCCTTCTCCGGGGCGAGCACATCGGGCTTGTCGGAAAAAGGGATGGATAATCATCTACCATATGGAAAATCAGGAACTGAACCGGTATGTGGGAAACTATAGTCACTTTGAGGAAGTGTACGCGGTTAAAAAAGCGCAGCTTGAGGCGGCCTACCGTCGTCAACAACAGGAAATCAATGAACTCAAAGACTTCGTGGCCCGCAATAAGGCCCGTGTCTCCACACGAAACATGGCGATGTCCCGCCAAAAAAGTTGGACAAGATGGAGAAGATTGAGCTGGGAACAGAGCGGCCAAAACCGGAATTTCATTTCCGTTACGGAAGGACTCCGGGACGTATCCTCTTTGAGACAAGGGATCTGGTAATCGGGTACACCGAGCCTCTCTCCAAAGCACTGTCCATTTCCATGGAACGTGGACAGAAAATTGCATTGACCGGGGCAAACGGAATCGGAAAGACGACACTTTTAAAGAGTATTTTAGGATTGATCCCGTCGCTTAGCGGGTCATGTGAACTGGGTGAAAATCTTCAGATCGGCTATTTTGAACAGGAAGTAAAGGGTGAAAATTCTGCTACCTGTATTGATGAAATCTGGGCCGAATTCCCATCCTTTACCCAATATGAGGTACGGTCCGCTCTCGCCAAATGCGGATTGACAACCAAACATATCGAAAGCCAGATCCGGGTATTAAGCGGAGGGGAGCAGGCTAAAGTCCGTCTGTGCAAACTCGTAAACCGTGATACCAATCTTCTGCTTCTGGATGAGCCGACCAACCATCTGGATACGGACGCAAAAGATTCCTTGAAAAAGCGCTCCTGGAATACCGGGGAAGTCTTCTTCTGATCTGCCACGAACCGGAGTTTTACCGGGACGTTGTATCGGAAGTCTGGGACTGTACCAAATGGACGACGAAAATCATATAAAAGGCATAAAATCTCCCCGCAGGCCTCCGGGTCAAACGGCCAGTTTGATGTTCCCTGCGGGGAGAATCTTTCAGGATTTTCCGATTCGCCCGGGCTATTCCCGATTTACAATCCGCAAAATGTGGATTGCAAGAAATCCGATCTCTTCGATCCTGACTTCCTTTTTCAGTTCTTGTTCTATCCAGGCACAGATTTTCTCTGCCGCCGCAAATTCTTTCGGATATTTTACCTGAACAAAATCATTCAAATCCGCCTTTACCTGCTCACCTTTTCTCGTCCGCACAAGCATATAGTAGATGTGGCTCATCATCCGGTTATACCCTAAAAGAATCCTGCTCCAGATCAATCTGGAAATATTCTTCAATCATGCGGATCCCCTCGTTGATAAGCCTTGTATTATCCAGTGTCTCGGAGACTTTCTCATCAGATCGTGCCGAATGGATGTGCAGGGAAATAAATCCTACCTCATCGTCCGAAATCTCAGCCCCTGTCATCTCCCGGATGATTTCTCTGCCCTTAAGGGCGACTTTATATTCTTTCTCAAATAATACTTTGATATCCGGGGTGAACGGATTCGGAATCTGCATTTTCTCCTCTGCCCGTTTCGCCGCAAGGGCGATATGGTCTGCCAGTGGAAGCAGGGAATCATGGCTGACTTTCTCAAATACCCTCTCCGCTTCCTCCAGAATTCTGCCTGTGGCCTCCAGGTATACCGGCTTGATCCCATTGACGACTTTCAAGGCAGACGTCTGCTTCTTCTTTGTCACCAGCGTATAGATCTTCGCACTTTGTATCATCTTGATCTCTTCGCCCGGATGCTTGCCAAAGCCGATTCCGTTTCCAAGCAGAATGATTTCCCGCTTCTTTTCCTGATCCAGTGCCAGGATTGCATTATTATTTAACACTTTGATTATTCGATACATCTGACATAAGCTCCTTTACAATCAGCAGCTTACGATTTCCGCTATCTCCTCCTGCGCGTTTACATGGCCGGATCTTTTCATCACAACTTCTTCCTCTTCTGTCAATCCCGTGAATACCGCAATGCAGGCTTCGGATTTCGCATGCTCTTTTATATATTGTATATCAAAAGCCATCAGTTTGTCTCCCTTTTTCACAAAATCCCCGTCTTTTACAAACATTTCAAAGCCTTTTCCTTCCAGCTTCACTGTATCCACCCCGATATGAAGCAGATACTCTACTCCGTCAACCGTTGTCAGACCAATCGCATGATTCGTCGGGAATACAAATGTTACATTGCTGTCCTCCGGAGCATAGACCACACCTTCCACCGGCTTCACCATATATCCGTCTCCCATCATCTTGCCGGCAAACGCCTCATCCGGCGTATCAGCAATCGGATGCACCTCTCCGGTAAATGGAGAACATAATACTTTTTCGTTGTCTTTGCTTCTGTATTTTGGGGCGTTGTTTCCCGCACCTCTTTTTCCTCTACGTTTTCTTCATCCGGCGCAAGATACTCTTCATCCGGTGCGTTTACAAGATAGTCTTCCAGATTAGATTTGACTACCGTTACGGACGGGCCATAAATTATCTGAATCCCCTGTCCCTTCTTTACAATTCCGGACGGACCCGTTTGTTTTAGAATTTGGTCGTTCACCAGCTCGGTTTCACAACAGTACAGCGCAGTCTTGTTGCACAGCAGTCCACATCCGAAATATTTTTCTTTCCGCCAAGTCCCTGCGTGATCAGAATACTTCTCTCATCGCCTGCCGGATCCCCGCTTTTTGTCTGCTCTCCCTGTCTTGCCTTATAATCGGCCTTTGTATAGAGTTTTGTCTCGCCGTCTCCATCTTCCCGTCCCGGAGTTTTGAACTGAAACTTCTGAATCAGGAAACGGAATATTACATAGTACAGGATAAAATAAATAACACCTGCCGGAATAATGAGCATCCAGTTCGTCTTCGCATTACCCTGCAGAATTCCAAAAATAAACAGATCGATCAATCCACCGGAAAATGTCAGTCCCACGGCAATATTTAACATGTGTGCGATCATGTACGCTGAGCCTGCCAGCACGACCTGGACGCCAAACAACAATGGCGCTACAAACAGGAACGAAAATTCCAAAGGTTCTGTAATTCCTGTCAGCATACAGGTCAGTGCCGCGGAGAGCAGAAGCCCGCCCGCCTGTTTTTTCTTTTCCGGTTTCGCACAGTGATACATGGCAAGAGCCGCCCCGGAAGTCCGAAAATCATAAAATAAATTCACCCGAGAAATATCTCGTTGCGTCCGCACTGAAATGTACGGTGCTTGGATCTGCCAGTTGGGCAAAGAAAATATTCTGTCCTCCCTGTACAAGCTGTCCTGCTACTTCCATTGTTCCGCCCACAGCAGTCTGCCAGAAAGGCATATAAAATACATGATGCAGACCAAAAGGAATCAGCGCACGCTTGATCAGACCGAAGATCAGTGTTCCCACATAACCGGTTCCTGTTACCAGACCGCCCAGTGCATAAATACCATTCTGGACTACCGGCCATACAAAATACAGAAGAATTCCGACTCCAACATATACCAGAGTGGAAATAATCGGTACAAACCGGGAGCCACCGAAGAAGGACAGCGCATTCGGCAGCGTGATTTTGTAATACTTATTGTGAAGCGCCGCAACTCCAAGTCCTACAATAATACCGCCGAACACACCCATCTGCAATGTCTGGATACCAAGTACACTTGCGACCGTACCACTTAACACATCTTCAGAGATGGTTCCGTCTGCCAGCACGGTTCCGTCGATCTGGAGCAGTGCATTGATCGTAACATTCATTACAAGAAATGCAATCATTGCGGAAAGCGCCGCAACTTCTTTCTCTTTTTTGCCATACCGATTGCGACTCCTACAGCAAAATGATCGGCAGATTATCAAAAATCGCATTCCCCGCCTTCGTCATAATGGTAAATAGCGCATTTAAAATCGTTCCTTCTCCCAGGATGCCCGTCAGATTGTAGGTCTCGATCGTCGTTGCGTTTGTCAGCGAACTTCCGATTCCAAGCAAAAGGCCCGCAACCGGGAGAATCGCGATCGGGAGCATAAAGCTTCGCCCGATTCTCTGAAGCACACCAAAAATTTTGTCTTTCATGTTGGTCTCCTTTCCCTTCCTGTGACAGCATGTTTTTCCCTGCTTTGTACCCAAACTCAGGAAACTCCCCATTCCCCATCCCTTTTCTGAGAACAAAAAAGCATGAACTGCCCTTTTTACACTTCGTCTTCTAAACGAAATACAAAGGATAGTTCATGCCTGAAATTCAGTAACACGCTATCTTATTTTCTTTACTGTTGCCAGTATAACGTACACCTGTAGTTCTGTCAATCTTTTTTAATTTTTCTTTAATTCTATAACCGTATTTGCAATTCTACGTTTTTACCGGGTACTGCCTAATGCTTAACAAGCTTTCGCCCTGAATGGCATCAGCGCCTGCATAAAATATTCTAAATAAAATGGTAGCTCGCTGATTATTAGACAGAGACATTTTATTTTCTATTCCCTTTTCTTACTGCTCACGGATGTGTTCCAGCAGCGTTTCCATCAACTGAATCGTATCCACGACCTCCTCACCAAGTGTCTGCAATTTCGTCTGTACAAGGCAATCTGTAACTGGGTTATCAAAAGCAAAATCCGCAAATGTCAGGAAACTGCTTACTTCCATCTTGAGCTCCGCCGGGATCTCCACGCCTCGCAGAGTCTTCTGAAAATCCGTCAGTTTCATTCTGGACTGCTCAATCAATCCCTCCACTTCGTTGATTTTAGAATGTTTCACATAAGAACTGATCAGATTTCCACCAAAGATGTCCAGAATTCCCCATTTCTTCGCACTATTTAACTTTGCTCTTACTGCGTATAGACTCGCAAGTGCCTGCTCTCCTGACTCCTCTGCACACCTTAAATCCTCTTTTAAACGAACTTCTCCCATATCGTTTTCCTCTCCTACATTTAATCTGCTGGCTTCTGCCATGAAAAATGCCCATATGAAATAATCATCGGAAGCGCTGAAAGATACCTTTCGAAATTGTAAACAGTCCCCAATACAAAAAAAGACTTCTATCATGACATCTGTCACAATAAAAGTCTTGCTATCTCATTTGCTACGGGTACCTCTCGGTACCGGCTGACGATTACAAATCGACCTTCCGAAGAAGGCTTAAGCTACTCCCTTTCCATTGCTTGGAACGACTATAACACATTTGCATTTACTTGTCAATCCGGTTTTCTGCTTTCTTCCCGCATCGTACCTGATTTCTTTGTCTTCTTCCGCTTCGACTATCCGCCTCCACCTCATCTGTATATTCCTTTAGGACTGGCAGTTTGCGGCATCAATCGCCAGTACCAGCATCAGAGCCATCATTTCATCTGCAGAATTAGCAATATCTATCACATAAGTGTCTCCCCAGTGGAAAATCTCTTTCGATATATGCATGACCGGAACCCCGCCAGCATAAGCATCGTACTCCCATCCCATTATATTGCCCTCTACTTCCCATCCATTGTAATCCACTATGTATTTGGGCCGTAAGAATGTTATTTTTCTGGAAACTTTTCCGTAAAACTGACCACCTACATAAACCTCAAAGGTCGGGAGCAGGTGAAGCAGCTTTTCCTGAATCAGACCGATCTCGTTCTGAGAACTATCAAACACTCTCAATCTGTGTCCGATAGAGAAAAAATCTCCCTTTACAAAGTAACGGACATTTTCATCCTCATCGTAAATATCATAGGTATCCGTCCATGAAAATACCCTTTGTTTGATTAACAATTTCATACTTTTTCTCCTTTACTTTTTTCTTTTGCACATAACATAGTTTCTCAGAGTGACTCCACTCCGCTTTACTTCCTGTTCCCGTATCACCTCGTACCCCCCTTGATTCAAAAAACGGCCGCGCTGTGATGGAAGCGTAAGTTTCGAACCGATGCACTCCAGATTGTCTTTCCAGTTCATCGCAGATCGCCGTGGCGATATGTCGTCCCTGGAAGTCCCGGTGGACATACAGCCGATCCAGATACCCGGTTTTGTCCATATCCCCAAATCCCACAATCTGTCCGCCTAGTTCTGCCACCACCGTCCGGTGACGTAAAAAAGACGCGTTCCATGCTTTCAAATCTCTTTTTTGGGCGCCCAGACATCAAGCTGAATCTTGGTATAATCAGCCACATTGACAGTATGTACAGTCTGGTAGAAAAGCTTTGCCAATACCGGGCCATCCTCCTTGCGATACTCCCGAATCCTGAGACTATCGCCTTCCTTTTCTCCTCCTATAAGCATCTCTTACTCCTCCCGATGGATATACATCCTTGACATCTTCTCTTCTCCGTCACCTTGAGCCATACAATAGAATTTCCATCCATAACGCTCATAGAATGTATCGTGATCTGTGATGAGATAAAGAGTGGAGATACCCCGTGCTTTCATATCCCCACATACATAAGCCAGCATGTTTCCGGCAATTCCCCGGCGCCTGTATGGCTCTTCTACATACACGGCACAGACGTTAGGCGCCAGATCTTTCCGATCGTGAAAATCATTTTCAATCACACCAAGCCCCCCGATGATCTCCTTTCCCTGATTGTCAGATACCACTGGGGAACTGCCGCCTCCCCCCGTAAGGCTTTTCTCCATACTTTTCTCATATTCCTCCAGAGGTACCTTCCACTTTTGATGAAACCAGTCTGCCGCCTCCTGTTTTTCTCTCTGGGGATTCTCTCAGATTGATGATCCGAAATCCATTTATCATAACACTTTGCTCTCCTTTTTATCTTCGCTGTTATATTCAACTTCTACTGCTTAAAATTATAGAAAAAATGCTCTTGATCTTCCGGTAAAATCAAGGATCGCTTACTGTCTGCTTCCGTAATTGGACGAATCGGTCTGCACGGATTTCCAAATGCCAAGTAATGTGCCGGGATATCTTTCGTCACTACACTTCCCGCACCGATCACAGCCCCATCCCCTATATGGACTCCGCCAAGAACAACCGTGTTGCATGCAATCCACACTTGATTCCCAATCACGATCTCCGGAGCATATTCTGCCATTGTAGTTTTCCCTTCCTGATTCAGTCCCATCCTTTCCTGGGAAATCAATGGATGAGAGGCCGCCATCAAAGAAACATTTGGTCCAAAGCAAACATGATCTCCAATTATAATTTTCCCGTCATCCATCACTGTTAAATTAAAATTGGCAAAAAATTTTCTCCAATAAAAGTATGCGAACCGTAATTAAACTGAACAGGACCCTGAAAATAAAACACCTGTCCTACCTTTCCCAGCATACCCCTGAGAATCTCCTCCCGCCGCGGGTCATATTCATCCAAACCATTATACTGCCGACATGCTTCATGCGCTTTATGCTTGATTTCACTTAGCTCCTGTTTTCTCGGATCAAACATATAACCTGCAAGAATTTTTTCTTCCTCTTTCATAAGCCTCTCCTCTTTACTACTAACTATCCATTTACATCTGTTTCCTCACAATTCGGTACTCGTCTCCATTATGGTAATACGGACAAGAGTAATGAGGCTCTAGCTGAAGTCTCATATAATCATCTTCGTCCATGGCAACGTCACAGATATATTCGCCATATTCCTCGTCAAAAATATAATAAGCACAACTATTGCAGCTTTGCGTCGATCCTTTCCGCATGATTTTACTCCCTTCTCCCTATCTTATTATCATCAGTGTATCATATACCGTATTCCAAGAAAAGTATTTGATTTCCCCTGAAAATGGTGTAAAATGAAAAAACCGGATAAAAGGAGAATCTTATGGAAATCAAAGAATTTTTTCGATCGAAGGACCGGACACACTGGCTTGCAATGATTCAAATATGCGACTGGCCCGCCGGACAATTTCTGTATGAACTGCTGACCACGAACCAGATACATAAATTTTGCGGAGAACATGTGAGACTGTTTTTTTGACAGATGGCACAAAACTTGCGGCATTTTGTACCTTATCGGATATAGATGATATCAAAAAAGACGGACAAGTCTCCATGGATTGGATTTGTCTATACCTATCCTGCTTACAGAGGGCGCCATTACATGAGAACGCTATTAAATTTTGCATGTGAAACTGCCCGAAATGATGGGGCTGAAGAAGTGTTCGTTGCCACCGGGGAAACCGGACTTTATGAAAAATATGGCTTTTCCTTTTACGACATGATGGAAAATGCCGTAGGTGTGCAATCTAAGGTGTATCGGAAAGAGCTGTCTTGATCCAAAAATCATTGGTCTCTCAAGCTTATCTGTTTGCCTTTGATTTTACTCTTACAAACCAAAACAAGGGCAACTTTTCATTGATAATAATTTCCTTCCTTTTTCCCGATCATCATAAGCCAGCGCTGATTAAAATAGATTTTCCCATTATTTTCATAAGGATTAAAGCCTGTTAATCCACTGCCATTTATTTCATCCATAAACCGTTTGGATATGTCTGCGCATATCTCCGCAGGTGTATTTGTGAGATTTAGCCAAGCGGATAACGAAACAGGAAGTTCCGTGCACTCCAATGTCATAATGGACAAACAGTTCTTTCGGAACATTTCTGTAAATTCCTCCTTGCTCAATTTACGCATATGTGAGGGATCACGCAGGGTTTCTATCTCATTTTCTGTATTACGCAATGCTTCTTCGGCCGCTTCCATATCAATGACAACCAGCTTACCACCTGTTTTCAAAACCCTTGCCATTTCTGAAAAACAACATTTTGGATTGGGAAAATGATGAAAAGCAAGGCGAGAGATTACAATGTCAAAGCTGTTATCTGAAAACGGCAATCTTCCGGCATCCCCTGTACAAAATCCATATTCAAAAGTCCTTGTCTCTTGGCTTCGTCTTTTCCTACCGCAAGCATAGCAGTTGTCATATCAAGACAGGTCACATTTTTTACAAACGGAGCAAGAAAACGCCCACAGATACAAGTTCCTGCCGCTACCTCTAAAGCAATAGCCGACTTTTGAGGATCAATACATGAAACCATATATACCAGGTATTCTTGTTTTGTAAAATTCATTGACTTTGTTTCAAAGTTCCTGGCCTGCTCGGTAAAAAGATTTTTGTATTATTTTTGCATTTGAGGAGATCATAAGGCTGTTCCTTTCTTCGGTACGAAAAATAAGGACATATCTGTTTTTTCTAATGTTAACAACTGCACTTTTTTCTCAATGCCGCCGGCATATCCTGTCAGGCTTCCGTTCGTACCGACAACACGATGACAGGGAATAATGAGAGAAATAGAATTATGTCCCACAGCACCGCCGACAGCTTGTGCAGACATTTTAGATAGCCCTCTTTGTTGTGCTATTCTTTTCGCAATTTCACCGTAAGTCATTGTCTTTCCAAATGGAATAGTCAACATCACTTCCCATACCGCTTTACGAAACGGCGTTGTCTGCATAGATAGCGGCGGCGTGAAATCGGGCGCTTTACCACTAAAATAAATATTCAGCCAACGGGCAGACTGCTCAAATATCGGCAAAGACTTTTCTTCATAGTGTTTCGGAAGTGTATCGCCAAAATATTTTTGTCCGTCAAACCAAAGGCCTGTAAGTTCTGTTCCATTACTGGAAAGTGTGATACCTCCTAAAGGTGAATCATAGTGATTTGTATAGGTCATAAGCTTATACCTCCATATATTCATCACAGTCCGCAGGGGCTTTTATTCTATCAGACATGGTATAGGTGTGGTCTATCCCTGTTTTGGATTGCTCGTAATTTTTCGTGTTCGTTCACTTTTCTTATTTCCTGTTTTGGGAGCGTAATCTTTCATTTCAGGTATCGCGCCACCGGCTACTGCCCAAAAATACAAACTTGCCACACTACAATAGGGGCTGAACCGTCTGCGGTATTTTTCAAACAATTTGCGATCGATTTTCCGATGATGATACACCATACGCATACCACGCAAAATTGCTAAATCCCCATAGCTGAATACATTTGGGCGCTGCATACAAAAAAGCAAAATCATTTCGGCAGTCCACACACCGATACCTTTCAGTGACGACAATTCCTCTATTGCCTCATTGTCCGTTTTGTCCCAAATGCCCTGTAAATCAAAAACACCACTTCGTACTCTCACCGCAAAATCCATGATATACTCGGCTTTTTGAAAGTCATTCCAAAGGCCTGTAAACGTTCAATCCCCGCAGTAAGAATGGTATCATCATTTACTACGCCAAGATTTTCTTTCATTCTCTTCCATATTGTTGCTTGTGCCTTTGTAGAAATTTGCTGACCAATAATATGATGAATAACCGAAGAAAACAAATCGCTGTCAACCTCACGCTCGACTTTTCCGATTTTATCGATCACTTCCGCAAGGCATTTATCTTTTTGTTTTAAGTATGTAATTTCTTTTTCACCATACTGGAAAAACATACCCGCTTAACCCCGACTTGGCTCTACTCTTATTAAACAATATAATAGTATCATAATTTAAGACAATGCAATACCAAAATATCGTCCAATACTATCATAATATATCCAAACAAGGACACAACAAAATAACACACACATAAAAACGCTACAGCAGCTCTATTTATATCGCAACACTTCGTTGCATTTCATCATTAAGATACATTTTGTTACATCCTCTGAATTTAAAATCTCTGTCCATCCACTGCACTTCTTTTAACTTTCCGTTTTCATCAGCCGCAGATTCTACGGTCCGGCAGCTTGTCGTTCCGACGCAGATCACTCGGTGTCCGCTCTCTTTTGCACGGTTGATCTTTTCTGCCTCAGATGCCTCGATCCGGTAGAATTCCGAATGCATATGGTGATCCAGAATATCATCCGCTTTTACCGGACGGAAAGTTCCAAGTCCGACATGAAGCGTTACATGCGCAATCTCCACACCTTCTGCTTTGATTTCTTCCAGAAGCTCCGGTGTAAAATGCAGTCCTGCCGTCGGAGCAGCCGCAGATCCGGAATGCTTTGCATACACAGTCTGGTAACGATTCTTGTCCTCCAGCTGGTGTGTGATGTAAGGTCGGAAGCGGCATCTGTCCAAGCTGATCCAGAATCTCTTCAAAAATTCCGTCGTATTCAAAATGGATCAGACGGTTTCCTTCCTCTACAACCTCCAGAACTTCCCCTTTCAGAAGACCGTCCCCGAAGCTGACTCTTGCTCCGGGTTTCATCTTCTTTCCTGGTTTTACAAGTGTTTCCCAGACATCATTTCCTTTTCGTTTTAAAAGAAGAACTTCGATCTTTTCCGCCGGTTCCTTCTTTTTCACCGATCAGTCTTGCCGGGATAACCTTGGTATCATTGATCACAAGGCAGTCTCCCGGTTTGAGATAATCTTTGATCTCCGGAAAATGTGATGACTGGTTGCACCGGTTTTTTTATCAAGAACAAGCAGTCTGGAACTGGATCTGTCTTCAAGCGGATCCTGCGCGATCAGCTCTTCCGGTAAATCAAAATAAAAATCCTGTCGTTTCATTCTTTTGACCTCTTTTCGCCTACTTACGAAGCTCGATACCCATTTCCTCCAGTGCCTTTAAGATACGGTTCATAGCAGCTGAAATGTCAGCTTCTTCCAGAGTCTTATCTTTTGCACGGAATGTGATAGAGTAAGCAACAGACTTGAAGCCTGCCTTGATCTGAGCGCCTTCATAGATATCGAACAGCTTATAGCTTTCCAGATAAGCGCCACCCTTGTTCTCGATCACTTCTTCAACCTGTCCTACCAGGATGGATTTTGGCATTACCATACTGATATCACGGCTGACTGCCGGGTATTTTGCAATTCCTTCGTATTTTCTTTCAAATGTTGCAAGCTCTGTGATCTGTGGCATATCAATGACAGCAACGTATGCTCTTTCACCGATTCCATAGATATCAGCAACTTCCGGATGAACTTCTCCAAGTATCCAACTACTTTTCCATCGTATATGATGTTTGCCTGGCGTCCCGGGTGAAGGATGACTTTCCTGCATTCGGATCGTATAAGTTTCTTTCTTATGAAGTCCGACTTTTTCAAAGAACTCTTCTACAACACCTTTCATTGTAAAGAAATCTCCATCTCCGTACATTCCAAGTGTAAACTGCATTCTCTCTTCCGGCAGTTCTGTCAGTGGAAGTGCTTTTGGAAGGTATACATTTCCAAGTTCATACAGTCGTACGTTTTTATTTCTTCTGTTGTAGTTCGTTGCAAGAGAAGTCAGCATTCCGTTCAGGGAAGTCGTACGCATTACACTGTAGTCTTCTCCAAGCGGGTTCATGATCTGGATTGCCTGACGCATCGGATCATCCTTGGGAGGAGCTTGTCAAATACCTTCGGGCTTTCAAATGAATAAGTCATTCCCTGGCTGAATCCACAGAATTCTGCAATATTTCTTGCTACTTCTTCCACACGAAGCTTTGAAAGAAAGCTTACCAGTTGTAGCTTCACCTGTGGAAGTGTAGTCGGGATATTATCATATCCGTAGAATCTTGCTACTTCTTCCGCAAGATCGGCGATACGGAATAAGTCATGACGGAAGGTTGGTGCGATCACTTCTTTTGCTTCATCATATTCCAGGTCGATCTTTTCAAAATATTTGATCATATCTTCTTCCGGGAAATGTCTGTTCCGAGAAGCTTGCATTGATCTTGTCGGCATCAAATGGTACACGTACAGGTTCTTTTTTCTTGCTGTATACATCAACCATTCCTCCGACAACTTCACCGGCTCCCATTTCTTCCATCAGCTGGCAGGCACGGTCAATTGCAGCCTGTGCATTGTTCGGGTCCAGACCCTTTTCAAATTTACCGGATGCATCTGTACGAAGTCCGACTTTCTTACTGGATTTTCGGATGTTGGTTCCATCGAAGCATGCAGCTTCAAATAACATGGTCTGTACATTGTCAGTGATCATAGAATTTTCGCCACCCATGATTCCGGCAATACCTACCGCTTTTTCGCCATCACAGATCATCAGAACAGAATCATCCATTTCTCTTTCCTGACCATCCAGTGTTACGAATTTTTCTCCTTTATGGGCATTGCGGACGATGATCTGATGACCTGCGATGGTATCCAGATCATATGCATGCATTGGCTGTCCATACTCTTCCATTACATAGTTGGTGATATCTACCAGGTTGTTGATCGGGCGGATTCCTTTGGAAGCCAGACATCTCTGCATCCACTTCGGGGAAGGACCAATCTTGACATTTTTTACAACTCTTGCACAGTAACGCGGGCAAAGGTCTGATTTTCTACTTTTACTTTGATGTAATCATTGATATCTTCATTATTTCCAGTTGATGTTACAACCGGTGGATAAAAATTTTTTCCAAATGTTGCTGCTGCTTCTCTTGCCATACCAATCATGCTGAAACAGTCTACACGGTTTGATGTGATCTCATACTCGAAAACTACATCGTGCAGTCCCAAGTGCTTCCACTGCATTTTCTCCAACTTCTGCGTCGTCGGGAAGATATAGATTCCATACTCCGGTGCTTCCGGATACATATCCCTTGTAGAGCCAAGCTCTTCTATTGAACACATCATGCCACAGCTCTCCACTCCCTCTTAGTTTTCCTTTTTTGATCTCAATACCGCCTTTTGTCCAGGCTTCATGTCCGCCTGCAACGCGTCCGCCATCCAGTACGACCGGGACTTTTGTCCCTTCTTCTACGTTCGGGGCACCTGTCACAATCTGAATCGTTTTCACTTCCGATATTAACCTGGCAGACGACGAGCTTATCCGCATCCGGATGCGTTCGATCTTTTCGATCTGACCGATCACGATGTTTTCCAGATCCGCGTCCAGTAATTCATATCCTTCAACTTTCGTTCCGGACAGCGTCATCGCATCTGTATATTCCTGCTCTGTCACATTCAAATCCGGAACATATGCTTTTATCCATGATAATGATGTATTCATGTTTCTGTTCTCCCTTCCTCTTAGAACTGCTTTAAGAATCTGATGTCGTTTTCGTACAGCAGTCTCATGTCGTCGATTTCGTATTTCAAAAGGGCGATTCGCTCAAGCCCTACTCCAAACGCAAATCCGGTATACTCTTCGGGTCGATACCACACATTTCAAGAACATGGGGATGTACCATCCCACAGCCCAGGATCTCGATCCAGCCGGAACCTTTACAGAAACGGCAGCCCTTGCCGCCGCACTTGAAGCAGGAAACATCCACCTCTGCGCTTGGCTCTGTGAACGGGAAGTGATGGGGACGGAATTTTACCTTTGTCTCCTGGGCCGAACAGCTTCTTTTGCAAAACTTCCAGCGTCCCCTTTAAGTCAGCGAAAGAAATATTTTTATCGATAACCAGTCCTTCAATCTGATGGAAAGATGGGGAATGGGTCGCGTCCACCTCGTCAGAGCGGAACACACGTCCCGGAGAGATCATACGAATCGGAAGTTTTCCCTGCTCCATCACACGGGCCTGTACCGGGGAGGTCTGGGTTCTGAGGACGATATCCTTGTTAATATAGAACGTATCCTGTTCATCCTTTGCCGGATGATCTGCCGGAATGTTCAGTTCTCAAAGTTGTACAGATCATACTCAACTTCCGGTCCTTCGATAACTTCATATCCCATGCCTACGAAGATACGCTCTACTTCTTCCAGTGCGATTGTGTTCGGATGACGGTGTCCGACTACATTTTTCTTAGACGGAAGGGTGACGTCGATCACTTCTGCTTTTAACTTTTCCTCCCGGATCTTCTCATCCATTCTTTTTCTTCGTCTCATCCAGAATACTTTCGATCTCCTGGCGAACTTCATTGACCATCTGTCCAACCTTAGGACGCTCTTCAGCGGCAACATCCTTCATTCCTTTAAGAACGGCCGTAAGCTCTCCCTTTTTTCCTAAAAAATCTGACTCTTACATCATTTAATTTTTCCGGCATATCAGCAGAATGGATCTGCTTTAACGCCTCTTCTCTGATGCTTTGAAGCTTTTCTTTCATGTTGTTCCTCCTTTAACTACCAATATCTGTTTCACAGGGACTTCTGATATATTACCTGATTTTCAGTAAAATAAAAAACTCCGCCCCAAAAAGGGACGGAGAATCAATCCGCGGTACCACCCTGATTCCTGCGTAAAAAGACAGGCTCTCTTCCTATGCGTAACGTGCACGTTGACGTCATTTCTTACTACTTGTTCGGAAATGCGGCTCCTGCGGGAAATTCAGTATATCTGTCGAATAGAAAGGAGCTTCCAGCCTCCGGCCCCTTCTCTCTGGCAATGATCAGATACCCTACTGACACATTCACAGCCTTTACTATATCTTCTTTATTTTAAACATCCCTTTCCCCTTTGTCAAGACCGGATCCGCCAAATCTCACTGTAAAGTCAAAGTCCAGCCCAAATGTGACTTTGTGCATGACTGAACTATTACCTCTAAATTCCCGTACCGGACGCTTCGTCCAGATACCGGATTTCAGTTGCAGTGCGGCTTGTAAAGACACTGTCATGCTCCACAAAGACCATTGTCGGCTGGCGGGAAAGAATCAGCTCCTCTATCTGAATCCTCGTAAAAATGTCGATATAATTGAGCGGTTCGTCCCAGATATACAGATGGGATGGTTCACAGAGGCTTTTTGCCAAAAGAATCTTTTGCGTTGTCCCTCGCTATACTCCTCCAGCCGTTTGTCAAACTGATCTCTGGAAAGATCCAGCTTTCTAAGCACCGCCCGAAACAGTGCCCGGTCCAGCCCTGCTCTCTCTTCCATCTCCTCCAAAGTTCCTTTCAAACCGGAAGAATCCTGGCTGACAACGGAAATCTTCAATCTGCTGCCAATACGGATCTGCCCTGCGTCCGGCTCTTCCACCCCCGCGATCAGCTTCAGGAGGGTAGATTTCCCACAGCCGTTTCTTCCCTTCAGGGCGATCCGGTCGCCACTGCGGATTTCAGAGAATTCCCGAAAAATCTGTCGTTCTCCTCTGGCAAAGGAGATTTGATCCACCGTCACCAGACGCTCTTTGTCATAGACAAGCGGAAACATTTTCAACTCTTCTGTTTCCTCGATATTTTTCAACAGTCCGGCCTTTTCCCTTGCCGCCCGCTCCATCCGATGCTCCAGTACCTTGGAACGCTTCATCATCTTGGCCGCTTTGTGTCCGATCGCGCCACGGTCCGGCTTTAAGCCTCCTATCCTGTGTCCGGTCTTTTCCTTCTCCTTTTTTCCGGCCCATCGTCCCGCTTCTCTGGCAGCGTCCTCATAGTGCCGGATTTCTTTCTTTAATTTCTCGTTTTTTCCCAACTCCATCTGATCCCGCAGCTTCTTTTCCCGCTGCCACGTACTGAAATTTCCCCGATAGATTCGGATGCCGGAGCGCTCAAGCGCCATTGTATGATCTGTACAGGAATCAAGAAGTTTCCTGTCATGGGAGACAAGGAGAAATCCCTGTTTCTTCTTTAAGTAGGAGGCAAGCATCTCTCTTCCTCCTTCGTCCAGATGATTGGTCGGCTCGTCGATTAACAAAAAGGCATGCTCCTTGGCAAACAGTACCGCAAGCTGCATCCGGATCTGCTCTCCCGGACTGAGCGTCCCGTATCGCCTCTCCAGTATCCCCGCGTCCATACCCATCCATTCCATCTCTCTTAATACCTTCCAGAATTCATACTCCGGATCAATCTCTTCCAGAACTTCCATTGCTGCTCTGTCTTTCTCCCGGATCACGGTCGGAAAATACTCTGCCGTCTCTGCCATCTGAATGTTACCTCTGTACCGGTATTCCCCTTGAGAAGCTTTAAAAGTTGTCTTTCCCGTCCCATTTCTGCCAATCAGACCGGTCTTCCAGCTTGTGTCCAGAAGGGCATTGACATGATCAAAAATCATCTCATAATGGGTGTCATAGGAAAATGTAAGATCTGTAACCTGAATCTGTGACATGATATCATCCTCCTTTACGGCACACACGCAGAAAGCTGCATACCTCGGACCGCTGCCATAAAAAGAAGCCATGAAAAGCTCCTCTTTTCATGGCCACTACCTGTTCTTCATCAAATATAGAAAAAAGAATGTCGCTTCCTGCAATGCGTACACACAGAATCTGCCTCTCGCATCTTCCGTGTACTTATCTGTTTCATTGTCTTAAAATTTGCAGGAAGTATCGATCATCCTTTCACCTCATTTCTGTAACTTTGCGCTTTTAGTATACTGTCCGAGATGTCTTCTGTCAAGTCTTATCCTGATCATTGCAAAAGATTACCAAAATCCCGCACATCAGGTTCATGTGGAAGGTCTTTATCCAGATTGTCACGAAAGACCGTGATATTAATCACGCCGCCAAGCAAAATCATATACATGCAGAAATACAGCCAAAGCATAACTAAAATAATCGTTGTCAGGCTACCGTACATGGTCGAAAACCCTTCAAAAATATCCAGATAGACGGAGAAAATCAGGGAAATCACCTGCCATCCGACAGCACTGAATACCGATCCCGGAATCTGATGTTTCCACTTCGTCTTGATCTTCACATCCGGAAGAAACCGATACAACAACATACAGAACAACATCATCACTCCGATTGTCAGGGTCGTCCGGATTCGGATCAAAAACTCCACCGCTTTTTCCAAAACCGGTACATTCATCTCTACAAACACACTGATTTTATTCCCGAATACCGCCAGCAGCAGGCAGGAGATAATCACCAGAAGAAAGAGCACCGTATAAACGGAAGCTCTGAGACGCAGATAAAAATAATTCCTGGTCTCCTTGCTCTGGTAAATACAGTTAAGCCCTGATGTTATGGCAAGTACGCCCCGTCCCGCAGACCACAGCGCCACCAGGATCGTCACAGGGATCATCGCCTTAGACTGGCTGTAAACCTCATTGATGATGGAAATCAGAAACGGCGTGACTGTTTTGGAAAAACTTCTGTCACCGCTTTCATCACATCTGTCCTGGTTACCGGCGTGTACTGTACCATCGTCAGAAGCAGTAAAATAATCGGAATCAGTGACAGCACAAAGAAAAAAGCGGATTGAGACGCATATGCGCCCACATGATTTAGCACAGCCCGGTCTAAAATTTTCTTTATCCATCTCCACTGTTTTCTGATCATAACGTTCCTCATTCCAGTTCATTTCCAGTTATCATACCATCAATTCGCAGCAATTTCCACTCCATTGTAAAACATTTTTAATATCGCTTTATAATCTTTCCCTCTTTTCGCCATTTCATTCGCCCCATTCTGACTCATTCCGATCCCATGTCCATAACCTCCTCCTTCAAGATGAAAGGAGGCCCCGTTCTTCTCAATCGTAAAAAAGCACTTGGCAAAGTGCGGCGGATGCCGCCACAGAGCCGTCCTGCTTTTTAATCTCGTATCCGCTTCCCCAAGAGCGGACCGAATCTTATTTTCCGTCTGAATGGTGGCGGTTCCTTTGTCTCCGGTGACTTTCATCTCCAACGCCACTTCGCCCTCTCCCCGTCTGGTGATCTCGATTTGAGAGATAGTTCCCACATCCTGTCCGGTATTCAGTCCAAAGAGATTGGAAAGCGTATCCACCGGGATATCACAGTTCCAGGAAAACCACGGCAGGTCCTGTTCATAACAGACCCCTTCTTCCTCCACTTTTACAGCTTTTAAATAAGAGTTGGCATCGGACACCTTCGTCCCCCAAGCCTCCACATTCGTTGTCCTGCCGCATGACGTGGAGAAATAGTACGCCTTGACAACTTTGCCCTGGTAGAGAAGTTTCTCCCCGCGCGTTGCATCCACCGCCGCGATGGTTTTCTCCTGTTCCTTCGAATTCCCATAGACCTGATAAGCGGTACTGTCATCTACATTAGCCCTGTACTCTGGATAAGCCTGCCCCTCCATATGACAGTAAGCATAGCTCCTTGCACAGACTGCCTGGGCTTTTAACGCCTCTTCTTCATAGGAAGCTGGCATCTCGCTCGGCACCACGGCATAGAGATACGATTCCAACGGCAGTTCGTTGATTACCGCAATTCCCTGCGCCGTTTGATAGAGCTCCAGCTCTCCCCGGTAAGACGGAATTCCAGAGCCCCGCTTCAGACTGGAAATTGTGATCTTTTCCCCCTCCTTTTTCGGACGGACCCGGATCGTCCCACCCTGAAAGAGCGTATCGTCCGGAGCAATCGTCACAGACTCACCTTCCTTTGTCTCCCGCTTTTCCTTTGTCCCCTCCAAAGTGAGTCCTCCTGCCGCCGAAAGCGAAACATTGGGATGTACCTCTCCAGCATAACCGTTCGTCCGAAGGAGCACCCGGATCACAGTCTTGTCCGCCTTCCCATCTGTTTCCTTCTCTTTCTGGTTTTCTTTCTCCTTTTCCCCGGGCTGTTCCCGGACTTCTTCTCTTGACTGCTCTCGGCCAGTTCTGTCTTCTCGTCCCGGCTTTCTCCTCCTGTTATCATATGTACGAGCCCCACGCATAAAAAAGGCTCAAGATAATACCGCCGAAATAATACAGAAATTTCCCATCCCAACGCTTTTTCATCTTCCGCACCTTGTCCGATCACATTTATCTTAATGTATGTCTCTGCTGATTTTTATATGTATCTTTCTGTCCTTTACCCGGACAGAACGTAAAAAAGCAGCCGTAAAACGACTGCTCTTTCTCTTTGATGTGTATCCCCCAAAATGCCGGTTCCTGTATTCTGACTCCTAGCACCCCGCTAGGTGGGTGTCCGCATCTGCTTTTCTGCCTTCCCCTGAGGCGATGAGGCCTGACATATTACAGAGATAGTAAGACTCCCGTTTAAAGTATTGTAGGTTCAAAACTACAAGAGTTATCGTACATTTCAGGTTAGATTTATTATACCGTATCCGCCTTCATCTTTCAATATTTATTTAGAATCCTTTCCCAAAGAGGAACAGAAATTTCTGGAAAAGTCCTTTTTTCTCCAGAATCTTCACCCGCACCTGGCGGCAGAGTATTTTCAATTCTCTATACGCAGTCTTTTTCGGTCCTCCCTTTTCCCAAACGCTGTCTTCAGCACCTGACGGATTACCGGTTCCGTTTGGCTTCGTTCAATCTGGTACTTCGTTTCTAAAACTGTACAGAATGCTTCCTGTTCTTCCGGAAGCGCTTTATTACCGTCAAATTCCAGCATCCCATAGAGAATCCGGTACATACGCAGATACTTTTCCTCCTTTGTGCGAGACGTGCGGATCTTTTTCCACTGTCTGCCATAAGCGAAGAACAGCCCTGACGCCATCACGAACGCCGACACAGGAACTACCCAGAGGAAGACCGGTATCGCTCCTTCTTTTCCAGAGCTTCCCCTGACGCCCTCCTTCCCGGACCTGGCGTCATTTTCCGGCTGCTTTGGCTCATCTGATACTTCCGGTATATTTTGCTGTCTGTCAGGTTCCGGGGATGAATCGGTCTGCGGATCCTGGACCTGCACATCTTCTCCTTCCGGATCCTTATCCAGGATGATCTTCTCCAGTCCCTCTAACTGATTCTCATAATATCCCGGCGTCATCTCTGCCGGAAACCATCCGAATCCGGGCAGATAAATTTCTGCCCAGGCGTGAGCGGCATGATCCGTAATCTCTGCCTTGTATGTTCCATCCTCCGTCTCGTGAAAATCCGACGGTCTTGCAACATATCCAGACACAAACCTAGCCGGAATTCCATTCATCCGCAGAAACATTACGCCTGCGGAAGCAAAGTGTACGCAGTACCCCTCTCTGCTTTCATCCAGGAAATACATAATGAAGTCCTCGCCCGCAGGTGTCCGCCCCGGACTTTTTGTATAACTGGCTCTCACATCAGATAACTTGCCATAGCCTGGACCGTCCCTCGAACCGTACGCCCGCTTAATGCAGTCGCAGTACTCTCCCATTTTGCGCGAAGCTCTTCTGGCACTTCCAGGTACCTGTCATATACAAACTCCTCATATTCCTGCGCTGCATCGGATGGCTCATATGCAATCCCCGAGATATTCTTCTCCATCGCTCCCACGTCACCGGCAAGGATCGCTTCCACCGTGTAAGTACGTCCCTGGCCTTTACTGAAGGTGTCGCCATACATCTGCTCTGTCTGATCGTGTTTATATGGAAGATACCCGTATTTTCGACTGGCTCCTCTTCTTGTAATCTCCGCCTTCACAGGCAAAAAGTCAAGTCTGTCCCGGTTAGCGTATGCCGTTTCATACTCCCTTTCCCGAACCGTCTTGATTTCCCGTTCGGAAAGGGAGCCGGTATCCCCGGATTTTACCCAGCTATTCTTGCGGTAGTCCGTTCCGATATATCCCTGAAATAAACGGTACTCTCCGGGCGCCCGGAAAGCGTGACCTCAAGCTGGACTTCCCGCTTTCTTTCATCTCATCGACCGTCCCCATTCTCCCATCTGTTACACCGCCGATGGCCGTCCGGGTAAAAAAATCGGCAATCCGGCCCTGCCAGACAATCGGATTAGAAAAGAATGACTCCATCTCCCCTTCGGTATCACAGCCCCAATCAAAAGTGCGGATGCCGCTGCCAACATAAGGGGCCTTCCGGCACTGTCCGGGCTTGCCAGAAGCAGGCACAGTACCGCGCATCCAAAGAACGCCGCACCTTTCATCTGGATTGTCAGACCGTGAAGAAATGGAAAGGAAAACGCCGCCGCATACAGAATCATCGTGATGATCCGCAGTTTCGGACAGAGCCAGCCAGCATACAGACTGTCAGAAAGATTCCACAAATTCCAAGCAGTCCCCATGTCAGAGCCTCCACTTCCAGGGAAATCTGAATCCTGCTTTCCTCTCCTTTCATATATGCTAGGACTGCCCAAACAGATCGTTCAAGCATTTCCTTGCCATCCCCGGCCGCCTCGCTTTTCACAAGAAAAAAGCAGATTACCGGGAAGATTCCCACAAGCCTCCCTACTACAGAATCGTTTTCCAGCCAGACATATGGCAGCCAGAAAACTCCAAAAGACACAATCCCTGCCGCAAGCACCGGCATGAGAAAGACATCCCCAAACACCGGCACAAAGGCAAAGATCAGTCCCGATCCTGCCAACGATGCTGATAACAGAAGCCAGAAGCGTTCCCCTCTATTCTTACCCATCGTTTTTGTGTCCATACTCCCTCATCACCTTATATTTCCAATACCGTGCCGCTTAGTTCCTGTACAAACGTGTTCTCGTGAAACCACAGCGTATCCTCCTCTCCACAACGGATGGAGAGATCCCCGCTGATTCTCACTGCTTTCCGGTAAGGTTCAAAAATTCGTACCGATACATCGCCTCATCCAGCACATCCAGATCAGATACCCGCGTCGAGGAAAGCGCTAAAAGCCAGTCATAAAACGTCTCTTCATCCTTTACAAGAAATCTGCGGAAAATCTGGCTTTCCCGCTCTTTCCACACTGCATAGAATCGACAGGATTCCTCCACAAGGGCATGTCCGACTGATGCCGCTAGATTCAGAAAAACCGTATTCTTTGCGGGAAACCTGTCTTCCTCTTTCCGGGAAAGCAGCACCACCACCGCCGCCCCAAGCGGAAAGCTGAATTCCTTTAAGTAAAGCTCCTCCGTACGGGCACTCAGTTTCCAGTGGATCTGTGCGATTCTGTCCCCGGGCTTGTACTCATGGACGTCAAATACCTCCGATGCATCGTCCCTCCCCGGTCTTTTGCATACTCCTCCCCCCTCCGTTACGAAGAGACGGACGGCCTTACTGATCTCGGCAAATACCGGATAGGCCTTCGGCACGACATGAATCTCCACCGGCTCAGAGACAAAGCGACGAATCCGGATATAGAACATCCCGGAAGCATCCCTTGTCACCGCTTTTTGATTTCCCACACCTGCTTCCCGCAGACCGTGGCATGATACGGGAAAATCAACGTCTGTCGCCCGCCTTTTTTCAGATCCCGCACAACCTTCCTGTTCTTTCCCATCCAGAGCCACAAAACCGGAATCCGAAACGCTCCACAATTTTCCACCACAAAGGGGATATGCAAAGTCTCCCCCTCTTCTGCCATCTGTAAATCTCCCTGAGGACGAATCTTGATACGAACGCTCATCAACTTGGCTTCCAGATAAAGTACTGCCGGAAATACCAGTTCCACCACAAGAATCGTTCTGCCTTCCGGCCAGTCATAGACAAGATTCAGATAACATGTGGCGAGCAGTGCCGCCAGGTACAACCATTTTTCATTCTATTCTCCCTTTTCCTGCCTTCGGCTTTTTCGTCCCTGTCAGGATTTCCTCAATCACCTGGGTCGAATCCATTCTGGCCGCCCGCGCCTTGGCGCTCAAAAACAGTCGGTGCACCGTCACATCCGGGAAGACACTCTCCACATCATGTGGGATGCAAAACGTTCTTCCCTCCAGATAGGCATAGGCTTTTGCTGCTTTAGCAAGAGCAATCGTCCCTCTTGGGCTGACGCCAAGACGTACCATCTGGTGATTTCTGGTCGCCTCCACAAGATTTCCAATATATTGGTAGACTGCATCGTGAATATAAACCTCCTCCACCTCTTTTTTGCATTGCAAGCAGAAGGTCCTTGTCCATGACAGAGCGGACCGCATCCGCCGGACTACCTTTCTGATTTCCCTTAACGATCTCGATCTCTGACTGAATATCCGGATATCCCATGGAGATACAGATCATAAACCGATCAAGCTGGGACTCAGGAAGCATCTGAGTTCCCGCAGAGCCGAACGGATTCTCCGTAGCAATCACAATAAACGGCTCCGGAACCTCGTACGTCCTCTGATCTACCGTCACCTGCCGTTCCTCCATGACTTCCAGAAGCGCCGACTGGGTCTTCGGAGACGTCCGGTTGATCTCGTCCGCCAAAAGCAGGTTACACATTGCAGCTCCCGGCTGATAGACAAACTGCTGCGTCTTCTTGTCATAGAGGAAAAACCGACAATATCCGCAGGAAGCACATCCGGGGTAAACTGGACACGGTGCCGCAAAAGTCCCATACTTTTTGAAAACGCCACTGCCATGGTCGTCTTGCCAACGCCCGGAATATCCTCGATCAGGATATGACCTCCAGCTAAAATCGCAGCCATCACCTTTTTTATACAATCCTGTTTTCCAATGACCGCCTTTTTCACTTCCTCTATCACCGAGGCGGCAACCATCATTCCATATGTTTTTTCCATAGCCTGTCCCCTTTTTTTCTTATTGTATCATATCAAGATAAGAAGAACACTCTATATAAAAAATTTAACTGGTTCCGGCCAGATCGAATCTCTCGTCATCATCTCAGTCCTAAAATTTCCCGCACTGTCTGCTCCATCTGCGCACCGTCACATTCTCTCGTATGACAGATTTTCGCATGCCGGATCTCCTCCACAGCCAATGGGATCTCTGTCCCCGAAATACGGCTCAGTTCATCGGCAAGATCGATCTCCTCCTGTTGCTCATATGCACCCGGATGAATCGCATCCAGCACGCTTTTTGCGAACTTGTACGGACTCGCCGTTGATGCGATGACCGTCTTCGTCTGATCGCCGCAATCTTTTTTATATGCATCGTACACCGCCGCCGCAACCGCCGTATGTGTATCCATCACATACCCGGTATTTTCAAAGGTGTCCCTGATCGCCTGTTTCATCTCTTGTGCGGAAGCATAGCCGGCTGCAAAATCCGAAAGCTTTGCCTTCATCTCTTCCGTGATGCCGTAGCTCCCTTTCGTTCTAAGCTCCTCCATCAACTCACAGTTCTTATCGGCGTTTCTTCCGGAAATCAGATAGATCAGACGCTCCAGGTTACTGGAAATCAGGATATCCATAGATGGGGATTCCGTCAGGACAAACTCACGATTCCTGTCATAGGTACCTGTACAGAAGAAATCAAAAAGCACCTTATTTTCGTTGGAGGCACAGATCAGTTTTGCAATCGGAACCCCCATCTGTTTTGCATAGTATGCTGCCAGAATATTACCAAAGTTTCCGGTCGGTACGACTACATTGACCGGATCTCCTTCCTGGATTTCTCCATTTTTCAGGAGACCACCATAAGCGTAAACATAGTAAACAATCTGCGGCACCAGACGGCCGATATTGATAGAATTGGCGGAAGAGAACCGAAATCCCGCTTCACGTAGCTCTTCTCTGAGCTTCGGATCCTCAAACATCCGCTTTACTCCGCTTTGTGCCTCGTCAAAATTACCGTGAATGGCGACAACCGCTGTATTCTTTCCTTTCTGTGTCACCATTTGAAGCCTTTGCACCTCGCTGACTCCACCTTTCGGATAAAAGACGATGATTCTCGTCCCTTCCACATCCGCAAAACCCGAAAGCGCTGCTTTTCCGGTATCTCCGGAGGTGGCGGTCAAAATCACAATCTCGTCCGTGACCCCTTGCTTTTTCGCCGCCGTCGTCATCAGATGCGGCAAAATGGAAAGTGCCATATCCTTAAAGGCAATAGTCGGGCCATGGAACAGCTCCAAATAGTATGTGCCGTCCACATTTGCAAGCGTAGCAATGGCTTCCGTATCAAATTTTTCATCGTATGCCAAACGAATACAGCTCTTTAGCTCTTCCTCCGTAAAATCAGTGAGAAACTGCTTCATCACCATATAGGCAGTCTCCTGATAGTCCATCCCGGCAATCTCCGAAAGAGACACGTTCAGCACCGGAATCCTCTCTGGCACAAACAGTCCACCTTCGTCGGAAAGTCCCTGCAAGATCGCCTCTGAGGCGGTCAGCATGACATTTTCGTTTCTCGTGCTCCTATAAAATAACTCCATGGCCTTTCCTCCTTATCTGGCTTCTCAATCTTACTGCAATGATCCCACAAACCGTGGAAACATTCTATTCATTGTCCAAAAGGGCGGCACGCTTTGGGAATATGGTGCCGCCCTTTTGATTTCGTCTGCCGGATACCAAAATCCAGCTAGCCCTTTAATTTCTGATTCGTGTAGTTGACAAGTCCGCCTGCCGCAATGATCTTCTGCATAAATTCCGGGAACGGCTGTCCCTGATACTCCGTCCCTTTCGTACGGTCATAAATCTTGCCGCTGTTAAAATCGATTTCCACCTCGTCGCCTGCTTCGATCTCCTCAGCCGCCTCCTTACACTCAATGATCGGAAGTCCGATATTGATAGCATTGCGGAAAAAGATTCTTGCGAACGTTTCTGCAATAATGCAGCTCACGCCTGCTGTTTTCAAGCAGAGCGGCGCATGTTCTCTGGAAGAACCGCAGCCGAAATGTTTTCTTGCGACAATCATGTCTCCAGGCTGTACTTTCCCGACAAACTCAGGATCAATATCTGCCATGGCATGGGAAGCCAGCTCCTGCGGGTCAAAAGAATTCAGATATCTTGCCGGAATAATCACATCCGTATCAACGTTATCTCCATACTTAAATACATGTCCTCTTGCTTCCATGATCTATTCACCTGCTTTCTCTGGATTTGAGATATAGCCTTTGATGGCACTTGCGGCCGCCGTCTCCGGAGAAGCAAGATAGATCAAAGAGTCTACATGTCCCATACGCCCGACGAAATTCCGGTTCGTGGTGGAAACACACTTCTCGCCCGCCGCCAAAACGCCCATATGGCCACCCATACACGGTCCGCAGCTTGGTGTGGAGAACGCACATCCGGCGTCCACGAATATCTCCGCAATGCCTTCTTTTAAACATTCCTTGTAGATTGCCTGAGTACCCGGAATGACGATCACACGCACATCCGGATGAACCTTATGTCCTTTCAGGATCTTAGCCGCTCTTCTCATATCCTCCATTCTTCCGTTTGTACAAGACCCAATGACGACCTGATCGATCTTGATCGGCTCCATCGCCTCTATCTCATCGATGGTATGTGCATTTCCCGGAAGATGAGGAAAAGCAACTGTTGGTCTTACTTCAGAAAGGTCGATCTCGATGACCTCGTCGTATGTCGCGTCCGCATCCGGTGTATAGATCGTATATGGTTTCTCAGAATGTTCTTTCATGTATGCTTCGGCTTTCTCATCTACAAGAAAAATCCCGTTCTTTGCCCCTGCCTCAATCGCCATGTTAGCCATGGTGAAACGATCATCCATAGAAAGCTCAGAAAGTCCATCTCCGACAAACTCCATGGACTTATATAATGCTCCGTCCACTCCGATTTTTCCGATGATGTGGAGAATGATATCTTTTCCGCTCACATACTTTCCCGGCTTTCCTGTGAGGACAAACTGGATTGCTGACGGCACCTTAAACCAGAGCTCTCCGGTTGCCATCCCTGTGGCGATATCCGTCGTACCGACTCCTGTAGAAAATGCGCCCAGCGCGCCATATGTACACGTATGCGAATCCGCTCCGATAATACACTCTCCTGCTACAGTGATCCCTTTCTCCGGAAGAAGTGCATGTTCAATTCCCATCTGTCCGATCTCGTAATAATGAGTCAGTCCCTGCTCTTTTGCGAATTCCCGGATTGATTTGGAATTCTCCGCCGATTTGATATCCTTGTTCGGTGTAAAATGATCCGGTACCAGTACAACTTTATTCTTATCAAATACCTTATCCGCCATCTGCCGAAATACCGGCACCGCCATCGGACCGGTAATATCGTTTGCCATTACAACGTCCAGCTTTGCCTCGACAAGCTGGCCTGCTGTTACTGCGTCTAATCCCGCATGTGCCGCAAGGATCTTCTGCGTCATTGTCATTCCCATGCCTTTTGCTCCTCCTGTTATTCTGGCTTACGCCTTTCTTCATATTTTATCATACTTCCGTATAGATGTGCAAGAAAAATCAGAGCGCAATCTGTTTTTCGACAGTCCAATCATCCGGAATCGCATTTCATATTTACGCTTTTTCAGATTTATTATATAATAGATATTGCATGAAAAATTTGTCGTTTAAAGGAGAATGAGCATGACGTTAAAAATGGGAACCAACCAGCACACCTACATCGTCCGTTCCATTCAACTGGAGCTTTCGCTCGAACGCAGGCTCGAAGCCCTCGGCCTTACCGAGGGTGCTCCGATTACCATTTTAAATAATGATAAAAAGGGAGCCATGACTGTTCGGTTCCGTGGGACCCGATTTGCCCTCGGGAGACGGATTGCTGACCATATTGAAGTGGAGGAGGCCAAGTAATGGGTGAGGTAATTAATGTAGGGTTCATCGGGAATCCAAACTGTGGAAAGACAACCCTGTTCAACGCCTATACCGGTGCCAATCTGAAAGTGGCAAACTGGCCGGGTGTGACAGTGGAAAAAAAAGAGGGCATGACAGAATACGAGGGCGATCGTTTCAAGCTGATCGATCTCCCCGGTATTTACAGTCTGACCTCCTACACAATGGAAGAGACTGTTTCCAGAGAGTGTATTATGAGTGATGATGTGGATGTGATTGTGGACGTTGTAGACGCTTCCTCTCTGGAGCGCAATCTTTATCTTACACTCCAGTTAATCGAGCTTGGGAAACCAGTCGTACTGGCACTCAATATGATGGATATCGTAGAAGAGCGAGGAATGGAAATCGACCTGCACCGTCTCCCTGAGATGCTTGGCATCCCGGCAATCCCAGTATCCGCAAGGAAACGGACCGGACTTTCTATCCTGATGCATGCAGTCAAGCATCACGAAGGTCTTATCACCCAGGATCCGCTGATCCATCATCATCAGGAGAAGGAGGAACACTCCTCCCACCGTCACAATCACCATGCAGAGTACGCAATGGTGTACAGTGATGAGATTGAGGACAAGATTGACATTCTCATCGACCGCCTGTCGGCGCAGGATCCTGGTCTCACCAACAAACGTTGGCACGCTATCAAACTTCTGGAGCATGACCCTGTCGTGATGGAACGCCACCCGGTACAGCTTGCGGATGTGGCGGCAGAAAGTATGGAAAAAGAAATCATTAACCAGAAATATGATTTTATCGAGGAGATCATTCAGGAGGTACTCGTCAATAAAAGCCAGAAAGCAGAGCGGACCGAGCGGGTAGACCGCATTATGACGAGCCGTTTCCTCGGCCTTCCGATCTTCCTCTTCATTATGGCTTTTGTATTTTTTATAACTTTTACAGTGGGTGACTGGATGAAGGGATACTTTGAGCTTGGTCTTGTCTGGTTCTCGGATCTGGTGTCAAACGGCCTGGAAGCTCTCCATGCGAACCCGCTGATCCGCTCCTTGATCGTGGACGGTATTATTTCCGGGGTAGGAGGCATCCTGACTTTCCTTCCGAATATTTTTATCCTCTTTCTGGCGCTGGCCTTTCTGGAGGACAGCGGATATATGTCCCGTGTAGCCTATATCATGGATGATCTGATGAGCCATCTTGGACTTTCCGGACGTGCTTTCATCCCGCTCCTTCTTGGTTTTGGCTGCTCTGTTCCTGCTGTCATGGCATCACGGGCTCTGGAGCACCGTAAGGACCGCTTAAAAACGATTCTCGTCACCCCGTTTATGTCATGTAGTGCGAGACTTCCGATCTACGTCCTGTTTTCTTCCATGTTTTTCGGAAAATACAGGATGCTGGTCTGTTACTCCATGTATCTGCTGGGTATTGTAATCGCCATCGCGGCAGCCTTTATCGTCTCCCGGTTCGATGGCAGTAAGGCAGAACATGCCCTGCTCATTGAACTTCCGGAGTACAAAACACCAAACGCACACACGATTGCCATCTATGTGTGGGAAAAAGTGAAAGATTATCTCTCCAAAGCAGGTACGGTCATCTTCATCGCCTCCATCATTATGTGGGGTGTGATGAATCTCGGCCCGCATGGATTTGTATCAGATATTTCCGAGAGCTTTGGCTCCATCATCGGAAAGGCTCTCGTTCCGGTTCTTGCTCCGGCAGGGCTTGGCTACTGGCAGATTGCCGTGGCGCTCATCTCCGGTATCGCCGCCAAAGAGGTGGTGGTCTCAAGCTGCAGTGTCCTCTTTGGCATTGCCAATATCACGACTCCGTCGGGAATGGACAGCATGGTGGCCGTCCTTGGCTCCATGGGATTCGGAGCGGCGAACGCTTATGCGCTGATGGTCTTTTGCCTCCTCTATGTTCCATGCATGGCGACGCTTGGAACGATTCACCGGGAAGTAGGAAAGACAAGCATTACTGTTGCATTTGCGTGTTTTCAGCTCGTCATTGCCTGGATTTTCGCTGTGATCTTCTATCGGATCGGAATGATGTTTTAACAAAGCCCATATAAAAAAGAATCCTGTTTAGCAGGATTCTTCTGTCCATCGGGAACATTTAAGAACTAACGAAACCGTAGCCGACTCCTCATTTTTCTGTGGACGTTCTGCTACGGTTTCTTTTACATTAATTTCTTTCTTGTTTTCAGATAATCCCAAAATGGCGGATACCAAAGAGGGGATCCTCAAGAAGTGATTTCCTGATAATGCTCTTCTCATGGGTAAACGTATCAAAGCTTGCTTTTCCATGATATTTTCCCATCCCGGACTGTCCCTCTCCACCAAACAGCAAGTATGGCGTCGCGAGAGGAACGACAGTATCATTGATACATCCCTCTCCATAAGAGAACTCTCTTAAAATGAAAGACTCCCTTTTCTTGTCTTTCGTGAACAGATACAAAGCCAACGGTCTCGACTGTGCGTCGATAGCAGAGACTGCCTCTTTCAGATCGTAATACGACATAATCGGAAGAATCGGTCCGAAGATCTCTTCTTTCATCACGGCATCATTCCAGGTGACGCTATCCATCACGGTCGGCTCGATCTTCAGCGTCATACTGTCTGTCCGCCCTCCGTAAATAACCTTCCGCTCGTCCATCAGCCCACAGATCCGTTTGAAATGTCTCTGGTTAATGATGGAAGAATACTCCTCATTATCAAGCGGAGCAAATCCATACATCTTCTGGATCTGCTTTTCGATGTAGTGGATCAGCTTTTTCTTGACACTGTGCTGTACAAGGACATAATCTGGTGCCACGCAGGTCTGTCCCGCATTTAAAAACTTACCCCAGACAATCCTTCTGGCCGCAGTCTTCAAATCCGCAGTCTCATCCACAATACACGGACTTTTTCCGCCAAGCTCGAGAATGACCGGTGTGAGATGTCTGGCTGCTTTTTTCCATCACGGACTTGCCGGCTTTCGGACTTCCCGTAAAAAAATATAATCAAATTTTTCACTCAGAAGCGCCTCGTTTTCTTCCCGTCCCCCTGTCACTACCGTCACATAGCCGGATGGGAATACTTCCCGGATCATCTCCTGAATCATAGCCGATGTATGTACTGAATAGGAAGACGGCTTCAACACCGCACAGTTCCCGGCGCTGATTGCCCCGATCAGCGGGGCCACGGTAAGCTGGAAAGGATAATTCCAAGGAGCCATAATCAATACGACACCATAAGGCTCTCTGTAAATAAATGAGAAAGATGGAAACTGCGTTGCCGGAGTTTTGACTCTTTTAGGCTTTGCCCAAATCGTCAGATGCTTCATGTTAAAACGGATCTCCTCTTTTTACCATTCCGATCTCAGTCATATATCCTTCCGTACTGGATTTCCCAAGATCCTGACTCAGCGCTCTCAGAATTCTGTCCTCGTTTTCCTCCATCCATTTCAGAAGTTTTCTAAGGTAAAATATCCGAAATCCTGGTTTCTTTGTCTTCCCCATCTTAAAAAAACTCTTTCTGCCGCCTTACTAATCTTTCGTACTCCATTCCTTCTCCTTTCCAACTAGTCTTTTAACTTCTGCATCTTTTCCTTTTTAGCTTCCCGGAGGTACGGGATCTCGATCGGATCGATCGGATCCACCGGACTTTCTACTTTCATCTTTTTCTGCCGGCTCCGGCGCTTTAAGAGCTCTCCACCCTTATTGTAAAACCAGAAGCTGTAGGCAAGAAGCTTATTGGCCTTTCCGATCTTGTCTTTTACAGTCTTGTCATAGAATCTTCCTCCGGCTTTTTACAATCTGATTCTTACGGATCAGATTAATGAGTTCTGTCTCGCAGGCTGCTGTTCCTGAAAACTCTGTATAAGCCGTGCTCACACACTCGATCTTATGTGCGTCACTCCCTCCGATTCCTGGCTTATGGTATTTTTTTGCAAGTTTTGCCGCACCCTCGTTGCTCTCCTCCGATTCACACGCATTAAATACTTCGATAAAATCAAATCGCTTGATCAGCTCCGGGGATTTATAGAAACGCTTTGTATTGGTAAAGCTTAAATATTTCTCACCGCATGGATGAGCAGGCCCAAGCACACCCCCCGTTTTTGTGTACAAGATCAATCAACATCGCAAGCGGAAGTCCCCTCATTTCCAGGAGACGCATCTTGCGCCCCTCCGGCATGATAACAAGAAAATGTCCCGCATCTCTCGTATCGTACTCGATCCCTTTAAACACGATAAAGTCCTGGTATTTCTTCCCTTTCAGTTCGTTCTTCCAATACCGATAACCATTGTACGTGTCGTGGTCTGTTACAACCATCCCGTCATATCCATGATCAATCAGCTTATCAATATACTCTTCCAGTCCTACTTTGCTGTCAATAGACCCCTCTTTTACATGACAATGCATGTCCAGCTTCATATACAAGCCCCCTTTTGCTTCCAGGCTTATTATACCCTTTTTTTCAAAATACCAACAAGCTCATCGGCATTTTTTTCATTTGCGTATTCTGTTTACCCTCTTTCTTCTAGTTGTCCGACTCTTCCTGTTCATCGGAATCCAAAACGTTTCTCGCCATCTCAATTTCAGACTCTACGGATTTCTTTTCCCGAATCTCTTTTGCCTTCTTTCGCTCCAGTCTCGCGATCTTACTGGACTTCATGGCATACTGGATGCAGATTCCGACAACCGCAAGTACGGCGCTTACCGCATAAAATACAATCCTACTCTCATATGGCAGATAATGGTAAGCGACAATTCCCCAAGTACGCCTCCGCTGATTCCCATCACCGGAATGATCAGAGGATCTCCAAATACAGCCGCGAGAATCGCAAATATGAGCGCCACGCCGCCTGCGATTCCAAGTACCAGATAACCTTCTCCGCCGCCCAGCGCAGCCACACTTACAAAAACTGCGATCAAAGAAAATACAAATGCACCAAACTTCCTAAATACCGCTTCAAATGCGGCAAGCACCAGTCCGGCCCCTGCGGATACACCGATCATCACCCAGCCTTCCAGATGCAGGAACCAGGAAGCCGTAAGGCCGGCTGTCACACCAAGCAGAAATCCCTGTATCGCAAACAGTACATATTTACACTTGGCGCCAAACAAAATCATCAGAAGCGCAATCACACCTGTCACCACAAAGGCTGCCGTTCCTCCCCTCGAAAAGATCCATGAAAAATCCATATTTTTCAGACCATCCTCAAAAAGCAGACGGCTGGTCTGATCTGCTGCCTCAAATATTCTTTCCATCTTTGTCTCTCCTTTGTATCTAATTACTCATTAGTTCTTTTTCTTCCTGCCTTTATTTTAATACAAAACTGATCTTCCCGCAACACGAAAGATGGACGCCGATGCTGCTCTTATCATCAACGTCCATCCTTAATTTGTTGGTTCTTCAGTCATTCGTTAACCTACCTTTTCTCAGATTATGTGAACTATTCTTCTCTTTTCGGTGGTCTGTACCTCCTTTTCTGAAATCCCTTGATTTCTTTTCGTTTATCTTGTCTTGATAGTAGCACGTGCAGTTTATTTTGTCAATATATTTTTTAGTATTTTTTATTTTTTTCTCTATTTTATAATGCTTTGTATAAATTATCAGTCGATTTATATTCATCACCAATATAAAAAGATACCATACTGTCTCTGGGACTGTATGGTATCTCTTCCATACTTTTCTTGTATTAAAATGCAACTTTTCCGGAATCAGTTCCGTTAACCACATAATAAACTGCTGCTTCCTCCGGTCTTTACATAAAGTGTGATATCTTTGATATCTCCCACTTTCTTTCCGTTTACCTTTGTCCAGTCTTTCTTGACTGCGGCAATCATCTCTTTTTCCTCTACTTCTTTTCCATAATACTGAACGAATGTCCGTACTTTGATCTCTTTTTTCGCTGGTTTCTTTGCAGTTGTCTTTTTTGCCGTTTTGACTGTCTTTTCTGTCGCTTCTTTCACCGCGTCCTTAACCGCGTCTGTCTTCTCTGCCACAACTTCTTTTACAGCTTCCGTCTTTTCCGCTACGACTTCTTTTACAGCTTCTGTCTTCTCTGCTGCTGCCTTTGCGGTCTCCGCGGCAACTGCTTCCGTCTTTGCAGCTACTTTTGCCAATGTACGTTTTCTTGCCATAATAAATCCTCCTAATGAAAACTGTGACCTGTTGTCATTCTATTTTGTCTTACCTCGCTAGCTGTCCATTATTATAGCACATTTTTTCAAATTGCAAGGAAAGCGGCTTTTTATTCATCGACATTGAATTTATATACGGTTGTCGTCTGATAAGTCTCTCCGGCTTTGCGGATCGGAGCCTCAAACTGTTCATGGTGAACCGCGTCCGGGAAGTACTGGGTCTCCAGACAGACAGCGGCGTGTTTGCCGTAGATCTTCTGTCCTTTTCCTGTCTCGTGTTCAATCCCGTTTCCTGTGTACATCTGGATTCCCGGAAGGTCAGTATACACTTCCATGGAAATGCCAGTGTCCGGAGAGCTTACTTCCGCTGCCCTGATCAGACTTCCGCTGTTTCCAAGATCCCAGTTGTGATCATATCCTCCGCCAAGCTTCAGCGGCTCGTAGTCCGCTTTGATGTCCTGCCCAATCGCTTTTTTTCTTACGGAAATCCATCGGAGTACCTGTAACGTCAATGAGCCTTCCGGTCGGGATCAGCATCTCATCCGTCTCTGTAAAAGCATCCGCATGTAGACACACCTGGTGGTTTAAAACCGGATCTCCCCCTCCCCGTTCAGATTAAAATAGCTGTGGTTTGTCAGATTCAGTATCGTATCCTCCGATGGGATCCCCGGTAGGAAATCCTCACTTCATTCTCGTCCGTCAAAGTATAGGAAACCTCGATTCTTACATCCCCGGATATCCCTGATCTCCGTCCGGGCTAAACAGAGCGAACGTAATGCTCTTCGTATCTGACTGCTTCACTTCCCAAAGTCTCTTGTTATAGAAATCATAGCCGCTATGCAGGTTATTTCCATTTTCATTTGCGTCAAGCGTATACTTCTTTCCACCAAGTTCAAAAGCAGCTCCTCTAATCCGGTTCGCATTTCTTCCCACGGTTGCGCCAAGAAAAATTGCCCCGTTTTCATACCCTTCCACATCGTCATATCCAAGGACTACATCCCTCTTTTCTCCGGTTCGGTCTTTCACTTTCAGACTGACAAGTGAAGCACCGTAATCTGTAAGCTTTAGTTCCATTCCTGCCGCGTTTTCCATCGTATAGAGACTGGCCTGTTCTCCTTTGGCAGTTTGTCCGAAATTTTCTTTTTTCATATCATTACCCAATGCCCTCCCGGGGCTTCCTTTCTCTGCATATTTCTGTTCTCTATTTTACACCTAAATTCCCCGCATGAAAAGAAGCATTACAAAGGGTGTCCGAATCGTTACGATTTTCTTTGTAATGCTTCTGGATGGTTTCTGATTTCTTCTCTTTCTTATTTCCGATAAGCAACGGAATTCCATCTGAGCTCATTTTTCAGTGTGCGGATATCTGTATCCTTGTCAATGTAAACCGCTTCAATACCCATAGCGTCAGCCCAGTCCCCCATCTGCTCTGCTGTGATGTCGTAGGAAAAGGCGGTGTGATGTGCGCCTCCGCAGAGAATCCATGCTTCCGCTCCGGTCTGAAGATTTGGCTCCGGCGTCCAGAATGCGGTCGCTACCGGAAGCTTCGGCATCGGCTTCTCTGTCTTCTTGCAGTTGACACTGTTGATAATCAGACGGAACCGGTTGCCCAGATCAATTAGTGAAGTTGCAATCGCCGGACCTTCCTTTGCCGTAAAAACAAGGCGCGCCGGATCTTCTCTGTCTCCCATGCTAAGGGGCTGTACTTTCATGCTGATCGGACCGTCTGAAATAGTCGGACAGACTTCCAGCATATGAGCCTGCAAAATACCCTCTTTGCCCGGAACAAGATTGTATGTATAGTCTTCCATAAAAGAAGTACCCTTTGCCCCCTTCATTCCCTCTGTCATAATCTTCATAATCCGGAGCATCGCAGCCGTCTTCCAGTCTCCTTCCGCTCCGAAACCATATCCTTTTTCCATGAGTCTTTGGATTGCAAGACCAGGGAGCTGTTTCAGGCTGCCCAAATCGCCGAAGTGTGTAACAATGGCCTGGTAATTTTCTCCTCCAAAACCGTTCAAAACCAATCTCCATCCGCGCCTGTACTGCCACATGCTTTTTAAATTCTTCAGGATCTCTCCTTCCAGAAGAATATCATATTTATCATAGTATTCGTCAACAAGAGCATTGACTTCTCCCTCTTTGACGTCTTCTACTGCTTGGGCAATCTCATTAACCGGATAAGCGTCTATTTCCCAGCCGAACCTGATCTGTGCTTCCACCTTGTCGCCGTCTGTAACCGCTACATTTCTCATATTATCCGCCACTCTCATAACGCGGACATGACTGCTCTCAATGACGCCCACTGCCGTACGCATCCAGGATGCGATCTTTTCCTGTACCTTCTGATCAGACCAATGTCCCACCACGATTTTTCTCTCAATTCCCATCCTCGTGAAGATATGTCCGAATTCACGGCCACCGTGTGCAGACTGATTTTCGTTCATAAAGTCCATATCAATGGTATCGTATGGTATTTCCTGATTAAACTGAGTGTGCAGGTGCAGCAATGGTTTTCTGTACTCCTGCAGCCCGAGGATCCAGGATTTTGCCGGAGAGAACGTATGCATCCAGGTAATGACGCCGGCGCAGGTCTCATCTGTATTAGCCTCATTGAACGTCCGGCGGATCAGCTCATTTGTGATCAATGTCGGTTTCCAGATAATCTCATACGGAAGTACACCGGATGAATTCAGCGCCTCCACAATTTTCTGTGCGTGCTCTGCTACATGGGCAAGACATGCGTCTCCATAGAGATCCTGGGATCCTGTGCAGAACCAAAATTGGTACGTTTTCTGTTTTAACATTTGTTTGTCCTCCTGCTTTTTATTCATTTCTTTTTACTTTCTTTTTTTCCCGGCTGCGGCTGGTTCCTGCCGCTTACGTCAAATATGATTGATGACCTTGACCGAACTTCGCATGATCAGCTCTGGCTCAAGCTCTACTGTCTCGATCTCCGTAAATCCCCGAATCCGTCCTATCATCATCTCAGCGGCGATTCTCCCCAGCTCGCACCGGATTTCTGGCAGAAGTAAACGGTATTTCGCAGAATCGTGACAAATCCGAATCATCAATTCCTATAATAGAGAGATCCTCCGGGATCCGGATTCCCTGATCCATACAGATTCCAACCATCTTGTTGGCTACCTCGTCATTGTAACAGACACAGGCTGTGCAGCCCTTGATTCGTTTCAAGACCCGGCCGCAATCATCCCGCATCTCTTCAATCTCATCTGAATCGATCCAAATCACCTGTTTTCCTTTCACCTTGATATCCGCCTCCATCAATGCGTCCACATATCCCGCATAACGCTGGTGTCCCTGACCGTCATCACCTTTAAAAATCCCAGCGATATTCATATGACCACAGTCCAGAAGATGCTGCGTCACCATACGCCCCGCTTCCCGGTCATCCAGACTAATGTGAGGGATATCCAGTTCCGGATAAAAGCTATTGATAAACAGAATCGGAACGCCCATTCGTTCCAGCTCTTTATAGAGCTTCAGATTCGGGTTTGGGATTCCACTCTTTGTCGTTTCTGCAATCAGTCCGTCAATCGACTTCTCACGGATGAAATCCTTCAGGATCATCCTCTCCTTTTCGATCGCATTGTTGGATACGGCAATCTGAAGAAGAAATCCCTCGTCTGAAAGCACCCTCCCGATTTCCTTCACAATCAAAGGGAAAATATAGACGTCCGCATACGTTGTCATCACCGCAATCCGCATCGAACGTTTCCGCTGCCGTTTCCCGATCTCAATATACGTTCCGCTGCCACGCACACCCGTGTAATCTGCTCTTCCTCCAGTACAGACAGTGCCTTGCGAACCGTCTGACGGCTCACATGGAACCGCTTCTTTAGCATATTCTCCGAAGGAAGTTTGTCCCCTTGCTTCAGCCGCCCTTCACGCAGCTCTCCCCGGATCCAGGCAATCACCTCTTCATACTTCTTCTGCATGTCAAAGCCTCTCTTTCATTCTGGTATCACTATACCCTATCCACATGCACAATACAAGCCGGAGAATTATCCAAATTTGTTTCAAACAATTTATATGAAATTGAAAAGTTGTATTGTAAAAACCGAAAATTTATAGTACAGATTTTTACAAAGGGAGGGATTCCGATATATCGGAATCCCTCCCCAATACGTTATACCTATGACTCTGCCATGTCTTTTGCGCCGTGCCGTTTTCGGATGATAAGAAGAACAGCAAGCATCAGGACTATACCAATCGGCAGTGATATCCATGCGGTCTGTGTAAATCCTGCGATAATGTAGGTAACGAAGCTGACCGCTGCCGCCGTCATGGCGTACGGAAGCTGGGTAGATACGTGGTTTACATGGTTGCACTGTGCCCCTGCGGACGACATGATCGTCGTGTCGGAGATCGGGGAACAATGATCGCCACATACCGCTCCTGCCATGCAGGCAGAAATGGAAATGATCATCAGCTCCGGATTGGAGTTCTCAAATACTGCCACGACAATCGGGATAAGGATTCCAAAGGTTCCCCATGATGTTCCTGTCGCAAATGCAAGGAAACATCCTACAAGGAAAATGATTGCCGGCAGCAGGTTCATCAGACCGTCTGCGGATGATGACATGGCATTTGCCACAAAATCCGCCGCTCCCAGATGATCTGTCATTGTCTTTAAGGTCCATGCAAATGTAAGAATAAGGATTGCCGGTACCATTGCCTTAAAGCCTTCCGGTACACAGTCCATACACTCTTTAAAGCTCAAAACACGTCTGGCAGAATAAAGAATCATCGTCGCCAAAAGTCCGAAAAAGCTGCCGATTGCCAGCCCTTCCGAGGCCGAACACTGGGAAAAAGCAGTAATAAAATCAGTACCGTTGAAAAATCCTCCGGTGTAAATCATACCGATGACACAGCATACTACAAGGATGAGTACCGGAATCACGAGGTCAATGACTTTTCCTTTTGTTTCTTTTATGCTTTTATTTTCCATATTGGCAAACGGACGGTCCGGCGTCGTGTACAGGTCGCCTTTGATGGCGTTCTTCTCATGGACACGCATGGAGCCGAATTCTATCTTCATCACTGTAAGTCCTACCATCATCACAATAGTCAGAAGTGCGTAAAATTGTACGGGATCGCCTTGATAAAGATCGAAAATCCGTCTTCACCTTCCACATAGCTGGATACCGCAGCAGCCCAAGAAGAAATCGGCGCAATGATACACACCGGAGCCGCCGTCGCATCAATCAAATAGGCAAGCTTAGCTCTGGACACCTTATGGCGGTCTGTCACCGGCCTCATAACGCTTCCCACAGTCAGACAGTTGAAATAATCATCAATGAAAATCAGAACCCCAAGGGCAATCGTCGCAAGCTGTGCCCCGACTCTTGTACGGATCCTTTTTCCGGCCCACTCCCCGAAAGCAGCGGATCCCCCGCCTTGTTCATCATGCTGACGATAACGCCTAATACGACCAGAAAAATAATGATTCCTACATTGTCCGAACTTGTCAGTACGCTGATCATTCCTTCATTTAACACGGAATTGACAGTGCCTTCAAAGTGGAAATTGAGGCGAACAGACCTCCCACCACGATTCCGATAAAGAGGGAACTGTACACCTCTTTCGTAATTAACGCAAGACCGATAGCCACAATCGGCGGCACCAGCGCCCAGAAGGTTGCATACATCGCAGGCTGTACCGTCTCTCCATCTGAGGCAAACACTGTCAGTGACCACATGGATACAATCATAAGCACGGCCACCAGCCCTTTTCGTATCGTTTTCTTTTTGCTTCATGTTTCTCTCTCCCTTTTTTCTTTCTTTCGCTGCAGCCAATACAATAACCGGAAGTGCCAAAAGGCACATTCCGGGATTGTAAGCAGTCGCCAAGGTCTCGGGCAAGCCCGGACTTTGGCTCGTTGCCTATACAAAAAGCCGTGAGTATATGCAAAACACACTCACGGCTCAGATATCTGTTCCGATTCCACGATAGCGCTCCACAATCTGTGACAGTATGCTGTATCTTCTACAACATCCCAGAAAGCAAAGTTACGTCCTCCTTTACTTCCTTCGGCGGTTTCCCCTTTCTGCTCTGCGGATGGTACGTCCGTCTGTCCAGAGCATACTGATGAATCCCGCGCCTCTATCTTCTTCCTTGAAATCAAGGCTTTTATTCAGCTTTTCTAACTATATCACACTTTCGCTGTTCTCACAAGCTCTTTTTCTCCATTTAAAACAGCTTCCAGAAGCTGATCGCCTTCGTAGCAAAGTTTCAGAGAGAAAAAGGGAACATCCTTCTGAAGCAGATCGAAAAAAATCCTGTCTCCTTCCCATAGATTCAGCCCAAATATTTCATCTTTCGGCACCCAAAGAAGCTCTCCTTCATCACATTCTTTGAGCTGTCCGGAAAAACCGTCAATCGTATACAGGCAGATATATTCCGGGTCCTGTTTATCACAGATGAATGTGAGAATCCCCGGAACTTCATAGAGGTGACGGCAAGCCCCTGTCTCTTCCTTGGCTTCCCGGATCATACATTCTTCCGGGCTTTCTCCATACTCAAACTTTCCTCCGATTCCGATCCATTTACCCTCGTTGACGTCCTGCTCTTTTTTTCACTCTGTGAAGCATAAGATAGGATTCCCTCGTCTCAATATATCCAAGTGTTGTCATTTGTACTTTTGGCATGTTGATCCTTCTTTCTTTTTACAGCTAGTATAACACGCCTATTTCAAATGGTCTACTGCTGCCCGCTCGATGGCAAATCCTTCTTTATATCGCTCGATAAAAGTATCAAATCCGGCTACCTCCTTTGGATCCGCTCCCATCACAGTTCCAGTCTCACCCGCAAATACCTTTGCGGAAAGGAACTGTGGCAGACTTTCTCCCTCTTCTTTGTGTACGAGGTAAGACGCCAGAAGAGCAATCCCCATGCTCCGCCTTCTCCCGCTGTCTCCATGACAGACACCGGCGTGTCGATTGCTCCCGCAAGAATGCTTTGTCCTACGCCTTTTGTTTTGAAGAGTCCTCCGTGACCCAGAATCCTATCCAGCTTCACATGCTCCTGCTTCAGCATAATATCCATTCCGACTTTCAACGCCCCAAGAGAAGTATACAGGTGTACCCGCATGAAATTCGCAAGACTGAATCTGCTCTTTGGAGTCCTCACAAAAAGCGGACGGCCCTCTTCAAAATTGGTAATATGTTCCCCTGAGAAATAATTATATGCCAAAAGCCCTCCGCAGTCCTCGTCTCCTTCCAGCGCTTTCCGATACAGTGTTCCATACAGATCATTCAGATCGATCTTCATACCAAACGTTTCCCCGAATTCCCGGAACAGGGATACCCAGGCATTCAGATCGGAGGTACAGTTGTTGCAGTGTACCATTCCCACCAGATCTCCGGACGGCGTTGTCACAATGTCGATCTCCGGATAAACTTTGGAAAGCTCCTGTTCCAGCACAACCATTGCGAACACAGACGTTCCTGCCGATACATTACCGGTTCTTGGCGCCACACTGTTCGTCGCTGCCATTCCGGTACCTGCATCACCTTCCGGCGGGCAAAGCGACGCACCTGCCTGAAGCGCTCCGGAAGGATCGAGAAGCTTTGCCCCCTCCTCTGTCAGCACACCTGCGTCTTCTCCTGCCACCAAAACCTCCGGAAGGATCTCTGCCAGCTTCCACGGATACCCCTTTCCCTCAATCTGTGCGTCAAACTGTTTCATCATCTCCTGGTTAAACTGCTTCTTTTGAATATCAATTGGAAACATACCGGAGGCTTCTCCAACACCAAGCACCTTTCTTCCGCTTATTTTCCAGTGAATATATCCTGCAAGGGTCGTAAAAAACGCCACATCTTTGACGTGCTCTTCCTCATTTAAGATCGCCTGATACAGATGGGCAATACTCCATCTCTGAGGAATGTGGTACTGGAAAAGTTCCGTCAGTTTTTCTGATGCCTCCTCAGTGATCGTATTTCTCCAGGTACGAAACGGCACCAACAGCTCTCCATTCTTGTCAAATGCCATGTACCCATGCATCATTCCACTGAATCCCAGAGCTTTCAGCCGTCTGATCCGAACCCCGTATCTTTCCTCCACATCATACGCCATAGTCTGATAACTTTCCCGCAACCCCGTCCAGATATCCTCCTGTGTATAAGTCCAGATACCGTTGTCCAGCCGATTCTCCCAGTCATGGCTTCCGGAAGCCACCGGCTCGTTTTGCTCATTGATCAGAACCGCCTTAACCCTTGTAGAGCCGAATTCAATCCCCAGAACCGCCCTCCCTTCTTCGATCATCTTTTTGTATTCTGAACATCAAGTGCCATATGCTATTCCTCCTTTTTGAAACCCGCATTTTGGTACTATTATATCATCCTCCCTGTTGACCGGCAATCCAACCTGTGTATACTGCACAATTTCAGCCAAATGCCGAAAAAAGGACAGCAGCTCCTCAAAGTTGTATTGAAAATCCGCCGTCCGAAACTTCATATTTCCCAGATACTATGGTTCCCGCAAGGACGCTATTCCCCGCGCCAGGATTCTTACATCATCCAGAATATAATCAAAAGCTCCTGCTTTGTACAAATTGAATACAATCATTCCAACCGGCACCGCCAGAATCATTCCGAAAATACTTCCAATCCGGTAACCCACATACAATAAAACCAGCGTGACAAGAGGGCTCAGTCCGATGCTGTCACCAACCAGTTTCGGCTGGATCACCTGCCGCACAAGCTGGGTAATGCCGTAGATCACAAGCAGCCCCACCGCCGTTTTGATATCCGTCACAAAGAATTTATAGACTGCCCACGGAATCAGTGCTGTTCCGGTTCCAAAAACGGGAGAAAGTCCAGAAACGCAATCAACAGTGCCAGCAGGAAAGCGTAATCCACACCCAAAATGAGAAATCCACACAGCAGAATCAGTCCCACGATTACCATGATCTTAAACTGAGCTTTGAAATACCCGCCCACCGCATACTTCAGATTGTAAATGACCATGGTCATCCGGGCTTCGATGGCCTTTGGCGCCACCTTCTTGCTCCACTGGATGACCTCCTCTCTCTGAGCGGTAAAAAATATGCGGACACAAGTGCGACAATCACAGACACAAGCGCGCTTGGAATTCGTTTCACCACTTTTCCGGTCATCTCAACAGCCGGATTCCCGAGACCCGCAATCAGCCCTCCGACTTTTTCGTCCATATTCTGCACCAGGGAATTCCAGCCATCCTGAATATTGTCCGGCAGCATATTATAGAACCCCTGGAACCGTCCTCCGATCTCTTTTAACCCGGATTCCAGATCCCGGTAAAGATGAGGCGCATTGTTGAGAGCCATCTGAACCTCACGAATGAGTTTCACAATTCCCAGATAGCCAAGTCCGGCTACAATGGCGATTACGAGTATAATGATCAAGGCTGATCCGAATTTTTCTTGATCTTTACCCGGTTTTCCAGCCACCCTACAAGCGGATGCGCCAGGTAAGCGATAAACCAGCCGATCACAAAAGGCATGAAAAAGCCGAGTGCACGGATTCCGATCACAAGAAAAAGCGCCGTCCCAAGCAGGCTGAAAAAGAGACTTGCCGTCACCTTCCAGTATGGTCTTGTATCTTGTTTCGTTCTGTCTGCGTCTTCTCCCATCTTATTCCTCCTTGTCGACGGATTCAAACAGTCTGGATTCGGCATACTCCCAGATCTCGTCTCTACCCTGCTTTGTCTTGGCGGAAAAAGGAATCACTGTAGTTCCGCTTACCAGTCCAAGTCCTGTCCGGATCGCTTTTTAACTGCTTTGCCACCTGGCTTTTTTTCAGCTTATCAAGCTTGGTGGCGATAATCACTGGTTCATAGCCCTGATGCAAAATCCAGTCGTACATCATTTTATCGTTTTTAGAAGGATCATGCCGGATATCGATCAGGAGAAAGACCGCCTTGAGCATGGTCGATTTATGAAGGTAGCGCTCGATCATCTTCCCCATGCCTCTTTTTTCCTTCTCCGAAACCTTGGCGTATCCATAACCCGGAAGATCCACCAGATATATTTCCCGGTTGATATTGTAAAAGTTGATCGTCTGGGTCTTTCCGGCGTCGCGGAAATCCGGGCAAGGGATTTCCGGTTCATCAGCGCATTGATCAGCGATGATTTTCCGACGTTCGATTTCCCCGCAAACGCAATTTCCGGCTTATCATTTTCTGGAAGTGTACTCGTAATCCCACAGACAGTTTCCAGCGTCACTTCTTTAATTACCATCCTGTTCCTCCTTTGTTCCACCTGCTCTGAAATAGCAGTATGTAATACTTCTTCCATTCTGGAAACAAAACGCACTTCCAGCCCTTTCGTGATCTCTTTGGAAAGTTCCTCTACATCCGTCTGATTTTCCGCCGGCACGAGCACGAGGTGAATTCCCGCATTCTTTGCGGCAAGCAGCTTCTCTTTCAGACCGCCGATCGGAAGTACTCTTCCCCGAAGTGTAATCTCCCGGTCATGGCTACATCGGAGCGGACTTTCTGTCCGGTCACTGCTGAAAGCATTGCTGTTGCCATCGTGATTCCGGCAGACGGTCCGTCTTTTGGCACAGCCCCTTCCGGAATATGAACGTGAATGTCGTGCGTTTCAAAAAAGTCCTCTGGAATCCCGTACCGCCCACTAATAGAACGAATATAGCTGATACCCGCCTGTGCGGACTCTTTCATCACATCCCCCATCTGTCCGGTCAGCAGAAGCTTTCCTTTTCCGGAAAGGACATTGACCTCAATCTGAAGTGTATCCCCTCCCACGCTTGTCCATGCAAGTCCGGTTACAATTCCCACTTCATCCCGGCTTCCGGCAAGATGATAACGGTATTTTTCTTTCCCGAGATAATGTGTCAGATTGCGTTCTGTGATCCGCACCTGATTTTTTCCAGATTCCAGGATCTCTCTGGCTGCCTTCCGGCAAAGCTCTCCGATCCTTCGCTCCAGTGTACGCACTCCGGCCTCTTTTGTGTAGCCGCGGATGATCTTCCACAGCGCCCCGTCCGAAATGAGAAGAAGTCCGCCGTCCAGTCCGTGACGCTCCAACTGCTTTTTCAAAAGGTGCTCCTTCGCAATGTGCATCTTTTCATTTTCCGTATAACTGGATACCTCGATCAGCTCCATACGGTCCAGAAGCGGCCGTGGAATCGTCTGCAGAGTATTTGCCGTTGTCACAAATACCACCTCGGACAGATCCAGCGGCACCTCCAGATAATGATCCCGAAACTTCCTGTTCTGTTCCGAATCCAGCACCTCAAGCAGGGCAGAAAATGTATCCCCTTTATTATAATCGCTGCTGACCTTGTCAATCTCATCCAGCAGCATCACCGGGTTTTTCACTCCCGCCTTGCGAAGTCCGTCCGCAATCCGTCCCGGCATGGCTCCGACGTAAGTCTTCCGATGTCCCCGGATCTCCGCCTCGTCCCGGACACCGCCAAGAGAAATTCTCACATACGGCTTTTTTCATAGACTCTGCCAGAGATCTGGCAATAGACGTCTTCCGGTCCCCGGCGGGCCTACCAGACAGAGGATTTGAGAACCACTCCGGTTTGTCAGCGCACGCACCGACAGATATTCCAGCACCCGCTCCTTCACTTCCTTCAGCCCATAATGCTGCGCCTCCAGAATCTCCTTGGCATGGGCGATATCCGTAAACTCTTCTGCCCGCTTATCCCACGGCATCTCCAGCATGGTTTCAATATAGGTACGGCTCACACCGGCCTCTGTCGGATTGTTCACCGCCTGTTTAAAGCGTCGGATCTCCTTTTTGATCTTCTCATGCACTTCCTCAGGAGCCAGAAGCTTTTGCTCTGCCTTTTCAAATTCTTCGGCATCAGATGTAGTACCGTCCTCACCAAGCTCCTCTCGGATATATTTTAACTGTTCACGCAAGATATATTCCCGCTGTCCTCTGTCAATCCGTTCCCGGACTTTTTTCTCGATCTCTGCTGTGATGTCAAAGGCTCTTGTCTCCTCCTCAATCTTAGCCGCCAGAAGATAGAAACGCTCCAGGAGACTATCCTCATCCAGAAGCTTCTGAAGAGAGGCTGAATCCAGGCCGATGCCCGCAGCGGCCTCTGCCGCCATGGTATAGACGTCGTCGATCTTTAAGATATCCTGAATGACTCCTTCCGGGACCCGCTTTGTGCGTATTGCATACTGCTTCAAGGCATCCGTCAGTACCTTTTTCATTCCTTCCAGTGTCACGCCTTCTGGAAGATCCGGGCACTTCTCCGGATAAATGGAAATATCACCTTCCCAGAATCCATTTGCTTCCCGAAACTCCCGCAAAATTGCCCTCTTCTCTCCATAAACCATGACCCGGATGCCTTTCTGCGGGACACGGACAACCTGCCTGATCTCGGCAAGTACTCCTCCGTGGCAGAGTGCGTCCTTATCCGGCTCCTCAACTTTCTCATCTTTTGTCGGATCAGAAATACCTTCTGCCCTGCAAGCATCGCCTGCTGAATCCCCTCGATAGATTTCATCCTGATCACGTCAAAATGTACTGCCATTCCCGGAAAAACGGTCAGTCCCCTAAGCGGTACAACTGGTATATGATTGATCTGTTCTGTCATTATGTCCTCCGTATTTTAAAAAGGTGCAGGTAAAACATACCTGCACCTTTCCCATTTCTGTCTATTATGCACTTTCTGTCTGCTATGCACTCTCGGATTCCCGCTCTTCATGTTCTGTCTTTGGCAGGCTCTTTCCTTCTACAACATCTCTGGTAATGATACAGGTCTTTAGCGTCTCGTCAGATGGCGCACGGTACATAATGTCCATCATTACATTTTCCATGATGGCCCGTAAGCCCCTGGCTCCTGTATTTCTAGCAATGGAACGATCCGCGATAGCCTCCAGCGCGTCTTTATCAAAATGCAGTCTGACGCCGTCCAGCTCCATCAGCTTCTGATACTGCTTGACAATCGAACTCTTTGGCTCTGTCAGAATCTGAATCAACGCGTCACGGTTCAGGGACTCCAGTGCTACCACAACCGGAACACGACCTACGAGCTCCGGAATCAGACCGAACTTCACCAGATCCTGCGGCAGCACCTGGTTTAACAGTCTGTCCAGATTGTCCTCGTGGTTTTCTGCAATCTCTGCATTGAATCCGATTGATTTCTGATCGATACGTTTTTCAACGATTTTTTCGATTCCTTCAAATGCTCCGCCGCAGATGAACAGGATATTGGATGTATCGATCTGGTAAAGCTCCTGATGCGGATGCTTTCTTCCGCCCTGCGGAGGTACGGATGCAATCGTACCCTCCACAATCTTCAGAAGCGCCTGCTGAACACCCTCCCCGGAGATATCCCGGGTGATAGATGGATTTTCAGACTTCCGTGTGATCTTATCGATCTCGTCGATATAGATAATCCCATACTCTGCTCTCTCAATATCTCCATCCGCCGCCTGAATAATCTTGAGAAGAATATTTTCCACATCTTCACCGACATATCCGGCTTCGGTCAGAGTCGTGGCGTCCGCAATCGCAAATGGAACATTGAGCACCTTCGCCAGTGTCTGTGCCAGAAGCGTTTTCCCGCTTCCGGTCGGTCCAAGCATCAGAATATTGCTCTTTTGCAGCTCCACCCCAAGATCTCGCTGTGCTTTGATCCGCTTGTAATGATTATAGACCGCAACGGAAAGAACCTTTTTGGCCTCCTCCTGCCCAACCACATAATCATCCAGAAAGCTCTTTATCTCTTCCGGCTTCAGGAGATTAATCTCTCCCGGCCCGTTATTTTCGTCTTCATAATCAAATTCTTCTTCTATAATCTCGGCACAGATCTCAATACATTCGTCACAGATATATGCTCCGTTTGGCCCCGCAATCAGCTTGCGCACCTGAGACTGTGGCTTATTACAGAAGGAACATCTCACTACATCTTCTTTTAAAGCCATTCTCACACCTCATTTTATGTAACGCTTCAGCCATGCGGCCTGGATTACCAAAATGCAGGCTTGGCTGCAGAAGTCTTTCGATATTTCCCGGCATATAGCTGAATCGTTACTATTTTATATTTTCCGTATCGTTTTGAAACACGGAAAGGGGATGTCCCAGGCCACTGGGACAGCCCCTTGTTTCCCTTTATCGGCTTGTAATGACCTCGTCAATTAAACCGTACGCCTTTGCCTCCTCGGCAGACATGAAATTATCGCGATCTGTATCCCGTGCGATCGTCTCAAGCGTCTGTCCGGTGTTTGCTGCCAGAATCTCATTTAATTTCCGGCGTGTTTTCAGAATATGTTCTGCTGCAATCTGTATCTCGGACGCCTGTCCCTGTGCTCCGCCTGACGGCTGATGGATCATGACCTCCGCATTCGGAAGCGCAAGACGCTTGCCCTTCTTACCGCCGGATAACAGGAAAGATCCCATACTCGCGGCCATACCAATACAGATCGTAGACACATCACACTTGATGTACTGCATCGTATCATAAATCGCCATGCCTGCCGTCACAGAACCACCCGGACTGTTGATGTACAAGTTGATGTCTTTTCCCGGATCTTCGGCTTCCAGAAACAGAAGCTGCGCGACAATCACGCTTGCCGAAGCATCGTTGACTTCGCCGTCCAGAAAAATGATTCTGTCTTTTAAAAGTCTTGAGTAGATGTCGTATGAACGCTCTCCACGGCTTGTCTGCTCAATGACATAAGGTACTCAACTCATGCAATATGCCTCCTTATTTTTATCTCTTATTCTTCTACCGCATTTTCAACAAGGAATGTCACAGCTTCCTGGACAGCCATATCCAGTTTCATCTGTTTTTTCTCATTTTCTCCCATGAATTCTTTGAGCTTCTCTGCTTCCATCTTGTAAGACTCAGCCATCTTCTGGATCTCTTCGTCGATCTTCTCATCGCTGATCTCAATATTCTCAGCCTTTACAATTGCTTCCAGAACGAGCCTTGTCTGAATTCTCTTTAATGCCTGCGGTTTCAGCTCTTCCGTCATCTTCTCCGCTGTCATTCCTGTAAACTGGAAGTACTGATCCATCGTAAGGCCCTGCTGCTGTAATCTCTGTGCGAAATCATTTGCCATCTGTCTTACTTCGGTATCGATCATGGCATCCGGGATATCCATCTGTGCGTTTGCCACAGCTTCTTCCACTGCTTTATCTTCCTGTTTTCTCTTGCCTTCCGCAATCTTCTGTTCTTTAATTTTTGCCTTGATATCTGCTTTGAAAGCATCGAGCGTCTCGAACTCAGATACATCGGAAGCAAACTCGTCGTCAAGCTCCGGAAGTTCTTTACTTTGATCTCATGTACTGTGCATTTGAATACCGCGTCTTTTTCCTGCCAGATCCTTTGCATGGTACTCTTCAGGGAAGGTTACACGGACTTCTTTTTCCTCTTCCAGATTCGCACCGATAAGCTGATCCTCAAATCCCGGAATAAAAGATCCGGAACCTATAGTAAGCGGATAGTTTCTCCCTTGCCGCCTTCGAAGGCTACGCCGTCTACAAATCCTTCAAAATCAAGAACGACTTCATCTTTATCCTGAACCGGACGGTCTGTCACAGAAACAGTTCTCGCGTTCTTCTCCTGCTCCTCGGCAAGCTTCGCGTCGATCTCCTTCTGTGTAACACGGTTGGAAATCTTCTCTACCTTTAATCCTTTGTATTCGCCTAATGTTACTTCCGGCTTTAATGCAACCTCTGCTGTAAAAATAAACGGTTCGCCTTTTTCAATCTGTACGATATCCATCTTTGGCTGCGATACGATCTCAAGATCCTCTTCATCATATACTTTTCCGTATGCTTCCGGAATGAGCTGATTTGCAGCGTCATCGTAGAAAACTTCCGGTCCGTACATTTTTTCGATCATCTGGCGCGGCACTTTTCCTTTACGGAATCCTGGGATGCTGATATTTTTCTTCTGCTTATTATAAGCTCCCTGGAGTGCCTTCTCCAGTTCTTCGGCTGAAACTTCGATCGTCAGTTTCGCCATGTTGTGTTCCAGTTTCTCTACTTGTAAACTCATTTACATTTCCTCCTAAATATTATCGTATATGCGAAAAGTCGGCAGACTTATCTACATTACACTGATTGTTTGAGTATACCATATTCTAATATGGATTTCCAGCCCTATCCTGCACTTTTCCAGTGATTTTCGTCTTTTGCTTTTGTCCTTAGTTTGTGTTCGCGATCTCATCCATTCGGAAGAACTGCTCCAGAAGCATCTGGTACTCCTCTTCGCTGACGGCATAAGAATTCCCATCTTCCGCCGCGACTTCCACGATCACGGTTTCCGGTTTTCCGTATTGCATCGAGGTATAGGCGTCCTGTAAAAGGCTGTACGCCCTGGACAGATAATCGTACTGCATCATTTCCCGAATTTCTTCTTCGGTTCCCTCGTATCCGCCGTTTTTTGCTGACTTCTCGATTTCATCAGAAGCCTGCTCAAGCTCCTTTACATAATTAAGGAACAAATCCACCGGCTGTATCTCAACTGAAACTTCATATTCCTTTTCCCCGGCCTTTTCTGCTTTCTTAACGTCGTATTTCATCACACTGAAGATATCTTTTACAAGTGTCTCGTACTCATAAAGCGTGTAATCATTCAGCTCCTCGTATCCGGCCGTCAGATAGGCATAAACAAAGCTGTCCACCGATGATTCATAATCCTGTTTCAGCTCAAATTCCGATGTGTCCATGATCTGCGCCGCCTCCGAAAATTCCCCTGGAGTCTCTCATCCAGCACGGCCTGCATATAACCTGCCGCGTTAAAGTCTCCGCCGCAGCCTGTAAGACCAAACACGGCAGCAAGCAGTATGGCCGCAAAAGTATATGCCATTTTTCTCATGGTGTTTTCCTCCTTATACGGTCTGATTCTAGCAGACTCACCTGCAAAAATGCAACCTGGCATAACGATTCAGCCATGCGGCCTGGGCAACGAAAATCTGCCGCAAACCGTGGCTCTGAGCCGGAGGGCCGAATCATTACAACTTGTCGGAAAATACTATTTAGGGGGGCTTGTTTTCCTCTTTGGATCTCTTTATACTGAAAGAAACAGGAATACAAACTCCAGGAGGAAATGATAATGAATAATGACAATATGGAAATCGAGCGAAAATATCTGGTCGAGACCTGCCCTTTCTCACTGCACGACTATCCATCCCATGAGATTGAACAGGGATATCTGAACACAGAGCCGGTTGTCCGCATCCGGCGTTACGATGACAGCTATGTGCTGACCTACAAATCCAAAGGGTTCCTGGTCCGGGAGGAGTATAATCTTCCACTCACAAAAGAAGCCTATGAACATCTGCGTACAAAAATAGATGGAAGACTGATCCAAAAACGGCGCTATCTGATCCCTTTAGAGGACGGACTGACGGCGGAACTGGACTGTTTCCATGGAGATCTCGCCCCGCTGATGCTGGCAGAAATTGAATTTCCTTCCGTGGAAAAAGCAGATACTTATACACCGCCTTCCTGGTTTGGGGAAGACGTGACATTTTCAAAGCAGTATCATAACAGCGTCTTAAGCAGACTCAGTATCTGAAATAGGGATTTATAAAATAATAAAGGGCAACATTTCGTTGCTTTTTGTATATATTATACGTTTCGTGGCATTATCTGAATTTTACATAAGAAACTGCTATACTGTTTCTAAAAATGGAGGTATGCCATGGCAAATGTACAGCTTGCACGGAATTTAAAGACGCTTCGCTTAAAATATAATTACACTCAAAAAGATCTGAGTGCTATTTTAAATATCACCAGACAGGCATACTCTCACTATGAAAAAGCGCTCAGAGAGCCAGACTTGTGTACGTTAGTCCGCTTTTCTCATTTTTATAAGGTCACCTTGGATGATTTGGTCGCCGGGATCATTCATGTGGATCAGATCAACGAGTCCCTGCCGATTTACAACTACCACCTGGGAGAGACCGAAGATCACAAGCGTTCGATCTTTCTGACAGATCAGGAGCTGGAATTGATCGAAAAGTACCGAAATTGTAGTGCCAATGTCCAGCAGGTGATCCGCGGATTTCTGGAAAACAAGTGAGAGCAAACTTTCCCATATGTTAAAATCCGAAGCTAACATTACAAAAATACGGGACTTCCCATGAATACAATGAGGGTAGTCCCGTTTTCTGCAATTATTCAAAACTTTTCACGGTTCGTTTTAATCCTTCTTTTAACGGCACTTTACATGTCCATCCCATTTTCTCCAGTTTCTCCGTATTCAGTCTTGTGCGTCCCATTTTACTGTAACCGGCACTCATCGTTTCCGGAATATCAAATACGACTTTTCTTCCCTTTCCGGGAACAGACCGGTCAACATCCCGGCAACCTCACGGATCGGAAGCGGTTCCGTCTCATTTGCAATATTGTATGCCTCCCCTGCTTCTCCGTCCAGTAAAGCAAACAACATCCCCGCAACAGCATCCGTGATGTAACAAAACGCCCGCTCGGCGTCGCCTGTACTCTTTAACACAATATCTCTGTTATTTACGATGTCTGAGATGAAATCCGCCATGACCCTGCCGTCATTGTTGATGGTCATGCCCGGGCCGTAAGAATGAGCGATCCTCACGGCTGTAAACGGAACCTGATATTGGTGGTAGTAACTCTGACAGATTGTTTCCGCCATCCGCTTACTTTCTGGATAACAGGCCCGGAATTCCATCGGGTCCAGACTTCCAAATGTCTCCTCGTGGATTTCTTCTGTTCCATCCGGCATTTTTCCGTATACCTCCCGTGTGGAAGTGTAAAGCACTTTTTTTTGTACCGGACTTTCTTGCAAGTTCCAGGACGTTTACCGTCCCTGTTGTATTTGCGGCAATGATTCCGACCGGATCATGTAAAATAAAATGCGGGCTGGCATTTCCTGCCGCATGGATAATGTACTCCGGCTTCTCTTCCATGGTAATCGGCGTACACATCCTGCACCTTCAGATGGAAATATGGCATATCACGAAAATCCCCAAATTTTTCCCATGCTTTCTTTTTTTCATTTCTGACCAGAGCTGTCACGTTTATATCATACTTTCTTGTCTCATTAAGATACATAAAAAAAATATACCATATAGGTGGCGAGCATCCCAGATGCTCCTGTAACAAGGACCGAACTTCCTTTCAGTTTTTCAAACGGCAAGTGTTCCTTTGCAAGCTCACACATATCCTCTCTGACGATCTGATTCTGATAATCCATTGCCATTCCTCCTGTTTTTTCAGATTCCGAAAAGCTGCGAATTCTCCCGTGCCTCAAAAAGAGCCCGGAATGTATAGAAATCCATGGGTGTCGTAATTTTGATATTCTCTACCGGGCCGTCCACCACAAACAGCTCCTTGCCATAGTGGGACATAATCGACGCAGAATCAATATAATCCAAGCGTCCCTCTTTTCTTGCTTTCTCGTGACTTTCCAGCAAGTCTGAAAGCCAGAAACACTGTGGTGCCCGTGCGACCAGACATTTTGACCGGTCTATGATTCCATCCACTTTCCGTTCTTCTCCCGAGCATATGATCGTTTCAATCACCGGAGCCGTCGTCACCGCGCTCCCCTTATCCCTGACAGCCTTGATACAGTTTGTAATGAGTTCTCCATTGATCAGCGGGCGTACACCGTCGTGTACGAGAACAATACTTTTCTCTCCATGCGCAATAGCTTCTGCCGCTTTCAGCCCCTGATAAATGGAATCCTGCCCTGTCGTTCCGCCTGGAACGACCTTTTTCACTTTCTTGAATCTGTATTTTTCCAGCAATTCATTCAGAAACGGGATCCATCCCTCCACACACGCTACCGCAATCGCGTCGATTTCCGGATGCTTTTCAAAATGTTCCAGCGTATAAATAATGATCTCTTTCCCGTAAAGCTTCAAAAACTGCTTCGGAAGCGCCTTACTGTTCATGCGTGTTCCGATCCCTCCGGCAAAAATTACTGCTATGTTCATTCTATTTCCTCCTGATCTTTCTGAAAACACCATCCCGCATCTGTTCTATCAATGGTCTCAGATTCTCCTTGTTATAAAAAGATAAGCCAAATACGCAGCTCCATAAATCAACATGCAGAACCAGGATTGAATCATCCAACTCGACACAATGAAGATGAGAGCAAGTCCGTTTTCAAATAATAAGGTCTTCCCTGATGATATTTTTAAGGTTCTGATAAGATAAATCTCTGCGATATTGCATCTGAGCGCAAGGATGACTGTCAGTGAAGCAATCGATAATGTCAGATTGTCCAGTACATATACTACGACTCCTGTAATGATACACGAAATCACTACGATTCCCCAATTAATATACATCATCATCTTTTCTTTTCTGAGCGCTTTCAGATAGGTATTGATTAACAAAGAAACTTTACTTTCATAGACACACATCGGGAAGAGGAGCGCCATATATTTTAAGCTCTCGGCATACTGGGAAGCCATCCGCTCAACAAGACCTTGGCCGGATAATAGACTAATAACATTCCAAGAACCGGTATCATCAGCATCATCCGAATCGTTTTATACATCTGAGCCAACCGTTCTTCCGGTGTCTGTTTCAACATCGGATAAATGACAACACTGACTGCACTGATAAAGACCATCAGCATATTCGACATTGTCATTGTAAGGGAAACTTTCCCGAATGTTTCCACATTCCAGTGATTCTCTATGGCAAATCTTACAATTCCATTAATTAAAAGCCCTGCAATATTGGCAAACATCAATTTACTGCCTATTGCTATATTTTCTCCGGACTCCCTCACTCCAATTCCTACACAAGATAGTTTTCTAAAAACCATATCTTTACATTGAATACAAAGAAGTACCAAAGTGACAAGCCTTGCAAATAAATCTGCTGAAATCAAAATCACAAAATTCTTTTGTCCCAGCGCGAGCATGGACAAAACACAGACTGCATACACGATTTTTTCCAACATATAATTTTTGGCATAATCTTTGATTCGGTCTGTAATCTGTAAAATATACTGAAGCAATGTCCGTGGAAGCTGGAGAATACAGCATGTCCCTGTCAGGATGAGAACGATCTGCTTCTGTGAATCATCTACCCCGAAATATGCAACTGCGCCGATTACCAAGGCAATCAAGATTTCAAAAAACGTCAGCAGCCAAAATTGTCTGTTAAAATATGTCTTATCTAACTCTTCATATTTCTTTCCGCCAAACTTCAGATAGATTCCATCTGCCCACCCAAAATGAAAAAAGCCGGTATAAGTGACATAAAAAGTATATAGCTGCCAGTATGAGTACTCTCTTACCCCCAGAGCTTTCGGTACAATAAATACCAGGACCATGGAAACAAGAGTATTGATTCCATTCGCCAATACAAGTAGGATACGTTTTGAAATACATTTTTATTTTAGAGTTCATTCAACTTTCCAACTTTCTTTTTGCTGACTCTCATAAGAACAAAATAGATTACCAAAATATAAACTGCTAAATACATATATGACGTCGATAAATACGAAGAAAGGATCAGTTCATCGATACTCTGCATAAATAATGGATACATCAGCACCCCGTAAAAGATCAGCAAAATTCCAAATCCATTCTCTTTTTTGATATTATTATAAAATAAGGAATAAAATGCGCCTACAGCTCCCTGCATAAATAACATTCCAGCATACCCGTAATCATTGATGTATCTGCGCAGGCATGTGTATACATTTCCAGATGCATCTCCGAAATCCACAAATTCCAAATGACGCACCGTTTCCTTTAGATGAACCAGATTCAGCTTTCTAAGGACACTGGTTACTCCATACAAGGTCTCTTCGCCAAAGACCGTCGACAGATCCTTGGCTTTATTCAGCCAGTAATCAAGAGATGGTATTGACATTCCTGTATAAACGGAAACCATATCAAACAACTTTCCTCCCTGGCTTTTTTCCTGTAATAAATCCAAACAGGAAAAACAGAATAAAGAAAACGCCAAGCGCTGCCGCCGCAATCAATACAATTTTCCATACATGAATGGTCTTCCATCCATTCTTTTTCTTTCAATCAGGAAATGAAAAATAATGACCATTCCTAAAAACTCGATCATAAAGGTTCGTCCTGTGCCCAGGGCTGCCATACATAAGTATAACACAACTGGGAAAAGATAAAGAACGTCCCGCCTGTTCTTCCCTGCATGGAGATTATTGATAAAGAAATATAAAAAACCGCTGAAAATGCTTTTCCTAGCAGAGATATATGAATACTTGCCTTTCCGATCGTATATCCTGGAATAATATACATTTTTCTTGCATACTCCAACATCGAAGCCAGACCATTCGTATTTCCTGCCAGCAGCGAAATTTCATATGTCTGCTTGATCATAACTGCCAAACCTGCTACCATACCAAGTACAATTACGATCACTATCGTTTGGGGAATTTCAATTCTTGAAATTCCTCTGTTTTGCTTTCTTTTTGGAACAGCATGTTTTTCAAAAGCAGCTGAAATCAATATTTCTCCACGCCAAATGCAAAAACTCCGGTCAAGATCACGAAAACAGTCAGCGGACTCAGCGTAAACTGCCATGTGTCAATGTTCAGAATCGCAAAAAATGTACTGACCAGAAACATCCCGATCGTAATGACCCAGGGAGACAATATATCTTTTTGATTCATCAAATATGCTGTAACAAACATACAACATAATCCAAAAATAATATATAAATCATAAAGACTCCTGTGCTTTATTTCTTTCTTACAAATAATATCGTGATCACAAATAATCCGCCTAAAACTCCCAAAACTCCGGCAAGAGCAAATTCTTTCACTTTAAAAGTATTCTCTGCCTCCACGATCTGATTCCTGATATATGTCTTCTCTTTGGCAACTTCATATTTCAAATCCTTTTCTACCAAAGAAACACTTTCCATTGCTTTATCTATATAGTCATTCATCATCTCTTCCATAACAGGCTGGATTTCTTCCTGTTTCGATTCCGCAATCACTTTATAGAATCCCACTTCATAGATCATGGAATTCGGTACATGGTAAAGCTGGAATTGTTCCTGGATCCATTCTACCTGATACTTCAGAGCCATATTTCCCCATCCGGGACAGACTTGTTCCATATCATAGTTTTCTGTATAAGAATCCGCAAGCTCAGACAACAATGTACTTCTTGTCCACAAAAGACTCATATCGTAATCTAACGTTTCACCTGTCTTCGTGCTTTCCAGTGAAGCTACGTCAATATTTAACAGACGGTAAACATCTACTTCGATAGATTTTCCGGCTCCGCCTTTTCTTTTGCGTATAAATAAGACTGTCCGAAATAGGCTGCTCCTCCTATCACAAGTACCGCTAAAAGAAAAATATACCATTTCCTTTTTAAATGTTTTAAATATTCTAAAATCATAGATGTCTCCTTTTTATTTTCTCAATTTTTTCCACAATATGAATTTATAATATAGATCCGCCAATATCAGAAGTATCATATACCACTGTCTGTCAAAAAAGAACCGCCATCCATTTCCTTTGCTTCGGCAAATTTCCCAACTGCTCTTTCTTATGAAATATCCGAAACACTTTTTGGGAGCGTACCCATTTTAACGCCTTTTTCTTGTCCCGATATCCATAATTACACCCTCTTCTTTCAAAAAGGAAGAGAATATCTATTAGATAATCCGTTGCTCTTAATACCCATGTAAACGTAGTCCCATACTCCTGATTCATTCTACGCAGGAGATGATACTCTGCCTCCGCTGCCTTTACATTTGCTTCGATCTGATTTGGATGAAACTTCTTTGAAGTACTATGCTGATATCTCTGATAATGAATATATCCCACATAATCCATAATCACTTGTCGTTTCGGTATCAGATACATCTGATTGTTAAAAATCCAATCTTCGTATCCCATAATCACAGACTCATCAAACATCAACTTTTTATCCTCAAACAGAGTCCGGCGATAGATTCCATTCCAGATCATATTAAAATATCCACTTCGGTAGATATTCTGATATTCCTCTCCACATTGTTCTCTTGTTATAATCAGTTGTTGTTTTATACAATTATCCCGGACTTCTTTGGCTCCATTCGGGAAATCCTCTTCTACACGATATCCAAACTTGACAATATCTGCCCTATATTTTTTCGCATACGAGCAGGATTTTTCCATAATATCTTCGACAAGTTCATCGTCATTATCAATAAAAGTAATGAATTCGCCCCTGGCTTCTTTGATTCCCCGGTTTCTTGTCTTCGTAATTCCCTGGTTTTCCTGATGAAACACACGAATTCTTGCATCCTCTTTCGCATAGGCATCACATAATCTCCCGGACGCATCCGATGAACCATCGTCGATCAAAAGCAGCTCCCATTCTTTCATGGTCTGCCTCTTTACACTTTCTACAGCCAGATATAAAAATGTTTCCGAATTATATACCGGCATGATAATACTGATTTCTGGTATATTGTTTTCTACTTCCACCATATTTTTTCCTCTGTGCGACGCCACTCTTTTTTCCTTGGGCGGCATCTGCATATAATCACCATATAAATTTGTCAGATACTTCTCATATCCCTCAGGCGCATAAAATCGCTTCCCCTCAAATTCCATTTCAATCATATTGTCAAAATACTTTCTCTCAATCAACTCGCGCTCGATACCCGCGCCGCCAACCGCGCTTGCGATCCATTTGGAATCCTGGAACGTTTCCTGTTTCACATACTTCATCATATAATGATAGCATCTTTTAATACCGATGATTTTTATCAGTCCATTGGCGGCAGATTTAATCATTTGATTTTTCAGATTTCTCTCTTTATTTTTAATTTCATCTTTTTCAGCGCTGCTTCCCAGATTCTGCTGCGTAAACGAATAATCTTCATCAAACGCTGCATTGCTTTCTCTTTTGATTTCCCATCCCGTCAATCGGAAAAATATCGATAAATACTCCCATCTGATGAAGGTCTTTCCCGATTTCTTCCACAAGTCTGGTTCTGGTATCCACAACTTTTTGCAAACGTATATGGATATCCCTTGGTACACTCAATAGCAAGCAGTTTATAGATGGGATGCTTTTTGTGGCTCATGATTTTGATAAACTGTTCATAGTCCTCCCTTGGCATAGCGATATCGATGTCGTCATCCCATGGAATAAAGCCCTGATGTCTGACCGCTCCAAGAAGCGTACCTCCAGCGAGGTAATATCGAATGTGGTAATGCCTGCAAATTTTGTCGATTTCCTGCAGCATTTCCAGTTCTATTTTTTGAAGCTCTTTTAATTCTGTTATTTCCCGCATGATTTTTCCCTCTTACTGTCCAGGCATTTTCTTATGATATTTTTGTCCAGCGGATGTTTCAGATCATACCCATGTTTCATTACCTGTTGTCCCTGATTGTTCCGTTCCATTCCTCTACATCTTATGATTTCATCCGCCCAGCGTGCTTTATCATCTAAGGAAAAGAATTGGCAGTTTCCCGTAATATCGGTTTCTCTTGTCACACAGTCCGAAAAAGAGACACGGCAGTCCACTTGCCTGCGCCTCGATTCCTACAATCGGAAGTCCTTCATAAAATGATGGAAGAATAAACACGTCTGATGCCTGCATAATCTCATTTACATCCTGCCGTACACCTAAAAATCGGATGCGCTCTGTCACATGCTTTGCTTTTGCATATTGCCTGACTTCCTCTTTCATATCTCCGGTACCTACAGACAGCAAAATGACGTCTTTGTCTTTTTTACGGTTTCCGCCAGGATGTCAATCACTCCCCTTAGGATTCTTTTGATGGGTCAGCCGGCCAACATGACAAATCACAAACTGATCCTCTATTCCCAGCTCTCTTCGTTTTCTCGCTCTGACATCCTGATCAAAAGGTACTTTTCCGTATCAATTTTATTATGTATGACAACAGTTTGTTTCCTTTTCCTTTTTCCAAACAAATATTCCGAAGCGCATTGCGCACACGACATTCGCTGATTTACAGCTAGATTCAGAAAAAATCTGCATATCTTCTGGACTTTGCTTTTCATCATATCGCCATTATGACTGTGCACCACGCATTTTCTTCCCATAAGACGCGCTGCCATCACCGTTGGAAATACCATCGGATCCATGACATTAAAATAAATCACCCGATATTCCCGATGTTTTCTCAAGAAATGAAAAACGCTCTCAAATGCGTGAGGATACCCTGTCCTTTCCCCGGAATATAAAATATTTGAGATCCGTTTTCCTCATCTCTTTTTCAAAAGCCATAGATTCAAAGTGGATGAGAAAATCAAACTGAAATACTCCTCGAACTCCTTGGTAAGATTGTAAATATAGTTTTCAATTCCCCGGTAAGATTGGTCATACCATAAACTAATACCTTTTTCATTGTTACCTCGCACTCGCTTTTGACATAAAACCGCTCCAGCTTATTTGCTTCCTCAAGCACATCATATCCTGCATTTCTGACATTCTGTGTTCCTGTCACCCGATCCTCAACACGCATATCGAGCAATGTTTCTGCCCACACATCTTTTTTTTCATTCAAAGATAAAAACACCATATTTTCCGAACATTTTGCTTCTCCCGGAATGGTATCTGTACAACAGCATGGCAGTCCTGCCGCCTGCGCTTCAATCAATACGATGCCGAGCCCTTCCGCAAAAGAAGGAAAGGCAAACACATCCATCGCCTGAAGCCATTCATTTACATTCTTTTTGATTCCTAAAAATCGCACCTGGCGTTCCATTCCTTTTTCACTGACCTGTTTCTTCACATCGTCCATCGTTTCGCCCTCTCCGATCAAAAAGAAGCAGGGCATCTTTTTTTCCTTTTCCAATACCTTTTCAAAGACGTCTACAAGGAATTTATGATTCTTATTTTCATTAAATCTTCCCACATGCCCAATTACCAGCTCTTTATCTGCTCCCAGCTCCCGGCGCAGCCTTTTCTTACCTCGGTTTGGAAAGCATACTCTTCTGTCCGAATCGCATTATGAAGTACCTGTCCCCTTTCTTGAAATACCTGATCACCAAACAGATAATCCCCTGCCATCTTGGAACATGCCATCACATCTGTGCAATATCTTTCAAACGCATGCCTGCTGACAGACGCAATCAGCTCTTTCACAGGCGACGTCATTCCCACACTATGACTATGCGCAATTCGTACCGGTACTTTGTATTTTTTCCCATACCACAGTGCAGGCAAACTCATAATCGCCTCGTGTCCATGGATGATGTCATATCCTCCCTGTTTCACAATTTTCCTGATCTCTGCCAAAAAACGGATGGGATTTTTTTTATAGCTGGTAACAAGAAAAACTCTCCCACCCATTTTTTTAATTTCAGCATAGCAATTATCTTCTCTTTTGTCCCAGCACACAAAATCCATGCGGAATTTTTTTCATGTCCATGGCTCGTAGGTAATTCATCAGAAAGCAAGCCACTCCACTGTCAGAATTCATATTGGCAATATTCAAAATTCTGATTCTCTGATCTCTCATTATCTTCCGCCTTTAATTTGGTAAACAGTTTCGTGTTTTTCGTCTTTACAAAGGTAATCACCTTTGCCTCCAGATAGGTAAGCCAGGTGCTCTTCCAACGAACCGGCAGAAGCATCACTTTCATATAGAAAGATCTTGGTCTTGCCACTTTCACCATCTTACCTACTCTCGGATTTGCCAGCATCTTTTTGATCTCGGCACGTTTTTCCTGGTTTGTCATTTCGCATTTCGGATTCGTGACATTTTCCACACAGCCGATGAAACGCTCTACATATCTCCTTGCAATCATCTCTTTACTCTTTGCGTCGCCAACATGCCACTCTTTTGTAAAGATCCATCATCCAGCCATGCTCTTCTTCCCGCTTTTCATACATACCCGGACGATAAGCCGCAGTCTCAGACTCGGAGCGTGCCCGCAGGAAGTGGTAGTACTGCTTATGGGTCACGGTCACTCGTTCCACATTTCTTACAATGCTGACATTGAACGGAAATCATCCCAGAATGTCTCAGGGAAACGCAGATTGTTTTCCATAATATATCTGGACTCAAAGAGCTTATTCCACGGTGTATAGAGTAGATTTTTGTCAAATAGTTTGTATGCGTTTCTCCGGAACGATTCTTTGTCCGGATAAACAGCATCCTCCACCACGTAATCGTCTGTCACATAATGCTCCTTGTCATAATAGGTGTCAATGAAGAAACCTGCCACCACGAGCTGCGCGTTGTCCCGCTTTGCAAGCTTGTACATATCTTCCAGCATCGTCGGTTCCGCCCAGTCGTCGGAATCCATGAAATACATGTATTCTCCTTTCGCGATCTCGATCGCGGTATTTCTTGCACTTGGAGCGCCGCCGTTTTCCTTATGGATCACATGGATTCTTTCATCCTCCGCAGCATACGCGTCACAGATCTCCCCGCTTTTATCCGGAGTTCCGTCATCGACAATCAGAAATTCCCAGTCCTTTAATGTCTGAGCCTGAATACTCTCAATCGCCTTTCCAACATATTCTTCTACCTTGTAGACAGGCATAATGACGCTGACTTTGATCTTATTCTCTTCCATACTTTTATTCTCCTATTGCAATTCTTTTTTCCACAAGCTGAAACGCGGACTCAATCACTTTGTCCATATCGTAGTATTTATATTCTGCCAGCCTGCCGCCGATCAGGAGATGCTCCTCATCAGCTAACGTTCTGTATTTCTGGTATAATTCCTGGTTCTTTTTTCATCGTTGACTGGGTAATATGGCTCCATCCCCTCTTCCCAGTCTGTTGGATATTCTTTCGTGATGACTGTCTTTTCCTGGGTTCCAAATTCAAAGTGCTTATGCTCAATTACACGGGTATATGGCGTCTCCCTGTCCGTATAATTGACAACCGCCACACCCTGATGATTCTGTTCATCCAGCACCTCTGTCTCAAATCTCAGGCTTCTGTACTCCAGCTTGCCAAACTGATATCCAAAATATGCGTCCAGCATACCGGTATAGAGCACTTTTCCTCCAAGCGCGTTGTACTTTTCTTTATTTTCATTGTAATCTACGCCAAGCTCCACATCGCAGCCTTCGAACAGTGCATCGATCAACACATTATATCCGCCGATTGGGATACCCTGGTAAAGATCATTAAAGTAATTATTGTCATAAGTAAAACGGACGGGCAGGCGCTTGATGATAAAAGGCGGAAGTTCTGTACACGGACGTCCCCACTGCTTTTCCGTGTATCCTTTGATAAGTTTTTGTAAATATCTTCTCCCACCAGACTGATCGCCTGTTCCTCCAGATTTTTCGGTTCCCCTTTGACAGCCGCCTTCTGCCGGTTGATGATCTCCTCCGCCTCTTTCGGGGTCGCAATCCCCCACATTTTGCTGAAGGTATTCATATTGAACGGCATATTATAAATTTCGCCTTTGTAGTTGGCAATCGGCGAGTTTGTATAACGGTTGAACTCCACAAGAGAATTCACGAAATCCCATACTTTTCTGTTGCTCGTATGAAAAATATGGGCACCGTATTTATGGACATGAATTCCTTCCACGTCTTCACAGTAAAGATTGCCGCCGAGCGTCTCCCTTTTTTCCACAACCAGACAGGATTTTCCTGCTTTTTTTTTTTGCAAAGTACGCAAATGTACCCGCAAACAATCCGCCTCCTACGATCACATAATCATACTTTTTCATGTTTTACTGTTCCTCCGTTTTCGTTTCTTGTGCTTCTTTAAATATATATTTCCGTGTTTCGTTCGTCCGAAAAGCCTCTGTACTGTCAGATTTCAAAAGTACAATCGCAGTCTGGAAAATCAGTTGGATATCTCTCAGGATACTGAACTCTTCAATATAGATCATATCCATCATCAGCTTGTCTTTCGGTGATGTGTTATATTTTCCGGAAATCTGGGCATATCCGGTAAGGCCAGCTTTCACCCGGAGTCTGTAGCGAAATTCCGGAAGCTGGTCTTCATAAGCCCTGACATTTTCAAGCATTTCCGGTCTCGGGCCGACAAAACTCATATCTCCTTTTAAAATATTAATCAGCTGCGGAAGCTCGTCCATTCGGATCTTCCGCAGAATCTTCCCTGGTTTGGTAATCCGGTCATCATCATCCGTTACAGAATGGTTCTCCACATGTTCTTTCATGGTCCGAAATTTATATACTTCAAAAACACGTCCGTTCAGTGTCGCACGTTTCTGTTTAAAGAAGATATGTCCGCCGTCATAAGCTTTAATTGCGATAGCACTTACAATCCAGATGGGGGACGTCAGAATCCCAAGCACAATAGCCAGAGACATGTCCAAAAGTTTCTTCATTACCCTCTGCTCCATTGTCCACGCTTTCACATTGGCGTTGAGTACAGAGACATCATCGAGCAGATAGTATTTTGCGCTCATCTCCACAATATCTTCAATCTCCGGATTGAAGTAAATATTAATCTTATTTTTATAGCAGAAACGGACAATCCGGCTTCTGACATCCAACGGTACATCATGGATGAAGACAGTATCTGCCTTTCCCACTGTCTCAAACAGATTCTTATCTTTATAGTCCATGATGTAGTCGATCTTGTACTGTTTCTTATACTTTAGAATTCCTCTGACAATATTGTCGAGGCTCTCCTGGGACGAAGTCACGATACAGCAGCTTTCCGGCTTATGAATCGTAAAAAACAGCCCGTTTCCACCGTAGGCAAATACGATGATAATCATAACCTGAACAAGAAAACTCAGGAGCAGTGATCCAAGGCTGTCCAACCGGAAAGCATAAATGCTCGGAGTGATCGTATTCATAATCATCAACTGGATATATGTCACAACATCTGTAAACAGAACCGCCAAAGAAAGGGAATAGATGATTGGCTTACTCTTTCTCCGTCCCACATCATATCTGCCGTAAATATTCAAAAACAACAGTCCCACAACACAATAGGTAGAAAATGTGATACCCATTGTTCTGGAAAGAACGCCCAAAGCCCTGTTTTCTCTGGACATAATGAACATAAAGGTGCCCATCAGTAAAATATATAATAATAATTTGATACACAACCACATGGTTGATTCAAATTTTTCAGTTCTCGTTTCATAAAACACCTCGCTGGTCTAAAACTCTCTATATTATATAAGATTTCTATCCTTTCCGCAAGTTATTAGACCTTAAAAATTTCTTATCTTGTAATAATTTCGTAATATTTCCGCCGGAATTTCCCTGAATTCCCCTGTTCCTCCATTAAGTGATGTAACATTTTCTTTTCTCAATATAAAATTTCCGAGAGTCTTATGAATACAAAAAGAGAGAACATGCAACAGGAAAATTTCCATGTTCATCTTCTCTCTTTTCTTACATAATCAACGTTTTCTAGTAAATTCCGCTCTCAATTAATTCTTTGATTGCATTGACAACACTCTCTTTGTCTTCTTTATATGTCACCCCAAACCATTTATCCCTGGACTGCAGCACAGTGACTTCAGCCTGTCCATCCGCAAGAAGTCCGCCAATGATGGTAGGCAGAAGATACTCTGCTTTCAGATCCTTGGCATCTGTTTTTTCCAGAAATTCCTGGAAACCTTTTTCCAGAATATTCAGAAATTCCGGCTGTAATCCCCACATGTTCATGGAAACCGGAGCTTCAAGTTCGAGCCGTTTTGCTCCGTCCTCTGCCTCGGCATGATCCCCATTTCTGACAATATTGTGTGTCTCAATGATATTGGTGAGCATACCATTTTCATCCACCTCACAGACATCTCTTGTCACTCCGCCGTTTTCACTAAGCGTGTTTTTCAGGACAAAACCCACCATGCAGATTGGTTCTTTCCCGGTATTTTCTCTATTTTCTTTGAGATACTGATATGCCTCCGCATAGGCTTCTTTGCCATAGAAATCATCCGCGTTGATGACGAGAAAAGGCTCTGTCACCTTGCCCCGGCACGCCAAAATCGCCTGCCCCGTGCCCCACGGCTTTGTTCTTTCCTGGAATTTCGTCCGGAATGTTTCCGGAATATCGTCAAGCTCCTGAAAAGCGTACTCCACTGGAATCTGTTTTTCAATTCTGTTTCCGATCACTTCTTTAAAATCTTTTTCCAGATCTTTGCGGATGACAAATATTACTTTGTCAAATCCTGCCTCCACAGCATCCCGGATGGAATAATCCATAATAATTTCCCCATTTGGCCCAACCGGTTCCAACTGCTTAATTCCTCCTCCAAATCTGCTGCCGATTCCTGCGGCCATAATCACTAAAGCTGCTTTACTCATCGTCTGTCTCCTTTTATTATGTTGATTTCCCTTACTTTTCTTCCATCAGTCTGTCCACAGCGCTGAAAAACGCCCGGAAACCTGCCCGTGTAATATTGGCGCTGACGCCAACTCCATAGGTCTCTTTTCCGCTGCGGTTGTCGCGCAGGCAGATGTAGGCTGCCGCCTTTGCCTCAGACCCCTGGCTAAGAGCGTGCTGTGAGTAGTCGATCAGAGTAAAGTCCATTCCAGATTCCTCTGTCATCAGCTTTTTCAGTGCGGCAAGAGGTCCGTTTCCTACTGCCTTAGCACTCTTTAATTCCTGACCTGCCATGAAGACCACTTCGATCTCCGTCTCATTTTTCCGCCACATCCTCTGCTTTTGCACGGATGAATTCATATGGTGCCTTCCTGCGGAGATACTCTTTCTCAAATACTTCCATCATCGTTGCAGGAGCCACTTCACCCTGAGATTCCGCAATCTTTTGAATGACGTCGGCAAACTCTTTATGCATCCGCTTCGGAAGCTTATATCCGAACTCGCTGTCCATTACAAAGGCTACGCCGCCCTTACCGGACTGGCTGTTGATGCGGACGATCGGCTCGTACTCTCTTCCGATATCGGATGGATCGATCGGAAGATATGGTACTTCCCACCATTCCTGCCTTCTCTCCTGCATGGCCTTCATTCCTTTGTTAATTGCATCCTGATGAGATCCGGAAAATGCGGTAAATACCCGTTTACCGGCATATGGATGGCGCATCGGTACATCCATCTTGCAGCATCTTTCGTATACTTCTTTGATCTCTGTTACATTTTCAATATTGAGTTCCGGATTGATTCCCTGGGAAAACATATTGTAGGCAACGGTCAGAATATCCAGATTTCCGGTTCTCTCCCCGTTTCCAAACAAAGTTCCCTCCACACGATCCGCTCCCGCAAGAAGTGCAAGCTCGGTTGCCGCAACGCCTGTACCTCTGTCATTATGTGGGTGAATACTTAAAATGACACTCTCGCGGTCACTGAAGTGACGGTGCATCCATTCAATCTGATCCGCATATACATTCGGCGTCGTCATCTCCACCGTTGCCGGAAGATTTATAATGATTGGATTTTCTTTTGTCGCTCCCCACTCCTTCTGAACTGCCTCGCATACCTCCAGGGCATAGTCAAGTTCAGTTCCGGTAAAGCTTTCGGAGAATACTCGATTCTTAAATTCCCTCGAAATCTTTTGCGTATTTTTTCACCATCTTCGTGCCGTCAATGGCGATCTGCTTAATTTCTTCCTTTTCTTTCTTAAATACAACCTCTCTTTGGAGTGTAGACGTGGAGTTGTAAATATGTACAATCGCATTCTTCACACCTTTCAGTGCTTCAAATGTTCTCTCCACAAGATGCCCCCTGCACTGTACCAATACCTGAATCCACATATCATCCGGAATAAGATCATCCTCAACAAGCTTTCTCAGGACGTCATATTCAATCTGGGACGCTGATGGGAACCCCACTTCGATCTCCTTAAATCCCAATTTTACGAGCAACTGGAACATCTCAATCTTCTCTTCCACCACCATTGGCTCAATTAAAGCCTGGTTTCCATCTCTTAAATCCACGCTGCACCAGATCGGCGCTTTCTCAATCTCTTTGTCCGGCCAGGTACGTTCCGGATACGGAACAACCGGTACTCTTTTGTATCTCTGATAATTCAGCATGTTATCTCACACTCCTCATTCTTTTTCTATTCTCCCAATCCACTTTCCACAAGCGCTACCATTGTCTCAAGTGCCTGCTCTTCATCCACGCCATCGCAGATAATCTCCATTTCATCGCCACATTTCACGCAGGCTCCCAGAACACTGAGCACACTCTTTGCACTGCTGATTCCCTTATCCGTACGGAATTTGACACTACAGCAAAACTCTGCCGCAGCTTTACAGAACAGCCCTGCCGGTCTCAGATGCAGTCCTGTGGGATTGCTGATAACGACTTTCCGGCTAACCATATCGCTCTCCTCCAGTTATTCACTTTCCTTATTTTCCACCTGCTCCAGTCTGACCTTGATGACAACATTCTCCGCCAAGGAGCATCCTTCGGAAGCTTCACTTCTACAGGGACATCATATTCCCCCGGCTCTTTGTAGGTCACCAGATTGATAGACAAGCTGCCCTCATCCAGCTCCAAAGCATCCAAAAGCTCTTGATCTCCCTGTACCTTGATCTCCAGGTTGTTTCCGGATACATAGGAATACTGAAGTCCGTCCTGCAGGTTGTTCACCACAATGGCTCCAGTTGGAATCTCGATCGTCCGGCTGCCTTCCTCCTCGATTCCGATTGTCACCACAACAGCTCCCGCATTCTCGTCGATCAATTCGACTCCATCCGGAAGATATGGCGTAATATCCACCACAACCTCTTCCTTGCTGTCCAGATCCCGGATATTCAACGCACTTGCCGGAATCTCGATTTTGTCAAGATCCTCAAGTACGTCTGTGCTTCCTGATACCTGAACCTCTTTTGGCTCTGTCTCAATTCCGGTAAACAGGTAACCGTCCGCTGCCGTAATATATGATGTATCAAAATCAAGTTGAAGTCTTCTTGTATTCCTTACTTCCACCTGTACTCTGACATCATTTTCATCCTTCAGGTCCTGAAGCGTCAACAAAGTATTATCAATCGCTTTTCCATCCGCGTCATAGAATACAAGCTTGGACTGCAACACGGTATCCGACGCGAGTCCGGTCACATCAACCTCCGCCACGACCTTGTCGATCCGTTCGATAATGGACTTCGGACCGTTCACACGTACTTTTCCGGATCCGCCTTGATCTCTCCGAGCACATATCCGTCCCGTACACTTCCTGTTGTCGTCGGTGTAATCGGGTACGTATTCTGCGCTTCATCTTCGATTGTAACCTGAAGATTCCTAGGATTTGAGTATGCTTCTGAATATTCAACTCCCGGGATCGATACCTCGATAGGAATCTGGGAACCAAGGGACATCTCTTTCATATCCGCATAGGCTTTGATATCATGAACCCTCAGACTATGAAGAACGGATCGCTTCGCACGCACCGTCACCCGGACAGTATCGGTCTCATCCTCGATCTGGTAGGTTTTTCCTTTGCTTGTCACAACTTCCGGATGCAGAATCTCAACTGGTACATTAGAAAACTGTACAGATGTGACCGGATCGTCAAGATTCACGACCACCATCCACAGGAATGCGGCAAGGGCAAGCGACAACAGCTTCAAAGCAAGGTTGTTAGTCAGTTTCTCTTTCATGTTTCCGCCTTCCTTTCCACAGTCTCGCTATCTTTTTCTCCGTATTTTTCGTCTGAATCCGAATCAGACTCTCCTTCAAGTATTCCGGCGTCACGTTCCGCACGAGCTGTCCGCCCTGTGCTACAGAGACATAACCGGTTTCCTCGGAGACCGCAATAACAAGTGCGTCGCTGACTTCACTCATACCGAGAGCTGCCCGGTGCCTTGTTCCAAGTTCCTTGCTGATCTCCATATTATCCGAGAGCGGCAGGTAACAGGTCGCAGACACAATCCGGTTCCCTCTTACGATAATCGCACCGTCATGCAACGGAGTGTTGTGTTCAAAAATATTGATCAAAACCTGGGAAGATACGATACAGTCCAGATAGATACCGGTACTTTCATATTCCGTCAGACGGATGGCCTGCTCTACTACAATCAGTGCTCCGGTCTTGACTTTTCCCATAGCAAAACATGCATCCACGATCGAATCGATCGTGCGGCTGCTGAAACGTTCATTTTCTTTCCCCTTATCAAGTGGCACAATCGCTGTAAGGAACCGCTTTTCCCCAAGCTTTTCCAGCGCCCGCCGAAGCTCCGGCTGAAACACCACAATCGCCGCTATCGCAAGGATCGACACACTGTTCCTTGCAATCCATAAAATCGTATTCATTCTCAGTATGGCCGCGACAAGAATAAACACGGCCAGCACCAGAATTCCTTTTAACAGCATCCACGCCTTCGTGTTCTTAATCCAGACCATAAGCTGATAAATCAGAAACGCCACAATCACAATCTCAACGATATCTGTCCAATCAACATCCGGAAGATACCAGTCCGGAAAATAGCCCCTCAGCGCCTCAAAAAACCGGTTGTTCACTCCTGTCACCTCCCATCCTCTTATACTCACCCATGATTTTCCCCTTTGATTTTTCTTCTTTGTCTGTATTTTTACTTATCTTCTTTATCATCCAGCTCATTTTTCAGAATCTTTTCCAGATCCATCTCTTCCTGGAGCTGCTTTGCCAGGAGCATCTCCTCCGTCATTCCCGGTATGTAGGACTTTTCTGCCGGTTTTTCTGCCGGAGCCGGCGAAGCTTCCGGTGATTCCTTCATCGGATGCTCTTTCGATTTACTTTCATGCTTTCTCAGATCCGTCTTCCGCCTGCTGATCTTTTTTCACGCGCTTTTCCGGAACTGCCACGGATACTTTCGGAATCGCCTTTACATAGTAATAGTACTCATCATCCTCATACTGGAACTTCTCCGCTTTAGAATAATCGACAGAAAAATGAAAAACTCTAAAATCAGCGCCAGTGCGACGGAAATCATGTTTCCAAAAATCAGCGTCACATAGTCGATCGGAGTAGAAAAACAATACTTCCTGCCACAATCACAATGATGTCCGCCACAGCCCCTGATGCCACAGCGATCTTCCAGGACTGATCAAACTCACTCTTTCTCAGTGTATAGACAACCAGTACCGCTACAACAAACGATGCGATGTAGATCCACATTTCCTTATTCTGCAGAATCCGGGACGCAAACAGAGAGATCTCCCCTGCCATTCCGCTGGCACCGGTCACTGCTGTAGCCGATGTCTCCAGATAGCGGATCATGGAGTAAATCATCGTACCAAAAATAATCGGAATGATACAGCTTGGCGTCCCCATAAGCGCAAAGGAAATCGGGACAGCAAAGGGAATCTTAAAAGATACGCTACCATAACGAGCAGCACGATCATGGACGTCTCCGGAGTAAATCGGAAATAAAAAATGAACATAATCGCAAAAAGTGCTGCCGTTACTGCCATCACTCCCATGGACAGGGCAAAAATATGAATCAGAATCAGGACAGCCGCCGCCAGGACTGTCAGTGTTCCCGGCAAAAACGCACAGATCAGCGCCAGGATCAGGGCAACAATCGGATTTGAAACTGCTTCCATGTAACCGATCTTCGAATTGATCAGATAAAATACTATAAACGCGAGAAGAAAATGCACGATCTTATCCACTTCTTTTGAGTACCTCGCATAGAAAGCCTGCAGCTGCTCCTTCAGGACAAATAAATTACTCATTCTTTTTCTTCCTTTCTTTGCTGTAGAATTTATCCAGCTGCGTCAGCATACGGATATAGCGTTTTACTCTTCCCTTTGCTCTGATATGTTTCTTCTGATAAAATCTGGACGCAAACAGTCCATAAGAAACAACAAGAATCAGATATAGCGCAACGGCCGCAAGTACAAACAGAACAATCGCAAACAGACCTACGTTGCTCAGAAAGGTCTCCACAAATGCCGCCGCAAATACTCCAAACAGAACCACATAACCAATCGTGACCCAGATAACGGTAAAAATCGTCTGATAGCTGACATAATCCTTTTTATAGTAAGAAGCGATCTTGAAATCCTCTTTTCCATACTTTTCTTCATAAAGTGCCATCTTATTCATCAACTTTACTTTTTCTTCGTTAACCATATTCCACCTTCCTGTCATCAGAAAAACTATGTTCAGTATATCAAAAATCAAATATCTTGTCCAATACTTATCGTTAAAAAGAAAACTTGCCGCACCCCCGACTTTTTTCAGTATTTTGGCCGCTTCATTCACGGTATTCCCGGTCGTATAAATATCGTCAATCAAAAGTATCCGTTCCAGAGCTATGGTTTGACGTTCAACCCAGAAACTCCCCTCAAGATTATGTGCTCTTCCACGACGGTCCAATGTCTTCTGCGCTGCCCTGGATTTTCTCTTATGAAGCAGCTTTCTCTCCACCGGGATTCCCGTTATCCTTCCAAGCTCCCGGGCCAGAACTTCTGCCTGGTTGTAGCCTCTCCTGCGCCTTTTCTTATGATCCATAGGAACTGGCACAATCGCCTGTACGTTCCATTTCCGGATCAATCTATCAAACTGCTCTTTCATCACCCCGGCATAGTACCTGGCATACACTCTGCGGTTGTGAAACTTAAACTGGTAGACGGATCCGCTCACCGGCGGGCGATGAACCCAGAGACTCCGTCCACGGTCATAGTAACACATTCCCGTTTCCACCCTCTCTTTGCAGTCTTTACAGAACTCCGTCCTCTCATCCCGGAGTGGCTTTCCGCATTTTTTGCAGGCCGGCTCCCTCGCCCAAAAAAAGATTTTTCTTACAGTCTTCGCAAATCCCTTTGTGTACGCCTTTCCACAGAAAGGACATACGTCTGGGTATAACAGTTTCCCAATGATATTCATTTGTGTTTCTTCTGATTCTTCCCCCGATCAGATGATTTGTCTCCCTACAAAATCTCCTGAATCCGCTCTGCAAGCGACGTATTCCGCTTCTGCTCATCCACATTTTGAATCATCTCACGAAAAACAGTTTCGTTTCCTACCAGTGTAACACATTTTTTCGCTCTTGTAACCGCTGTATACAGCAAATTTCGACAATAAAGCTGTCTCGGTCCCGCAAGCAGCGGGATGACGACTGCCGGATACTCGCTTCCCTGTGATTTATGAATAGTTATCGCATAAGCAAGCTCCAGTTCATCGAGCATCTTAAACGGATATTTTACCTTTCTTTTTTCGTCAAACTCTACTTCCACAGTCTCATCATATGTATGGATTGCCGTCACGATACCAATATCTCCATTAAAAACTCCGACGCCCTTGTCCACAACCAGACCGTATTTCGTTGCGATCTCCCACTCAAGCTGATAATTATTTTTCGTCTGCATGACCTTATCTCCGACACGGAACAGTCTTTCCCCATATTCCTTCTCCTGCTTTTTTGACAGAAGGCGGGTTTAAATATTGTTGTAAAATCCGGTTCAGCCGCTCCACTCCAAGCAGTCCTTTCTTCATTGGAGCAAGCACCTGAATATCTGTCATCTTCGCCTTTACATAGCGGGGCAGTTTTTTCTGGATCAGAGTCAGAATCACACTGATAATGACGTCCGCATCCTGGCGTTTCAGGAAAAAGAAATCCCTGCTTTTATTATCCAGACGCACTTCTTCCCCGCATTGATCCGGTGAGCATTGACGACGATATCACTTTCCTGTGCCTGCCGGAAAATCCGGGTCAGCATCATCACCGGAAATGCATGGGACTCAATCAGATCCTGAAGGACCTTCCCCGGTCCCACCGACGGGAGCTGGTTGCGGTCGCCCACAAAGATCACTCTCGTCCCCGGAACCACCGAGGACAACAGTGCGTGCATCAATGCAAGATCCACCATGGACATCTCATCAATAATCACCACATCCGTCTCCAGCGGATTGTCCTGATTTCTTCCAAATCCACCTTTGCTGCTCTCCTCCGGACTGCCGCTTACTTCTAAAAGCCGATGAATCGTCTGCGCTTCATAACCCGTCGTCTCTGTCATCCGCTTTGCCGCACGCCCGGTAGGAGCCGCCAGACGGATATCCATTCCCTCACTTAGAAAATAACGGATCATCGCATTGATGGTCGTTGTCTTTCCTGTACCAGGTCCTCCGGTCAAGATGAATATCCCATGCTTTACCGCCTCCGCCACTGCTCTTTTCTGCTGTTCATCCAATGTAGATTCTGTCTCTTCCTCCAGCTTGTCAATCCTTCTGCGGATCAGATCATCTGGTTCGTCATAGTTTATATTCAGCTCCTTTAACATCCGGGCCGTGTTCATTTCCATATAGTAATATTGGGCCGGATAGACACGCACCTTTTCCCCATCCTGCTTCAGAACCACCTTTTTGGTCATCGCAAGATCCATCAGATATTTCTCAATATCTTTCAGCTCCACCTCCAAAAGCTGCGCCGCTCTCTCTGACAGTACATTCTCTTCCAAGTATACATGTCCCTCCTGCACACTTTGGAGCAACGTGTAAAAGATGCCACTCTGAATACGGAAATCCGAATCAGTGTGAATCCCGATCCGCGAGGCTATCTCATCCGCTGTCCGAAAGCCGACACCCTCAATGTCGTCCGCGAGCTTGTACGGATTCTCCTCCAGAACACTGTAGGTGCCAAGTCCGTATTTCTGGTAAATCTTAACCGCCAGATGAATGGAAATTCCGTATTTTTGCAAGTATATCATGGCCTGTCTGAGGTCTTTTTCTCCTCCACCTGCACACAGATCTCTCTTGCCTTTCTCTCACTGATACCTTTGATCTCCGCCAGCCGCTCCGGCTCTTCTTCCATAATGCGAAACGTATCTTCCCCGAATTTGGCGACGATTTTCCCTGCAAGCGCGGGCCCGATTCCTTTGACTGCTCCGGAACCTAGGTATCTCTCAATGGATTCCCTGTCCTCCGGCTCCTTGATCCTGTGATTTGTCACCTGAAGCTGCATCCCATAGGACGGATGCATGGTGTATTCTCCTTCCAGTTCCAAAAACTCACCCTCGCCGATATAGGAAAACTTCCCGACACAAGTCAGTTCTCCTTCTTCATTATTTAATTGAAATACCGTATATCCATTATCCTCATTCCGAAAGATGATATGGTCGATATATCCTGTAATCTTTTCCAAACCGTGCCTCCATCTTCCGTTCTTCAGCTCGCTGTCACCCGCCGTCGGGCTGCTTCAGACTGCCGTTTGCGGCCTTTTTTCAGAATAGAACAGGACTGCCGCGAAACTCGTACTCTTCTCCCGCAGCAGTCCCTTTGTTGTGACTCCTATACATGAAACTTTTTGTTCTCACTCATAAATTCGACAAACTGTCCGGTGCCGATGGCAACGACCTGCATTGGATCTTCCGCAGTCATTGTATGAATTCCTGTCCGCTCTTCAATCAGCTCCTCAAGCCCACGAAGCAGAGCTCCGCCGCCCGTCAGGACGATCCCTCTGTCCAGGATATCCGCTGAAAGCTCCGGCGGTGTTCTCTCCAGCACTCCGATCACAGCCTCTACAATCTGGCTTGTCGGCTCACGCAGTGCTTCCTCCGTTTCAGAAGAAGAAACTGTCACGGTCTTCGGAAGACCTGTCACAAGATTTCGTCCCCGTACCTCGATCGTCTCATCCTCCACAAGCGGATACGTCGTACCAATCCGTATCTTGATATCTTCCGCAGTACGCTCACCGATCAGAAGATTGTGCTTCTTTCTCATGTACCGCACAATCGCTTCATCAAAATCATCTCCCGCGACTTTCAGCGATGTATTAACAACTGTGCCACCAAGAGAGATAACCGCAATGTCTGATGTACCGCCTCCGATGTCAACAATCATATTTCCACATGCTTTGGAAATATCGATGCCAGCCCCGATCGCCGCGGCAACCGGCTCCTCGATCAGATGCACCTCTCTGGCTCCCGCCGCAAAAAGTCGCCTCCTCTACTGCCTTTTTCTCCACTTCCGTCACACCGCTTGGAACACAGACACTGATGCGTGGCCGCTTAAACGTACGTTTTCCAAGCGACTTCTGCACGAAATACTTGATCATCTTTTCCGTAACTGTGTAATCAGAAATAACGCCCTGCCTTAACGGACGCACCGCTACAATATTCCCCGGCGTCCTGCCAAGCATCAGTCTTGCTTCTTCCCCGATCGCACGAATCTCGCTCGTATCTCTGTCGAACGCTACAACGGACGGCTCTTTGAGTACGACACCCTTTCCTTTCACATATACCAGGACACTCGCTGTCCCAAGGTCAATCCCAATATCTACTACCGCCATGAACTAAACCCCTTTCGCAAATCCATCTATATTCGCTCCTCTTTGGTCTATTATACTTCCTCTTTCGTATGTCAGAACGCATAAACCTCTGGTTCTACGCATACATTTGTTATTATAATCAATCTTCCTTGAAATGGAAAGAGTTTTTTCTCATAATCTGTAAATTTCGTAACAGTTCAGCCATACACAAAGTCACAAAAATCTGAGTTTCAACTTGTTTGAAAACGAAGATTTTTGTGTACTTTGTATATGGCGTTCTGCCATCAGCGAGGATTTAGCCACGCAAGTGGCGTTTAAAGCCGCATAGCGGCTAATCCGAGCTGTGTGGCTGAACTGTTACATATTCATTCTTTAAGGAATGGCGCGAGATATCGCCCTGTATGGGATTGTGGACATTTTACAATCTCCTCCGGCGTCCCTTTCGCAATAACAGTTCCTCCGCCGTCTCCACCTTCCGGTCCCATGTCGATGATGTAATCAGCAGTCTTGATCACGTCCAGATTATGTTCAATGACAATGACTGTATTGCCGTCCGCCGCCAGTCTTCTGAGAATATCGATCAGCTTGTGCACATCCGCAAAATGAAGTCCGGTAGTCGGCTCATCCAAAATATAGACCGTTTTCCCGGTACTCCGCTTGCTCAGTTCTGCTGCCAGCTTGATTCGCTGCGCCTCCCCACCGGACAGCGTTGTCGAAGGCTGTCCCAGGCGGATATAGGAGAGCCCCACATCGTAAAAAGTGTCTCCATCTTTCGTCTGATACTCGGCACGTTTTCAAAAAAGGTCAGCGCCTCTTCCACAGTCATATTCAGCACGTCGAAAATACTCTTTCCTTTATATTTTACCTCAATGTCTCCCGGTTGTACCGCTTTCCCTCGCAGACCTCGCACGGCACATAGACATCCGGCAGGAAATGCATCTCAATCTTTAAGATTCCATCCCCTCCGCACGCCTCGCAGCGTCCGCCTTTTACGTTGAAGCTGAATCTTCCCTTTTTGTAGCCCTTCGCCTTTGCATCCGGGGTCGCCGCAAACAGATCCCGGATCAGATCAAAAACACCCGTGTATGTCGCCGGGTTGGATCGTGGCGTCCGCCCGATCGGCGACTGGTCAATATCGATAACCTTGTCAAGATTTTCCAGGCCCTGAATCTCCCTGTGTTTTCCCGGAATAGTCCTGGCATGATTCAATACTTTCGCAAGTTTCTTATATAAAATCTCGTTGATCAGTGAACTTTTCCCTGAACCTGATACACCTGTCACACAGGTCATCACGCCAAGCGGAATCTCTACATTGATCTTCTTCAGATTATTTTCCTTTGCCCCGACAATCTTTAGAAATCCGGTCGGCACCGCCCTCTTTTCCGGCACCGGAATTCGGATTCTTCCGCTTAATAATCTCCGGTAACAGAACCAGGCGTATTCATAATCTCCTGAGCATTCCCCGTAGCAACGACTTCTCCGCCATGCTCCCCGGCTCCCGGACCGATATCCACAATATAATCCGCAGCACGCATCGTATCTTCGTCATGTTCTACCACGATCAGAGAATTTCCCAGATCCCGCAAATGCTTCAATGTCGCAAGAAGCTTATCATTATCTCTCTGATGCAGTCCAATGCTTGGTTCATCCAGAATATAGGCTACTCCAACCAGACCTGAACCGATCTGAGTCGCCAGACGAATTCTCTGTGCTTCCCCGCCGGACAGGCTGCCTGCCGCCCGTGAAAGAGTCAGGTACTCGAGACCAACATCGATCAAAAACCCGATGCGGGAACGGATTTCTTTTAAAATCTGTCCTCCGATCAGATTCTGCTGTACCTCGGTCAGTTCCAGCCCCGCCAAAAAATTCCTGAAGATTTTCAATAGACATAGCTGTTACTTCATAAATATTTTTGCCGCCGATCGTCACAGCCAGCGCTTCCCTTTTCAGGCGCTGCCCTTTGCAGGCATGACACGGTGTAATTCGCATGAAAGTTTCGTACTCTGCCTTCATCGCGTCGGACCCGGTTTCCCGGTAACGCCGCTCTACATTTTGATCAGCCCTTCAAAGGCCACGTCGTAGACGCCCTCGCCCCGCTGTCCTTTGTAATATACCTTGATTTCCTTTCCATTCGTTCCATAGATCAGAACGTCATGGATCTTTTTCGGATACTCTTCAAACGGAGTATCCAGATGAAAACTTGTATTCCTCGCAAAGAGCGCGCAAAATGGCATTTGTAAAACTGGATGGATCCATACAGGACTGCCATCCAAGCGCCGCGATCGCTCCCTGATTGATACTCAGAGATCTATCCGGAATCATCAGATCTTCGTCAAATTCCATCTTGTAGCCCAGTCCGTAACAGTCCGGGCATGCGCCGAATGGATTGTTAAACGAAAAGCTTCTTGGCTCAACCTCATCAATACTTATACCACAGTCTGGGCAGGAAAAGCTCTGGCTGAAATTGATCGGTTCTCCGTCAATCACGTCCACAGTCATCAATCCCTCCGCCAGATTCAGAGTCGTCTCGATGGAGTCGGTCAGACGCTGTTCAATACCCGGTTTTACTACCAGCCGATCCACAATAATCTCTATATTGTGCTTGATGTTCTTATCCAGCTTGATCTCCTCCGACAGTTCGTACATGTTTCCATCGATCCTGACTCGGACATATCCACTCTTCTTCGCCTTCTCCAAAAGCTTGGCATGGGTTCCTTTCCGCCCTCTGACGACCGGAGCCAGAAGCTGGATCTTCGTCCGCTCCGGAATGGCCATGATCTGATCCACCATCTGATCCACCGTTTGTTTTTGATCTCCTTACCGCAATTTGGGCAGTGTGGAATCCCGATTCTCGCATACAGGAGACGGAAATAATCATAGATTTCCGTTACCGTTCCGACCGTAGATCTCGGATTACGGTTTGTTGATTTCTGGTCGATGGAAATTGCAGGTGACAAACCTTCAATGTTCTCGACATCTGGTTTCTCCATCTGCCCTAAGAACTGCCTTGCATAAGAAGACAGGGACTCCATATATCTTCTCTGTCCCTCTGCATAAATCGTATCAAACGCCAAAGAGGATTTTCCCGGAACCACTCAGGCCCGTCAGTACAACCAGTTCATTCCTTGGAATATCCAGGCTGATGTTTTTCAGATTATGCTCATTTGCTCCGCGGATCGGATATATTGTCTGTTGTCCATTGTTGTTTCCCTTCTTTTATTCTTCAATTTCCTGCAAATGCTTTTTAATTCAATCATATTGTCTCGCAGCTTGGCAGCCGTCTCAAAATCCAAATCCGCCGCCGCTTTTTTTCATCTGTCGCTGCAGATCTTTGATCAGCTTCTCCAGCTCTTCCTGACTCATAGACTCCGGATCCTTCTCCAGCACTTCTTCCTGCTTTGCAACTTTCTTGGAAATACTGATCAGGTCCCGCACCGCTTTTGAATCGTCTGCGGGGTAATACCATGCTCCTCATTGTAACGCATCTGAAGCTCCCGCCTTCTCCTTGTCTCGTCAATGGCTGCCCGCATAGAATCTGTTATCGTATCCGCATACATAATGACACGTCCATCTGCATTTCTTGCGGCACGCCCGATCGTCTGAATCAATGACGTCTCAGAACGCAGGAATCCTTCCTTATCTGCATCCAAAATGGCTACCAAAGTGATTTCCGGAATATCCAGACCTTCTCGCAACAGGTTGATACCTACAAGGACATCGAACACATCCAGACGCATATCCCGGATGATCTGGGCACGCTCCAGCGTATCAATGTCAGAATGCAGATATTTCACCCGAATACCGACTTCCTTCATATAAGCCGTGAAATCCTCTGCCATCCTCTTAGTAAGCGTTGTAATGAGGATCTTGTTCTTCTTAGCTACTTCCTTGTTGACCTCTCCAATCAGATCATCAATCTGTCCCTCTACAGGACGCACTTCCACCTCAGGATCAAGAAGACCGGTCGGACGGATTACCTGCTCCGCCCGCAGAAGCTCATGTTCCTCCTCATAGGCCCCCGGCGTCGCCGATACAAACATCACCTGGCTGATCTTGCTCTCAAACTCTTCAAAATTGAGCGGCCGATTGTCCTTTGCCGACGGAAGACGGAACCCATAGTCCACCAGAGTGGTTTTTCTGGACTGGTCTCCATGGTACATCCCACCGATCTGTGGAATCGTCTTGTGGGACTCGTCAATAATCATCAGAAAATCATCCGGAAAATAATCCAGAAGCGTGTGCGGCGGCTCGCCCTCTGCAAGCCCTGTCAGATGACGGAATAATTCTCAATCCGGAACAAAAGCCCGTCTCCCGAAGCATCTCAATATCAAAATTCGTCCTCTCTGAAATCCTCTGCGCCTCCAGAAGCTTGTCCTCACCTTTAAAGAAACGAATCTGATGCTCCAGCTCCTCCTCAATCTGTCCGATTGCCCGCTCCATATTCTCTTTGGATACGACATAGTGGGACGCTGGGAAAATCGCAATATGATTCAGCTCATTTTTAATCTCTCCTGTCAGAGAGTCCACTTCCGTAATCCGGTCAATCTCATCACCGAAAAACTCTACCCGGATTATATTCTCTCCAGAACCGGCCGGAAATACTTCCAGTACATCTCCATGAACCCGGAACGTGCCTCTCTTAAAGTCAATGTCATTTCTGTCGTACTGAATGTCGATCAACTTCCCAATGACTTCATCCCGATCCTTTATCATACCAGGCCGCAGGGAAATCACCATGTTCTGATAGTCAATCGGGCTGCCGAGTCCGTAGATGCAGGACACACTCGCCACGATGATGACGTCTTTTCTTTCGGACAGTGCCGCTGTGGCTGAGTGGCGCAATTTATCAATCTCATCGTTAATCGCCGAGTCCTTGGCAATATAGGTGTCCGATGATGGAACATAAGCCTCCGGCTGGTAGTAATCATAGTAGGAGACAAAATACTCCACTGAATTCGATGGAAAGAACTCCTTAAACTCGCCATAAAGCTGTGCTGCCAGGGTTTTATTGTGTGCGATGATCAGTGTCGGCTTGTTCAATTTTGCGATGACATTCGCCATGGTAAATGTCTTCCCGGAGCCTGTAACCCCTAGTAAAGTCTGGCATTGGTTGCCTTCCTGGAAGCCTTTTACGAGCTGGTCAATGGCCTGTGGCTGGTCGCCGGTAGGCTTATAGGGGACTCTAATTTAAAGATTTTTTCTTCACTCATATCCGTTTCTCCCTTTATTATTTTTGAATACTTGATTAGTGATTACACGAATTTTTCGTGTAATCAGGATATTATTTTTCTCATATAAATCGTAAAACACGAATTTTGTTGTTTTTCGGTATCATTTTCATTGTTTTCCAAAGAACAAACGTTCTTATTTCATTCTATATGATGTGCTATTTAGTGTCAACTTTTCTTTTTAGTAATTTCTTGTATTGCCTTGTCAGGGTTTTTATTGTACGAAAACAGAAGGCAAAGCAATGCATGTTCTAAGAAAATTCTATTATGCTTTTACGGTTTTCATTAATCCTCGCGCATAAATATACAAAATGTGTAATATTTACAACATTCCCATGATTGCTTTACCTTTGTCAGCTTCCTATTTATTATATCACTTTTCCCTTCCCTTACTAATTTAGGATTGATTTTCTTTTTCGTCTGAAACGATTTGTTTAGCAGCTTCCCTTTGCTCTGCCTCCTGTAGCAGCAAGTCTGAATATCTTTCATAAGTCTCTTCTACCGATCCGTATCCCATAAGTTCTGTCAACGTCGAAAATGAAACCTGCTCTGACTTTAACATCCTTTCCGCATACATATCCCTTAAATCCTGCGTCGTCACAGTAGAAATGCCTGCTTTTTACAGATTCTTTTCAATGCGGCATTCATAGAGGACAAACTTCTGTATCCTCCATTGTTTTGGCAAGATACCAAATCATTGTCTTTATAATCATTCCCAAACAAAACCTTTTCCCCCTCATTCCGGATTTTTCGTTTTTCCAACTCTTCTATGATAATTAACGGAACCTTTAATGTCCTTTTTTGCACTTTCTGTTTCAATCTCTTTTTCAACCGGAATACAGGTGTACTTTCCATTTTCTTTTTTGACATATTCTGCCACCACCTGCCGGCTAATAGTTACTGTCCGTTCTTCCATATTAAAATCCTTAAATTTTAACGCATAGATTTCTCCCCTTTTCAACCCGCAAAACATACTTAAAAGCACTTCTAAATACCATGCACTATACTTTACATGTTCTATAAACATTACTTTTTCCTGTTCATTCAAAATATGAAGTTCCACCTTTTTCCTCTTGGGTCTTTTACAATCTTTTAATGGATTGTATTCTATCAGCCTCTCTGAAAACGCATCCGATAACGCCATACTAAATAATTCATATAATTTCAGCCCATAGGATTCTGTTCTTGCTGATACTTTGCGGATAACTTCCTCAAGATAGAGATTATTGACAGCACACAGCTTGATCTTTGGCATATAGGCTAAGGCCTGCCCCAATACATATTGATATACCTTTTTGGTATTCGATTGAAAATAATTCTGCTGCTGAAGCCATTTTTGCAAATAGTATGTAAATTCTATACTTGCCTCCTTTTTTCGCATCAGATTTCTTTTCTGTTCTTCAAATTCTTCAAGATGTTTCATATAGCTTTCTTCCGCTTCCTCTTCTGTTTTAAACCCGCCTTTTTTACCATATCTCACAAGATACTCTTCATCATACCAACGCGTTCTGTGATACCATGATCCTCTTTCAAAAAATGCGAATCCATTTTTACTTTTTTGTGCCATAAGCTTCCTCCTTTTTTATAAAATTTCTTTATTTTTAGGCATAGAAAAAGGACAGCCTTTCCGACTGTCCTCTATACCCATATGTATTATGATGAAATATTTCTTTGTTGCATATAAATACTACTCTATCATTTTATAAAGTTTAAAAGCCTATGTCAAGACCAAACCTGGTTCATTTTTGACGCATTTCTGATTCATTTCTGTTTCATTTCTGTTTCATTTCTGTCGGCCAAGTATAATTCTTTTGATTTCTGAATTTTAGAAAGTCACTCTCCTTAAATGTTCATATGCTCTATATCTATCTCGCAAATAAAACATGCTGTCTTTCATTTGTTTGTACTTGCCCTGCCATTTTTGAGCAGTTCGTTCGACTTAATTCACCGATGTTTTTGCTCTCTCTCGTAGAAAACTGAATTTAAACCACGCTGCTTAATCTGCAATAACTGTGACAATAAGGCAATGCCTATATCAACACCTTTATCAGCAATCCATTTAATAATATCTTTTGTGTTCTCCCATTTTTTTGATTTGCAATCTTAAAGTTTAACGATGTTTTCTAATTCATCTATCTTGTGCAAAATATCCTCTATTTTAGTATCCGGTAATGCTGACTTGTTTTCACTTAGACCATGTCTATTTTTCTGAAATTTCATTCTGGTGAAATTTATTTTACGCTATCTATCCTTTGTACTCGATGAGCAGATTTATTTTACCATAATTTAAATTTTATCACAGAAAAATCTTCATACTCCCTCTCATACTATCGCTCTGATTCACAAAGCTGTCCTCTTAGATGAGTTCCATATGGAATATGTAAATCTTTTTAGAAAAATGATGCAAAATTTAAGCGATATTAAGCTTTAAAAATGATCTCTTAATAAATTCTTTTTATAATTAATCAGGATAACACCCTGTTTTCATTTCTTTCTGCCTGTATTAATTTTCCTGTAACATGAGCTCTTTCATATTAAAGATTTTAACCGTTTTTCCAGCTTTTGCATATCTATAGCGCAAAAACCATTCAAACTTCTGTTCATGCGTTGACACAAAAATTTGGCGGTCTGCAAAGCCATAGCGGAGAATATCTACAATACCCACCATATTTACATCATCAATCGTCTGAACCGGATCGTCAATCAGTAGAACCGAACATGTTCTGCGACTGCCATAAACTTGATTCATACAAAGTAAAAACGCTAGCGCCACGGCTGAAAGCTGTCCTGAACTCATACTATATAAAATGTCCTGTTTATCTTCAACTGAATTGATCAGCTGAATATTCTCGATTTTTTCATCCGCTGAAATAAAAATACTCTTCCCATTAAATTTTTGCTGAAGGATTTTTGCGGTATACACATGCAGCAAAGGTTCTATATCTCTAATTATTTTCTTTTTATATTCCCTCATTCCATCATCAATGGCGTCCCTATAATCTGTCAGTCTCGCAATAACCCTATTTAGCTGTTTTATTCTATCTTCAACTTTCTGCAATTCCTTTCTCGTACCTTCCAACTCTTTTATGTTAGAATCATAAAATAAAAACTTTATATATTTTTCCTTGTCACGAAACATGTCCGCCGTTTTTTTCAGATACTTTCTTTCATCATTATCATAAAATTTATCATACTTTTCTTTAAAATTTTTACCATCTAACTGCAACTCCACTTCATCTGGAATCTTCTTTAATTTCCCTTGTAAACTTAGTAATAGACTATTGTAACCTTTGTTAGTATCTGAAATTGAACCCTGGAAGCTATCCGGCAATGAAAGATCCAGTTTCTGTAAACACTTCTGTATTTCTAAAATCTGAAGTTTGTTTTTCTTTACTTCCTGAAGTTTTTGATAAGTTCGTTCTGAAACTGCAGTTTGCTGATCTTTTTGTATTTTTTCCTCAACCTTGGCAAAAAAAACTGGTATACAATTGTTCCTTTATAATCTGTATTTGATTCACAGAATCATCCGACAGACTATTCAACACATCTGTTTCCTTCTTTATCTCCTTTTCCAAAATATCCCAATTCTCATATGGCGCACCACATAATGGGCAAGATGTACCTGCTATCCCTTTATACTTTATAGCAGTCTTGGCATATCTCACTAAATCGTCTCTGGTTTTTTAAGAGATCCCATTGTTTTTCTAGGATTCCCTGTGTACTTTCCAGATTTTTTATGTTCCCCAACTTCTCCTGTATCTCGGTAATCTTATCTTCACTCAGGAACTTCTCTTCACTAACAAATTTCCAGTTAATACTACCATATTCTTTTTTCTGAATGCATTCAAGAAGCACTTTTTCTTTCCTCTCTTTTGCATAACGTTTCTCCAACTCCTGCTCATGAACGATTAAATTATAAAAACGATATGCATATTCTAACGGATGCTCCTTGAAAGAAATTTCTTCCCCTCCATCGAACTCTTTTCTGTAATCTCGGTACGGCAGATTGAACAAATAATTTCTGCAGTCCTCCATGTGTTCTGCAAAATAAAGCAGTGTATCAATTTCTAGAACCGCTTCTTCATATGTCCCCTATCAAAATGAACGCTTTCGCGATCCCAAAAATATTTTTTCTTCAAACAAGCGACGATAAGCCCTTTTGTCATAAGTTTCATCTGAAGCAGTTCTTTTTTTCTAATTCTTTTACTTTATCCTTAAGTTTTACTTTCTTTTCTTCTAAACGAACAATATATGCCGCAGGATTTTTTCTTTTCCTGTTGCTAAACGCATCCAATATATTTTCTAATTTTTTCTGTTCTTCTTCCCCCTTAGTAGGGATTTCAAACAGGAAAGAAATCGCTTTTGCTTTTGATTTTTTAGCTTCTTTCAGAAACTGCAGATGTTCGTCCTGAGATAGGAAACAACATTTGTCAAACCACTCTCAAGCCCTTCCAGTTGTAATTTTTTAAAAATGCTTCCTGATTATTTACTTCATTACCATGACAAACAATATGTCTAGTAAAACATTTGAAAATTTTGTGAGGATTATTCTCTTTCGATGCTTTCTTTTTCCCAGTCTGTGGAGGACAGGTATATCTAATCTCAATCTTTTTTCCTAATTCCTCCAAAACAAGTTTAACATATGCCGGTTTCGACTCATCTGCAATCAATATTTTATTTTCACCAGTTTCATTTTTCCCCCAATCGCAAGCTCCTCGGTATACTTATTAATACGCCCAATCTCGCCCGTAAGGCAAAATTCTAGTATGTCAAACACGCTTGTCTTTCCATATCCGTTTGGCCCGTTAAGTAAAACCACATCTGTCTTCTCCAGATCCTTTATTGCCTGGAATTTCGTGGTAAAAAGCTTAAAATTCTCTGCTTCTACTTCAAGTATTCTCATGAATTCTCCTCTCTTGATATAACTGATGTTCCTTCTTTTTCTGTCAATATATCAAGCCATCCCAAAATTTCTCTTCATCCGATATGATATCTTCCAACTGTCTGATTTCTTCTTGCACTGAACTAAGATCCACTGCTTTTTTTCTCTATTTTTTCCCCCAAAACTTTCTATTGTTCGGTATTCTCTGTCGCTTCTCATCTGATACATCTCAAAATTAAGGAAGGGAAATTTGATAAACAAATTTACCAAAAAATCATATTCGTAACTAGCACGGCTATTCTTCTTATATTTATCAAACTCTTCATCCACAATATATTTCCTACACAGAGCGTCAAATTCACCAACATGCTTTTCCGAAAACAAATCCATATTTTGAGTATATAAAAAACATGTTTTGCGAAATAGTCAAGGTCTTCTTCTATTCGACCGACTTTTCTACCCAACTCACTTATAGTCCCCGTTACTCCGAGCTGATAGTAATCCTCTTCCGAAACTTTCAAGCAATATATACACATCGTATTCTTGTCCATATCTGGACTATATATTTCTCTACTGTTTTTCAACTGTTGGAATATCTCTGCGGTATCTTTCCACACTTCCAGCAGTTCTTTCTCTGTTCGTAAAAAGAACATCAGATAAAAGCTGTGGAATTTTTCTGCATAAAAAGCAATATCATAATCCTTATATTGAAAAGGAATTTGTTTTTTTCATCAAAAAGTGTCTTAATAAATTTTTTCATCGCTATTCAGTTCCAATCTCCCTAATCAAATGTTCTGCTTTAATAAACTCTGGTTTCTTAGCCACATAGATACTATTTTCTTCGTCTTCTTCCCTATTTTCATCTGTTAATAAATCGCTTTTTCGTATCTTAATACAGCTATTATCCCATATAGAAGGCATCTCTTCCAGCTGTGTAGTTACCAACTGATCTGCCTCAAAAACGTTCACTATCAAATTCTGATTTACAGACAACGCTTTCTCTATTTTTTCTACCGTCAGATGTCCGTGTTTGCTCGAAATTGCTGTCAGAAAAGCAGTTTTCTCATGATTCATCACTTCAAAACAACTTTTGTCATCCTTGTTAACAAAGCATGCCTCCGGTATGGCCTTTATCGAGGCAAATACAGAATCCAACATTCCATCTTCATTCAACAATTTATTCAAACATGCCCTATCTGTAATTGTATCTACACATTCAGGATTCAGATTATAGCACAATTTAACAAATGTATCCTTTTTTGAGCATGTTTCTCCTACTGTCCGGTTGCTGTAATCTACAGTTTTCTCCTAAGCATTCCTTTTTCTCCGACAAATACTACAATATGCCTCCAACCGTTCATCATATTGTCGAATCAACGTCAGAATATTTGCCTCTTCTTCGTACCTTTCTATGCTTTCATCTAAAATTTTCATAAACTCACATAAGGGAATGCTACAGGAAACTTCTTTTCCCTCTTGCATCAGCTGATGTCGTTCTAAAATCTTTTTTTTCAACAAAACATAACATTTTATCTGCAATATATTCGTACTGTTCTCGACTGAATTTTCCTCTATTACATTTATACTTAATCACATATTTCACTATATATGTGAATATTTCTGTTCCGCTACAGTAAGTTTTACCATCATAGTTGTAAATTTTAACATCTTTATTGATTTCAAGCACATAAAGTTCTTTCCTAAGAAAAGAAAGCAATGTATCCAATCCTTTCTTAACCCTCTGGAAATCCTTTTCTTCGCCACATGCCTTTTTTACTTTCTCTAGTATCTTTTTATATTCTGTCCTATTAAATGCAATGGGCTGACTATTCACACAATTTCCAAGTTTCCTCACTACTTCATCCGTATCTAAATCCTGTTTCAGTTCCTCATGTAATTCACATAGTGTCTTATAAAAGATACTGATTTCTGACTGCCATTCCTCCATTTTTTCTTCAAAAATTTCTCCAGAATTTATTAAAAGCTGTTCACTAACATGAAGATATGCATCTGGCACCCCATACTCATTTTTTGACAAAAACCCTTTTCTAGCATAAGTTGTGTCAGGGGGTTTTTATAGTCTCCTATTCTCTGTTTTGCACAATTCTTTGCCTGATGTATAGAGTGATATTTCTTACATCCTTTTTTCTCATATACAATTGCTATGTCCTCACATTTCTCCATTTCGATTGCATAGCAATCTACTTCATCTCTTTTTCCTGATGCATCCAATTCATATATCTTCTTAACAGCCAAATACACCGCAATCTGCCCTTGGTACAAAAAAAACCACTCCATGTGGGCACTGCATCATGTACAAATATGTTATTAATCATAAAATTTACTCCCTATTCATAACTGATGTATATCAGTATAGCACTGATTATAAAATTCAAAAAGGAAATACTCTTTTATTATCAAAATATTAAACATCATCTTAGAATTTTCATAGTTACTGAGCAATTATAGAGCTGATTCCAAAACTTAATCCTAATTCATAAAATTTTATACTAGTAAACAATAAATAAAACTCTCTACTACATAAAATACGGTATACCCAATCAATCTTTATTTTACTGGCAATGCCATTTACATGAAAAAACATACTTTTCTACAGTAAAATCTTTATTTCCGGTACTATATCCATGCAGCGGTGTACTTTTTAGTTATCCCATACAATCCGGAGGTAAATCTCGTCCTACACTTCCAATGCTTTTGTCTGGTTCGTGTACATTCTTTACCTTAACAAAATTTTTTATGCAGAATGCTAATCAGCCTTGCACACTCCCTATTCCTAAATATTCCATCCACAATTCCATAGTGCAGCTATACTCTATCTTATAATACCCGGAACGATATCCCTGACGCTCAGAGGAACGCTCATACATTTCGGCGTTGACTAATTCGTCGACTTCCTTATCAAGCAGAGCGTTTACGGTTTCCTCGACACTGCTACGAACAAGATCTTTCAAATCATGCATTATTAAGTCCTCATTTAGTTGTATAATCTTATCAAACATGGTTTTATAGCCTCCTTTGATGGATTTTGTTATGATGACTTAATTCTACCAAACGGCTGTAGGTCATGTCTGTTATTATGAAATTTTATTTTTGCGAAATTTATTATACGTCATCTCTACGAATCAGGTCACTCATTCATCTGGTATCACCTAATCCTTATGGTATCTGGTATTTTCAATATTTTCTGGTATTGATAGAAGAGTACAAAAAGAAAGCACAGAACAAACATTCAAATTTATACTGTGCTTTAAATAAATCACCTCTCATATTACAATTGAAAATTAATTATTTCTTTAATTCCGTAATCTTTATTACTACACCAATACATTCATCACAACAATTTTCTTTTGTAACATTCGCAACATGGCATTCTTCAACTCTATCTTCCTCAATAAACTTAACAAAAGCTTGAGCGTAATACCTAGGAATATATCCTAACGTTTTTGTTGCTCATTGACTACACGAATCGCATTTTCATCATGCGGATTATCAACTTCATGCTCCAGAAAAACTTCATCTCCTCTTGTAACTTGAATTGCCTCCTTACACTTATTTCCGTCACAACCCAAATAATGCCTTGCTCCAGCCACATAAAATAATTTTTCAAAACTACTTTTATAATTTAGGATCGGATCAATAAATTGTAAATTATCGATTGGTAATTTAGCGCCACTTTTCTTTAGTAACTGATATGAATCGTATTCTTCCAAACCGTTTTTTTAAAAATTTTTAATATCTTTTCTCTTTCTGTCTGGAAGTCTACTTGCAAAAACAGGAAACAATATTTCAGATTTATATACAACATTTAATCTTTCAAACGACACTAAAGGCGTAAATCCAACTTCAAGAGCCTTCTCTATATCTTCACAATATTGAAACTCATATTGTCCATTTTTTTGTAAGCTGACCAACAATATAATGTCGTCTATTTGAAGCACATTTCCAAACCAAATATAAATAGTCCTTGCCATCTTTAATTGCCATGCTACTTCTCCTCTCCAAAATAGACCATTCTCAACATCTGCCTTTTTCCGATAAATATTTTGAAATTAACTTTTTCTTATTATCCGACAATTCTTCCTTCGAATATGATTTCAGTATATCATAAATTTGTTTTTCCGTCATTATAGTAACGATTTTTTCGCAAAACCACACGTCTCTTCAAAGTAATTCTCTTTTAAATATTTCAGCACTGTCAAGTGAGTCGGCCGCTTTTCATCAAACTCTTTGCAGCGAAGTAACGATCTTGATTTTGTATCAACCAGTGCATTCCACCTATTTTTATCTTTTCCAAAATAACCTGCTATCTGTTCTTCTGAAATATATGCACATAATGAAGAACTATTATCATATAATGGGGACCATTCCTTTTTATCGTCTTCTATGATAATTGCCCAGTTATTCTGATGTCTGTCTGAATTGCCTATCAAATAGTCAAACATTAACATTTTCAGGAGGTCTTCTATTGGTACAAATGCTTCTATTGCTTTTTTACCATTTCAACAGAATATCTATGCTTCGTCAGGCTATCTATAAACTGTTCAGGATTATATCCCGGATAAATTAATGTAATAAAATAAATACCCTCAACAAGAATTTGATTAGAGTTTTTTATAATATTATAACTCATTGAACCTTCTCTTCCCTTATACATTCCCAATTCAAATTTAGCGCAAGGAATTTCCAGAAGTTGTGCTATTTTATAAGCAATGCATTCAGAAACATGATCCGTTGTACCAATATCTTTTCTAAATTTAAACAAACCTATTTGACCTGTATCAGGATTTTGAAGCCAAATTTTTTCACTTCTGCCACTTCCTTCAGATGCACCTTCATATTCCTCCCAAAAGAAAAGTCTTTCACTATTTCACTCCCTTTTCTCATATTTCTATATTTTAAAACAGACATCTATTTTCCCGCTCAGACAGTCTAAAATTGCATCAATTCAGAACAAATGTTCTAAACTCAATTTTACTCTATGTATATATTCATGTCAATTAATATTCACAGATTCCAGCAACAACTTCTTTCCGCGTATGTCCTAATATTCTTGAAACCATAGCCAAATCATCTCCTGCCTTAAAACTCAAAATATATTTTTTCTCACTTTTGTATTTGCCATAACGCTCAGATACCTTTTCAACCGTAAACGGGCTATATTCTGTGTCACGTTTTTGCTGACCATATCCCAGCTCCCTCTTGCGTATTCGATTATTTTCCCGTGCTCTTTATTTTCCTCGTAAAGTATTTTAAGCAACACTACAGCAGCCCTGTACTCTTTCTTTTCTGAATTCTGATAAAAATCATAAAACATTGTTTTGAAAGGATAAATACGCTTATAATAGCTGCGTATTTTGTCCAGAAGAATTATAAAATTCTCTAAAAAATTATTGCTGTCAAATATATCCCCGTAATCTTCATCCGGCAATTCCATTAGTTTATGATGCCTATCAGCAAGTTCTTCCAACCAAATGTTCAGTTTCTCTGATATAACAACTTCGTCCGTACCGTCCCACCAGAAAATCCGGTCATCATCCGTCAGATAATAATTACTTTTTCCTTCTAATTCTTCCGGTGTATCATAAAATGTGAACCAATTATCCTGCCGAAGAAATTCAGCTGTTTTTACCTCCGGAATGATCTCTTCTTTCCATTTTCTCCGCTGTTCCTGTAGCTTTCCAGAAGCGTACTGTTTCATCTGCTCGTCATAATATACTTTGTCTTTCCATTCTTCCCACAATTTCCAAAATGACTCCTGTTTTATTTCTGCTGCAAGATAAACAAATACTCGCGCTGGAAGGAACAACGACAATTCTGCAAGTACCTTTAAATTTTCGTCCCTACTTTTCTCTCTCCTCTTTCTGTCCAATTGAAGAAATCGTAAAAGATGGTCATAAAATTTATCTCCATAGCAATCCTGTAAATGCAATAAAGCCATTTTGCACCGGTATATATCCTCCGGATACGATGCTGGTATTATAGTATCTAAATTTAAGCTCTCAGTACCATATATGATATATAACAGATCTGATAGTTCTGTTCCTCCAGTAGCTTTAAGTAATTTATTAGGAACCAGCTGTCTTAATTTATCTCTCGAAAACGGCTTATCGTAATCACATCTATAAGAAGCAATATGTTCTGCTGCTTCCCATAGATTATATCTCTTTTCATGGAAAATGTTGTTCCGAGAATATGATTGAGCCATCCACCATAAAATTGGGAATCAATTATTTCTCCATTGCAATCTACAAACCCAGGACTTTCATCATACATCTCATATAGCATATATGCTGCAAGAATCACGTCACCAAACTCACGGCTTCCTATCTTATTAGAATAGAAAATGGAATCATTCACATAAAATCCTGCATTTTCCCAGCTGCTTTCTTCAAAATAATTATACCAGAAATCCACCTTACCTTCACTCGACAATTCCACTGGGCTTATAAGAAGCAGCTCGTGACCAAACAATGAAACCTTTTCAAACTGCATCATTCCGCCATAGTTCAGAATTTTCATCATTTGCTTGCCAAAGCATTCCCTCTTTTCTTCTGGTATATCCATTTTTCCTGTATATCTTGCAAATGTACCCATACTACGCCACCCTAAAATCCAAATATAATATTTCTTTGTTTCTTGTTTGTCAGCAAAGACACCAATGCACTTATCTTAATATAGTCAAAACTATCCCTAGAGTCTTTAATGATCCACTCTTCTGCCTGTTCCCCCGTCAATTCTGGAAAATACTCCTGCCCCTTGTCCAAAAGCCGTTGAATAAGTATAAGTGCCTTTTGGTAATTTATTTCTCTTCCATGCTCCATAAACTCTGCAACAAACTTCTCCTCCACATACCTGCAGCAACTACGTTCCAATCTAGTTATAATATTTGTCAAAAGATTTTCTACTGAAATAACAGAGGGTACGCAAATATCATTCATTTGCTCTTCCCAATATCGGATACACTCCTTCATATTTTGTGATAAAAGCAGATTACATCCATCCCAAAACTCTAAAAATTCGTCTTCATCTTCTCTCTGTATTGCCTTATAAAAAGGAAACTTCGGAAATCACTTTCGTCATCTTTTGAATCAGCTTCCCATGTGATATCAGAATATCCTTTTTCCCCAGAGAGTCCCATGTTTCCCAGAAATCCAAGTCGACAGCCTGCGTATAAGCAAGCACAAGACGCATAGGCAAAACATACAGGGAGAGTTCTGCAATAATCCCCTTTTCATCCTGACGTGCTGACAGTTCTTTTCTTTTGGTAAAATCAGCGTTTATCAGTTCCGCAAGGAAACTTTTTCATAACTGTTTTTTCAGTTTCTTTTATACCTGCAAAAACTCTATATGCATATTCTATCCGGCTGCATGAATTTGCAGATTTTATTTCGTTTCTACAAGATATCTTTGCCTCATCGGGCATAATTATTTTTTATTTTCGACTTCAAAAACTGCCAGCAACTGCTCCATATCCAAGCTGCCATAATTGTCCGAATAATCCTCTAATAAATCTGTATATGTAATATCCTTATATTCTTCAGAATTTCTGAAAAAAGATACACTTCCGACATTCTAATTCGCCCAGGCAACGTTACCTTCTCTCCTAATACCCCCTGAATCAAAAGCAGGTATATTTCTACATCATACAGCTTGCCGGATTTTATAAAATAGCAGCCGCCATTCGTATATGCTTCCTGCAAGACCATTATCATATTCATTACAACACCAAATTCATTATATCCCGGATCTTCCACATACAGTTCGCAAGTATTCAGGTCGTATTGGGAAATTTTTCTCTTTTTCTTTTCAAAAATTGAATAATCAAATAAAACAATCCCATCTGTATTTGGTCGTGCAGGGGCAGCCACAGTCACTTTCTTTCCTGCAACCGTCATTTCTACTGTCTTTCTTATACCACATTTGTCCATGATTTCAAGGACATATTTATTCATCTCATTCCTTTTTTCTACTGGAATACTTACCTTTCCTGCAAGACAAAACATATTATCTTTCATATACAATCCTCCCGCTTCGTTCTCATATGCAGTAAGTAAATTATAATTTCTATATAATCTGTCTATTGCTTTCTTCACTTTTAACAGATGATTAAAAATCCTTAATGAATTTTTTTCATACTGAATAATATCAAGTTCTTACCAAACATATTCACCTGACATCTTCGCAGAGGAAATAAGCAACCTTTTCAAGATATTTTTCTGTTCCTCTTCAAACAGCCCCAGCAGCACTCCAACTCTTCCTGTTTCCCGGTATTCTTCCAGCCCTTCAATATACTTTGTTCGGTACTTAACCTCTATAATCAAAGGAATCAAATTGGATTTCAAACATTCTCTGAATAGAATAAACCTCCCCATCGTACCATTTCCATCTGGCAATGGTACGATGGGGATAACTGTCAAACCGATTTTTCCCAATAAATAAAGAACAGATATATCTAATCACATCTGCTCTTTACACTATACCTATATAACACACCCATGAGAAATCAATTTTTGCTGTTTCTCTGTCAGACTACTATAATTCAAAACTTCTAAATCAGATTTAAGATAATTGCACATATAACTACGAATAATACTTTTTTTTTATCTATATATTCAAATTTAAATTTTGAATTATCAAACGAATTCCCATCAAAAAAACCACTAATAAATCGCTCCTCATTATTGCCACTATGCAGTAATTCATCAATAACAAACAAACCAGAAAAATCTATTGTTCTTAATTGTTGTTGAAGTTCATTAACAAAATCAAAAGGAGAATCACTGGTTTTCATAATAACTAGGATTTTTATTTCTTTATTATCAAGTTTTACAATATCAAAATTATTCATATGTCTTCTCCTTTCTACTACAATATAAATATGGTTAATATCCCTTACAGCCAGTAAGGATTTATCCATCTTGTTGCTTAAGCTGTATAATGATGTAGCAATCGGTATATCGAATCCCTTTCTTGGACTTCGCGTCCGTAAATCAGACTGATAACCAGCTCCTCATTCGCAGCGTTCGTTTTATGCAGGTTGAACCGCCAATAGGTACGTTCGTGTCACACCACAGTAGATTGAATAGGCAATGAGTAAAACTGGTTCTTATCCATTGCAATAAATCTTAAGGAGTGACTAATTTATGAACGCAGTAGGTATCGATGTTTCAAAAGGTAAAAGCATGGTGGCAATTTTACGCCCTTTCGGCGAGATTGTTTACAGTCCTTTTGAAATCAAGCACACATCCCATGATATTAATTCTCTTGTTGATCTCATCCATTCCGTTAATGGCGAATCCCGTGTCGTGATGGAGAATACTGGACGTTATTACGAAGTCCTTGCTCATCAGCTTTCCGAGGCGGACATTTTCGTCAGCACAATCAATCCCAAACTAATCAAAGACTTTGATAATGATTCTCTTCGTAAAGTCAAATCCGACAAAGCAGATGCAGTGAAGATTGCGCGCTATGCTCTTGACAAATGGCTGAATCTGAAACAGTATAGTCTTATGGATGAATTACGCAATCAACTTAAAACCATGAACCGTCAGTTTGGTTTCTATATGAAGCACAAAACTGCTATGAAAAATAACCTTATTGGCATCCTTGATCAGACTTATCCTGGCGTAAATACTTACTTCGACAGTCCTGCACGAAGTGACGGCAGCCAGAAATAGGTTGATTTTGCATCTACATACTGGCATGTGGACTGTGTTCGTAAAATGTCTTTAAACGCCTTTACTGACCGCTATGAGAGCTGGTGCAAACGCAAGAAGTACAACTTCAGCAAATCAAAAGCTGAAGAAATCTATGGAAAAGCGAAGGAACTTGTTCCTGTACTTCCCAAGGATGAAATAACCAAACGAATTATCAGACAAGCAGTTGATCAACTCAACAGCGCTTCCTCTACTGTTGAGGAACTGCGCACCTTGATGAATGATACAGCCTCAAAGCTTCCTGAATACCCCATTGTTATGGCAATGAACGGCGTCGGTCCATCTCTTGGTCCACAGCTTATTGCGGAAATCGGAGATGTTACTCGCTTTACTCACAAAGGTGCTATTACAGCATTTGCTGGTGTTGACCCTGGTGTGAATGAATCCGGAGCCTTCTCACAGAAAAGTGTGCCTACATCAAAACGTGGCTCTGCTGATTTACGGAAAACACTGTTTCTTGTAATGGATGTTCTTATCAAAACCATGCCACAGGACGATCCTGTATATCAGTTTTTAGACAAGAAACGTTCCCAAGGTAAGCCTTACTATGTTTATATGACTGCAGGTGCTAATAAATTTCTCAGAATATACTATGGACGAGTGAAAGAATATCTTGCATCACTTCCTCAATCAGAATAATTTATACATATCCTTCTGATAGACCAGCACAATGTGGTGGTCTTATTTTGATACCCTTTTGCAACCTGTATAAAATTTTCAAAGTTCTTTCAATTTAGCCTTGACTTTTTTATTTGCAGGCTTTGTTTTACTACTTATTCATAATATTCATCAATAAGCGATAATGTTCTTTTAATTAAATCATGTGCTCTTCCTACATCAAGTAAATCCGTTGTGTCCAAAGGTGCTGTAGGGTCATCCCAATGAGATAATTTATTTCGGTTACTATTAAAGAAAGTATAACAATTCCCTATATATTTCACTTGTTCTGTAGTAGCTTTCCCATATCTTTCAGAACATAACCTATATTTCGCCCCTACTTTCTCAAACATATCATAGCCATTTGCTTTTTATATATTTCCAATCAGGAATAATCTCCAAATTCAAAAGAATCATTTTTAAATGACCATCTATTGCTCTGATTACTGGTTGAGCCAAATATGTGCCATCAAACATATTCCCATCTAGTTTTAAATTGTAAACTGCTTGATGCAATGTCTTTGACATTTTTGCTGGCAATTTATCATAAGCATTCGGCATATAATATTGAACTTTTGAACTAATTTCATCTTTATCAATATTAATTTTGTATGTATCATTGTATATCTGTGGGATTTTCTCAATTTCTACTAATTCAGTCACATATGACAAAATTGTTGAAAAAAAAGCTGTTTGGGTTTTCCTTGCATAACAAGTTTATTTCCCTTGTTATAATAATTTATCACTATTTTATCCTTATTGCCTAATTTTAATGAAACAGAACGCCCATATGCAATACTTTTTTCTTCCTTCTGAATATTATTTGCTCCAAATTCTTCCTCTAACAAAATCAATATAGTTTCTAAATCTGACCACAGGATATTATCAACGGTAAACCAAAAATCTCCTTTTTTAATTTTAGGAATCCCTTTCCATTTGTCAATGCTGCTTTTGCTAATTTATCAGCTTCTTCATTATATTTATTCCCTGTATGTGCAGCAATTTTTTTGAATGAAATATTAAGTTTATCACTATTCTCTTTCATGAAATTCGCATACTTCTTTGTCAAACTGTTTTTGGCTTTCCACTCGCCAGTAGCCCATTTCTCTATACCTAAATAATCATAGCATATCTCTATTGCAGAATATCCATTCTTATCACACCATTTTACAGCAAACATTGCTCCGAGCATCTCTCCCGTGACGTTTCGCAATGTTATTGAATCAGGATTATCTCCATTTCCAGACTCCCGAATGACCTCACCATTAGGAGTAATTATAATACAACCAAACGCATACTTACCAATATCTGCATCAAAACTACCATCAACATATGCAATAATTTGATTTTCTAAACATTCTTCCCCTTTTTTCAAAAGAACTATTCAACTCGCTCTTCTCTATCCCAGATAAATATTCGTTTGCTTCTTCCTCTGTAAAAAAAGCCTTTGTATTCTGCCCCTGGATACCCATTAACTGAATCTCTACACTCATCCCAGCTTCTAAAAATCCCAACTAATTTTCCTTTTCTTACCGCATATATCTTTTTCTTCGCCATTACTTTCCTCCAAAGTGACGTATTATAGCAAGTATTCCCTTACATGTCAATACTTCCATACCCTAATCATATAGTTAAACGTTACTATTCATAGCTTCCAGCCAATTATAGGAATGGTATTTGCACATTTAAAGTTGCTTGCAGCGAAACATAAACACTCTCATAATTCACTGTACCGAATCGTAACAGCGTAGTTTAAATGCATTTCGACTATGAACAGTGACAGTCAGACACCTTTTTCAAAATAATTATATTTCATATCTGCAAATAGCTCAACAACTTTATAAATCATTCATAAATCAATCTGTCTGTCTTTTTTCTACTCAACAATCACATTTTCTCCAACAATCTTCCTAATACAAATACTTTAACTAATTTTAATGTGCAAATCGGGTGCCGCTGTTACGCCACTTTCTGCCGGCGTCTCTGTGTTACATTTCCATCTTGAAAAGGATGGATCGCCTCATATTTCGCATGGAATTCTGCCATATATGAAAGTTCCTTTAACTGTTGGCTGTGATACCATTCTGAAAGTTCTTCCATTTTCGCAGGAACATCTTTCAGAAGTACCGTTTCATACATTCCAACCATGTTCGGACGTTTTTAAAAATCACCTATCGCATATCCATTCGCCCGGTCTTCAAAAACACCACTTTTCAGTTCATAATGAAAAGTTTTGATCAAATCAATGGATAATGGTTCTTCCAACGTGTCAATCATCTTATTAAACATTAAGAAATGTCCATTCATTTCTTCTACATCTTTTGCCTGATAGTAATCGTCGTTTACCGGAAGCATACCTGTATCAAACAGTGATGCCGTCTGATCTTCCGTTAACATGGAATCTTCAATTTTATTAGATAAGTTCCATATGAGATTTATGAAAACTATTATATCATAATGTCAATGACAGATATGCCCTCAATAAACATATATTTCTTTTTGTCTGCTAAAAGATTTGCAGAAAACGGTTTAATAAAAATACAAAGTTAATCTACTAATCTTTGCTATATACGGCAAGTAGTGCCCCCTTATTAACAAACAAAGAATAGACAATATAGCACAAGCTTACATCATTACTCTTTGACATGATGATTACTTTATCACATACTTAGTACCCCTTCCCCTGCCTTCAATTTTTACAACACCTTTCTTCCCCATATCTTTCAGTAACTGTGTTGTCTTTGATTTGCCAAACGGGGCGTAAGGAGCAATTTCGCTGATCGATTTCAGCATTGTCCTGCTCAGAATCTTATATATTTTTCTTTCGTCTTCCGTTAAATTCAGGTTTTTCTCAAAAACCGGGAGTACAATCTTGATCGTATTTTCTGACACTTCAAAATCCGGCTGCATCAAGCCTTCTTCATAGAGCTGTTTTATCCTTGTAATCCTCGTACCGAAGATTTCAACAAACCCCAGTCTGTAAAATACATTGGCAAGATTTCTATTTCTTAAAACTGAAAGTTTCCCCGATAAATATTCATCTTTTGTGATTCCAGATGGCAATCCTCCCGGAGAAATAATTTCTATTCTGTCATTAAACATCGAAACTCTGATTTGTGAATCCACATCCCATACTCTATGAATCAGAGCATTGGCGATTGCTTCTCGAAAGTCAGCCTCCGGTATTTTTTCTATCTTTTTCCTGTCAGTGCCTTGTATTTCTTCATATTGATAATAATCCTTGAACACCTCTGTTGCTTTTTCGTAGACTTCCAAAATGGATATATGATCAAAGGTTGCCCTCTTGTGGATCACACTGATGTTTTCACCGAACTTCACCATATCAATTCCCGGAAAATGATTTTTATCCGCCAAAATACCAGCTGGATTATTGTATCCAATAGTATTCTTGTATAAGTTCAACGTTTTCAAGGTGTCCTGATTAAAAGTTTCAATCTGAATATATTCTTTTAATTTTTGACATAGGGTATCAAATGTCAGTTTTTGCTCTTCACATCGCAATTCTTCAAATCTGATATTTTTCCTTCCAAAATCAGTCTTGACAACTCCAGTGTGTCAACCTCTATGGTTGCAGTATCATTTCGCTTATATGCTTTCGATTTTTATATAAATACGGCTTTTGTGCCCCACTTTTTACAGTCAGTTTTATCGTTCTGTCATGGTTCTGCAATTCCAGTATATAATCAGGCTGCGGAGTAATACTGTCATTAATCTTATTTTCAATATCCGGACATGCTTGTTTTACATCCGGCAGACCTTTGATATTCCCATTGTCATCGATACCAAAAACACTTCTCCACCATCGTAATTTGAAAAGGCACTTACTGTTTTTAAAATATATTTGTAATCTTTTCTTTAAACTCTGTTGTTCTTGTTTCACGCATACACTGTTCTTCCTTTCCAGTTTCACTGTTTATAGTATAAATAAAAATGCGCATAAATCAATCGTATTTTTTACAATTGATTTTATGCGTGCTTTTAATCATACAATTTTAAATTCCTGTCATAACAAATATGTTTCTGCAATGATATGCGCCAAATAGCTATATAGCAACAGACTATTCTTCAATCACAATCCCTAATTTTTCAAAATAAAAACACGTTAAATAGCGCTTTAAAGAATTTCCATTTTCCATGATAATTTTCCATGTCTCCGCATAAGTTCCCGGTACATGAAATGAAATATCATATAATGATTTCAAAAATTCCATAGGTCTATCGCTATATCAATCTGCTATTTCAAATGCCAAGTTATTCTGAAACAAACATTCCCACACCTCCATAATATTTTCACTCTTCCAACATTGCCAGATAGTTGTCCAACCTTTTATTCACATATCCAGCAAACAACTTTTCCATCACATCCAGATTATGATTTACATGATATTCATCAAACGCATTGTAATAAGCAATCCGATCTGTAAACTTAATGTCTATTGGAGGATACCCGGCTTTCATCAATTCCAGATTCACAAGCAGTCGTCCCGTCCGGCCATTTCCGTCAATGAAAGGGTGAATTCCCTCAAACTCAATATGGAACCGTGCAAGCCGTGGAATGATATTCTCTGTGTTATTTCTATAAAACTCTAGCAGCTGCTCCATCTTAGGCTGTATCAGATATGGCTGCACTGGTTCATGCTTTGCCCCCATAATTCTTACCGGAACCCTTCTGTAAACACCTCGGTCATCCTTTTTATCAGCCAACACCAGATAATGAATCTGCTTAATAATGCTCTCTGATAATGGTACCTGATCCTTTACCAAATCCTGCACAAAATCAAAAGCTTCTTTATGTCCAACCGCTTCCATATGATCTTTCAGTGGCTTTTGATCAATCGTCAAGCCACGCAACACCATATCCGTCTCTCGCAAAGTCAGCGTGTTTCCCTCGATTGCATTGGAATTATAAGTGTATTCAACCACAAACTGCTCTGTCAGCCGCTCTACCTCTCCCGCTGTCAAAGGCTGTCTGGAATCCAGTTCGATTTTTTTCCTTTCAATTGCCATCAGCAAACTCTCTGCTGTTTTATACCTACCGTCCTCCGGTTTCTTCGCATCTACAGGGATTTTCCAACTGCGCCCTTCGCGGGTAACACCCGAAATTTTTCCCTCTGAACATAATATACGAACTCTTCTATCTGAAATTCCCCATTTCTCTGCGGCCTGCTTCACTGTCATATACATAAATCTACACCTCTCTTCAAACAGTAGTATACCCTGTTATCGGAACAATATCAACGCTATCGGAACAATACTTTCCGCTTATCGGAACAATACAAAAGTCCGGAAGATACCAATCTCCCAGACCATTATTATGCACTTCTGATTTTGGTTTCCTCAAGCGTAATAAAATTGTAGCGTCTCACCAGTCCTATTGCACTGCTTTGCCGCAGTTTATCGTAGTAATTGCCCTCAAGCACTTTCACGCCACTGTTTTGCCATGACAAAGAAGAGGTATTAAAATCATATTCTTCCTAAAAATTTTTCCATAAATTGCCTTTTCATTTCCAGACTGTTCAAATTCAACAATATATCTTCCTATTTTCCAAATATGTTTCGTCATTGTCTGATTAACGGCACCTGTGAGGTGTTCTTGGCAACCGTTACCGTTTTTTCAATTTCAGAAATCAAATAATCCATCTTATCATTTCTTATAACCTCTTTCATATATTTCCTTTCCTGAATTTGTCAGGCAGTGTCTGACAAATTCCAAAATCTTATCTCTTCGTTCTACTTATTTTCTCTGGTCTTTCGCTAATTAAATCATTTTTCCCATGACTCTACTACTCTATTCTTGATTCCTTTTTTCTACAATATCTACTCTAATAATCTTTCCATTTCCTCAGTCATACTCCATTCCCATATCATTTTCTCCTCATTTCCTGTTGTCATTTCAACAGAAGGCTGAAAATCCCGAATCAGTTCTTTCATATCTACATAATGATCTGCAGTAAATTCTTTTTTTGTATGTCCTAGAGTTTTTGAAACTACTTTTAAAGAATATCCCGCTTTTAAAATCGTTGTTGCATATGTATATCTTAGGATTCTCCAATTTATAGATGGTACATCATGGTTCAAAATAAAATCGCGTAACTGCTTTCCTAAATAATTGCCCGTTCTGGGGCGGCCGTAGGTAGAGCAATAAATAAAATCAAGTCCTGAAATTCTTTTTTTCTTCTATTTTTATGGCATTCGTATCTGGTTCTCTCTTCCATGATCATTTCAAATACCATATCCGGTATCTTTATCTTTCTTCTACTTGCGGGTGTTTTTAAATCAATTTCCTGTTTTGTATAAGTTTTTAATTTCATATTTGTTTCTTTCATATTAGGATTCCTTCCCAATTGTCGCTGAATATAGATGGTTTTCAATTCGTAATTTATATCTGTATATTTTAGTCCTACAATTTCTCCTCTCCTCATTCCCATTAAAACAGCAAACATGATAGGCAAGCCAATTGGAGTATCTTTTGCTTCACTAAGCAGATGCTGTATTTCCTGTATTGTCAGTGCATTCTTCTGTCCGCTTTTTGATGATTTCTTTATGACTCTGTTCCATTTTAATCCTGTTACATAATCTTCTTCCACATATCCATAGCGCAATGCATACTTGAAAGAAGTTGTAAGCACAGTCTTCACAATTTTCGCTACTGATGGAGATTTCTCATATGTTTTTTATAAATTCTTTTTACATGATTTTTCCGCAGTTTCCTCATAGACAGCCGCCCATACAATGGCAAAATATAATTTTGAACCGCATTCTTATAAGAATAATAAGAATTATAAGAAAGCGACTTCTTTTTGACTTCCTCTAGCCAAAACTCATAAAAGTCCTGAACACTTGTATTTGCATAAACCGCATAATGATTACTATACAAAGCTCCTATTACTCTTTCTCTCTCCTCTTTTGCCTCACTTTCCTTTAAGTAACCACCTTTTGCTGTTTTATAACAGAATCACACAATTCTATCTCTACAGAAAAGCAGAATTTCCCTCGATTTAATTGGATATCCCCTACACTCCATTCTATAATTCCAAACATCAGAACGTACCTTCCTCCCCAAAAATCTGGTTGATAAATTTATTTTGGTCTTCATTCCGTACTAACAAATCCGAATATCTTTCATATGTTTCTTCTATCGTTCCATATCCCATAAGTGCAGTTAACTTTAAAAAAGAAACATTTTCTGATTTCAACATCATTTCTGCATACATATCTCTCAAATCTTGTGTTGTCATATTGGGAATCCCTGCTTGTTTGCATAATCTCTTCAAAGCAGCATTCATAGATCCCAGGCTCCTGTAATCCCCATTTTTTGACAAGATATCAGATGATGTTCTTTATATCTGTTCCCATATAAAATTCTTTTATCTTCATTCCTTGTTCTTCTTTTTTTCTTACTCTTCCATAATAATTTCCGGAACTTTTAATATCCTTCTGGCATTTTCCACCTCAATTTCTTTTTTCTGTCGGAACACAAATATAATTTCCATCTTCCTTTTTCACGTATTCTGCACTGACCTGATGGGTTATGGTTACAGTCCGTTCTTCCACATGAAAATCATCAAATCTCAACGCATAGATCTCTCCCCTCTTCATTCCGCAAAACATACACAAGAGAATTTCCAGATACCATGAGCTGCATTTTGCTGCTCTCATAAAAAGTGACTTCTGTTGCTCATTCAAAATATGAAGTTCTATCTTTTTTTCTTTTTGGTCTTTTGCACTCTTGCATGGGATTGTATTCAATCAGGCTCTCTGAAAATGCGTCTGATAAGGCCATACTAAATAATTCATAGAGTTTCAAACCATATGATTCTGTTCTTTCTGAAACCTTTTGGATCGCCGTCTCAAGATATCTTTCATTAACTGCACATAACTTCATTGTATGCATATATGGCAAAGCTTGTCCCAATACATATTGATATACTTTTTCGTCGTTGATTGAAAACAAGTTTGACATTTCAGCCACTCCTGCAAATACTGCTTAAATTCTAACCTTGTATCTTTTCTTCGCATTAGATTTCTTTTCTGCTCTTCAAATGCTTTAAAATATTTCCTATAACTCTTCTCTGCTTCCTCTTCTGTTTTAAATCCCCTTTTTTCCCATATCTCATAAGATAATCTTCATCATACCATTTTATCCTATAATACCATGATCCCCTTTCAAAAAACGCATTCCCATTCTTACTCTTCTGCACCATAAGTTCCCTCCTTTGTCGTGAATAGTTACTATTTTGTAAATTTAGGTATAGAAAAAAGACAGCCTTTCTGACTGTCCTCCTATCCCTGTATGCGCTATAACGAAAATATCTTACCAACCGCTAAATTCCACAGCATTTTTTAATTCATCAGTCACTTCCTGGTTAGGAATAAAAACTTCTTCTCTTTCTCCATCATAGGCAAGATATCCCAAATGAATTAGTAATGTAAGCACGTCATCTTTACTCTTCATTTCCAACATATCGTTTTGAAAGGTCTTTATACTGATTTTGCATCTGTTGCCCTTTAGCAGCGAAAGAATTGCTTCTTTAAGCCCTTCTTTATCCATATTGATATAGTATTTTAAAACCTCATAAGTTTCTGTTTCTATCAATAATCTCCCAATTCTTTATTCCTTATTGCCTGTATAATAGAATTGGGATTGTATATCGAAAAGTCTTACTAAATGAATATCCGTCATACCTTTTTTTAACTTCCGCATACTCCAAACCATACTCCCGACACAGTTCATGTACTTCTTTATTTGTAAATCCCACATACTCTGCCAGAAACTGTGGCTCTATCATGGTGTACTCATGAAAATCCAGCAATACAGATGGAGTATCATATTTTTTGATTGGAAGGATTCCTGTGATATATGCCGCTTCTATCATTTTATCTGTACTGTTACTCTCAAACAACTCTTGAAGTAATCTTAAATATTCCTTCTGAATCTTCTTATCTTGTTTTACTTCCCGAAACAAAGCGTCCCACTCATCAATAATAATGATAAATTTCTCACCGACTGTGCTACTAATATCACGCAAAGCAACTGGAAGATTTTCTTCTATGGCAGCAAATGGATATACCTCCCCTAATTCACGGATTACTTCTCTTTGAAGATACCTGACAATCTCTCTTATTTCTTTTACTGTAGATATAAACCATACCATATCCAGATAAATGACAGGATATTTATTTAAGTACATAGAAAAATTTTTTGATTTTGTTATTGCAAGGTACTCAAACGATAATCTCGAATCACAACTTTTATCATAATAAGCACATAGCATTTGGGCAGCATAAGATTTTCCAAACCGTCTCGGACGAGTGACACAAGTAAGTTTATCTTTTGTTCCTAATGTATCATTAATATGATCAATCCGCTTACTTTTATCAACATACAGCCCTTTTCTCATAGATTAAAAACTTACATTTCCTAAATTTAAATAGCGCCCCATTCTCCTCTTCCTTTCAACCACATTTTCTGCAACCTTCTTTGGAGAATACAAAACAGTGACCTCTATGTACGAATTTGTTCGCCTAAACCACTATTTCCTAATTCACAATACACGATATGACGCGTAATTTTATACTTCAGTATATCATAAAATATTCCTTTTCAAAACTGTACAAAACCATTCCGCAAATTTATATATTCCTTGGTTTTCTTCTCTAAATTAATATTGTTTCTATTTCATTTATCATAGTTCCATAAAATACTAAGATTTATGTTGATATTTTAATTTTTTGTCTATAATAACAGTAAGCAAAATGTTTGCTGGTCATGACAGTTAGAATATGATGAACGTGTATGTTTAGCTTCCGCAAGCGACGGGGTGCTGCAAAGCGTAGAATATCGCTTACATGTGTAGGGCTTTCCGCAGGGTGAGCCCTTTTACGATAGAAGGACGAAATAATATGCGACTTGTTGCAATCAGCACAGCTCTTTTGATGAATCCACTATGCTTCCTTCCATAATATAATCCCTTCCTCATTCATATTTTTATAAAATGGGATTACCTTTTCCCACTTTCTGAACATTTCATAATCAATGTCAATAACGGAAAGGACTGCATCATATTTTAAATTCAAATCTACTACTAAATCAGATAATCTATCTTCTGTTACTTTGCTCAGACCGCCATTCAAAAGTAAGGCAATATCAATATCTGATTCCACCGTATTCGTCCCTCTTGCAACAGAACCATATAAAACAATACGGATAACCTGATGTCCAAATAGAGATAAAATCCCGTCCACAAGTTCTTTAAATAGCATTTGTTTCATATACTGTACCTTCCACTTTAATTATATCTATGAATCCCCAAGTACAGATATATTATTTTCAATATTTCTAAGAAGCTATCTACATACTTTCTTTGATAGCCAACACTTTTCCTCTATTACACCTGAAATTTTACAAATATCAGAAAGCGGATATTTATTCTGTAACATTACACGCACAACTTCTCTTTCTTTTAATTCTTGGCACATACAGCATACCATCAATATTCTCTGAATCAAACGGCACCATCTCAAATCTTATATTCCTGTTCTGATTTATTATCCAATCAAATATACCGATCCCCATTAGTGCCAGTGCATAATCCACCCTCATTTACTTTTCTCTCTGCTTGATCTCCTTGATTTGTACTGGTGACAAAGAAGAAGTATTAAAATCATATTCCTCCTGAAAATAGTGTTCAAATGATTCTTTATAATCAATGTTTGAAATATCTACTCCTTTTTTTCTAGGTATTCGTATTTTTTCTTTAACACGGATACGCTCAGCCATTTCTTCAATTTTAACCTTATCGGCATCTTCAAGACTTCCCTTCAAATATACCAAAGAATCTTCTTCTGTCGTTTCTTTAAAATATTCCTCTGTGCTTTTGGACGCTAAATTACACACTTTGTTAAAAGTTCAAGTACCGGAGTCTGTTTGCCATTTTCCAGCAAAGACTATGTTGATCTGTTAATCCCTAATTTTTCTGCAAATGCAGATTGTGAATCTGTTCCTCTTAATTCAATAAGATCCTTACAAAATTTATCTCCATTAAATTCTTTCATGTTATCTCTAAATTATGTTTATAATTTAACAAATAGCATGCCTTTCATCAATAACTCTGTCAAGTAATCTGGATTAGCTGCATCTTTTGCTTTTAAAATATTTTTTCTCTTTATCAAAACTATTTTATCATGAAAATCTATCATTTTAACTTTGAAAAAAGCTTATTTCAAGAACTATATACTCTAAAAAGAATTATGTTTTTATACTATTCAGTCAATTTTTCTTTGTATAAATATACTCACTTCTTAAAATCAACTCTTTTGACTCTAATTTCCAACAACACATTGATAAAATCCCCTATCATTTGTCTCTTTTCCCCTCTGGAGAATACAAAAAAAGCGGCCTCTATGTACGAATGAGGTCACCTGTCCATCTATTTTTATCTATTTCATCTAATACTATTCTGTCCGTACAGTCCGAGAAAACAGCATAAAACCGCCCCAAAAGCGTATAATTCCATTGTTTTTCCAACTTGTCATTAGTAGGAGACGAAATATTCCACTGCGTTGTTAGGGAAGAATTCTTTGAACTCTCCGTACAGCTGCGCCGCCAATGTCTTATTATGTGCAATGATAATTGTCGGCTTATTTAACTGCTGAATGACATTTGCCATCGTAAAGGTCTTACCCGAACCGGTAACCCCAAGAAGTGTCTCACACTGGTTTCCCTCCTGGAACCCCTGTACTAACTGGGCGATAGCCTGCGGCTGGTCGCCGGTAGGCTGATATGGAGATACTAATTTAAAGATTTTTTCTTCACTCATACCTGCTTCTCCCTTTGTTATTTTTGAATACTTGATTAGTGATTACACGAATTTTTCGTGTAATCAGAATATCCTTTTCTAATAAAAATCGTAAAACACACTTTTGGTTTGCAAAGCGGCTATTTTTATCGTTGTTTTCCCAGGAACAAATGTTCTGCTTTTATTTTATCTTATGTTCTATTTCGTGTCAATTGTAATATGTCTACCTAAAACAAACTAATAAATTCCATTTTCCACATCAAGATTAAGCAGTTTCTGTTCTGACTTCTAATAAAATCGTAAAACATTGTTTTGAGTTGTGCCGCAAAATAAACGAATACTCGTGCCGGAAGTTCTGCTATGGAATATGACCTGAAACTATTTAGCAGTCTCTTTTTTAAAACGCTGGAACTATAAACCATTTCCTATCATTTTCAGAACAGCACTATCAACTTGCTCCTGATTATAAATGTGCCAGAATTTACAGGTCATCCCATTCTGCTTTCTTTCATTTTCACAAGTACTAAAGTATTTTGGGATTCATGCCTGATTTTGCCATGTTGCTGCAACAAGTGTGGCGGCATACATAACATATGAACGTGTCAACTATAGGACAAAAAATAATTCTTTTTATTATTGGAAAATACCTGATCATTTCACTAGGTATCCTAGCACTTTTATTATCTTTCACTAAGCCGCAGTTGTTCAGCACATTTTATCTCCCCAACAAAATACACTCTTCAATAGAGTGTACTCCAGATGCATATAAGTATTCATTATTACACTGATGACAGAATGACCCATCAGAAACTGGAGTGTCTTTCAATTAGACAATCATTAATAATCGCATACGTGAAGTCTTCCCTTTCCCCATAAATCTCTCTGTCCCTATAATTTTTACCATTGTCTCTACATAGTACACTCAAAAAAAAGAAGAAGCCATCCACACCGCAATAGCTTCCTCTCACCCATACTGTTCTATTTTATCTATATCCATACTCTTCTTCAATTGAGATTAATAATCTCAGATTTGTTTTTTCGAAATTGTTAAATTCCTCCCACTTAACGCCATGTTTATTAGTTTCTCTGTACCAACTATATTTCTGATAATGTGTGTCATTTACTTCTCCAGCATTGAATAGCTGGCCATGTCTTGCGTAAATTTCATTAATAGACATTTTTAAAAGCCTCTGAAAACCTACTGTCTCATCTTCTCTCAGAGCCAACACCATTTCTTCAGAAAGCACTTCACTGCTACTTTTAGCAAATACAAAACCATCTTCATCGATGTGGGGCTGCACTTCATTCCGAGGAACTGTATCCTGTACCTCAGCTCCGTTCTGCTCGAATGTACGCTACTATAATAGCTTGTCCCCCCTATGATTAGTACAGCACAAATAATTACTGCGATCACGTGCTTAAACTTTATTGTAACGTCAAAACCTACAAAAGCGCCTTCTTCCTTCTGGAAAGAGATGCTTTTACCATCCTCACTTCCAACAGAATACCTTTCGCTACTAATCATCAAAGATTCCTCCTCTCGGAGTAAGCTTTGTAACCGTAGTAGTCTTCCATGTGAACCCCAATTTAAACTTAATACCAGTCGGTCCAGCCTTTACGTAAGCCTCTGGTGATCTTTCCTTACATACAGCCTGCTGCACTTCGTACTCAATTCCATTAGCAACAAACATATCTTTAACTGTCTGCGCTAACGCATATGCCTCATTCTTTGAAACATACGCTCCTTGATTATTCTTTACGATCCCGCATCTTGAAGGATCGATTAAGGATGTATTCTTCAACCTTGTTCTCTCCTTTTTCTTGATTTGATATTACGGACATAAAGAAGGCATATCTTTCTGGTGTCAATTCACCAAACTGTGCAAGAGACATCATAGTCTCAAACACTTTTTTGTTCTCGTGTTGTTTCAAAAACCTTCTGATATGATGCCAGATTGGATTCAGCCCTCTTTACGCTCTGTCCAGTTGTCAAGCCAAATTTCATATGGCTACCTCCACTTAAAAATTTGGGTTTTCGTATGCGACCATAAGCATCTGGAACGTCTCTTTATCAAGTGACTTATTCTTAGCAAGCTCAACCATTGTATCACAAAGTTTGTCACGATCCATTGTACGATGCTCCAGCGCTTTTGTGCGATACTCCAGTGTTTTGAGCGCTATCTCTTTTTTACCTCCACTTCATGATATCTCTGAAATGGTGCTGCAATTGCGTTAGGAACTACAGCAACAAGCTGAGTAGCAACCTCGGTACCAGAAATCTGAATGTCATTAGATCTGGTATCAACAACTTCATAATCCATGATGTTCATAATTTCGTTCTTTCCTTCCATTGTTTTCTCCTTTCGTCAAATCAGTATAATATCATTTACTGTTACGCACATTAGTTACTCATATCAGTTCCCCTCCTTTCGAGCACTTACATTATACAATTCATATTATTTTCGATACCAATATCCTACCACTTTTAACCATTTTTAACAATAACTAGTCAAAATCATGAACTGCTTTGAAAATTATGTTTTTGACAAAATAACATTTGTTTTCATTGTGTTTTTGACAGAATTTGATATACTATAACTATAATTAGGATGGAGATGATTCGCTATGAATAACAAAAGCAAAAAAAGATATGCAGAAACAATCGTTCACACAAATTTTCTCTTACCAACTGGACGAAGTGAATAAAGATGCAAGATATAACTCATATCTTGTCCCTTTGCATTGGTTTGTGAAACTTTATACAAGAAGAACTCATAAAATGACAATGGGGGATATTGCTAAGCAAATGGGTATTGACTCAGCCACATTTTCAAAAATGTTACGTCATGGTATTGCCAAAGACAAACGTCAGATCACATCTGAACATATTAATCGCATTTGTGAGATAATTAATATTCCTCTTTCGTCAATTCTATTTTTGTACGAACATAAAGAAGCTGTTGAAAAAAATTTGCAACGCAATGATTTTGAAAAGTTGACAAATCTACTCAGGGGCAATTTTGATGAAATTCTTTATCCATCAGCCTTCTATGATATCAACAGTGGAAAAAAGATGTCAAAAAACAGCTAATACGAAGGACTCTGTCAGCACCCTAGTCTCTGAAAATTCTATCCTAGAACCAATCAGAGGGAAATGGTATTTTTATTTTCCAAGCAGTGACTCTAAAATAAAAGAACAGCGAAAAAAATCCTAAAAAAGAATCCAAGCCATGTACCGGAAAGTTCAGAATTGGCTGAGCTATTTTCTCTTTATTCACCAGACCATATTTATTGTGGTACACTAAATATTGAATTTAAAGGTGGCAGATACTACGCAGTGCTAAAATACATGACAAATCCCTCCGAGCATAAAATACTATGCTATGAGGGTAGTGCTTCTTCTCCAGTCGATAACACTTCCATCTTCTGTTCTTTAACAAGGCAGAGCGATGGTGATATCATGTATATGATAATGTCCAAACCTTCTACAGAGAAGCGACTGCAATACCTTACGGCTTCAGTTTTAACCTTATCTCATCATCAAGATGAAGAAAGGCATCGACCTTGTTCATTACGTATGATTCTTAGCCGTAAACCAATCAAATTTGATTCGAAAGCTTATAAAGTAATGATTTCAAATTTAATGATGAACGAAGCGGTTATTTCGATAGACGATTATGGTTATAGCGAATTAAAAGAAAAGCAAAAAGAATATGATTCACCTGCCCTTGATGTCTTCCTTGAGAAATATCCGACTATTGACAGCCTTCCCAAAACCAAAAGATATTTGACCGTACGAAATTGTGCTTATATCAACGAGAAGTTTCTTGATAATTTCGATGATAGTGCCGATGAATCTAAAAATTAGATGAAATAGACATCCTATATCTCGAAGCACTACTTCGACAACACTCCACCGCACTTTGGTATTCAAAAACTAAAGCTACAAAAATCAATAAGGTCCTTAAAAAAATTGATAGTTAATACATTAGCATCAAAAAGGAACAATCGGGAAATCAATGCCAATAAGTTAAGCACATCGCAAGAGACTCCCGTATGAAATTTCAAATGGCTGTGAGCAAGAATTTCTGCTTTCAGCCTTTTTTATTCGTAAAAGCAGTACTATCTTCCTAACATGATTGATAGGCACAAATCGGTCACTCAGTTCCCCTTGCCTTAACGGAACAATAGTGCCTCTATTAGAATAATACCGGTCATGTATCGGAACGATATAAAAGCCTAAGAGTTTTTCCTCCCAAGCTATTTGGTATTATTTACTTTTCTATCCTCAGTAGCAGTAAAACCGTAGTATCCCGCCAGTCCTATTGCACCGATTTGCCGCATTTCAGTCGCCAAAAGCCAACAAACACTCCCTCTCTGACTCTTGTCATGGCACACGAATACTTTTTAATCATATTTGCATTTCTCCTTATATATGAAGCAAATATCCACGCAAACCACGCAGCCAAAGAATAAATAGTAGCGTACAAGTCTACATCATAACGCTTTGTAATAGTAACTACTTTATAACATACTTAGTCCCCCTTCTCCTGTCTTCAATTTTTACAACATCTTTCTTCCCCATATCTTTCAGTAACAGAGTTGTCTTTGATATGCCAAACGGAACATAAGGAGCAATTTCGCTGATTGATTTCAGCATTGTTACAAATCCCATTTTACGGCAGTCTTCAGCCGCCGTATTAAAGGCGGATATCTCCGCGGGCTCCCCACTGTTCTGCCGGTACTGGGGATAAAGCTTTTCCGGCTTTAGACCGGTCCGCCTGTTGATCCGGTTCGTTCCGCTGTCCTTTTTGCTCTTTCTGTAAGCATCTGCCAGCGCTGCCAGCATTTTTCCTGATAGTAAGCTGTACGCCCATCCTCAAAAGCTATCATCTTCCGTCCTCTCTTTCATATAACTGCACTATGCCAAGCTGCATACTGTCCGGTCTGACACGGAGTACCGGCAGAATGACTTCACATTCATTTCCAATCGTCTCTGTCTTATCCGGAGAACAGAATATTACCTGAAGTTTCTGCTGTTTCATAAAATCCAGCATCAGTTTCACATTCCCCGGATCCATCTTAGCAAATGGCTCATCGATAAAAACAAGCCTGGTGGAATTCGTTCTCTGGTAGTAGATCATAAGAAGCGTAGACGTAAGGATCAGAAGATACGGGATCTGTACTTCCGCTCCGGAACTATAGCCTGTCTGCCGCGACAGTTTCGCCCTGTTTAAAACGTCATTTGTTATCAGAATCTCATATGTCATGTAATTACGGTAATCTGCAAACCGGGGATCGTCTCCTCGCTGTTTGACTCTATAATACGGTTGATGATATTCTTCAGCTCCCTCTCGAGCTGATATTCCTCCTGGGAAAAGGGACTGAGCGCCCCCAGAACCTGCTGTCCATCCATTCCTCCAAGCTGCTCTCTTTTATCCGGATATTTTGGTACCGGATGATCTGCGCATATTCGGATTCATCCTTTGTCGCTCTGGTACAATACCTTTTCCAGTGTCCTCAATGCTGATTTTTGTCAAAAGTTCCTGTCTGCACACAGCGATATGAATATTTCCGCCATCCATAGATATGAAAGTCGTACTAGTCTACCATAGATTTTTTCCCACAAATCATCGTTTTCATAAGAACTTGGTTTTAATTCTTCATTTTTCAACATTTGGCCTATAACAGTATCTATTTCTCTGTATATTCATAAACATCTTGTTTCAAACGAACATATTTCCAAAGTGTAAAAATAATGATAACCACTAACACCAAAAATATGATAAAGATGATCACTTCCATATATACCCCATTCCATATACATTTGAAATATAAATTTCTGGATAAAATCACATACACTTTTTTTCAGCAAAATCTTCATGGAGAAAGGTTTGGTTACATAGTCGTCCGCACCTAATTCATATCCATTTAAAACATCTTCTTCTCGGATTTTAAATTGCCGATCCGGCAGGCTTTGTATAAATAGAAAAACTTTCCTTCTCTAAAAAGTATATGATCCCTTTTAAAAAGGGTCCGGATTGCTGTACTGAAACACCGCCTCTGAATTTTTACAAGCAGTCCAGAAACTGTTACTACAGTTCATCTCCAGAACATTCCCTCTTTTCTTCAGTAATCTCACTGTATCAAAACAATTTACATCTTCTATCTTCATTTCCTCCAGTTGATGTTCTGCAATTTTGAACAAATCGTTCTGATCCAATAGTACCTTTGGAATATATTCATAAGAAAAATATGGTTCATCTGAGTTACTGTTAATTACATTTAAGAGGTATTCCTGATACGGCCTCGGAAATAAGTGGTCAAACTCAACCGTCAGTTCTTTTTTCCGAACTCTTCTTTACTTTTTCTATCAACCGGCGCAGGATAGGGGGAGATATAATGATAAACTCCCCGTCTCCTACAAATTTCAGCTTATAAACGATCAAATTACCCCCTTCTTCCTTAGTCCTGCCCTTTTCTCAGACGTTCCACCAAGCTCTCTTTTGATACCGAACGAAGAACTACAAGGGGTACGGTTACACATACGATCACCAGAATCACAAACACACACAACATCTGTACTGCCGGAAAAGAATAAACCGCAAAATATATCACGCCATTTTTTTATAAGCAGGAAAATCAGATAAGATAAAATCTCGCCCACTGTCATAAGAAGAACCATCGTAATGCCACAGTAATAAACCCCTTCGAGAACAAGTGTGATCTTTATCTGTTTTCTGGTCATGCCGATACTTTCCAGCGCAGCCAGTTCTTTTGTCGTGAGTAAATGCCTGTAAAAATAACATTTATAAAGTTGGCGAGCCCCATAAAGATCAGAAATCCGCCTAACACCGTTCCTGCCGCCCGGATTACTCCGCTAACTGGTCAACGCCTGCTTTTATCTCGGATTTTGAACTTATCATAACACTGTCCATCTGCGCCGCCATCTCTTTCAGTTCCGTTGAGATGTCCCCTTGTGTGCCCGCTTTACAGTCTATCCGGATTGTTTGTATATGAGGTGTTTTGTCTATTCTATCCACTCCTTGTTCCGAGGTATAAAAAGCACTGATCTCACTGCCATTTTGAGTACCATAATTTAAATACTGGTTTTTATAGGTTTTCCCTTCTTCCCCCGACGCCTTTGTCAGAATACCAACGACAGTATAAGTAATGCTTTCGCCGCTTACGCCAACTTTGCTTACCTGTATCTTTTTTCCCGTGAACTCTCTGTAATCACTCCCCTCTGTTGCCACCAGAAATATCCCTGTTCCCGACTCAAGATAGTTCTGTATTTCTTCGTCCGGCAATGTACTGTTCCATGTAAATTCCTGGAGCTTCTCCATAGATAATCCAACTGCCTTAAACCGCAGGTCACTCCAGACTTCTTCCTCAGCCCCGCTATACAGAGCCTGTAGCTTTACATAAGGAGCCAGAAACTGTTCCGCTTCCTCTACTTTCGTAACTTCCACATAATCCGTCTCTATTTTATCGACTCCTTCGAGATTTTTAACTTTTTCAAGTATCCCATCATCCAGACTTTTCTCCGCCTTTTCTTCATTCCCCAACTGCCAGCTTATATCTTCCATAACAAAATCATACGGCATTTCACGGTCGTATTTCAAATTATAGTCAAGCTTCTGCGTAGATGAACTTACCGTCAAATAGATCAGAAGTCCGAAAAACAGAGAAGCAAATGTGACCAGCGCACGTTTTCTGCTGCGAAATACATTTCTGTAAGCCATCCGGTACAATTTGCCTCCGCCGCTGCCCTTATGGCCTTTTATCTTATGTACAACGTCCACATATTTCAGAGCCTCTGTCGGCGACACTTTCCCTGCCAGCCTCATCCCTTTTCTTGCGCTGAACCAGACTGTCACATATGCAAACAAAACGGTAAACACATAGATCAGCGGAGAAACCGTAATTCCGAATTCAAATTTCCCGTTCTGACTGTTCATGAGCGCTTCCAGAAATTTAGGTACTGTGATGACCGCAAATGTAGTTCCAAAAAGCAATCCCAGAATAATCCCCACAGCCGCAACCAGATTTACCTGTTTCCTGACAATTTTCTTTAACTGCTTTGATGTTGCGCCTAACGCCTTTAGCTGACCGTACATATGCATTTCCTGCAGTACAGAAATATTGATGATATTATAAATTAACAGATAGCCGCTAATCATAACAAAAATAACTGCTAAAATGGGAATCATAGCCCCATAAGCGCCTGTGCCGCTGTTCCTGACAGCCCGGATACAAAAATTTCATCATTTCCGGCGGCATGATCCAGCAAGGCAAGTGCTTCTTCTGCATTTAATCTGTCGTCGATCAGAAAAGTTCCCAATCCCCCTTCTTCCTTTCCGTGCTCCTCTGCAAAACGGCTGGAAACGATCATATTCCCGGCTGCACGCTTACTCATAGAATGGTTGATGAAATACAGATTTGCAGCCATAGTGTTGCCGCTGTTCGGCGTAACTCCGGTTTCATAAATAAAATCCGTATAATAGCCACTCAAAGTAAATTCCTGCTGTTTTTTTCCCCGGAAAGAAGTTTATATTTTACGGAAATGGTCATACCAATCTGCGGATCATCTACTCCCAATTTTTCCAGCGTCCAACGTGAAAGCATAACCTCACTTTCCTGCCGCGGATAATTCCCGGCTATATCAGAGACAGTCGGTTTGATAAAATTCTCCCACTCCGTCTCATCATACGCAGTCATTGAAATAATTGTCTGACTGGGCATACCCTTCACATCCAGTACTTCTCCCACAAACTGTTGTTTTCCTGTCGCCTCTACTTCATCCAAAGCGGAAATCTGCTCCATTTCTTTCTCTGTTGCCATGTAAAGACCGCCGTTCGCCTTTGTTCCCGCAGTGCGGAGATTTGCAAGCTGAAAGTTATGAAATATGCTGATCCCGGCGCCAAACATAACAGTCATAAGGATCGTGACAAGAACAACTGCTATAACAAGAATTACATTTCGCGCCTTATTTTTTCTGGTATTATTCTTTACGAATCTTTGGATTGCCCGATTCTGTATTTTTCTATCTGCCCGCATATTCTCCCCTCCTGTTACGCAATGATCTTTCCGTCACCGATTTTGATCATCCGGTCTGCTCTAGCCGCGATATGCGGATCATGCGTAATCATGACAATCGTCTGATTATAGTGTCTACTGGTTTTCTGAAGGAGCTCCAGAACTTCCTCGCTTGTCTCAGAGTCAAGATTTCCTGTCGGTTCATCCGCGAGAATAATCTCCGGTTTACTGGCCAATGCTCTCGCAACCGCCACTCTCTGTTGTTGTCCGCCGGAAAGCTGTGATGGCATTTTATAGACCTTCTCTTTCAGCCCAAGCATTTCAATAATCTCTTTTACAAACTTTTGTCCGGCGCTCTTCCGTCCAATTCAATGGGGAGAGTGATATTCTCCAGAACATTCAGAACCGGAATCAGATTAAAGCTCTGAAAAATAAAGCCGATATTCTTTCTGCGGAATACGGTCAGTTCGTCCGGTTTCATTTTCTCAATTTCCTTATTCCCAATCACAACTTTTCCGGAAGTGGGAACATCCAGACCACCGATCATATTGAGAAGCGTGGATTTTCCGCTGCCGGACGCTCCAACGATTGCTACAAACTCTCCTTTTTCAATAGACAAATCCAAACCGTCCAGTGCTTTCGTGAGATTTTCCTCGCTGCCATAATACTTTTTGAGCTGCTTTACTTTCAGAATACTCATATCGTCAATTCCTCCTGTGAAATGAAAATACAGCGTCATCTTTTCGCTTGCTTTCAGTATATTTTTGAGAAGAATTTTTTCAATGGCAGTTGCGTTCTTTGACTTCCACAATGCGTAATTTGACCTCAGTCGGCAATCGAGTGGAGGGAAGATCCTTTCATCCTTTCGCCTCCCAGCTCACCGCGATACCTCGCTCATATCGCACAAAAAAAGCTGTATGCCACTCTTCATGCAACATACAGCTCTCTATCAAATATCCAAATCCTATTTTTCTGCTATTGGTATCAGAATGGACAGCATATACACTCCATTCTGATAATTTCGTTTATATTGTCCTCCGTATTTTTCTGCCGCTCTTTGGATATTTTTCAACCCAAAACCATGAAGAAACGTATCTTCTTTCGTGGTTTTTTTCTCCTCTTCCTCCAGTATCGCAGAATTTTCTATGTGTATGACAAGAAAATGATTTTTTCTCTCGCCTTCATCGTAATAAAACGCTCTTCTTCTGACACTTTTTCACACGCCTCAATTGCATTATCCAGAGCATTTCCGAACATGGTACTAATATCCAGGGCATCTATGAAATCTCCTTTTGAGAAATCTATCTCTGTATGGAAGTCTATGATTTTTCTCTTTCGCCTTTCTATACTTATCCCGCAGGATCACATCCAAAATAGCGTTCCCGGTCTGCACATAATCTTCATAATCAGAAATCTGATTTTGGAGCTTTGCGATCATCTCTTCTGTTTCCTGCTTTTTTTCCTTATCTCCAGTATGACCAATCTCTTTCAACTGCGCCTGCAATACAAGCAAATGATTCTTCATATCATGGTAAATCTCCCGGACACGTTGCTCGTCCTTTAACCGCTCTTCATAATATTGATATTGAGCCTGCAATTTCTGTAACTGCTGTTCTTCTATTTGCTGGATCAGACGAATTCTTGCACTATCATGTACGAAATAAATCAGCAGAAACAATGCAGCAAGTAGAATAATAATGCCTACAGTCTGTGATATTTGGGTAATTATATCCCGCCCATAGAGTAAACTATTTACAGAACTCATAAATATGAAGATCAGTGCCGCTAAAAGAATACTAAACAATAGATCTTCTCGTTTTGTAAAGTTTTTTCCAATCTTCACTAATGTTTTCTTTATAACAACGGCAATCAATAACATGAGAATATGATAGATCAAATAATATTCTGCCTGCCAAGCAATATCAGAATTTGTAAGATCAGAAAATAAAAATCCTAACCCAGTAGTTAATATCATTTCTGTAAAAACGCCGCTGAATATAAAAAACAGCATGGATAAAAGTCCTTTTGGCATACTGATTTTATATAACCGGCATATAATAAATGCACATAAAAATAGTTCAACCACTATTTTATAATGGAAGAGATAGGAGAAAAAGTCAGTGTTTCCGCAAGCAGGACAAAAAAACATACCCATAGAACATCTTTTTTCCAAGGAATTAGTTTCGTTGCATAAGTCCTAAACAGATATGCCCCAATCATTCCTTCCCATACTGTGCATATTATATCGATGAAAATTGTTACAATATCCGTATTCACAGCATTTTCCCCAATATCCGGCTAACACCTCCATAAACTTTTTTCCGTTTTGGCTTGCTGACATAGACTGTCTCTCCGGAAGTCAATTCCACATCCAATTTCTCTACGTTCTTAACAAAGAAAGATTCACAAGAAATCCAACGTGGCAGCGGAAAAAACCATACAGGGTTAGTTCTTTTTCTATCTCCTTCATGTTTTTATAGCATATCACCTCTCCATCATCGGTATGTAACAGTAGATTTCTCTTGTATGTTTCCACATAATGTAGTTTACTCACAGCCACTTTAAAAGAACCTTTATCGTTCTGCACGACAATATAGGGATTTTTGTGTCTGTGTCTTTCAATCCAGCTATTCATCTCTGTTTTCAGGCGGATATATTTCATCGGCTTTATAATATAGTTCACAGCCTGATATTGATAGCCTTCCAGAGCATACTGCTTTAAGGATGTTAAGAAAATAATGCTGACTTCTTCATCCAGTTCCCGTATTTTTTCCTGCAGCCGTCAGCCCGTCCATCTTATTCATCTGAATATCAAGGAAAATCAGATCGGTAGTTGTATCATAATTCTCGATCAGCTCCTGCCCATTCCGATACTCAGCTATCATAAGTTCTATCCCTGTTTCCCCGGAATATCGTTTCAACAGATCTTTTAGTTCAGAAACAAATTCTATTTCATCATCACAGATTGCAATATGGTACATAATCCACCTCGATCACTCTCATATCTCAGTATTGTATTATACCTGTTTTCCGTATGATTTTCCACCAGATTATTCATCTGAAACCGCCCTGTGCTTTGGTATTGGCCTACTGACCTTGGTATACTTTTTGTCCATTAGATACGTGCTATCTCATACTGTTGCAGGCCATGCCCAAGCAACTGGATGATTCTCAATTCATCCTCAGCATCCCGAACCGCATTATGCGTCTCGCTATACCGATCATCTCCTGTGAGCATTTTAAAAATCTCCTCCACACCATATCCACGTTTCAGTTTGCCCGTCTTACAGCAGTCAGCACAGGCCGGGATCGTCCGATTATACTGACGGTACGCCGCCAGACGCATAATATCATACCATTCAAACATCGCATATTCCCACAAATGGCGCTTGTCAAAGGAAGCATTGTACGCAAACAATTTCTCTATTTTATATGCGTCCAGCCATTGCCTGATCTCCTTTAATGCCTGCTTTCTGCTTGCCACACTGATTCCATGTTCACAAAATCCAAGCTCTGCCGAATATATCCCTCCCACCTGATATTCTGGTGAAATGATATAGTAGAGCGAATCGATTTTTCCTTACTTCTTGCGTCTGCCGCCACGATTCCGATTGACATCACTTCATCGTTCCAGTTGGTCTCTGTATCAATGACCGCAAAATTACAACACTCCATTGTTTTCACTCCTCATTTGTTAAAAAATTGAATCGAACACTATTTTACCATATCTGGTCACGCACGCTCTCGTTTTATGCCTGTTTTGATTCATACGAGAACATAATCATTTATACATAAATTAAAACCCACTTGTAAAATCCGGATCTGTACTCGGTCAATCCCGATCCCATAGATCCCAGCGTAGGCATCCGCACCCGCGCTGTACTGGCTAGACCATCCAAGCCATCCGGTTCGGTCGGTGAGCTGTACTCGTACCTCCGCATGATATCCCGGTTTATTGACAAGCTTTACCTGGATTCCGTCGATGACGTGTCCGTAGATCCCGGCGTAATCATTCGGAGCCTTTCCGGATGCGTCCGTCACCCACGACAGCCACCGGCCTCCTCTCAGGTGTACCCGGTACTGTAAATTTCCAACTGCCGACTGTGATCCAACCGTATAGGCTTTTAAGCCAGTGATTGCCCTGCACGGAATCCCGGCATAGCCGTCTGAACTGACATTGTTATAGTTTGTCACCCACGGCAACCATTGCCCATTCACATATGCCTGATACCGGACATTGATTCCGGATGCGGACACAGATCCTCCAGTGGACGGAGCAGACGGCTTGCCGGATGTACTGGAACTTCCTGTATCCGGCGGCAGATCTTTGTCACCGGCCACCATGCTCTTAAAAAGAGCTCCATGTTACCGGATCATCGTTCAGTACAAACGGATTCGGACAGTATTTCCCGACCACATCATAGTGCCGGACCACACGGGACAGGGGAACATTGTACTTCTTCATCAGCCCCTGCACCAGCTTCACTGTGCTGTTGATCGTGGCGTTTTCAAAGTACCAGTCCTTGGACGTATCACTCCGGCTCCCGGACGTCCTTACACACATCTCAATATTGATGCTGTTGTAGTTGGTGCATTTCCCATAGACGCTTCCGCCCTTTGTGCCTGGGTATTTGTTGCCGCCTACCGACCAGGCCGCCAGACTGTCAGACACACTCTGCCAGACCTCCCGGAGTACCCGACAAAATAGTGGGCGGACGCCCCACGGTATCCAGTTGAAAAATAGGTCGCATTGTTTGCGGCACTTCCTGGAGCCCGGTATAATGCACTACGATGTACTTGATCCCGTTCCCATACCGGCTGGACGCATTGATGGTCTGAAGCTTCTGGTTGATCGGCAATCCGTTGATGGACGCCGCCTCCGCCCGGATCGGCGGCACCACGGCCATTGTCCCAAAAATTAGGGTACAGAAAAGGACGGCTGCCAACGCAACCGCCCTTCCTCGTTTCAGTAATTTATTCTTCTTCTTCCGCATCTGCTTCATCCCCTTGTGCTGGAATCTCCAGAACAGATCTGCCACATAGGTCCAGCCTTTTGTTGCCACCAGCGCCAGGACAAATCCGATCACGATCATGGCAATGACAAAGTACCATGTCACCGGGAAGCCCGTCATATCCACATAGGCAAAGTACCCCACCAGGGTAAACGCCACAGACAGCACCAGAACCTGTAAATCGGTCGGGATGCTGCGCAGTCCCGGCAGTCCTTTTTGTCACCTGGGTAATCACGATGGTCAGGAAACAGATGACCCCTGCAACAAAAATTAGGAGATTGAGATTCTCCATCACCATTTTAAAAATATCCAACTGCATCGCTTCTACCATAAGTCACTCCTCCTCTTATTCATTTTTTTTTCCAACTTATCAATTCTGTGATGCGCTGATTTAACGGACTGCTCCACAGCCGTGATCCGGCTTCCATGTTCCACGATTTCCTCCCTCAGTCTGTCAACATTTTTTGATGTTTCCCGTACATCAGAGGCGATATTATCCAGTTTTGTACTGATTTTAGTATTCAGTTCCGCTCGTTTCACTGCATCATCTATATCTGTTTTTTGCTGTTTTTATTGCTGTAATATACTGATGCCAAAAATCCCAACAACGATATTACAAGCGCAATCCACTGAGTATTCATACCCACTTCTCTCCTATCATTTTTTATAATTACCAGTCACACTGACATATGTCGTATTGAGGTAATATCCATAGCAGGACTCAAAAATAATTACATGGAACATATCGTTCTTTCTTTGCATCATTAGCCATATCCCTATATACACATTTATATACAGCATTTTGCGCTTCTGATCCGGCTATATAATTTATCTTCAATCTTCATCATCAGAACCATCATACGTCTTAAATCCCCACTTCCTCAACAGCTTATACTCCCCATTACGCCTTACGATCTTATCCCCCTCAAACAGCGGATAATCGACAGGGATATACGTTACGTTGGACTGATAAGGGACGAATTCGTTAGTGGGTTCCGACAACCCGGCATAGACATTTGTAAATATCGCATATGCGTCAGCATCCACCTGCGACGATCCGTCATTTACATACATATTTAAA
>VOFE01001660.1_pt1 | contig 182000 bp, 248 predicted proteins | sample 5384071 | NCBI WGS metagenome assembly VOFE01 (sample SAMN12384724, study PRJNA508395) | human gut metagenome | isolation source: healthy gut D | host: Homo sapiens
GTGTGACTGACCGGGCGATCGTGACGACGTCGCCCTGCATGCCCTGACCTCCGCGATCTCGGTCACGCGGCGCACGCCGTGGGAGCGCTCCGTAGATGATGAAGTCGATGGCCTGGCTGATGTACTGGGATCTCGCGCGACGACATGCCGGTGTTCGCCTGCTGGACGAGCGTGCGCAGGCGCGTGGGCACCTCGCGGCAGTTGTCGGCGTGGATCGTGGTGAGCGAGCCGTCGTGGCCGGTGGTCATGGCCTGGAGCATGTCGAAGGCCGCCGCGTCGCGGCACTCGCCGACGATGATCCGGTCGGGGCGCTGGCGCAGCGCGTTGGTCACGAGGTCGCGGTAGTCGATGCGGCCCTTGCCTCCACGTTGGCGTCGCGCGTCTCCATGCGGGCGACGTGCGGCTGGTTCAGGCGCAGCTCGGGCGTGTCCTCGATGGTGATGATGCGCTCCTCGGGCGGGATGTAGAGCGAGATTGCGTTGAGCAGCGTCGTCTTGCCCGATCCGGTGCCGCCGGCCACGATGGTGGACATGCGTCCCTGCACGATGGCGCGCATGATCTCGAGCATGCGGCCGTCGAACGACCTGTTGGCCATCAGTGCCTCGGGGTGAAGAGCGTCCTTGCGGAACTTGCGGATGTTGATGAGGTGGTGGTCGACCGCGACGCCCTTTGAGCACCGCGTTGACGCGCGAGCCCGTTGAAGGGGCGTGCCGGGCGGACGATGGTGCAGTCGCACAGCGGCGAGGCCCGTCGCAGCGGCGGTTCATGCCCGCGGCGATGCGGTCGATGGTGAACTTCACGTGGTCGTCGTCCTCGAAGTGCACGTCGGTGAGCATGAGCCTGCCGGAGCGCTGCGATCCACACCGAGTCGGGCCCGTTGACCATGATCTCGGAAAGCGATTCGTCGTACAGCAGGTCCTCGAGCGGACCGAAGTAGTACAGGTCGTTGATGGCCGCGCGCAGCACCTCCTGGTAGGCGTCGTCGGCGATGCGGCCGGTCTGGTCGATGAAGCGCTCGGGCACGAGGTGGTAGAACGCCGGGTCGTCGATGATGGGGCCGATGACCGCGGCCGCGTCGCGGTCGCGTCGTGCCGCGTCGCCGTCGGGCTGCTCGGTCTGGTTGTCGGATGAGAGCTGTTCACGCGCGGCGCGGTATACGGGCGCGCTCGAGCGCGATGAGGTCGCTATTCAGCATCGCTTGCCCCTCGGCGGTCTGCGGGATGGCCGTGAGCGTCACGTTCGGGTTCGCCACGATGGCCGCGGCCTGGTCCTCGGTGACGTCGAGCGTCACGAGCGAGTACCCGGCGTCAGGCGAGCCCGGACAGGGCGGAATCGAGGGCGATGATCTTGACGTTGGCGCACACGGTCTCGGCGCTCGATGTCGTTCCGTCGGAGACGACGGCCATGACGTTGACGCGGTCGCCGACGCGCAGCAGCGGCGACAGGCTCTTCGAGGAATCGAGCGACAGGGCGATGGCCACGTGTCCCTCCTCGATGGCCGACGTGATGTGCGCCGGCGAGCCTAGATGCCTGGAGGGAGGACAGCGAGATGGAGGTCCCGGCGGTCTGCGTGGTGAGCGAGGTGTGGTTGGCGACATCCGAGACCTTGGTCGCGGCGTCGGTCGGGCAGTACGCCTTGGGGACGGCCTGCGTCTCGAGGTCGGCTTCGGTGATGGTCTCGCCGGCGGCGACGTCGCGGTTGGTCACGACGACGTTGACGGTGTTCGCCTTCGTTCTTGGCGATGATCGCCGAGGACTCCCGCGACCCGCATGCCGGAGAACACGGTGGTTCCCACCGACACGGCGATGGCCGCGGCGGCCACCACCGTGAGCGCGCGCGTGCCCTTCGAGGGGCCGGCGGGGCGGGCTTGGGCGCTGCGCGGCGCGGCGCGGTCGAGGGATCGCGCCCCTCGGCGGGCTTGGCGTCCTTCTTGCCCTCGGCCTTGCCGAAGCGCCCGCGGCGCTTCTCCTCGCGCTTCTTCCTCGCGGCTACCGCCGCGCTCCTCGGCAGCGGCCTCGGTTTCGCACCGCGGTCATCGCCGGCGTAGGCCGGGCGGCTTGGTTCGGGGCGGTATGCGCTCTCCTGCGCGGGCTCGTGGCGGTATGTATTCTCCTGCTGGCGAACGTCGGCCTCCATGCGGCGGGCGTCGCGCGCCTCGCGGCGGGTGCAGGGGCTCCTGCGGCGCGGACGGGGACGCGGGCTGCGGCGTCGGTGCCGATTGGCGCGGCGCGGGGCCGTGCTGGTCCTCGTAGGCGGGGGCGGCCCTGCGCGGGTCGCTCGTCGCGGCGCTGCGGGAAGGGCGCCCCCGCGGTGCGGACGGGGCGCTTGCCGATGCCGCGGGCATGCCCGTGATGGGTCGATGGTACCGCGCGCGGCGGACTCGAGGCGCGCGAGGTCGGCGCCGATCGCGTCGGCGCGGCCGAAGTCGCCGCGATTGATAGCCTCGGCCCTCATGGCGCGAAGTCGCTGGATCTCGTCTCGGTTATCGTTCATGTAGCTTGGTTCTTTCTCGGGGACGGCCGCCGGCCGTCTCAGTCTCCGCTTTCCCCGCTGCCTGGGTTTCCCTTGGCCGCCGCCACGCCGCGCACGGCGTCGAGCAGCGCGCCCGGGGCGTCGGCGAGCCGGGCCGCCGTCTCCTTGCGGCCGGTCACGGTGCCGTCCTCGAACGTGGCCTCGAGGCTCCCGTTGCCGACGTCCGCCGGCCGGTACACGTTGCCGGTCGAGTAGGGATGGATGGTCCAGACGGCCGTGGACCTTGCGGTCAGCTTGTCGCGGCCGGCGAGTTTGAGGAAGGTGGTCTCCGTATCGTTGGAAAGCCTCACGTAGACGCCCGCGTAGCGGTCGTTGGCGCCCGACCCGACTCGGGCAGCTCCGCATACCAGATCTCGGCGGTGCCGGTGTATCCGTTGCCCGAAAGCAGCTCGACGACCTCCTCGCGCGCCTCGCGCCCGGGGTTCTCCGAGTACTTGACGGCGTTCGACATGCCCAGCGACGACTGCCGGACGGCCTCGAGCACGGCTTCCTGGCCGGTCTTGGCCGAATAGGCCGTGCTGACATCCACGCCGAGGCCCACCGCGATGAGCAGGCAGCTGATGGCCACGACGAAGATGACGGCGACCTGGCCGGGAAGGCCGCGGCGCGCAGCGGTTTTCGCGATGCCATCACAGCACCTCCCAGTCCGTATAGGTCGTGTAGCTGTGCGAGACGTGGCGCGTGAGGACCGTCTTGCGCCCGAGCGAGAGCGGGTCGTTGTACTCGTAGGCGATATCGGCCTCGACGGCGACGCGGCGCGTCTCGGTCCTGAGCGTCGAGGCCCCAAGGTCGCTCTCGCGATGGAGTCGCCGTCGTTGACGGCCCCTGCTGGTTTTCGGTCTTGACGCTCGCGTTGGTCACCGTGAGCCTGCTCTTGTCGAGGTCGGTGCCGCCGCAGACGAGGTCGCGGACGAGCTCGTTTCGGTCTTGCTGCTGCCATCCGGCGGGGAGCGCGTCGGCGAGCCGTCGCCAGCGAGTGCTGGATCACGGTGTTCTGGTAGGAGAGCATCGCGAACGACCCGATGGCGAAGAGGAACGTGAGCAGCACCGGCATGACCAGGATGAACTCGACCGAGCCCTGGCCGGGAGGTGCACATGCTTGCGTGTCGTTGGAAAGGCTGCCATGTCACGACCCTCTATCTCTGACCTGATGGACGACGTCTCGGAATGGACCTGCCAGCCGTCGTCGGTGGCGCCCTTCACGCCGAGCGACTTGAGCGGGAAGATGCAGCTGACGTCCTCGACGACCTTGACGGTGACCTTCTCTCGCGCATAGCGCGCGGTGACCGACTTGTCGCCGCTCTTGAGCGTGACGGGCTTCGACGGCGCATCGGCCGAGGTGACGGTGACGCTCGCGGTGTCGCCGAGGGCGCATGCCTCGCGGACGTAGGCGGCCACGGCGTCGTCGGAGGCGGTGGGGTTGGCCGCGGCGTAGCGCGCCCCCTCCGAGCTCGCGGTCTGCACGTTCGCCGTCTCGCGCGCGAGGTGCGTGTAGTCCGCGACGGCGCAGAGCATGATCATGAGAAGGGAAGGACCAGGATGAACTCCAAGGTCCCCTGTCCGCGGCGTCCGCGTGCCCTGGCGGCGGTCATGAGATCGCCCCCCGCGGCCAATGAGGCGATCAGGGCGAGCGAGATGACGGGCGCGAGCGGCATGGCGCTGGTCTTGACTCCGATCTGGTGCGAGCACGCGATGAAGAGGAGCGATGCGGCGCCGAGCGCCGGCACGAGCGTCAGCACGGTCGGCGTTTCGGCGGTGGCGCCGAGCACGCATCCGAGCATGAGGGAGTCGCCGTCTCCCCATTCGCCGCCGACGCGGCGCACGCCGGCGCCGATGGCCCAGGTGAGGGCCATGCCGGCCGCCGTGATCGCGGCGCCCGCCGGCGTCGGGCAGAATGCCAGTACGCAGGAGGCGGCGAGGGCGGCGGGTGGGGGATCGGTACGATGCGGAAGCGGATGTCGCTCGCCGCGATGGCGAGCGACGACACCAGCCGCGACGGCGGCCGCGGGCGACATTGCGGCGCCGGCGAGGCCGGCGGCGAGGTATGCGGGACCCAGGGCCTCGCCGGCGAGTTGTCGGGTTGTAGCGGCGGGCGTAGGCCCCGGCCGCGCGGGCGGGCAGCAGGCCCGCATCGATATCGCCCGGATGCGGCGAGCGCGCGTCGATCGTGGAGGGGGCGCGACGGCCTGATGCTGATCTGCGGCGCGATGGCGGCAAGCCAGCTGCGGCGCTGCTCGGGGTCCGCGCCCGGTGCGAGCATGGCCGCGCGTCCTCGCGCGCTCGTAGGACGAGTAGCGCATGTGCTGGTAGGCGTGCTGCAGGAGCCACCCGGCGATGCCGGTCCCTGCTGCTATCGAGAGTGTTCCGAGCATATGGCTCCCTTCCGCCGCGATAAGTGGTGGGCGCCGGCGTAAACGGTGCGCCCTGCTGCGCCACCGGGCGGTGGCGGTACGGCTGCTAACTATGTACCCAAGCGCGGGACGATTCAGCCCCCGCCCAAAAATGGGAAGGGGGCTGAATCGTCCCAGCTCAGCGGGCCATTTATTCATATGTAGGAATTATGGTGCCGTCGGCTCGGAATCTATCCGACGTGCCTAGTTGCCGGCATGGGCGCCGTTGACGGTAGTGTTCTTTGAGCGTGTTCGCGACGGTGTTGATCTTGTTGTTCATCCGCCGGACAGGAACACCAGGGCGGCGATCAGTGCGACGGCGATGCAGACGACGATCACGACCCTAATTCGATGGAGCCCTGCTGCGCGCAGGGCCTCCTTGGCGCGGCGCTTCATGTTGAAGACGCCGCATGTGGCGATGGCCAGGGGCTTGGCGATGAGCTCGTTCACGGGAGCCTCTTTTTTTCTCTCGATGGCGGCGCGGTGGGCGCGACGCCGGCGTTCCCCCGCGCTCGGGGGGGCAGTACGGCATAAAAGATGGACCCGGCGGCCGGGAAAGTCATCCGGTTTCCCAAAAATGGGATGGATTGGGCGTTTACCCCGCTCACGGCCTTGTTCGGAATGTGCAGACTCTATGGAACCGGCCTGTCGGCGTATGCCGCGAAACATCCGTCGTCATATATGTCGGCATAGCCGAGCCCGGTGAGCGCCTTCTCGAGCGCCGGGTACGCCCCCGAGGGAAAGACCGCGAAATCGGCACCGGTCTCGCCGATGGCTGCCGCGTCTCCGGTAAGAACGGACCGCGCCTGCCCCAGGCGTCGGTTCCGCCGTTGAGCTCGGGGCAGAAGAGCTCGGCGCGTGTCGAGCAGCGGTCGGTATCCCGCGAGCTCCAGCTCGCTGCCGACGTCGATATCGCAGATCGGCATCGCCCGGCTTCGCCCCCCGGCGGCGAGGACAGCGCCCCGCGGCCGATTCCTCGATTGCCGTCTTGGCCGGCACGGTCGCGGCCAGGCATCCGATGGCGGCGAGGAGCGCCGCCGTGCACAGCGACGCAAGGGCCAACGGCCTCCGCGCCCGCAGCCCCGCCACCTCGCCCTGGATATCCGGACAGGGCGAGGCGCCATGGAGGTCATCAGGAAGAGTTCGTTTCTCACGTTGGCCAGCGCGAGCATGAGCGTTCCGAGCACGAGGAGGTCGCCTGCCTCGAGCAGGGCCCGCCCGCCGCCGCGGCAGCGCACGCGGAGGCGGTACAGCACGAGCGCGGAGACGAGCGTGCACGCGGCGGCCTGGGCCGGCGCCGCCTCGGTCCACGGTGCGAGCTCGCCGATGCCTACGGATTTCAGCGAATTCGCGCTCATGGTGGCAAACGGCACCATGAGCAGCCTCGCCCCGTAGGGGTTGAGCATGCAGGCGGCAGCCGTCGACATGGCCGCCGTGAGCGCCTTGAGCCTGCCGTGCCTGTCGAAAGCCTGCCGTCAAGTATGAGGCAGCACGGGACCATGAGGGCGACGGTCCACAGCGCCCCGTGGGCGGGCCATGGCGAACCCCGCGGCGGGAAAGGCGGCAAGCAGGGAGTCCCGCCCGCCGCGTGCCCATTTCCTGCCCGCCGCATAGCAGGCGCAAAGCGCCATGACGTCGATCCCGCGCGGCGTCGGTTGCAACTTTGGCTATGGCGGCGCCGCATGCCGCAGATGCCGCCATGTGGACGGCGCCGGTCCTGCCGCGGTCGAGGGTGCAGGCCCAAAGGGTCGCCGTCGCGGCGATGTCGAGCGCGGCGGCCGCGCACCTGATGCCGGCCTCGCCGAACGCGTCGGAAGATGGCGGCCGCGGCGATGCACAGGGGCCACTGCTGGCAGATGCTAGGCAAGGCCCTCGTGGAGGTGAGGGGTCTGAGGTCGGGCTCGCCGTTCTCGACAATCCACCGGCCGATGGCGACCATGTAGCGGGTGTCGGGCTGGAACAGCGACCAGCCGGTAAGGGACACCGCCGCCAGCGTCGCGGCGCATGCGGCGAGCGCGGCCGAGCGACGCCCATCGCAGGATGCGCGCCCGGCGCATGGTGTCCGTGCGGTCCACGCTATTCACCACCGCCTTCCGGCAGCTCGAACAGGGTGTAGCCGCCGCCGTGCGCGAGCTCATCGAAGTGCCCGCCGGATCGCAGGGCGTCGGCCTCATCGTCCCCTGACGAGGAACAGCTCCCAGCCCCAGTCCTCGGTACTCTCTTCCAGCGAGGTCGACCCCTGGAGGACGTCGACGATCTCGCGGTAGGCGGACTCCCGCCCCGGCGCCGGCGATGCCCTCGCCCCAGATCTCGGGGGCGCATGTCGCAGGGCACCTTGAAGCCCTCCCACTCGAGCTGGTTGTACACCGAGACGTCGCTGGAGAACACCAGCGCATCGGATCCGGCGTCGTATATCGCCGAGAAGATGGGGACATCTCCGATTCGGTCACGGATAGCATGCCCGCCTCGCCGCCCGATTGCGGCGCCAGCGATACCGCGAGCCCCGAGACCGCGGCGATCAGGGGGCCATGGCGGCGCCTGCCGCGGCGGCCGCGCGCCCCGGGTGCGCCACGGGCTCCCCGAGCGCCCCTGCGAGTCGAACGCGCAGCACAGGCCGCAGAACAGGCCGGCGATCCACATGCAGCGCGAGTGCAGGACTCCGCGGCGATACCGGCGAGAAGCATTGCCGCGGCGCCGGCCGGGACTCTCGCTCCGCTTCGCCGGCACAGCGCGATCGGTCCCAGCGCCATCGTCGCGACGGGAACGGCGAAAAGGGGCCGAGCTGGACCCATAGGGCTGCATCTCGACGATGGCGCCGCCATAGGCGGCCTCGCCGAGCGATTTCAAGACATAGAGGGACCCGTCGGCGCCATATGGGTTGAGAAGCGACGCCGCGCACATCGCCGCCAGGGCGGCGCAGATGGGGAGCGCCCGCGCGGACCACGCGCGGCGGGCCGCAGGGTCGGCGGAGCTCATGCGGGTTCGGCAGGGGCGAACGCCGCGGCGCACGCGGCGAGAAGCGGCCAATGGGCCGCCTGGAGGTTGACGCCGGCGACGGCGACGGCGGGAGCCACAGCAGCACCAGGCGCCTGCCGTCCCTGAGGTAACTGAGCATAATCCTGGCCGTGAGCGTGCACAGCAGCGCGGTCCAGAGCGTCGGGCGCACCGATATGTACATGCAGATGCATACAGAGGGGATGGCGAGGCTAAACGCCAGCCCCGCGCGCGAGAGCTTTCCGCCGGCGGCGTCGAGCATGAGGCCGGCAAGCTGCCAGAAGAGGAGCCCGGCGGGCACGCAGGCGGACACGGCCACTGCGGCATAGCCGCCGCGCGTGCATACCAGGCCCAGAGCCAGACGTCATGGAGCCATTGCTGGACGACGATGCCCTGTCCGGGCCAGATGGAGAACAGGTTGGTGCGGGGATGCCGTTGCGGGCGATCTCGCGGCCGGTCGCGAGGAGGAACCAGACGTCGGAGTCGAGCGTTCCGGCTCCCGTCAGGGCGCGGGCGAGGGTCGGGCCCGCGATGAGGAGGGCACATAGGGCAAAGATGGCGCCGTGCGTGCGCCCGCCATGTTTGGGTGCTATCAAGGTGACTCCAAGGGGTAGATATTCGACCGGGGAGCATACGCCTTTGCGGCGAAAAGAAGAACCCCGCTCCCAAAAAGTGGGAACGGGGCACCGAAAAACGCAGATAGCGTGCGGTGGGAATATCCGCAAAGGATGGCGGCCGGTGAGGGCCGGCCGCCGATGGGGAGAATGACGGCATATAGGGGAGTCCGCCATTGCATATGGGGCCGACTGGATCGGATGGTGGGTCGGCCGGGTCGCCGTGACATAGTTTATCGGAAGGAGTGACGGCGTTGCTTTGACTATACCCCTTGGCGGAACATCGTAGACACTTCGTAAGTGGAAATGTGTTCCCATCGTGTACGCGGCCGCTCCGCACGGCATGGTCAGCGCTCAGCCCTTGCTACTCGCGACGCCCTCGGCCTTCGCCTCGGTCCACTTGATGTAGAGCGTGACGTCGCGCTTGGCGGTGACCGAGGAAACCTTCTCGGTGCCGTCTGCCGAGGTCATCCAGCATTCCGGGACGTATCTGCGCCATGTCTCGTCGGCGATCATGGCAAACACCTCGCCGGGTTTCACCGGCGTGACGCTCTCGCCCCAGTAGAGCGCCTTGTGCCCCTGCCCGTCGTCGCCGATGGCCGCGAGCGCCAGGCCGTCGAGCCTGTGCTTTTCCGGCGACTGCGAGAAATCGGGCAACTCGAAACTGGAGCGGGCATCGGGCTTGTACGCGAGCGGCGCGGTGCGGTAGATGCCGCCGTCCTCGGGCCTGAGCGACCCCTCGGCGTACTCGATGCGCACGGTGCAGCGGTTGCGTCCGTAGAGCTTGAGCGTCTGGTCCTTGACGATGGTGACGCCCGCCGCGGGCTGGGTGAGCTCGGGGTCGAGGAACCAGCCCGAGAAGCCCGTCGAGGGGTTCTGTCCGTATTGCCCGTTGAGGTTGCAGGTGTCCTTCAGGGCCTTCTGCGTCGCGATGTCGACGGGGTGTAGACGTCTCCGCCCTCGACGTCGAGGTCGCGGTACACCATGTCCTTCTGCTCGACGCCGTCGGCGTAGTACTCGACGCACGTGACCACCGGCACGCCGCGGGAGACGAGGGTGCCGAGATAGCGGTCGGTCCAGACGTAGCGGTCCGTTTTGCCGACGGTCCGGATGCCGAGCATGGCGGCGACGGAGAGGTATCCCGGTCCCCAGGACGCGTCTACGGTCAGGTCCTCGCTCTTTTGAGAACTCCCTGACGACGCGGCCGCCCTGCGGCTTGCGCACGAGATGGATATTCATGCCGCAGATCTTGTTGCCGTCGGCGCCGTCCGGCTCGATGCCGACGGCGGGGGCGGAGCCGATGTCGAGCGGCGAGGAGGCGGAGCAGTTGACGTAGACCGGGTCGGACCACTCGCCGCTCCCGTTGAGCAGCTTGGTCCTGATCTCGAGGTCGTAGTGGTCCGCGATCTCGCCGGTCAGCCAGACCTTTACCCCTGCCCAGGATATCCGACTCGGAGTCGAGGATGCGCGCGCCGTCGGCGCCCTCGACCCACTCGCCGCCGCTGTAGCGCTGCGCCGCGTAGCGGATCGATCCCGGGAAGGCGGAGCCTTCGAGTCTGAGGGCGAGGCCGTAGATCGAGTGGCCCCCGTGGGGGTAGCCGATATGGCGGTGCGCGAGCGATTCCTGCTGCCATCCCCATGTGGCCACGCCGCACTGGGCGAAGATGGCGGCATCGTCCTCGGGAAGGTCGTCGGCGACGTCGGACATGTAGAGCCTGAAGATCGGCCTGACCGGCAGGTCCGATTCGTTCTTGCATCCCAAGACCCAGCCGGCGGGCTTGATTCCCGCATCCGGGTCGTCCGGGTCCGTGTTGTGCCACCCGCAGATCTTCGCCTTGTCGCCGATCTTGAGCATGCCCTCGTCGCAATGGACCGAGACCTTGCCCTCAATGCGCGCCTCGACGAGGTTCCACTGGGCATTCTTCTGGATAGCCCAGCGCCCGGGGCACGCCGCAGACTGGACCGAGACGCTGACGCCCGAGTTCGAGGTGACCCCGTCTGTGTCGAGGCGCAGGCCGTCGGCATCCGAGGTGATGAAGTAGCAGGAGTGGTCGGTCTCGTTGGAGTCGTCGGGCTCGTGGTGGACCCACCAGGCCTTGCTCCGGCCGTCAGAGTCGTTGATGTCCCAGATGTCGGCATGGCTGTTCTGGACGACTCCGTGGTCGACCACAGGCGCGGCGTGGCCGCTGTTGTTCAGCATGTGCGTCAGGTTCGGGCCCACCATGTTGGCGATGGCGAACGTGAAGGTGTCGACGCCGTCGTTGGTGTACGGCTTGAGCATCCAGGTCTGGTTGACGCCGCGGTAGTCCTCCCAGAGGCCCACGGAGGCGCCGTTGCCGTACTGCGCGAGCGGGCTTGCCGCCGCTGTACTGGCCCTGGACGAGGTCGAGCTGGATGTCCGGCGCCATGACGGGCCTGATGTAGAAGATGCCGCCGTAGAGGGCCACGTCGTTGCGGATGTAGATCTTCTCGACCCTGAAATCGCGGGAAGGGGTGGTCTGGCTCAGGAACCAGTAGTTCGGGGCGTCGGATTCTTTGATGACGTTCTCGTATACCCCGAAGTGATTGTAATCCACGTTGTAGACCTGGAGCTTGCTCCACACGCTGTGGCGCGCCTCGCCCTTTTGCCTCTTGACCCAGAAGGACGGGCGGGTGGACCCCCAGTACGTGGACCCCTGGAAGTCGTTGAAGTCGTAGAAGCCGTATGAGATCCAGTCGTAATAGGGGTAGCCGATCTGGTTCCTGAGGTCGCCGGCGAAACGGGAGCCTGCGGCTCGGCGCCGTCGAGGTAGACGTAGCCCTTGTTGTCGCCGCCCTCGGAGATGGTATCGACCCAAAGGCCCCTGCCTTTCTGCAGGTCCTTGCTGGAGCACCATGCGAACGGCCTGACCACCACGAGGGTGTAGAGCTCGTTGGCGTAGTTGCACTCGAAGACGCACGCGAAGGCGTACCTCAGCCATTGCCCGTAATGATTTATATAGTAGCTGGTGTTGGCGGGGGCGGCGCAGAGCCATTCATGGTAGCTGTTGGCGAAGCCGAAGTACATGTCCCCTCGCCCTGGCATGGGTCAAGGTGGACGAGCATCGAGTCGTTGGCGGCTCCGAACCAGCCCTGGCCGAGGTTGAAGTTCATACCGGCGAGGGGCTTCGGCCTTCCGGGCGGGCCCGAGCAGGGCCAACCCGGCCGCGCAGGCGAGGGCGGCGAAGACGCCGCGACGCGTGATCGGCACCTGGAGGGGCCCGGTCTTCTCGTCATTCCCGTTTCGACCCGGGACGATGTTGGTTCGTGGCGAGGTGTTCAAAGCGATCTACTCCTCCTTGAGGCCGGAGACGGCGAAACAGGTGAAAGCGGTGGCGAGGTAGCCGATGGAATACGGGTCCAGGCGGATGGCGGTGCGGACCGTGAGGGCGAAAAGGACCGCGGCGATGCCGAGGTCGAGGGCGCGGCTCCGTACCTTGCAGGCGATGCCGGCGGCGATGAGCAGGATGACCGGGACCCACACGGCGCCCAGGCAGCCCCTGGTCAGAAACCACGCTGCCGACGCTGGAGAGTAGTAGTCTGTCGGGCAGGACAGGATGACCGACGCGGCGCTTTGCAGCTGGAAGATGGCGGACGGTAACGCGGTCAGGATGGCACCAAACGCGATACGCCTCAGCTCATACGGTTCGATGTCTGAGCGTTTGATCATATCGATGGGATTCAATTGTCCTCCTACAGTCCCAAAAACCAGGACACGCTCGTGTCCTCGAAATATCTGGCGGTCTCGATCAGGGTGGAGGTGGACATGAGCGTCTGCCTGTTGAGGATGCGCGAGAGCGTCGAGCTCGATATGCCGACGGCGCGGCAGTAGTCCTCTTTCGAGGTGCCGGTCCTCGACAGCGTGAACGCCAGGCGCGACGCGCACAGCTCTTGGCGTAGTCGCGGTCGCGCTGTCGCTGCATCTCGGTCCTGTCGCGCCGTTCGTTGTCGGGCCTCGCTGCATACGGTCCCCCCCTGCGATGTCCTGTTTTCTCCACTTGCCGCGCCCGCACCAGCGTATGCCGGCATCGGGCGCCCCTTCTGGCGAATGCGGTGGCGGGGCGGTCGAAACTCGGATGGCGATCCGGATTTTGCCGCCTCCTCCCGCATATCAGGCCGCGGCGATGCGTTTGGGTGATGATTGGATAGCCGGCAGCGGCCTGATTGCAAAATTGATACCCTTGCAAACCCGAATCTATACATCCGCGCCGCGCCGGGCCCGATTATTTTTCAGATGCGTTTACCGCCCGCGCCGCCGTCGTCTCCCGGCTTCGCGGCGAGCTGCGATGCCAGCGCGGCGATGTCGGAAGGCGTTCGTCCTGCCTGCTCGATCTGCTCGCCGAGGCCGCGCCGAACTTCCCTCATGAACTCGGCGGACGCCTGGAACGGGCCCGTTGAGGGGTCGGCGAAGCGCGTCTTGGCGCTCTCGATCGCCCACTTGGGAAGGTCGACGACCTCGCCGTCCCCGTCGGTCGCGATGACGAGGAAGCCGCCGCGGACGATTTCGGTCGCCCCGCCGCGCGCCCACGCCCGGTTCGGCTTGAGCTCGCTGCCCTCCGCATCGGCGGCGCGGACCAGCGACACGGTGACGCCCCCGTACTCTGCCAGGGTCTCGGTTTCGGGATCCTCGAGGCCGATGGAGGCCGCCGCGCGGGCTATGTCGGGAAAGACCGTCGTCTCTCGCGGCAGGTCGCCCACGGGCACGTAGACCGCCGAGACCTTGGCGCCGGCGGCGCGTCCGCCGCCCTGCGCGAGGCACCGCGCGATATCCGCGTCGGCGCCGTCGATCTCGAAGTCGCATGCGGCGGCGTATGCCCTCACGGCCTTCGCGAGGGCGTCTTGCACATCGGCCACGGTATCGGCCGAGAGGGCCAGGCGCGGCATGTCCTGGAGCAGGATGCCGCGGTCTAGGTGGTCGGCGAGCAGCGTTTTCATGTAGTAGCGGCCGATGAGATACGGCAGGGGCTCCATATCCTTGACGTTGCGCGTCGCATCATCGGGGGCGGTCGTCGCCGCGGTGGAGGTAGAACTCGACCATGGGCAGCCCGCCCGAGGATTTCAGGGACCGCCCCGGCAGCGTATCGAACGGGTCGTAGATGACTTTGTCGTCCCTTGCCGTAGCGCGCCCGGGAAGTACCGGGTGCATCAGACCGACTCGCCGTCCCCGGCGCCCTCGCAGTCGACGCGGATATCGTCGGCGAGTGCCAGGACGGAATCGGATGCGATGCCCTCGCGCAGGTGTGCCAGCAGGTTCTCGATATCCTGCTCTTTATAGGTGCTCATGGTCGCTCCAATGGGTCGGGATCTATAGTCGTGCGGGCCCGCCTCGGCGCGGGCCCGGGAAAACCGGTCACAGCCGGTTACCGGCCGCGGCGGCCACCCCGTGGGTTGTTGCCTTCGTGGCCGCCTTGGCGGCCGCGGCGACGCGCGCAGGGGTTGTCGGGCGCCGGGGCCGTGGCTATATCGACCCCGAGCGAGGCGCACGTCTCGGCGACGCTCTCGGCGTTGCCGAGCGTCCACCCTGCCAGTTCGGGGCTGCATCCGGCTCCGAACGCCGTGAGGACGCTGGACTCGATATCGCACAGCGCCCAATCGGCCGAGGTGAGGAACTTTTCATCATCGACCGCACCGGCAGGGTCGAAATATCCGACCGCGGCGTCCTCGGTGGTCTCGCTGATGGGGTCGAGGCCGTAGTCGCAGACATCCGGCGAGAAGCGGGTCGATATCGTCCTCGAGGATGGCCGAGAGGGGGTATGGGCGACATGGAACCCGAAGAACTCGCCGTCCGGCGCCTTGTCCGGGATGAAGGCGGTGCCGCTGTAGACGTTGTAGAGGAAATCGTCGAGGTCGAGCGCCCGGCTCATGATCTCGGCCGCGTCCCTGCGAAAGTTCGAGTGCTGGCAGAGCGCCGTCGCGGCATCATGCCCGAACAGCATCGCGACGCTCTCCGGCGTTTCGAGGAGGGCCGTGTGGCCGGACAGCTCGACCTCGACGCAGCCCCTCATGCTCGCTCGAGAAGAAGGCTCCGGGCGTATCGATCCCGTAGAGGTCGAGCACGTCCAGCGCATCCGCGGCGTTCAACGGCTCGATATAGCTTTTCATATTCCATCACATCCAAAGACAGGGAAGGGCGCCCGCGGTACGGTGCGCGGGCGCCCTTCCGGTACGGGTTGTGGAGGCCGCGGGCGCGGGCTAGAAGCTTGGCGGCCTGCGCGACGTCGCCGCCCTGCTCGGCGGTGCCGTGGGCGGCGGCGACTGCTGCGGCGGCCTGGGACTGCGGGTTGGGCGCCTCGGCGTTCATCTTGGCCTTGTAGGCCTCGCGCGCGGCCTTGACGGCCTTTGACAGCTCGAACGGGTCGGCATCGAGGGTCTTGAGCTGGTCGTTCTCGTCGTACTTGAACAGATGGACGGGCATGTCCTTCTTGACGGTGACCGTGGTGCCCTTGCCGTTGGCGATATCGGACTCGGTCCAGGGCTTGCGGAAAGTCTTGAACTTGTAGCCGGAGATGTCGATGCCGTTCATGTCCGTACCAGTCGGGATGGTGCAGAGGACGGCAGGCCAGGTCTCGGTCTTCTTGCCGTTCTCGATCACGATGTCCTTGCCCTGCGCGTCGGTGACACGGCACCACTTCGCGGGAACTTGATGCTGACCTCGTTGTCGTACTTTTCCTGGTCCATGGCGGTACCTTTCTTCCTGCCCGTCGCACGGTAGGCGGCGGGGCGTTGATTGCCACGACTGTACCCTCGGGTACGGTGTGCGTATAGATGGTTTCCCGAACGGGAAGCGGCTCGAGTCCGCCGCGGCGGCGCAGCTCGGCCACCGTCTCGCGCAGCCTCGAGATGTCGCCGATGACGGGCGCGGCGAGCTGTTCTTTGGGGGACGAACCCGTCGAGCGCGAGGATCGCCACCGCGCGCCGGGCAGGCGAGCACCCCGGTGAGTTCCCGCGCTCGCGTCCGAGTAGTAGAAGTGGATCGGGTACTTCAGCACGACGGCGGCCTCCGGAACGTTGATTCCGAGCTCGTCCACCGCGCGGCGTATGGCGGTTCTGACCTGGTAGGAGAGCTCCGGAGGGCGGGCCGTCGGTGGCGATGGAGGGCTTGCCGGCGTCGTACTTGGTCGCGAACAGGTTGAAGTCGGTGCTCGCCGTTGCCGTCGGGGTAGGCCGAGCGCGCCATCGTGGAGGACTGGTTGATATCCCTGAACATCATGGCCGCGGTCCTCCCCTACAGCTTCGGCGCCGTCTGGTTTGCGGACGCCGCGATGACGGCGCTCGTCGCCGCCGCGGCGCTGGCGGAGCGGGCGAGGTCGGTCGGCGTGACGGGTTTCTCGACGACGCCCTCGGCGATGTGCGCGCGCCACTCGGCCACGGTTTCGTCCCTGATCTCCTCGAACGAGTACTCGTCGAGCGCCGGCCAGTCGGCGCGCTTGTCGACATAGCAGGTCTCGCACAGGTCGACGTAGCCGTTGTTCACGGCGATCTCGCCGTAGCGGTTGAAGTCGAAGCAGTAGAGGTTCGCCGTTTCCGCGGTTCATGAGGGCCCAGAACTCGGAATCGCCGTCGAGGACGGTGTATGCGTAGTTTTCCTCCGGCGTCGAGCGCTCGAGACAGGTCTCGTGCCACTGGTCCTCGACATGCATTTCGTCATACTCGTAGTCGTATACGGGCAGATCGTCCGCCTGCGCCACGAGGTTCATGAGCTCATCGAGGTGGTTCAGCGACTCGCCGTATTCGACGGCGGCGTCGATATGCTCGGAGCGCCCCGTCGGGAAGGAGCGTAAGCTGCATGGCGAGGACGTTCAGCTCGTCAAGGTGGGCGTATTCATCGAACACCTCCGGGCACCTGAACGGCAGCGCATCGTAGTCCGAGATATATATCTCCTCGTGCTCCTCATCGAAAAGGCCATGGGAGCGCAGCCACGGCTCGATCTTATCGGGGTCCATGGGGAGGCGCATCCAGGTATCGTGAAAGCTCGCCCTCGTTGTAATACCCGTAGTTGCCCACGCAGACGTCTAAGCCGTCGCGGAAATCATGTTCATGCTTAGCCATACAGATCAGCTCCAGGAGGCAGATGGCGGATAGGTGCTGCCCCGACGATGCTACCCGCACCGCTAGGGCGGCACCACGGTGTTTCCCGAACGGGAAGACTGCCGTGCCGCGAGCCGATAGAAAAGCGCTTCCCGGACGGGAAGCGCTGAAATAGCCGGGCCCCCAATGGGTATGAGTCTCGAGACTTTGCTACACGAGGATGGGGGCTGCGATGGTTGACGCCGCGGGATATCGCCATTGGACGGACGCCGAGCTCGAATTGCTCGCCGACAGGTCGCTTGCCGCCGCGGATGTGGCCGCCGCGACGGGGCGGACCGAGATGGCCGTAAGGGCGGCGCGCTCGCGCCGAGCATCTGCCGGACCAGGTGGACGGCGGAAGAGATCGGCCGGCTGCGAGACTACGCCGCATCGCCGAAGCAGATCGCGGCCGAGACCGGCCGGCTCGCTTTCGGCCGTGTACGCGAAACGCTCCGAGATGGGCCTGCCCCCGGCGGCGATGCGCGCGGCCGCCCGAGAGGGCGGCCGCCGCGACGGCCAGCCGAGCGGCATCGGGGGAATCAGGCTTCATCCCTGACGCCCCGGGGATGCGTCAATGCCTGATGCCGCCGCCCTGCTTCACGCTTTCGGCGGGCGCATGCTCATCAGGTAGTCGTAGAGAATTCGGTAAATCCGTCCATGGCGTGCCCGTTGTTCCAGTCCGTCACGGCTTGCGACGCGATCTCGCGGCACTGGATGAAATCGAGGTCCGGGCGGCCGTGTTCGATCATGTTGGCATAGTCGTCGATATCGTCATCGGTGAATACAGAGCGCATCGACGTCGCGGCTGTAGCATCCGGCATGCTTGCCTTCGAGCGCGGCATCGAGCGCGGCGCCCGTTTTACGCCCCATCGCGCCGACAAAGGCCCTCGCGATCTCGCCGATGTCAAGGCGGCCCTCGGAGATCTGGCGCGAGATGAGCTTGGTGTTGTCGCGCTCCATCTCCTCGAACCCCGAGATGAGGAGGTTGTGCGCGAGCGTGTGGTCGGACACGTCGCCGGCGCGCTCGTCGGTCGCGCGGATCAGGGCGATGGCGCGGGAGAGGGAGGCGAACGCCTCGTCGGGCGAGTCTTCCCTCATCGACTTGGCTGTCTGGACGAGCAGGGCCCGCTGCGCGACGGCGAGGCCGTTCCAGTTGTCGAGCAGCCCGCAGAGCGCGCGCTGTCGCGATAGTAGTGCTCCCGCCGAGACGAGGAGGTTGCGGGCCATGTCGTGGGTGAGCGTGCCACCGTGAACGATGGAGACGTCGATCTTATAGGGTGAGGGTATTGCCTCGATCGACGCGGATGCGCTCAGGGGGCAGCGCCAGGATCCGGCGCGGATCGCCTCGGCCGCCCTCGTCTTCGCGCAATCGTCCAGGGGCGGCGTACCTCCCAATCGAATGGAATACCGTCGTCGAGTTCGCCCTGGACCCGAGCGAAGACGGCGCCGCCGGGGAGCACCATGTCCGCGACATAGTCGGCACGGCAGATATCGCCAGCCCCGCCCCATTCGCCCTCGATGAGCCTGCCGGTCTCCTCGCTGAACGATATGGTTCTCCAGAAAAACCAATATCCGGACGGATAGTCCAGGTTGTCCGTGATCTTTCGCCTCGAGGAATTTGACAGGCTCGCCCTCCTCCTTGACGGCCCACAGGGCGTAGGCGCTTCGCACTTTTCCGGGTCGAAATCGGGATCGCACGGGTGAGCCACGGTTCATAGTCGTCCATACGCTGGACTCCTTTCTATGGTTGTCGTTTATGCTTCCCTCTACTGTGCGCGGCGGGGACGGTAATGCGCGCCGCTAGGTCGCGCCGTGCGCGCGGCGGCGTCCTTGCGCGGTCGATGGCCTGCGCGCGCTCGAGCGCGGCGGCCCGCTGTGCGAGGCCCTCTTCTCGGCCTCGCAGGTGATCGTCCAGAACGGATGCGTGACGGATGCCGGGCCGTTCATGTCCATGACGGTCGCGACGTTGCATCCCGCGCACCAGGCCTCCTGCTGCGGTCGTAGACCGCGGCGCCCTCATAGCCCTCGACGTCGACCAACCTCTTGGCCGCCCTCATGGCCTCGCCCAGGGGTCTCGAAGTCGCCCTTCTCGTCGTCGCCGCATGAGCAGTCGGTCGAGACGACCGAGAAGCGCAAGGCCTCGGCGCCGCCGACCTTCACGCATAGCTCGCCGAGGCCTTGCGTCTTGAGGTACATGCTGATGTAGTCGTTGCGGTAGAACTCGGGGCAGGCGTCGATGCCGGCCTCGTCGGCCTCGTCGGTGAGCATATCGACCGCCGCGAGCACGGTGTCGCGCGCGCGGTAGCGCTCGCCATTTGCCCTGGCTCCAGCTCGTCGGGATGTCATACGGGTTGAGCCCGTCGCATCGCACCGCGCAGCTGAACTTATTGGGGTAGGCCGCTATCAGCTCGTCGGCCGCGCCGTAGTCCCAGAGGATATCGCTGTAGAAGTCGTCGAGCGTGCCGTCCTCGTCGATGCGGAAGGCGTCGACGGCGAAGCCGAGGCCCGACGGCGAGAGCGCATCGTCGAACAGCCGCGAGTAGAAGAAGCCGATGGGCTTGCCGGGCTCCTTGACGACCCAGGTGGCCGAATCGCAAAGGCAGTGGACCCAGTTGAAGTCCGGGTCGCTACAGGTCTTGAACATTATGGCCTCCCGGGCCGTTGTCTCGTCTGAAATGTCTAGCCCATGTGCGCGCCGTGCGAGGCCTTGGGGAGATGGCGCGTGGGCACGTTCGCCGTGGCGTCGGCGCAGTGCTTGGCGGCCGCCGCCACCGAGCGCGGGTCCTGGCGGCCGCCGCCTTGATCTCCTCATAGCCCTTGCCCATGGCTCGGCGGCGTCGCGCACGGGCGTCCGAGATGCCCTGCGCCGCGGCGGACAGCACGAACGGCACGCACTTCACCTTGTCGGCGAACGCCCGTCCGCGCGCCGAGATGTTCTGGGCCCGCGCGGGTGCATGCGGCCTGGACGGCCTTGATGTCGCGGGACATGAACTCGAGGCAGGTCTGCACCTTCGCGGATCCGGCGGCGGCCAGCTCGCTGAACTTAGCGGATGCCGGTGCGGTCGGGCTGAACTCGGCGACCTCCTCGCTGTTCTCCTCGATCGTGCCGTCCATGCAGGGGCACGCATGTCGAACTCCTCCTCGGCGGCGGGCACGGGGGCGTACGGGCCGTGTTCATCGGCCAGGCCCACGGCGGCGCGGTTGAGCTGCTTGTGGAACAGCTTGCTGTTCGTTCGCGCCTGGGCGAGCGCCTGGTGGTTGGCGAGGTCGACGACGTACTTTGCTGTGACGTAGGCCTTGGCCGCGGCCGGGTCGCCGGTGATGATGTCGGTCTTGTCCGGGGAAGTGCTCGACGAGCGACGCCCGCCAGGCGGCTCGTCATCTCGTCGGCCGGATCCCGTCCACGGCGAGCGTGCCGCGGTCGAGCCCCGCCTGCGCCTGGGTGACGGACGAAGTTGCCCGAGCCGTCCGGGTTGACCCGAAGTATGCGGCGGCCTCGCGGCACCGCCTCCGTCAGACGCCCATAAGGCGAGCTTGCGAGTTAAGGGTCTCGTTCTGGTTCATGCGGAGGTCATCATTGTCCGGCATGGCTTCCCTTTCGACGGAAAGTTGATATTCCAGGCAATCGTATCGGCGGGCGTCGTCTTTTGGGTATGCGAAAGCCCCGTTTCCCGAACGGGAAGCGGGGGCTGACGGAAGAACGCTACCTGAGGTTGAGCGAGTAGTTCCTGACGGGCGCCGCGGCAACTCGCGCATGCAGCGCCCGCCGCCGCGGCGACGCGCCGGGGGACGGCGGAACGCGCGAGTCGATCGCCGCGCTGCGCTCCCTCTCGCGCTCGGCGTCGCGCGGCTTGAACTCGACGACGATGTTGTCGGCCGTGGCCGCTCGTCGATCGTCGAGGGCGACCTTGGCGTGGGCGGCGTGGCGCCCGCGCGTGCCTGCCAGGAGTCCGGACCTGAGCGAGGTGCCGATGCCGTTGATGAGGTCTCGCAGGGCGCTCGTCGTCCGCCGCGGCCGCCGGCTTCGCCACCGCATGCTTCGGTGCGGGCGCTGCCTCAGCCAGCTCGGCCTGCGGACTCGAGCCCGGCCTCGCGCGGCACCGGAGCCGCCGCCGTTGCCGGGGCGGGCGCCGGGGACGCCTGGCGCGGTTCGGCCGTGGCCTTCGCGGGTTTGGGGACGGCGCGCAGGCGGCGCATCAGCTCGCCCAGGGCCTGGGCGATGCGCTGCGCCCGGCGGCGAGAACTTCCGGAGACCTTGGGCCGTGGGCGAGGAGATCGTCTTGGCGGCCTCTTTCGCGTGAAGCTCCCCGATGTAGTCGAGATGCGCGATTGCATCGGAAATCGGCGGGCACGGGGCTCCCGAGCTCGGCAGGGCGCGCTTCGCGAGCAGGTCGACGCACTCGCGCCGGAAGTCGGCGCTGCTCTGTAGATGGAGGCGTTGGCGGCCGCGAGGCGTCGAACGCGGAGTTGAAGAGAGTGTTCTTTCTGGTCGGGCGTGCCGTCATGCCCATCGATGCCGTCAGGGCGTCGATGGTGCCCTCGAACTCGGCGTCCAGCGCGCGGCGGTATTCCTCGAGGCCCGCCGCGGGCGGCAGCGGCAGGTTGCCCCTCACCGTCTCGACCGCGCGGTACGCGGGCGGCACCGACCGCCGCCATGAGCTCCGCGTCGTTTTCCATAGCAGCTGCCACGAGGTCGATACGCCTCCTCGATATCGATGCCGTCACCGAGCCCGGATCCGATTGCTCCGATATCGAGCGTGACCGAGCGTTGTCCCGACGCTGCGGGGTGCGTCGCCATGAGTCGGCCCTGCCGTTCCAGAGGTTCAGATGGGCCGTAGTAGCCCTGCTTGTAGGTGCTGCCGTAGGCGTCCTGGCCATAGGGGCCGTACTGCCCGCGGATGTCGCCATGGGGTCTCGGGTCGGGCATATCCCTCTCCCTCTCCCTGGTAGGCGTCCTGGTAATCGTCCTGTCAGTACGTCTCAGGCTGGACCGGGGCCGACGTCGCCTCGTCGGGCAGGCGGGGTGATCGGTATCAGGGCGCGCGATGATTCCGGTTGCATCCGCGTCAGGCCCTGCGCCGCATCGACCGCGTCCTCCGGACTCGGCATCAGTCTCGTCGGTATACCGGGCGGGCGCGTCGTCGAAGTGGTCGACGGTTTTGTGCTCGAAGGCCGCCTGGGTCACGGCGAACTTGACGGACGCCTCGGGGACGCTGGGCGTCGAGGTCGCGGCCTTGACGTTCTCGATCGCGATGCAGGCGTCGTTCAGGTGGAATGAAGCTGTCGGGGTCGTGACGTTGTCGTTGATGAACTTGTCGGCGAACTCGACGGACGCGTCCGTGTCGAGCTTGAACCGCGGACTGTTCATGGCCTGCTGGTAGGCCATCTTCGAGATTCCCTCGGCCACGTAGAGCTGGCAGGGGACGGGCATGTCGGCGTAGCCGTCGAGACTCAGGCAGGCGTTTCGCGCCAGGAACTCGCAGAAGCCGTCGACGATCTGGGGTGCGGCGCCGTAGAGGTCGCAGATGTTGGCCGCGAAGGCGTCGACCGCGGACTTGAAGGTGTTGTTGCCGTCCTTGGGAAGCCGAAGCGGCACGCGGCGTCCTGCAAGCCTCGCCGAACACCGGGATGAAGGAGTCTTGCGAAGCTCTTGATGCGCTCGGCCCAGACAGTGAGCACGGCTTCGCCGAACGCCGCCTCCTGCGCCTCGGCGATGCCGCTGGCGAGGCTCTTCGTTGCCCTCGAGCTCGGCATCCATGACGGCGCGTAGAGCCTGGGGAGGTCGGAGGGTTGATCTTGCAGTTGACCTTCTTGGAGCGGACGCTCGACCAGGGCGTCGTAGCCGTCGAGCTCGAAGGTGACGTCCGCGCCGTCAATTTCATATTTCCCATTGAGGAGGCCCTTTCGGTGAGAAGCGGTGAGGGGTATTCGACCACGGTATGGCCGCGGGCCGAAGTTTGTAACCCTTTTTTCCCAATCGGGAAGCGTTTCATACCGATATGCGGGCACGATGCTCGATTTTTGGAATTACAGATGGAGCCCCGTCCGCTTCGCCGCCCCGGTCGCGCAAACGGCGCCCATGTCGGGAACCATGAACCCGCGCCCGCCGCTGATCTCATGGGCGTGCCTGGTCAGCATCATGGCGCGCAGGTCGATCGCTTCCCTGATTTTGTCGATTCTGCCGCGCCCGTTGGCGATGAACGGGTTGCCGAGGAGGATGTCGCAGGCCTCCTCCGAGAAGCCCTTGAGCGGACGGGTCGAAACCAGGACAGGTTGCGGCAATATCTGCCGAGTTGTTCGTCGATCTTGCGGGCGAAGGACGCATCATGCCGGCCCGCGGGGTCGTGTAGCCGTCGAAGGGCTGGGAGAGCCGCGGTCGCACCAGGGGCTTCGCCGGTGTCGAACACCGGCGCCGCGCGGAGCCATTCCCTGCTCTCGCTGTCGATGAGCACGCCGAAGTTGTTCCAGTGCCTATCGAAGTTCGCCATGAGGTAGTCGATGACAAGCATCTTCTCCACGTCCTCGCGCACGTCGAGCCCGTGGGCGGCGCAGGCGGACACGTAGAAATCGTGCAGCCCGAGGTCCGAGGGGGCGTTTCGACGAGCAGAGCAGCGCCCAGGCCGGCACGAACTCGGTGACCTGGTCGGTCATGGGTTTGCAGCGGGAGGTCCACTTCATGAAGCCGCCATCCTCGAGCTCGTAGGCGACATAGTCGCCCTCGTCGAGCAGCCGCGAGCACAGGACGCTGGCGATCTTCTCGTTGAACGGTTCCTGGAACCTGCCGGAGGATCGCCCGGACTTGACCAGCATCCGCTGCCCGCCCTCGATCGTCCAGCGTTTCGGCAGGTTGCCGTTCAGGGCCGCATCGGGCGATGAGGCGAGGAGGTCGGCGTTGCCCTGATCTTCTCGATGAGGGAGGGACCGACGAGGCGTCGTGCGGAAGAAGCAGGCTCGCCGAGCTCTTCGCTGAAATCGTTCTCGAAGCGTTTACGTCGCGCCATGTGGATGCGGATCCGGCGGGGCGGATCAATATTGGTCGGACAGCGTGCGCCGAAACCAGAGGCCATGAGGGAGGCGGCCGACGGGTAGCCGACGGCGCGAAGGCGGTCCGCGGCATCAGGGGCGGAAATCGGGGATGCCCCTGTTCTTGAACCAGCTCGAGCCTGTCGCGCGTGATGTTGCCCGATGGGTCGGTCGCCATAAGGGGGGCATGCGCCCGCATCGAGGACGTGGGTCTTGCCGGTCACGGCCTGGCGGTCATGGTTCCAGGTGAACTCGGCGACCTCGTGGTCGCTGCACATGAGGTGAGCCGCGAGGCTCGGCTGCCTGCTGTCCATCATCTGGCTCCGATCGTTGCTTAATTGACTATGGCGTTGCCGTCATTTTATCGCACGGCGGGCGCCGGCGCGCGAACCGTTACGAAGACCCGTCTACTCCCAGTGCCCGGCCACATCCACGACCCAGTGCCTACCGGTCGCCTGCTGCTCGTAATGTCCCTGGTCCTCGCTTGTGGTATATGAGTCGTCGGTGTAGCCATCATGGTTCTGACCTTGAGCATACATCGCGTCGCTATGGGCATAGAATCCGTTCTTCGAGTCGAAGGTCGCGCCGCAGGCGTTGCAGATGAAGCGGCCGTGGCGCACGTACACGACGTTCGGGACCCAGACCTGGCCGTAGTCGGTCTCCCAGTGCCCTGCTCGGGGACCCACTTCTTCTGGGATTGCGCGGAGCCGGATGCCGACGAGCTCGAGGACGAGCCGCCGGACGCCTGCGTCGCCGCGTTGCCCTTCGAGTCGTTCTTCTTGGTATCGGACTTGGTGTCCGCCTTGGCGCCGGAATCGTCGGCCTTCGCGCTGCCGTCCTCGGCCGTCTCGGACTTGTCGCCCCTCGTCTGCCTTGGGGGCGGCTCCGGCCTCGATCTTGCCGCCGGCCGAATCGGTCACCGTTCCCGCGTTCTGTTCGTAGCCGGCGTCATGCACGCCGTCGGAGTTCCAGACGCCGTCGGATATCACATGCCCGCCCCGAGCCGTTGACGACCTCGCGGTGGTGCCGCCGGAGGGCGCTGCGGCGGGCGAGTTCGTGACGGCGACCTGGACGTTGCCGCCCCTCGTCGACCGCGGCCCAGGTGACGGTCTCGATCGTCTTGCCGCCGGTCTCGCATCCGTCGAGCGAGCGGGCGAGCGCGGCGCTGCGGCGGGCGGTGGAGTCCACGGTCGCGGCGGCATCGTCGCCGGCGCGCTGCGTCACGAAGACGCGGCCCCTTGCCGGTCGTGACGGTGACCTCGTCGGCGGGGGGCGCCGACGTCCTGCCCGTCGAGCGTGAGCGCGTCGGGCATATCTTGGCGATGTCGGCGGGGGCGACGGATTCGGCGCCGGCCTTCTCTACGGCCGAAGGCGTGCTGTCGATCGGCTCTGGTCGGTTGGATGCGATGGCGATTCCGGCGCCGCCGACGGCGCGGCGGCGAGTCCGGCGCAGATCGCCGCTTTGCGGGCGCCTCGGGCTCCGCCAGGAGGTCGCGGATCTTTTTCAATCGGGTTGTTCTTCATGGCATGGTCCTTTCAAGATATATGCTTGTTCGGTTTTTCGTTTGGCCGGTTCCTCCGGTGCGGTCCTAGCGCACCGAGGAATATTCCGGGAGCATGGGGGCGCGGTCGCTGTTCGCCGCCGTCGGCGGCACGGTGTCGTCCTTCTTCGTTCCCGCGTGTCGGCGGCAGGCCGAGATGAGATGGAAGGCACCCTGCCCGATGAGGGCGACGGCGCCGATCGCGCATGAGGCGACGAGGCAGGACAAGCGACCCCGCAAGCTGATGAGTTCATAGCCCAGCCTGATGAAGGGCCACAGGATTGCGAGCGCGAGCGCTCCGATGATGATGGTGGGCAGCATGGGTCGATCCTTTCCCTCGGGTTTTACTATGTGCTCAGTCCTCGGTATCGGGAGGATCGAGCGGCGCGATGGCGACGTAGTCCTCGTTGCGCCGGCGGAGCACGAACGTGATCCGGTGGTCGTGGGCGTTCCGGCAGAACGTGAACAGGCGGCGCAGCACCCTCGTGTATTGGTTGCAGGCGTATTTTCCCATTGTCCTGTATCCCGGGTCCACGGGGACGATGGCGACGTATGCCCGGCCCTGCTTGAGCACGGTGCAGGGCACCGACGTGTCGTGCACCCGCTTCGCGATCGAGGCGAAGTTGTTCTTGAGTTCGGTTATGCCCACCGGCGCGGGCGGCGGCAGTTTGGCGCTTCCATCCATTTCGGCACCTCCTTCCGATAGTGCGTTTATCGAGATGGGAAGCGGTTTTATCGCTTTCTTACCTTTTTTATACCCGTTATTATCCCCTCTTTTGTGCCTCTTTTCCATGGTGTGACATGTTTGTCGGAAAAAATCAGCCGACGAATACCGTGAGGGTCCTCGCGCGGCCGCCCGCGAAGTTGGCCGAGCAGGTCACGAGGGTGACGACGCGCTTGGCGCCTGCGCAAAAGCGCGTCGCAGCCGTCCGCCTTCGCCGTGGCCTGCGCCGAGAGGGCCGAGAGCCAGGCGCGCAGCTCCGCGGTCCCGTTGAAGTCGAACATCTGTATGTCGGCGAAGCTCTTGTCGACGGACATCGAGAACGCCGGGTGGAGGCTCACGGTGCCCTCGGCGGGCGTCGACCAGCGCATGTCTCCGAGGGTATCGAACTTCTCCTGCCGCCAGGCGTCGCGCAGGTAGGTGAACATCTCGCCGTCGAAGTTGAGGTGGTGGCCGTAGACAAGCGCATGGCGCCCGTCCGCCCGCAGCGCGGGTCGAGGTAGGGGCACCCGGAAAACGACCAGTTGCGGTCGAAGTCATGGCTCAGATAGAACCCCTTGGGGTCGCCTTCCCGGGGCGAGACCACCGGGAAATCCACCGGGGTGCCCTCGACGGATACCCATGCGGCGATGTCCGGGTTGCGCGCGCGCAGGCCGTCCCAGTCGATGCCGTCGCCGGCATCCGCCTCGACATCGATGGAGAGTTCCCTATAGACGGCGTCCTGATGGAAGATCGTCCATCCGATGAGGGCGGCGGCTGTGAGCGACACGGCGCATATGGCGGCAAGAAGGATGTCGAGCGGTTTAATCCGGCGTCGCTGTCGGCATTTCATGGGCGTCTCCTTGGGGATGTCAAGCGAAGGGGCCCGGCGCGGATATGCGTCGGGCCCCGGTCGAGGGCTATCTATCGGGCCCTGTTCTCAGTAGCGGTCGCGGTAGCTGTCCCGGTATCCGTCATCGTACCCATAGGGGTCGCGGTCGTAACCGTCGGTATAGCGGTCGTCGCGGTATTCGCGCTCGCGCGCGTCTTCCTCATATCCGTCATCCTCGCCGTCTGCGGGAGCGGGGTCCGGATAGGCGTGGCAGCGGCGGTAGATGAGCGCCGCGGCTGCCGCCGCCGCGGCGGCGAGGGTCGCGGCGAGGCCGATGATGACGTTGCGGCCGGTCTGGTCGAGGTTGGTCGGGGGCGCCGTGACGGCCTTCGCCGTCTGGGTCACCTGGTCCTCGTCATGGTCCTCGAGGCCGTCGCCGCCGCCGTTGCGGGTGAGGTCCACGCGGGCGTAGTTGTCGAGCGAGGTGCCGGCGGTGTAGCCGTCGGTGGCCTTCATGCGCACGATGGCGGGCGCATAGGCCGTCGGTCCCCGTGCCGGAATCGTCGTTATGGGAGCCGTTTTCGGCGGCGGTGTCCTCGGCGCTGGCGATGTCGTCATGGACGTCCTTGATGCCCTCGCGGTCCCAGCCGCCGTCACGGGTGGTGAAGCCCTGCTCCACGCGGCCGTACTCGAAGCGGATCGCGGTGACGTGCTCGCCCTCCTCGAGGCCGAGGTCTGCCACGGCGAGCTCGGTGGCCTCGGTCGTGGGCACGTCGGCGCGCCAGAGCTTCCACCCGGTGAAGTCGACGGCTCGGCCGTCCTCACCAGGGTGGAGGCGGTGGCCTCGTCGGACAGCCAGGGGGTTCTCATGGCCGTCGGTGAGGGTTGCGTTGGCACTCGACTCGTCGACGTGGTCATCGGGCGTCTTGTCGGTCCTGTACCAGACGTTCATCTTGCCGTCGTAGTCCTCGAGGGCCTGCGGCGTGGTGATCGATGTGAGCTGAGCACGGCCGTCGACGGCGGCGGTCAGGTCGTCCTCGACCGTGAACTCGTCGGTCAGGTGTTCGACGTCGAGCGGAAGTCGATGGTGTAGGCATAGGAGCCGTCATCGGATGCCTTGGTCTCGGCGGTGTTCAGGCCGTCGCCGTTGGCATCGGTGTCCTTGGCGGTGGGGTCGGCGATCTCCTGTCGCTTGTCGATCTCGCCGCTGATGGAGATGGGCGAGTCGTACATCGTGACGGTCTGGACCTCGCCGGTCTTCCTCACCTCGAACTCGATGCTCTCGGCCTGGTCGTAGGCGGTCGGCGTGCGCTGTTCGGTGAGCGTGTACTTGCCGGGTGCGAGCGCATCGATCTCGTGATCCTCGGTGGTCGAGGTCCATGAGTCGATGGTCGTGCCCTCGGAATCGGTGACGGTGAGCTTGGCGCCCTCGATCTCGGACTCGTCGGTGATGTCGCGCTTGGAGATGCGGACCTTGGTGTAGTCGTCCTCGAAGGCCGCCTGGCCGGGTCGGCCATCGATTCGGCCGTCGGCGCCGACGGTGAAGGTCTTGATCCCCGGCGCCTCGACGTATCCGGCGGGCGCCTCGATCTCGGCGACGCGGTACGTGCCGGGCGCGAGGTGCAGGAAGTCAGTCGAGCCGTCGGCGCCGGTCACGCCCTCTGTGGCGCTCTTGCCCTCCTTGAGCAGGACGGGCACCCGGCGGGCGCGGCCGCCGCTGACCAAGATGTAGGTCGGCCCGTCCCCGTCGATCTCGACCTGTCCGGCGGCTTTGCCGGCGACGGTCAGGTCGTATGTGCCGAGCCCAAGGTCGAGGGGCCACGTATGCCGAATTGGCCTCGGACCAGGCGAGCTTGATGGCGGGCATGGCGTAACCGTCGTCGGAAAGGACGGCATGATTGCCGAGCAGGCCGCCCGCGACCTTGGCGGTATAGGCCTTGCCGGCCTCGATCTCGACTTCCGCTCCCTCGAGCGTCTTGCCGTCCTGGGTGGCGGTCAGGGTGTACGTACCGGGTTTCATATCGATGGCATCGGGCCCGAGCTGGGTTTCCAGGCCGTCGGCGGATTTGAGGACGAGGGAGGTTCCGTCATCGGCCTCGGATTTGACGTTTGCGGTGGATACGGCCTTCCTGATGGAGACCTCGCTTCCGGCCTCGGCGCGCACGGCGAGGTTGCCGGCGGCGCTGCCGATCGAGATCTCGTCGTCGGTGTTCCAGGCCTGGAACTTCGCTCCGGGAAGCGGCGTGTCGGCGCCCATGACGGTCTTATCGACCTCGAACTCCACCGCAGCGTCGGACTGGTCGGATGCGGCTTTCACCTCGGCGGTGGCGCCGTCCTTGTAGGAGAGGGTGAACGCCACGGGCGTCTCGTCGATCACATGGCCCGAGGGGGCTTGGTCTCGATGAAGGCGTAGGCCACCGAGCCGCTGCCGAGGTAGAGTTCCTTGGTGGTGGCGCGGCCGTCCTGCCCGGTCTTCACATGGTCGACGACGTCTCCGGCCGCGGCGCGCACGGTGCCGTCGGGGGACACGATGTCTTGCTGCGCCACGACGTCGTACTCTGCGCCCTGAAGAGCCTCGCCGTCATGCGAGCATGTCTTCGTGATGGTCGCCTTGCCCTTCGCCTGCTTGTCTGAGACCTTGATGACGGTCACGGGGAGGCCTTCTTGTAGTCCTTGGGGACCTCGAAGCCGACTGCATCGCCGTTGACGGTGTAGGGCGCCACGGCGGAGACCTCCTTGATGGAGTACTTGCCGGACTTGAGGCGCTGCGGGATCGTGACCTGCCCGGCGTCGTCGGTCGTGAAGGTGTCGACGGTGCCGTTGACGTCGTAGGGGTCGGCGAAGCTCATGGTCTCGCCGTTCGAGTCGAGCACTTGGAACTTGAAGCCGGAGAGGGGCACGGTGTTCCCGGTCTCGGCATCGGTCTTGACGATCTGGATGCGGCTGTTGAGCGTCTTGTCGATGACGGGTAGTATTTCGTGGTGCCGTCCACGAGGTCGTCGGCCGAGATCGTCCAGTCGTCCACATGGTCGAAGCCCTCGGGCACCGTGGAATCGACCTCGCGGATCGTATAGCCCGCCGCGTCATAGGGCACGGCGCCGGAGATGCCGGCGTTGCGCTTGCCAGAGCCGAACCACGGGCGCGCCGGGTCGTCGGTCTTGGCCTCGGAGACGGAGATCTCGTCGCAGGTGGCCGCGTCCTTGGTGGACGCGAAGCCGGCATCGTTGGTCGTCAGGGTTCCGACGACCTCATTGGTGGTATTCGAGATGATCTGGAATTGGACGCCCGTCGCGGCATTTCCCTGGCCGTCGTCGGATTCCCAGCTGTCGTCCTCGCCGCCCTTGGTCTTGGCGATCTCGATATCGAACGAAATCGGGTTCTCGGAGAAGTCGTTCTCAGGCTCGAGCTCAAATATGCCTTCTGCGCGAGGGTCATCGCGACTAATCGTATATTTATGAACAGTAGTGTCCAGCTTGTAGCCGGCAGGTGCTTTGGTTTCGGTTACAGTCAGCTCTCCAAGGGGAACATCGCGAATAACCGCATAACCGTTTTCGTCGGTTGTGACGGTCACGGGTCCCCATGAGGGCGATGACAGGGATGCAATCGAGTACTCGGCACCCTTGAGCGAAGCGCCGGATTGTGCCCCGCCGAGCGTAGCCGAGTCCTTCTTATTGATTTTGATGCGCACCGTGCCAGGGTCGTCCTTCAGCTGCTCGGTCCCGGCGGGTTGCCGGTCCTGAAGGCGATATGCCCCCTTGTGGTGCGTATAGCCCGCGGGCGCCTTGGTCTCGACGGCGTAATAGGCCTGGTTGGGCTCGAGGTCGAGTGCGGCATTGCCAGATGCGTCGGTGACGATATGCGACACGAGCGCGTTGTCGGAGGAGCGGTAGATGTCGTACTCGGCGCCCTCGACGGAGTACTCGGGTTGCCGTCGGTGATGGAGACGTTTGCCGAGCACTTGGAGAAGGTGTAGCGGACCTTGTTGAGCTTCCACTTGATCTTGAAGAAGCCGGCGCCGGCCTGCGTGAAGGTGGTCGGGACGGTGACGCCGATGATGGCCTCGTCGCCGTTGACGGCGGCGATGCGCACGGTCTGGCCGTAGTCGTCGTCGGTGTGGACGGCCTGGTTGTAGGAGGCGTCGAGCTGGCCGGAGGGGTTCACGCCGACGTGTCCGCAGGTGAGGTCGACGCTCGTTGCGTTGGGGATGGGCGCGCCGGAGACCGTCTGCGCGGCGATCGTGCAGGAGCGCTCGATGGACCAGGCTCCGGACTGGAGGGCGGAGACGTCGACGTTCTGCGTGCCGAGCGCCTGGTAGATCGTCTTGGCCTCGTAGCGCCCGCCGGACGGGTTCTCGACCGCCGGCAGGGTGGCGCCGGTGCGGGCGCCGGTGTACTTGTTGTGGCCGGCGGTATGGAAGGACATGCCGGCCCAGGGCGCGGACTGGAACTCCCAGGTTCCGATGTTGTTCACGTTGCCGGCGAAGGCCTCGGTGGCGGGGAAGAGCCACGATCCGACGTTCTTCTCGGCATCGTTGGCGGCTTGATGTCGACGCTGCGCACGCCGGCTGCGGCGATGAGGATGTCGAGCGTGCCGGTGTCCTTGTCATAGGTCCACATATCGAGGTCGCGCGTGTACTCGATGCCGTTGACGGTGACCGACTCGATCGTGGCGTCGGAGATCGACTTGCGGGCGGCCTTGTCGCGGGCGAGCGCGATCTGGGTGTCGGGGACGAGACGTCGACCGAGGCGGTTCCGGATTTGGCTGCGCGGCCGTCCACGTTCTCGACCTCGACCTTCACGGGGAAGGTGTTCACCGCGCCCTTGTCGGACGTGGCGTAGAGGAGCTGGATGCGGGAGGACGCGACCTTGTACTCGCCGGCAGAGTTCTTGACCGTGTACTTCTTGGGCACGTACACGAGCCCCGTGGCCGCGTCGAACTTGAAGCCGCGGCGCATGGCGGCGTCGGCGTTGTTCTCCGAGGCGCCCCAGTCGGCCAGCGTCGCGCCCGAGATGTCGGAGCCGGCGCGGCCCACGAGGTAGTCGGACGAGTCGTCGAGGTCGTACAGCACGGCATGGCTCACGGCGTTGGATTTCAGCGCGTCGCTGTAGTCGCCCATGCCGTCGCCGTCGCGTCGGCCCACAGGCCGTCGAGCGTCGGCGATGCGGCCTTGGCGGAATCGATCGTGGTGGTGGTGACGGTCAGCACGTCGCGGCGCTCGAACTTGTCGAGGCCGAGGCGATTCGTCAGGTTGGCCTTGATGTAGGCCTTGTCCGAGGCCTCCTTGGCCAGTTTGGCCGAAGCCTCGGTGGCGACGGCCTCGAGTGCCGCCGAGCCGTTGGAGCCGTCTTCGTAGAACGCGCACGTCACGGTGGTGTCGGTCTCGGCCTTGAAGGTGGCGCGCCCGTCCACGACGTCGACCTTGGAGGCCGCCGAGCCGTCCGTCCCGAAGGTCGTGATCGAGTCGGCGAACCAGCCGTCGTCGGCCGTGACCTCGACGGTGACGTTCGACCCCTTGTCGACCTGGACCGTGTCGCTCTCGGCGTCCTCGCCGGCGATGGCGAGCCGGCCGTGATCGCCTGCGGCGTGGGTCACGGTGACGGTCTCGGGTTCTGCCGCCGCCTCCGCCCATGCGCTCGGCACGGCGGGGGCGACCAGGCCGAGCGCCTGGCTCAAGGCGAAGACGATGGACAGGGCGCCCACCCGAGGCGCCCGAGCTTCGCGCGGGCGGTATGCCCGCCGTTGCCTGCATGCTTCATCTCGGCATCATCCTTTCCATGTCCTTGGCGCCGGCCGGGAGGTCCCGGCGCGGCGCCCTAATCTGAGATATGTTACCCAGCCGGTTGCCGGTCTACACCGGTGACCGCCCGGACTTTCCGAACGGGAAGCGCACCTCCCCTTGCTCCTACGCCCCGCGCCGCCCTGGGATGCGTCCCGGTAGTCGCCCTGGGGCGAGGCCTTGAGGCCGAGCAGGTAGTCGGCCGACACGTTGAGCGTCAGCGAGAGGCGCACGATCGCGTCGAGCGTGGGCGTGCGCTGGCCGTGGAGCGTCCTCGAGATGACCGCCTCGGACACGCCGGAGAACTCCGCGAGCTTCCTGGCGGTCATGGCGCGCCCCTCGAGCGCCGCGGCGAGCCCGGCGCTGGCAGGTCGCGCGCAGCGCCGGGTTGATGTCGAGCTCGGCGAGGGGTACGCAGCCGTCCCCGTCGCGCGTGACGGCGGCCATGGCCTACCGCTTCCCGCCGCGACGCCGCGAGCCCGTGCGGCCGGCGCTCCCGCCCGGCTTCTCGCTCCGGCAGAACTCGACGAACCCGGTATAGGGCGCCGCTCCGAGCTTCGCGTCGGTGTCGAACGTGTCGCTGCCGTCCTTCTTCGACAGGCCGGTGAGGTGGACCGTCCCTCCCGACAGGATCGACTTGGCCTGCGACTTGGTGAGCTTCCTGCCGTTCTGGACGATGTTGAGCTTCACGCCGCAGCCCTGGAGCAGCCGCCAGCCCTCCTCCTTGCCGGCCCATTTCGACGACGAGCACTGCCACTGCCTGCCGCTGCGCGACAGCACGATCGGCGCTCCGCAGGCCGGGCACCGGCACAGCTCCTCGCGGCCGGAGACGGCCGCGGCCTGCGCGGGGTCGAAGCCGCGCTCGAGGTCGGACACGACCGCGGCCGTGTAGCCCTCGATGCCGGAGAGGAAGTCGGACAGCGACCCCTCTCCCCGCTCGACGTGCGACAGGGACAGCTCCCACTTCGCGGTGAGCTCGGGGGTCTTGAGCGAATCGCACGATGTCGATCAGCGTCTCGCCGCGCTCGGTGGCGGAGAGGGTCTTGCCGCGGCGGCGGATGTACTTCGCCTCGATCAGCTTCTCGATCATGCGGGCGCGGGTGGCTGGCGTTCCCAGGCCGCCCGAGTGCATCGAATCGTCCTCGATGGCAGCCTTCAGCTCGCGGTCCTCGATGGACCGGCCGGCGTGCTCCATGGCCGACAGCAGCGTCGCGTCCGTGTAGGGCTTCGGCGGGGTCGTCTTGCCGTCCTTCACGCGAACGTCGCCATCGGCGACGGTGAAGGAGTCGCCCTGCTCGATGTCGGCGGGGATGTCCTGCGCCTCGTCGTCCTCGTCCTCGGCGGCCTTGCCGCCGCCCGCAACGCGTCACGGCACGCCTCGTCCACGGCGATCCAGGAAGCGTCCGTGACGGTGCTTCCCGAGGCCGTGTAGGCGCCTCCGTTGATCTCGCCCTCGACCTTGGTCTTGAGCTTCGTCGCGGGGTCCATGGTGGCGGCCATGAGGCGGCAGCAGATGAGGATGGCCACGGGCGCTCTGCGCCATCGAGCTTGGCCATCTCCTTGGCGTCGAGCAGCGCCGTGGGCAGGATCGCGCCGTGGCCGTGGACCTTCGAGTCGTCGGCCACGCGGGCGACGTCGGAGCGCGACGCGTCGAACCCGGCCGCGGCGGCCTCGCCGACGATTCCCGGCACCGCGATGGCTGAGAGCACGCGGGTCGTCTCGGGGATGTCGGACTCGCCGATGTAGCGGCTCTCGGTCCTGGGATATGTCGCCAGCTTCTTCTCGTACAGCGTTTGCAGCGCGTTCAGCGTTTCCTCCGCGGTGAGGCCCGCGCGCGTCGATGCGTCGCGTTGCAGCCCGGTGAGGTCGTAGAGCTTGGGCGCGCGGCACTTCTCCTGCCTGCGCTCGACCTTCAGGATCGCGCACTGCGACCCGACGGCCGCATGGGCGCGGCGCTCGGCCTCCTGACGGGTCTTCAGCTTCTCGCCGGCGAGGCGCACGTGCGCCGTCCTGCCGACCGAGCACTCCACCTGGAAGAAGGGGACCGATTTGAAGTCGCGGATCGCGCGGGTCCGCTCGACGACCAGCGCCAGCGTCGGGGTCTGGACGCGGCCGGCGGACAGGCGCGAGCCTTCGTAGAGGCACGATAGGGCGCGCGAGGCGTTGAGGCCCACGAGCCAGTCCGCCTTGGCCCTGCCCTCGGCGGCGTCGGCGAGGCCGTCGTAGTCGGAGAGGGGCTTGGCGTGGGCGAGGTCGGTCCGCACCTGCTCTGGCACGAGCGAGGTGGACCAGAAGCGACGGACGGGCTTCTTGCAGCCGGAATGGGTCCAGACGCGCCGGAAGATGCCCTCGCCCTCGCGGTCGGCGTCGCAGGCGTTCACGACGAGCTCCACGTCGGCGCGGTCGAGCAGCCCTTTCAGGACCTTGTACTGCTCGGGCGCGGTGACGCTCCACCTCCATCGCTCCGGGATCATGGGCAGCTGCGACATCGACCAGTGGCCGGACCACTGCGGGTAGTTCTGGGGAAGTCGAGGTCGATGATGTGGCCGCGGCACCAGCTGATGAGGTAGCCGCCGCCCTCGATATAGCCGTCGCGGCGCTCGTGGGCGCCGACGGCGTCGGCGATGCCGCGCGCGACGGACGGCTTCTCGGCGATGATGAGTGTAGGCATGCCGCTCCCCCTACTCGGAGAAGGAGACCGAGCCGGCGGCCATGTCGGCCACGCCTCGGTAGGTCTTCTGGCTCGAGGGCATCCAGACGGTGAACGTGACCGTGCCGTCGTCGTTGTGCGTCACATGGTCGCGGGAGAACAGCGCGGAATCGGCATCGGCGCCGCCCTCCTTCTCCGCGGCGAACGCGCGCCATGCGTCCATGAGCGCGCCGGCGCAGGAGTCGCCGATATACTTGGCGGCCTGCTCGGTGTCGGTGATGGCGAAGGTCTTCTTGGGCGCCGCGGCGCTCTGCTCGGTGGCGTCGGCGTCGGCCGCCGTGTCGGCGCGCGAGTCGATCTGGTCCTGCGCGAGGTCGTCGTTCACGCCGTCCACGCGCTCGAGCAGGGGGAAGACGGTCCAGGTGCCGTCGGCGTAATGCGCCGAGTAGCAGTCGCCGGTGCCCTTCACGCGCATGAACACGACGGTGCCGTTATCGGTGGCCTGGGGCTTCTTCTTGATCGAGACCGTGATCTCGTCGAGCTTGTAGCCGTTGGCGCGCATGGTCGAGGCCACGGCGTCGCAGAACTCTCGCGCTTGGTCGCGGTCATGCTCGAGAGCTTGTCGAAGCCCTCGAACCGAACGCCGGAGGTCTCGGACGGGTCCGGCGACGCCTCGACTTTCTTCTCGTCGCCCGCCTCCTTCCCGTCCTGCTCGTCGCCCCGGCGGGCGCTGCCGCCATCGACCGCCTCGGTGGCGTCCTGCTTGCCGCCCTCGTCGCCCGCGGTGCCCGTGCGGGAGCACGAGGCGGCGTCGAGGCCGAAGCCCAGCGCGATCACGCACGCCAGCGCGATCAGGCCGTAGGCCAGCTTCCTCTTGGGGTCGTTCTCGTTGGCCGGGTTGAACCTGTCGGTCATGTTCATGTTCGCTTTCCCTTTCATTCGATGGACTAGAGGATGCTGCCGCTGTTGACGGACGAGCAGACGCGCTTGCCGCCCCATTCGGCCTTCCAGCTCGAGCTGCCGGGGTTGCCGCTCCTGTAGAAGCGCGACCTCTCCACCTCGAACTCGATGACGTTCTGGCCGTTCGAGTGCCCCCACTTGTTGCATCCCTGGTCGTTGGGGTTCTTCGCGTCGGCGATGACGCACTTGATCACGGTGCCGTCCGACAGGGTGAAGTCCACCTTGTCGCCGACGCGGCCGTACGTCGTCGTGCAGGCGATCAGGTAGCGCCCGTTGTATGTCGCGATATCGTCGTCGTACTTCGCCCCGGCGAGCGACCACTTGGAGTGGACCGCCGCCTGCGACGTCCCTGCCGCCCACGCGGTGTCACGGCCGTTGACGTAGCAGCCGCGCGGGGTGTAGAAGGTGACGGAGTACCCGCCGTTGCCGTACTGCTCGGGAATGGTGACGCCCGCCCCTCCGGTGGGACGCAGGACCGTGTCCCAGGCGTCGTTCCAGTAGGACCCCAGCGATACCTCGTCTCCCGACGAGTCGCCGTCGGCGCCGTCGAGGTCTTCGTGCGCGCCGTAGTCCTTGCCGTCGCCGGCATAGATCTCCGTGTGCTGCTCGGTGTTGATGAGGATGTCGCCGCGTTGCAGGGAGTCCATCTTCCCGTCCCCTCGACCTTCTCGAAGCCCGCCTTGAGCAGAGGTTCCGCCATGGTGGAGGTGGTGAACGGGTGCGTACCCAGCTGCTCGGTCGTGCAGTAGCCCGAATCGACGAGGCAGTAGTAGACGAACGACAAGCAGTCCATGTTGGGGTTGTGGCAACGCGTGGACTGCGAGTACCCGATGGAGTCGTCGTCGACGTATCGCTGCGCCTGGGCCAGGTAGCCCTCGGCGCTGCCGCCGGAAGAAGATGTGGCGGCGCCGCCGATGACCGCGCTGAGCAGCGACAGCCCGACTCAGGCAGATAACCGCGGTGCCGCCCACCGCGGCGCCCGCCGCGGCCACGCCGCGCCAGCCGAAGACGGTGTTCGTGACGGTCGCCTTGGTGCGGCGCAGCTGCATGAGCTTGCCGCGGATGCCGGAGGTGTTCGTCCCGGCGAGCCGGCCCGCCTTGGCGCCGAGCCGTCCCGCCTTGTTCTCGAGCCGCTTCTGCCTGAGGTTGATCCAGCGCCCGAGCAGGGACTTGTCTGACATCCCGGCGCGTCGCATGGTGTCGGCGCGCTTCCTCTTGTGCTCCAGCTGGTCGAGCACCTTGTCCTGCTTGGCGAGGGCCTTCTTCGATTTCGCGTCCCAGCGGGCCATGCGCCTGCGGGCCCGTCCCGCCGGCAGCCTGTCGGCGACGGCCTTTCCCTCGCGGTACAGGTTGCGCGGGTCGGCCTGGGTCATCGCCGCGTTGGCGACGGTGTCGGCGGCGCGCGCCCCCTCGTCGGCGATCTGGGCGTTGCCGTCGGAAAGGCCGATGGCCGCGCTCATCTCCAGCGCCGCGCGGGGCTGTGCAGGACGCCCTTCGCGGCCCCTTTGGCTGCGCCTTTCGCCGCGCCCTCGGCGGCTCCCTTCGCCGCGCCGAGGGCGTTGCCGACGGACTCGCTGACGCGGTCCTTGAACACGGACCTTGCGGCCTCCCCGCGCGTGAGCTCGGGGAGGGCCGATTCCTTGTAGGGCGCGACGGCCCGCTGCCTGTATGCGGGGCCGTCGTGCTGCACGGCATACTCGAGGGAGGAGTGCTTGACCTTCTCCATCTCTAGCGGGCTCGCCTTTGTCGGTGACGGTGGGCTTCTCGTCTGCCATGGCTCGGGTCACGCTACCCGCGGCGGGCGCCGTCGCCGCGCCCGTCCTCGTTGGAGTACTGGATCAGGTCGTCGAGCTTGGTGGTGACCATGCGGTAGATGGCCGAGTCCGTCGGGATGCGGTTCTCGAACGGATGATCTTGCCGCCGGCGACCAGCAGGCCCTCTCCGGGCCCGGCGTTGCGCATCATCGCGACCTGGCGCTCGGAGAGCTTGATGACCTCGCCCAGCGCCGCGGCGTCCGATGCGGCCTGGCCGAGCAGCACCAGGAAGTCGGAGTTAGCCAGCATCAGGCGGCTCTTCTCGTTGTTGATGATGCGCTCGATGTTCTGCGTGATGCCGGTCGGGATGGCGCCGTACTTGCGCGAGAGCGGGTCCAGAGCTGGTCGAAGTACGAGATCGCGTAGTCGTTCTCGAAGAGCAGCTGCATCTCGTCGATGAACACCCAGGTGCGGACGTGGCGCTCGCGGTTGCGCACGATGCTGTTCCACGTCTGGTCGAGCAGGATCAGCAGCGCCAGGCCCTTCATGTTGTCGGCGCAGTCGCGGATGTCGTAGACGACGAAGCGCTTGTGCGTGTTCACGTTGGTCGGGTGGTTGAACAGCGAGGCCTGGCCGGTGACGTAGCGCTCGATGGTGACGGCGAAAGCATGCGTCCTCGGGCTCGGGCTGCTGGTTGAGCATGTTGTAGAAGTCGATCAGCGTGGGGATGTCGCGCTGGTCGTGGGTGGCGAAGTAGCGGTCGTAGATGCGCGAGACGCAGCGGTCCACGAGGGTCTTCTGCATCGGCGAGAGGTTCTTGGCCATCATCTCGACCATCGACATGATGGCGTCGACCTTCATCGCGAGCGGCTGTTCGCCCTCCACGAGCTCGAGATCGAACGGGTTGATATAGGTATGCGAGTCTCCGGAGATCTGGACGACCTCGCCGTCCATCTCGCGCGCGACGTTGATGTACTCGCGCTCGGGGTCGAGCACGATGACCTCGGCGGTGGGGTCGGTGAGAAGCGTCCACAGGATCGTGTTCTTGGCCGTCACCGACTTGCCGCGGCCCGGCTTGCCCAGGATGAAGCCGTTGGGCGCGACGGCGTCGCGGCGGTTGTAGAAGATGAAGTTCTTGGACGTCTGGTTCTGGCCCATCCACATGCCGCCGCGCTCCATGAGCTCGACCGACGTGAACGGCACGAGCGCCGCGAGCAGGGCGGTCGTGAGGTTTCGCACGTAGGGGATGTCGCAGCGGCCCGTGGGCAGCATCGCGGCGAAACCCTGTCGCTGGAGCTTCACGAGGGGCACTGCGCGGCAGGTGAATCGGCGGAACACGTCCTGGATGCCCCCGGAGTTCTCGTCGCAGTCCTCGAGCGAGTCCGCCCAGGTCATGGTGGTGCAGGTGAGCGACCACATCTTCTGGTCGCGGCTCACGAGGTCGTCGCGCAGGTCGCGGGCGTTCTCCATGGCGTCCTGGAGGTTGGTCGGCAGCATCTCGTCGGTGATGTACATGGTCTGGGAGTGCTTGAGCACGTAGTCGGACTTCTGCACCTTGAGATCGGTGTTCATCGACTCGATGGTCTCGATGGCGCGCGACTGCTCCCAGCTCGTCATGTCGAGCGTGATCACCTGGTTGATGGGCAGCTCCGCCAGGCTCGAGATCATGTCGGAGCGCACCGAGCCCGCCCATTTCTGGAGGTAGAGCGCCTGGCCCGTGACGCCGTTCCATGAGATATGGGTGTCGTCGATCTTGGTGAGGTCGGCGGGCGCGACGAGGTCCTTGGTGGTGTAGCCGAGCTGGATGGCGCTCACGCCGTGCGCGTCGGTGACCTTCAGGTCGTCGAACGAGACGAAGCCGCGCGGGTCGCGCGGGTTGGTGATCGAGTCGATGATGCGCAGAAGCTCGTTTCCGCGGACCTCCTCCGAGTTGACCCCCCATGTTCTTGGCGAGCGCATGACCTGCTCGGTCGCGCGGGCGAGCAGCGGGGACGCCTGCTCGCGGGTCGGCGCCTCGACGGTCACGATGAACAGCCGGCGCCTCTCGACGTTCTGCTGCGTCTCGGCGACCTTGCTCTCGATGATCTGGTTGATGTCGCGGCGGAAGCGGTTGCCGGCGTAGTCGCCCTCGACGGGCGGCAGGAAGGCGTCCTCGCGGAACGCGTCTCGGTCGATGACGCGGCACAGGATCTTGACCTGGAGGTGCACGGTGTTGTCGAACGTGTTGAGAAGTTCGGACCAGTTCTCGTAGATCTCGCGCTGCTCGGACTCGCGCGCCGCCTGGAAGCTGGCGTCCTGGAACTCCACGACGCGGCTGTAGACGCCCTGCTGGAGCTTGACGGTGCCGTCCTCGCACAGGAGCTCATAGCCGAGCGCGTCCTGCGTGCACTTGTCCGCGCGCAGGACGAGGGTGCCAGGGTAGTCCTCGGTCGGCAGAAGGCGCTTCATGCCCTTCTTCTTTCCCGCCTTCTCCGCGGCGCGCTCGCGGCGCTTTCGGGCTTTCGCGGCCTTCGCGTTGAGCTTCTGCTGGCGGCGGGCGTCGCGGCCCTCGGCGCGGACGTCCTCGCGGCTCTCCTCGCGCTGCCCGCGCTGTCCGCGGCCGTCCGCGTCATCTGCGCGGCCCGCGTCGCGGTAGTCATTGTAGGGGTCGCGGGCCGGCTGGGGCGCAGGCTCGCGGTATGACGGTGCGCTCGGGCGCGCCGGGGTCTGGCTCTGGCGGCAGTAGTCCTCGTAGGGGTCGCGCGAGGTGTCCGCATATGCGTTCTTCCGTAGGCGTAGGCGTCGGACTCGCCGGATGCGGCGGGCTCCCCGTAGGGGTCGCGGGCGGCAGGGCCCTGCCCGCCACGGCCCGGGGTGGGGCGGTAGTAGTCCTCATATGGGTCGCGGGCCGGTTGGGGCGCAGGCTCGCGGTATGCCTGCGCGCTCGGGCGTGCCGGGGCCTGGCGGTAGTAGTCCTCGTAGGGGTCGCGGGCGGGGATGCCGGGGATTCGGCGGCCTCCTCGCGGCCGTATGCGAACGGCGGCTCCGGGCTCTGTGAGACCTGTGAGACCTGCTCGTGGGCCCCGCGGGCGGCCGGCTGCGGGGCCGCGGACACGGGGATGTCCTCAGCTCGGTATGCCGGCGAGGGCGCAGGCGCCGCGGGCGGCGCGGACTGGATGGCGGGCATGGTCGCGGTGGCGGTGGCAGACGGCGCGGGCGCGGCCAAGGGCGTGCCGCAGTAAGGGGCACACCGCGGTGCCGTCCACGAGCTCACGCAGTTGCAGTTGGGGCAGATCATGTGGTTTTCTCCGTTTTCTCTATGCCTCGGCCTCGGCGTCGGCCTCAAAAGCGCCGCCGCCTTCTCCGCTTTGGTCTCCTTCTTGGGCCTCTTGCCGGCTTTCGCCTTGGCGGAGGCGCGGTCGCCGTGCGGCGAGGCGTCGGCGCGGCGAACAGGGCGACCTTCGGCCAGTCGCGGTCGGCCTTCCAGATGGCGAACCACTGCTCGAACTTGAGGTCGTGGATGCGCCCGAGGCCGACGAGCCCGATCGCGCCGCAGACGGACATGATCAGCATCAGCCACAGCGTGTTGATCTCGGTGAACGACGAGATCGCCAGCCCCATGCCGGCGGCGGTGATCGCGATGGCCGCTCCGGTCGCGACCTGGCGGTACGTGAAGCCGAACAGCGGCCTGGCCTCGTAGTCCTGGATGTCCTTGCGCAGGATGATCTCTACCATCAGCCCATCGCCCCCATGATCGTGTCCGCTATATGCTTGGATTGCCCGCACAGCGCCGAGAAGCCGAAGCATCCGGCCATGGACGCGAGCAGCGAGACGATGGTCCAGACCGAGTCATCGATGCCGGCATTCGGCTTGGTCGCCAGAAGCGACCCGGCGGCCGAAGCAGATCCCGGCGAAGGCGATGATCGTTATGAGGATCGCCGCCTGAAGGCACACGCCGGCGAACTTCTTGAAGTACCCGATGCCGGACGGCCTGGTCTCGCGCGTCGTGAGCATCACGAGCGGGAAGCCGGCGAAGGCCGTCATCAGGTAGATCTCGAACATGCGGGTGATGGTGAGCGTGAGGACCTTGATCAGGCACAGGCCGGTCGAGACGAGGATGACCATCGACACGAGCGCGTAGCCGACCGACCACGCGAACTGGCTGTACCTGATCTCCATCATGGAGAGCATGAAGGAGTTGAAGCCGACGCCGCCGATCTGTCCGGCCGCCAGCGTGTCGGAGACCTTGTTGGCGACCCACAGGAAGACCTCGTACACGCCGCCGCACAGCTGCACGGTATGGCTGATGAGGACCATGACGAGCGAGAACTTGACGATGATCCAGACGTAGTTGCCGGCCATCGAGAAGTGGTCGCCGCGGTTGGTCGAGACCTCCTTGGAGAACTCGAGAAGGGCCCACACGCACGCGAGGCCGAGAAAGCCCACGCAGATCGGCTGGATCACCTTGACCGAGACGTCGGCGGCCGCCGAGTACATCTTGGCGAAATCGGACCCCTCGCCGGTGAAGTCGAGCTTGAGCAGCCCCGACGACGAGATGCATTGCAGCATCGCCTCGCCGCAGTCGACGCAGAAGCTCGCGATGCCCTCGGCGGTGCTGTAGACGAAATAGGAGACCCAGGGCCCTGCGTTTACGACATCGAAACCCGGATACTCCCCGCAGGCGCCCATCATGAGGTCGTCGTCGGTCCACATGGTGTTCGTGGTGATGCTGGGGTCTTTCTTGCGGTCCTTGATCGCCTGGTGGTAGTCGTCCTTGTATTTCGCCTCGAAGCTCTCCTTGGAGGTCTCCACGGCCAGGGCCGGCGATGGGCAGGCCAGTGCGGCCAGGGCCGGCGCGACGAGCGCGAGCGCCAGCACGGCCCGCGAGCGCGGCGCGCAAGGGGCAGAGGGCCCCGCCGCGCGCCTATCTTTTCCCGTTAGAGCAGTCATATGGAGTTCCCTCCGTCGTCCCTACATCGTGGGGAAGGTGAGGTAGCTGCCGCCGACCAGGCCGATGGCCGCCATGGCGCCGCCCAGCGCGATGACCCAGACCGCGCCCTCCTGGGCCTGCGCGTCGTGGGCCTTGCCGCCGGAGACCCAGCGGAAGACGCCCACGGCGGCGGTGATTCCGCCGACGAAGGTGAGGATCTGCCACAGATAGTTCAGGAGCTGGTTGAAGAAAGCCATATGGGGTTTTCCCTTCTGATTCGCGGCGCCGCCCGTGTGGCCTTGGCGCCCTGTTTGACCCGCCGCGGCGGGTGAGATATGACGACCGGCGGGGTCTCCCCCGCCGGGGGCCTCCCATGAAGAACTCGGGGTCGAAGAACGAACGCGCCTCCTCGATGCGCCAGCGCATCTCCTCGACCTCGGCGCGGTGCGCGCGCTCGCTCGCACTTGCGGTCCCAGTTCCAGTCGTCCAGGTTGAACTCGCCGACCTCGCGCAGCTCGTGGTAGCGCGGGTGGTCGAGCGTGCGGTACTTCTTGTCGAGGAACGGGAAGGCGTTCTTCACGAAGACGATGCAGTCGTCGCCGCCGAACTTCTCGGGGTTGTTGCCGAGGTCGGCCGCGGCCATGAGCTCCTTGCCGATCTTGTTCTCGCTCTCAGACCAGTTGCCCTGGCGGCCGTGCGACTCGCTGCGGTTGCGGACCGTGGCGGTGAACTTGCCCAGGCGCTCGGAGATCTTCTTGTTGGTCTCGAGGTCGCAGCGGCCGAGGAATAGCGTCGTGTCGCAGTTGCCCTCGATGATGTCGGCGTTGTCCTTGTACATCTTCTTGAGCTGCGTGACCGATTGCAGGATGGCCGTGATGTAGATCCAGCGCGAGCGCAGGGTCGCGATCTTGACGTCGAGGTCGGGGATGCGGCCGATGTTGGCGAGCTCGTCGAGGATGCAGTTGATCGGGATCTTGCAGTGGGAGCCGGGGTTCCTGTCGGCGATGGCCGTGTTGACGTCGAACAGCTGGTAGAGCAGCATCGCCAGGATGAAGTTGAATGTCTTGTCGGTATCGGACATGACCAGGAAGAACGCCGTGGGCTCCTGACCGATCATCTCCAGCTCCAGCTCGTCCTCGCTGAAGAACTCGCGGACCGCCGAGACGGCGAACGGCGCCAGGCGGACGTTGCACGACGCGATGACCGAGGCCTCGGTCTCCGGCGAGCCGGAGGTGGACTTGAAGCCCTTGTACTGCTTGATGACGAAGTACTCCTCGGAGGCCTGCGCGGCCGCCTCGTCGCCGCCGTGGTTGGCGACGATCCATTCCTCGAAGCCCTGGAAGCCGTCCTCGGCGGTCGTGCCGAGCATGATGATGTCCAGCGGGGTCTTGGTCTGGCTGGGGTTGTCCTTGCCGGCGAGCTGGAGCAGGTCGAGCATCTGCGGGAACGTCTGGTACTGCGGCTGGTCGGCGTAGAAGTAGAAGAGGTATCCCATGAGCGCCATGTAGAGCTGGCGCTCGGCCTTGACGAAGAAGTCCTCCTTCTCGGCCTCGGCGTTGCCCGACGTGTTCTCCACCAGCAGGTTGACGATCTGCATGATCGAGGTGGAGTCCTGGAGGTAGAGCAGCGGGTTGTAGTGCATCGATTGGTTGATCTGGTCGGGTTTGGTGTTGACGACCTTGAGCTTGTAGCCGTGGCGAAGGAAGAAGTTGCCGTACTGCTTGAGCGTGTCGCCCTTGGGGTCGGTCGTCACGATCGAGCTGTTGAGCTGGAGCAGGTTGGGGCCGACGAAGTTGAAGGTCTTGCCCGATCCGGAGCCTCCGAGCACGTAGACGTGCTTGTTGCGCTCGAGCGCCGGGTCGGGATCTTCGACATCTGGAGCTCGGCGCGCTCGGACAGGATGATGTTGTCGTCCTCGATCTTCTCGACGTAGTCGGGCTTGGGGTTGGACACCTTGTTCGTCATGCCGAGCTTGGCCTTGATGAAGTCCTTCGGGTTGTTGCGGGCGAAGCGCAGCGCGTCGCGGGTGCGCTGCGGGATGCGGATGGGAACGCGCTTCACGGTCGAGGTGTGCGCGAACTGCTGCATCTCGTCGTCTCGCGCCCAGCGCTGGTTGCCGTACTCCTCGCCGCGCAGCTCTTCTGCTCCTCGCGCTCGCCGGTCCAGTCGTATTTGGTCATGGCCACCAGCGCGATGGCGCCGAAGGCCAGGAAGAAGAACGGCATCGTGCGGGAGTCGAGGTAGAACGGGTCTTGCAGGATCACGGCCCACTCGGCGACGGTGTGGTTGGAGCCGACGGTGAGCGGGTTGTCGATGAACCAGGCGGCGATGCGGTTGAACATCCAGCCGCACAGCGTGCCGCCGAGGATGAGATAAAGGAATCCCCTGAGGGTGCGCATTGGCCTACTCCTCTTCCGCGGCGCTGCCGCCATCGTCGGCGCCGCGGCCGGTGGCAGTGCTTGCCGCCCTCGGTCTCGTCGCCATCCTGGACGCCCGCGGGGGCGGCCATGGGCATCGACAGGGCGAAGAACGTCTTGAGTCGCATCGAGGCGCTGTCGAGCACGCGGTCCGCGATGGCCCCCTGCTCGGAGCGGGCGGGCGGGAACATGGCGAGGAAACCGTCGAGCTCGGTAATGGGGTAGGACCAGCGCGACCCCGCGAGCTTCGTGTAGTTGTAGTCCATGTGGGACATCGCGCGGTCGAGGTAGCTTTCCTCGCCGTCTACGAACCTGTTGCCCTTGATGGCGCCCGCGAGGCGCCGCACATCCGCGCGGGTCGGTCGGGGCGGTGCGGGCGCATAGCAGGACCTCGTGGACGTCGAGCGGGTTGACGCGGAAGCCGTCATGGCCCTCGCCGCCGTCGCGGATGGATGCGAGCTCGCCGTCGAGCGCGCAGTACCCGATGACGCAGGCGAGCAGGCGGCGCCTCCGCCCGCTCGAGGTATTCCCTCGTGTAGCCGTACTCGCGGGGCCGTCTCGGGGAACGCGCTGCGGGAGACGGCCGACGAGAGCGGCGAATAGTACTCGGGGTTGTCGCCGAATCTCGAGGACGCCGTCGGCGTCGTATCTGAACGTGTCGGAGCTGCCGCGGGCGACAATCTCGTCGGCCATCGTCGCGCAGGAGGCGGCCAGGGTCTCAGGTCGATCATCGGTGCATCCCCTCGTTGCGTGCGGGCATGGAGGGCTGCATCTTGCTCTCGGCGATCTTCTTGGCCGCCTTCGTCTGTCCGACGGGGGACTCAGGCGAGGCGGCCCGGGAGTTTCCCAAGGCCTCGCTGAGCAGCGCGGCGTTTTTCTCGGCGGCCGCGGCCTGCTTCGGGTCGATCTTCTTCTTGTTCTCGGAGATGAAGCAGCCGCGGTCGATGGCGGCCTCGAGCACCATGCCGGGCGCGGCCGCGAACGCGGCCCCCTCGGCCTTCATCTCGTTGTAGAACTCCTTGGCTCCGTCCGAGCCGGTCTTCCAGAGCTCGGGTCCCTGGGTGGCGTCGACTTCGGCGCTGGCGACGGGGCGGCCGTTGCGGGTGCATTCGAAGGAGGCCTTGTTCTCGTCGTCCGGGTCGAGGGTCACGCGGTACTGCTCTCGGGAGTGGCCGCCGGCCGACCCGACCCAGCTGTTGCGGCCGTCGCCGGTGCGCTCGAACTCCCAGTTGATGCCGTTGCGCTTGAAGGCGCGGGGATAGCGGTCCTGGTCGTCGCGCTCGATGCCGCGCGCACTCCTCGAGCTCCTTGCGGTCCATGCCGAAGGACTCGACGCCGATGTTGATGAGCGCCTGGGTCATGATGTCCATGTCCCGGCCCTGGATGCCGATGGAGACCGCGGGACTTCCGTCCATGGGGTTGACGGTGTCGAATACGGAGAACTTCACTCCGTGGTTCATGAGTTCGCGCTTGAGCTTCTGGATGTCCTCGCGATTGTCGGCGACCGCCCCGGGGAATACCATGGCCTCGCGGTACTGGTCCGGGTTCTGGGCGCGCACGGTCTCGGCGGAGACGATGCCCTTCTCGCCGCGGCCGTCGACCATGTTCGCGGCCCCGTGCGTGAGGGCGCGGGCGAATCTCGCCGGTATGCGGTCGTTCCTGTTGCCGGCCGCGCGGGCTCGCCGCGCGCCTGGGCCAGGCCCTCGAGCAGGTACTTGATGATTTCTGAGGCTGATTGCACGGCTGCCGTGCCGGTCCTGAACGCGAGCTGTACCGCCTCGTCTTCTGCTGCCATTTCTTCTGACCCCTTCTGTAGAGCAGGTGTGGATATGGGCCTGCTGGGGTCAGGTGGCGTGGCCGGGGTCGGCGGAAGGTCAGGTGGTGAGGTCGATGCAGTCGGCAGGCCGGACCATCGACGGTGGCATTATAACCAATTGTCTGAGTTTCTATTCAGTCGATTTCCGCCTGTTCGGGATGCAGGCGGGATCGACCCCGACGAGCCTGGCGACGGAGTCGCGCGTTATCTTGCGGTGCCCCGCTCGGGGGGTCCATTGCCTGAGGTCCCCCGACTTGACGAACCTCTTGACGGTCGACGCGCTGACGCCCAGGAAGGCGCACGTCTCCTTGACGGTCAGGAACCTCGGCAGAGCCGCCAGGTCCTCGATGACTGAGCTCATTGCCCCTCCTCGGCATCCATGACGGCGGACAGCGGGAGCTCCGCGTAGAGGCAGAGCTGGACGATCTCGAGCCCGTCGAGCGCGGGCGCGGCGCGCGACGCCGTGGAGAGCCCGAGCAGCCTCAGGACCTTGGGCAGCGGAATCCCCGTGCCGCGGACGATATCGAGAGCCGTGTCGCCGGTTTCCGCGACGCGGCGCCGCGGCGAGGGCGTCCATGTGTATGCCGTCTTGTCTGTTCATGTCGGAAGCCTTCCCGTTCCGTGTTCCGATACCGAAAGTATCCGGGTCGTTACGACCCCCGACGGGAACAGTATAGGAACGGGGAGATGGCGCGCGGTGCGATACTGGGCCGCACGGGGTAGAAAGGCCCCGCGCGTTTCGACACGGAAGGAAGTGATGCGTTCGATGAGGTCGAGGGTTCCGGAGAAGTCCGAGCTGGCGGCGCAGCTCAAGCGCTACCGCTACGATGCGGGGCTGAAGGGCGATGAGGCGGGAGCGGTCATCGGCAAGAAGGCCACGACGGTGTACAAGTACGAGGCCGGGACCCTGTGGGTGTCGCCGGGGACCTTCGGGCGCTGCTCAACGAGTACGGCGTGAACATGGTCACGGCCTTCACCGAGGTCGGCGACCCGAGGGCGGGCGGCAGGAAGAAGGACGAGTCGGCCCTGCGCTGGCGCAAGATGCGCGCCTACTACGACATGATGGGCCCGGCCAAGCAGAGGACCCTGCTCGACGTCGCGAGGGCGATGGCCGAGGACTTCTGAGCCGTGCGCGTGCGCACATCAGCACACCGGCATATATGCGCATGCGCATATATCTATAGCTGCGCATCTGCGCAGTTAGGAATCTGCGCATCTGCGCGAATCAGCCCTTGCGCGGGAGCGCGCGGGCGCACGACGGCGCCTCCGCCTGCACAGGCTCGTCCTCGGCGATCGACGGCGCCCTCATGGCATGGGCGTCGGTGTCGATCCAGTGCTCCCCGGTCTCGGGGTCGTCGTGCTCGGCGAAGCGGTGGGCGGCATGGCCGACGTCCTCGAACGGGCTGCGGGTGCTGATGAGGTAGCGGCGGCGCGCCTGCGTGCCTGCCTATATGCCCCATGGGCGACTCGATATCGAACCAGGGCTGGAACATCTTCGGCATCGTGACGCAGCACACGTTGTCCTGCGGGTCGTAGAGGTGGAGCCGGCCGTCCTGCCCGAGCGCGACGGAATATCCCTCGGGCACGGCGACGTAGTTCACGACGCTGCAATGCGTGCGCGACGTGTCGACCTCGTCCATGGTGTAGCCGAGCTGGTGGGGCGGGATGAACGCGTTGTACGTGACGTATTCGGGGTGCTCGCGGATCTGCTCGGGCGTGAAGCACATCTCGACGGCGCCGGGCACGTCGACGTCGCCGGTCATGTAGAAGGTGTCGTAGAGCGTGCCGACTACGGCGATCTCCGCGTGTAGCCCTCCTCGACCACATGGGTCGAGGCCTCGTGTGCGTTGTAGAGGTCCGACCAGCGCCTCATGAGGTCGCTGGACTTGACGAGCTCGGGGTCGAAGTACCTGTCCCCGGGGCGGTAGATCTCCTCGTCGGGGATGTCGCGCTTCGATTTGAAAAGGCTCATGGTGGTCGCTCCTTGGATGACGGCGCGGCGGGATGCCGCGCCCTGCCGATTATCCGCCCGCGCCGCGCCGAGCGCAATGCGCCCTTCCCGCACGGGAAGCCGGACGCGGTTCAGGTTCATATATATATATACCCCGAACGCGTACATGCGCATACGCGCATTCGCGCATTTTCTCATTTACGCATATATGCGCAGACGCGGGAACGCGCCTGCGCATCTGCCCGCGCCACGGCCTAGCCGCACGCGAGCGATTCCCAGGAGATGATCTTCACCGTCCGCATCGCCTCGGCATCGGGCAGGGGCTCTTCTTCCGGCTCCTTCTTTTCCTGGCCCCGGATGCGCGCCGGCAGCTCGGAGCCCTGCCCGTCGTAGCATTCCGGCAGCGCCATGACCTCGTTGACGGTGTCGACGCTCGCGCGCAGGTTCTCCGGGCTGGAGCTCACGTAGATCCTCAGCGTGAAGGAGGGGTCCGTGTGCCCGAGCCAGCTGGACACGGTCTTCGGGTTGACCCCGGACATGATGAGCTCGGTGGCGAAGGTGTGCCGCAGGCGGTGCAGGCCGCACTTCCCGCCGCCTATGCCGAACGTCCGGACGAACGTCCTGAACAGCTGGTTGGCGTATCTCGGCACCATGAACGCGCCGTCGATGTCGCCGACGACGAAGAGGTCGTCGGTGAACGGGACGCCGGCGTCGCGGCAGCGGGCCTCCTGCTCCGCCCGTCGGCGCTCCAGCCCCTCCATGAGCCCGTCCGCGATGGGCAGCGCCCTCACGCCGGCCGGGCTCTTCGGCCCCTTGAGGTAGCCGTTGGAGGAGGGCAGGGTGCCGATGGCGCTGGTGATGCGCACCATGCGGCGGTTGAGATCGACGTTCGCCCAGCGCAGGGCGCAGATCTCCCCGCATCTGAGGCCCGCGAACAGGGCGAGCCGCACTATCGCGTCGAGCGGGCCGCGGATGCACGGGAGGGCGGCGAGCGCGTTCTTCTCTTCGGCGGAGAGCGCGCGGGGAGCGGGCGGTCGTGCTTTGGCGCGCGGATCCTGCGCAGGTCGAGCGGGGCCGGAGCATTCGGAAGCTGGCGAGCTCCAGGGTGTCCCCTGACCGTCCAGAGCATATGGTTCACGGTCTCGGGCAGTACCCGTCCTCGACGAGCGAGTCGACGTAGAGCTGCACGTCCTGGGCGGTGACCCTGTCCACGGGAATCTCCCCAGGTCGCCCAGGAGCTTGACGTGGCGGCAATAGCCGGCATGCGTCGACTTCTCGATGGCGCCGACGGCGAGCGCATGGTCGATGTCGTCCCGCCTGACTCGCCGACCGTGGGCATGCGGCCCTCCGTCGCCTCGATGGCTTCGGCCGCCGCTCGTCTTCCGGGTCGCGGGGAGGTTGTAGAGGTATTCGGCCGCTAGGTGCTCGGCTTCCGCGCGGCTCGCCGCCGCCCCGATCGTGGCCCACTTGCGATCGCCCTTGTGCTCGGCATCGTAGACCGCGCGGTAGCTCATCCTCCATGAACCGCCGCGGCGGGCGAGGGAGACCCTTTCGTAGTATGCATATTCCTCAATCCTCCTCTTCATCATGGGCGAGCCTGAGCCGGTAGAGCGTGCATCCGGCGCCAACGATGCGCAGCAGCTCGTTCGTGTCGCTCCTGAGGTGTTCCACGTCGCGGCGTCGGCCGTTCTTCTCGAGCAGCAGCCTGGATCCGGCCGCGGCGGCCCAGGAGCGCGGCGCGCCGCCGAGCCATGCCGGCAGCCGCGTCACGGAGGGCTCGGGATATGCGACGAAGAAGTTCGGCTCGCCGATGCTCTCCCGCCAGATTCCGCGGACGGTGACGGTCATGCGCTCCGCATCGAGGTCGTCGGCGAGTATCCCGCAGATCTCGCCGGGCTTGAGGCCGCATCCGAGGGCGAGCCCGATGGCCGCGGCGGAATGCCCGGATCCGGATGCGCCGAGCGCCCGCGCGGCCTTGAGGCCCGCCGGGGAGATCGGGCGCTTCTTCCTGGGCGGCCGGGGAACGTCGAACGGGACCTCGGAGAACAGGTTGGAGGCGCACAGCCCTTCGGCGAGCGCATGCCTGCCGGCGGCGGCGCAGATGGTCTTGAGCCGGTAGCAGCGCACGCGCGAGACGCCGCGGGGACTCGGCCGACTCGAGCGCGGCCGCCGCCGCGGCGGGGCTTATCGAGTCGACGGCGCAGCCCGCTATCGCCCCGAGGGCACTGCATTCCCTTGCGGTAGTGGGCGATAGTCTTCTTGGTGGTCCCCCTTGACCGCGATGATCTCGAAGTAGCGGTCCAGCGCCTCGCCGAGCGTGCACGCCTTCGGCCCCGGCAGGGGATGCGAGCGCCGCCGCGCGCCCCGTCCGCGCTTTCCGCCCGGAACCTCCTTCGCAGCCTCTTGCGCGACGCGTCGATGATGTCAACCTCCCACACGCCGCATCTGAGCTCCCTGACCGATCTTATCCTTTGATTCCGGCAACGCCGCCTCCCTTCGCATGATGTGGAAACGTGCCTCCCGGATGGCTCGAGATGGCTCCGGGGGCGGTTATTTCGATGGAGACAGGGTAATTCGACCTATCGCCCACATGAACGGCAATTTATGCTTCTAGCAGCGCAGATGTCGGAATGTGTTTGATGATTTGATACGGGATGGTGACGAGATGACCGGAAATGGAACCGCAGGACGTCAGCATTCCAAGTTGGTCGACGGGTACAAGGCCTATTGCGCGAAGGAGGGCATAAGCGTCGACACACTTCTCCGTTGAGGCCGAGTTCAAGTTCGACGATCAGGACAGCGTGCGCAAAACCCTCGAGGAGCTGCATTCGGGGCAGGGCCAGACGATTATTTCGGTAAGTATTTTCAATCCCACGTTGACGTCGGTTCAATCAAGGAGTCGCTCAAGCGCTTCTTCGATGAGTGCGTTGTCGCCCTGGAGTCGAAAGCTCGCTTCAACGATGCACGCTGTCGGCTCGATAAGCATGAGGTGGTTTTGCGCGACCTGCCAAAATCTGAGATGCTGACCATCTCCCGGTTTTCGAAGACGATCTCTTTTGAGGACATCGATAACCTCGGCTCCAAGTTGCTCTCCTGCAGGAGCGACCTTGCCAACGCCAGAACAGATTACTCGAAACTTTTCAAAGAGATGGGGCTCGAGGCTGCCGAGGCCCATGCCGATGCAATGGAGGCGATGGGCAGGCTTCTCAAACTCATCGCGAAGCATAGGCTGGTCTACGAACGCGACGACGCGAAGACCCGAGCAGTCAAGGACGCTGCGAGCGAGGAACGCAGGGTTCTTTCGAAGATGAAGACTGACGAGCAGAAAACCATCGATGACTATTTGGCGACTCTCGACGATGTCTCTGAGAAGATTGCCAGCGCAGTGTTGCTTGCCGCAAAGCGGTGCGACAGGGAGCTCGAGTATGTCGTTCCTGTGGACGTTAGGGTCCCCAACCCTATGGGGAAATTCATATTTGTCTCCGAACTCACTTCCGGTAGGACCGACGTAGGCTACTGCAATGAGGTCTTCGGAGAGGTATTCAACAAAACCGAAGCTCTGGCAGTTGTTGGACGGCATTCAGCATGAAACGTCTCTACCACAGAGGATATTGCGGAAATGGTGACGGGCAGCAAGCCTTCTTTGACGACGTGCTATAAGGAAATTCGCGAAAAACTCTATGCGGTGGTGGACTGCATATCCGAGAGAAGGAAAATCACCAACAAGTCCATAGGCATCGACGCCGAACCGTCGCCTGGCCTGTACGGGACCTTGTACTTCGACCTTTGGCGGAGGAAGACGCTAAGATGGGGGTCTATGTTATCGACCAGCCGGAGGACCAGATCTCGCAGGTGGCGATCAAGAAGCACGTCCTCGGTGCCTTCAAGAGGATGAGTGCCAACCGGCAGGTGCTGATGATTACGCACAACCCGCTCTTCGTCGTAAACCTCGACGTTGATAACGTCATCGTCTCGCGCGCGGCGAAGATGGGAAAATTGACGAAGAGCGGGCTTTGGAATACGAATGCGACGACTACAAGGTGCTCGACCTTGTGGCCAAGACCGTTGAAGGGGGTGCCGACGTTGTCAGGAAACGACTCAAGCGCTATGGCTCAGAAGGCATATAAGGTCGGGCTGAAGGATGGGAAGATTGCGATCGAGGGGATTGACGGCTTTTCCATCGACGTCGAAGACCCGAAGCTGGGGAAGCTGTACTCGGCACTTTTCGCCGACGTAAACGAGCCCACGACAATTACTCTCGAGCCCGCGATCGAACTTAAACAGGATCGCAAAGCCTCTCTTTCTTTGAAAGCTTGAAGAAGATCGTGGATGGCGCTTGCGAGAAGATGAATCCAGGTCTGGCCGAGATTGCCAAGAAGGCCGAAGGGCTCGATGCCGACGACGAGGCAAAGCAGAGTTGATGCCGTGCTGCTCGTTGGCGAAAGCCAAGGCCGATGAAGGCTTGCATGGAAACTACTGTTGCGATAAGCGCGGTAGCGCGATTGGGCATGAAGGCAAGTTGGTTGTCTAGGTGAACCTGGAATTCTGGATATGTACGGTCATGATTGAACGTGGATAGTCAGAGCATGGGCCTTGACGGGGCTTAAGTTTGCGGATAATATCATGGCAGTGATTAGGGTCCAGAAACTTTCGATGCCTGGAACCGGAGGGGGAGCCTGCGGGTTCCCCTTTACTTTTCGGGAAGAACGAAGATGCCCAAAGAATTCCTTACCTACCAGCAGCAGATGGAGAAGCTCAGAAGCTCCGGCCTCACAATCGAGGACGAAGGGGCTTGCTGCAGGGTCCTTGCGGACATCGGCTATTTCCCGGTCGTGAACGGATACCAGTCGTTTTTCCGCGACCCGAGCACCCGGGTATACCGCGAAGGCGCCACTTTGGGGACATCCTGGCGCTTTACGAGTTCGACGTCGAACTCAGGGAGATAATACCGATGCGCTGCTCAAGGTCGAGGTGAAGATCAGGTCGGCGGTGGCCTACGAGTTCTGCGCCTGCATATGGCGAGTCCCAGAGCAAGTACCTAGACGCCTGCTGCTACGCGGCGTCGAAGGGCTCGAAGCGTTCTCCCGAAGCTGCTGAACATGCTTGACTATATCGCCAACAAGGATATCAGCCACGAATACCTCGCCTACTACCGCAGGGCATACAAGAACGTGCCACTGTGGGTCGCGGTGAACGCCATGACCTTCGGGCAGATCTCGAAAATGCTCACGGCCCTCAGAGACAACGAGAAGGCGAGGATCGCTAAGAGGTTCGGGGTCGGAAACCCGAAGGAGCTCGTCGTTTATCCGCGTGCTCGCCTCTACAGGAACGTCTGCGCGCATGGCGAGCCGTCTCTTCTCCCACAGGTGCCACGTCGAGATCCCGATACGGCCCTGCACGCCAAGCTCGGCATCGAGAAGATCGGGCCGGATTACGCTTGCGGCAAGGTGGATGTCTTCGGCAGTGATCGCCCTTCGATACCTTCTGCGCGACGACGAGTTCAAGGCATTCAAGGCGAAGCTCGCCAAGTGCGTTAACGGTTATCTGTCATCGGACGAGAGCATCGGCGAGGAGCATCTCCTTTGAAGCCATGGGCTTCCCGGCCGAATGGAAGAAGATAACCAGATATAAATTGTGAGCTCGATTTGCCTGAAAGCAAGTCATTGGTTTCAGACGGATTATTGGCGACGGAATCGCGTGCCAAGCCCCTTGCGCGGATGCGTTGCGGCTATCGAGGGCTATGCTAGATGCAAGGCTGGAGCCTGTCTGGCGCATTCTTAAGAGGAATCATGCGGATTCTTCTTGATTATGGGCATGGTTGGCGCTGCGATAATGACTGACTTTCTCGTTAAAGGGGTTGGCACAGCGGTTGGGGGCGCCTCTGTTCCCTGGAGCGCTGCTCGTCCAGCGGCTACCTATCCCCCGGCAGGATTCCGTGGACGGCTAATCGCACAGCCTTGCCACCTCGGCGCCGCATTCCGCGCACCGACCCTCGATGAGCACGCGGCTGTGGCGCATGCGCAGCGTGTAGCTGGGCGCGAACCCGTCGTGCCGCAGTTATGGCAGAACGCGTTGACGAGCAGCAGCTTGCGGATATGCTCGGGGATCTTCCTCCACTCCCCCGCAACGCCTCGATCTCGGTGACGCCCTTTGCTGCGGCGGAACTCGTCTGTCCTCCATCTCCTCGGCGACGAACCTGGCGATCGTCTCCTCGCTTACGCCGTCGGCCCTCATCTGCCGGGCCATCTCCTCGTGTTTGGCGGCCATAGCGGCCTCCTGTCCGATTAGTGGTGCATCTGCTTGATCAGGAAAAGCCTCTTTGCATGGGCTTGGCTCGCTTCAGCGGCCTTGTGTCTTGGTGCTATGGGAGATGCTGTCGTTTGGCTCCAAGGTGCCGTTTCCTTCTGCTGCAGCCCAGATGAGCGACGAAGGGCTCCATGTTGAAGCTCCATGCTCCCAGTGCGTGCCCAGCGCCGGCTCATAGAGCTTCGCCGCCAGCTCTTCCGCACTTACCATGTCGGGCGCCACGTCGTCGACCTTCGCCTGCCTTGCCATCTTCGCGTAGGGTTTCCCGTACACTGCGGGCCAGGCATCGGGAATTTGGAAGCGCTCGGGCAGATTAACCTTGCGTACGCGTGACTCATTGGCAACCTGCTCGGCCAGGGTCCGTGAGTCTATTCTGCATGCTTTTGCGTACACAACGACGTCCACGAGGTCCTTCACGCGGGACGACGGCCTTCCGTCATGGACCTCGACCATGGCGAAAGCAGCTTGTCCGCCAGGGCGCTTTCAGCGCGGTAGATTCGATAGTCGAACACGGGGATGTCGTCGATCTGCAGCCTGTCGGCGGGCGTGATGGTTTCCGGTTCCAGCCCGTCGACCTCGTCGACCACGAGGTCGACGGACACGGCTTGCAGAGACTTGCCACCGAAAGAGGGGGGTGAACCAGACCTTCATCCCGCTGCGGTACTCGTCGTCTGCCTTGATGGGCTCCGCCTTGTCGAAGGAGAAGCTGACGAAGTCGTCGAGGCCGATGCCGGCGGTTTCTTCGCAGATCTGCCACGGCGGCTTCGACGCTGGCCTCGCGCGCGAACAGGTCGATGTCCCTCGTGGCGCGCGCGTCGACGGTTCGGGCAAGCACGCTCTGACCGCCCTTCAGGACAAAGGGCGAATCCGGGTCGCTGAAGACGCGGCACAGCAGCCGGTGGAAGTAGAAGCCGGCGATGGCGCGGTTGGTGTCTAGCGGCGATTTCTTTGGCCGCCTCTTTGACGGCCATCTCGAGCGCCGCGGGTGTCTTGTATCTCATGATCGGCCTTTCTGGTCGGATGCGGAGAGGGCTTTTGCGAGGGGCTCGAGCAGGGCCGCGCGCCGTTTGTTTTCGCCGAGCTCGTCGAGCAGGCTGCCAAGCTTCGCAGAGTCGATCAGACCTTGGGCCGCGGCGTCGCGGAAGGCGCCTTCGATAAGCGACGGGTCCTCGCAGTCGAGGCACAGATCGGCAAGCGTTCTCTCGGCGCGGGTGACAGGAAGGCAGCCCATCCAGGCCATGTCGCCTTCGTCGACGTTTCTCACCCAAAACGTGCCGACTCGATTTTTGAGTTGATGCGCTCGGGCGCGTAGATGCGGTAGGGGGAGAGGTGGAAGTCCCCGATTCCCAGGAGCCATGCAGCCGTAGAGCCACCGACGGCCACGCCGTCCCACTTAGCTTGCCGCTCCCATGAGAATACTGTCGATGCCGTGAGCTTCCAGATCGCGGCCAGCTCGTCGGTCTCCGAGCTCGGCGCACCGGAGAGGCGATACGCGCCGTGGGCGACGCGCTCGAGGCGCCCGACCTTGCAGGCGTGGGAGAGGGCGTTCCTGCTGATGCCGAGGCGCTGTGCCTGGGCAGTGGTGAAGACGCCCTCCGATGCCGAGAGCTCGTCGATGGCTGCTATGTTGTTCGCATACTTCATGTTGCGATTGTACGAAAATTTCAGACATTTGCAACATCAAAGTGTCACACGCCGACTATGCGATTGAAGCATGGCCAATCGAGGGGCAACGCCGCGTTGATTCTGGCTTTATTGAAAATCTCGCCACGCGATTCACTCAGATTTGCCGTTTCGCTAAATCGCTGGGTTTGTGTATGTGTCGGCGTCGATGCGAAGAATCGTCTCATTGGGAATCTGCCCCAATGGGACGATTTGCTATTCGGTTTGAAGGCAGCTTTTCGAAGCTGGTTCATCGTCGATGACGGTTGGAATGAGCCGCGAAAAGTCTGGAGGTTCAAACTCCAGGAAACAGATAGTTCAGCTATCTAGCCGGAGCATTTCTGCAGGTAATCTTGTTTTTTCGTCTTGACAAAAGGGATGAGCTTAATCGGCCCCCGTCCGGAGCGCCCGGCATTCTGCGCAGAGTTCGAGAAGCGTATCCACGGCTGGCATTATCGCACCATGGTGACCCGGGCCTCTCCGGCCTCGCCCAGGTGACGGGCGGCTACGATTTGCTCCCGAAGGAGAAAGTGGTGCTTGACCTGTGGAATGCGGACGACTATCCTCAAAGGTTCTGTTATTCCCGCCAGTTCCGTGATTGCTGCCGAATCTACTATGACTAAGGCCTTCGATGAGGAGCGTTGCCTCTACGGCGGCGTGAATCGTGTGCTGAAACACGATGTTGAATGGACGATATAACGCTGGTTGTCCGAATTGGCCGCACGAGCTGAAAGGTATGATTCTGCGAGCTTTTCGTAGCGACAAAGGGGCCATATTGATATGGGTCCCTGCTCTTCCCAATTGCAAATGTGAGCGCAAAGCAAGCGCGTGGAGCGATAAACCTCTCGGAGCTTTCTCGTTTTGGTCGAGAAAACCCCGAGAGGTTTCTGCTATTCCTCGGCGCTGTGCGGTGTGCCGCTGAACGGGAGGTTCTTGCGGTCTATTACGAATGCTTGATGCCGCGCTCGGCGAGGCTGTTGTCAAGCGGCAGCCTGCCGTCGTCGAGGGCTCCCCATGGCGTACGGCCAGTACTTGAACGCGTACTCGAGCGCCTTGTCCAGCGTCATGAGAGGCCGTGTCTCTATGCTTTTGCGGGTGGTAGTGTAACGCTGTCGACTTCTTGGCAAGTTCTAAAACAGACCCTAATATAAGGTAAAGAAAAAGAACTAATGAGCTGACATGGTATCTCTCGCACTCGATGGTCCTATCATTGAAACTGCCGAGCCTTCGGTGGATGAGAAGCTTGCGGCATTATCGCCCGATCTCACCATCGGGCTGTTTCACGAGGTGTTAGCCGCCGCATATGACCCTCACGTCGTTGGCCTATCGAACTTTGCGGCCCCTAATGCGAAGGGGACCGAGCTTCAGCTGAGGACCGTGGATAATTTGCGCTCTCATCTCGTTCGGATGGGCTGGGAGTCGTCTAACGCAGAACAGATTCCTTGCATCTATAACATGACTTATCAAATTCGTTTGGCGTGCTCTACTGATGGAGGGCCGTCTGTTGGAAGAGAGGGTTTTCGAAGCCTAGCCTGCGTCGTAAGGGTAAAGGAACGGTTCGGCTTGCGGGTTGTGGTGCAAACATTACGCCATGTTTGCCGGGTTTTGAGCGTCCAGAAAGCGACGTGCAGAAAAATCGATAAGTGTGCTTTTTATTACCTTCTTTTTTGATCTCAATGAAGCCAGCGGGGAGATATTCATGGAACTCTCAAGGCCGATTTTTGATGACAAAGGTGCGGCCGTGGACTGGGCTGAGCGTATCATCATGCCTGCAATCAGCACGCAGAGCAAGCCTCGTGTTGCGCCCAAGGCCCTGCCGGTCCCTGAAATCCTTGTCGAGCGCAAGAGGGCGTAGTGGTTACGCATCATCTAATAGCACATTTGCCGAATGGCGCACAAGGCGTCGCGCATAGGTGGGAGGAGGCCGATAGTGGCTGGATCAAGATTGATGCTCGCAAGAAAACTGCGAGGAATGAGCCAAACGGAATTAGCGAAGTCCATTGGTGTCACCCCCCGGGCGATATCAAAATATGAAAAAGTGGGGGAGGGACTCAGCTCTGCTAAGCTTGCGGAAATTGCTTCTGTCCTCAGATTCGAGCCATCATACTTTAGCGGTTCTGATATTAGCTCTCCGCAAGAAGCCGCGATTTCTTTTCGTGCGCGATCGAAAATGTCTGCCAAGAAGAGAGGTCAAGCTATTGCCGCAAGTGCGTTCGGCACAGTCTTTTCCGATTGGATGGATTCAGAGTTTGTTTTACCACCTGCGGAGATTCCTGACTACGCGGGTTACGAACCAGAAATTGCTGCGTCTGCTCTTCGTGCTGAATGGGGGCTTGGTGATGGCCCTGTTTCTGACGTCATAGCGCAGTTGGAGTCGCACGGGGTGCGTGTTTTTTCGGTAACAGAGGCGTCTCAGGAGATTGATGCATATTCATTTTGGGATGAATCGCGAAATTGTCCGTTTGTATTCCTCACAACATCGAAATCCGGGGAAAGGCGGCGCATGGATGCTGCGCATGAACTAGGGCACTTGGTTCTGCACCGCAAGGTTGATCTGACTGATAGATTTCGCGAGAAATTGAATGCGAGGCAAACGCGTTTGCCTCGGCTTTCCTTATGCCGGACCGAGGTTTTCGCTCGACGGTATCCAGGAACGTAACGCTTACCGAGGTTATGGATGTCAAACAAATGTGGAAGACATCCGCGTTTGCCGTAGTCGTGCGCTGCCATTCGTTGGGGCTTTTTGAGCGATTGGCAATATCACACGCTCTGCGTGGACATGGGCAAGAAAGGCATGCGCACAAATGAGCCGAACGGCATCATCCCCGAACGCTCTCAGGTTAACGACAAGATTATTGCGATTATGAAAGAGAGCCAGGAGGGCTTGGCAGGGATCATCGCAGACACCGGGATACCTTATTCGATACTTATGAGCTTGACATTTAACACTTCTGTAGAAGTGATTAAGGGCGGTGTAAGCGGCAAAAAAGCTTTTGGATCTGGGAGTGGGAAAGCTTGCGCCGAATTTAAGGTGATAACTCATCATCGTTGATAGAGCAATGGGTGCTGAAGATGAAAAAGATGAGCGAAGGAGCTATTTGTGGGTAAGGTAGATAAATTCATGTGGGGCTCGGAAGTTGACTATAAGATCGGCGAGTCGTTGCTGGCGGATATTTGCATAAGGAATCACGATAAGCTTGTTGCGCAGCGGCAGCGGGACATGAGCAGAGTTTTGTCGAGTTGTGCAAAGGCGGATGGTGTAATCGCTGCGGATAATTCACTTGAGTATGCCGAACCAGACGAGGCAACCGTTCCTGATAATTTGTTTGATCGTGCTGATATAGATGAGGAAACAACATCAGCGGATTTATCGGAGCGCACCCAAATCGACAAGGAGAGGCTGCTAGAAAGTTCGGCTAAGCGTGTAGAGACAGATGACAATTTCTTATTGAAGGAGGCGTTGGGTCGCGCTCGGCAATACCTTTCGTTATGCAATGTTAGCGACGAGAACGCGGAACAACTGAGGGGTCATTTTCAGGGTATTGTTGATCGGTATTACAAAGAGCGCAATGCGGATGTATGCACGCAAGCTTGGATACCGATTCTGTCGTTCTTTATGTCTTATTTGGGGTCCTAGTAGCCGTCTTTGACGATGACCCTGAAGGAAAGAAGATTCTCGCGCTTGTTTTGCCAATCATCATAGTGCTGCCTATTGGGATTTTGGTCGCTATACGTCGAAAAAAATGGGAGAAGGCCTTCGGTGATGGCAATCTGCATAAACTCACGAATGTCATATCTGACTTAACTGTATACCTTTCAATAGGCGAAAAAGAGGCTGCAGCCTCTCGCTTCTAGCGACGGCCAAAAGGATACTTTGGTCGGCAAGAACTAAGAGGTTGCTGGGCCTAGGGATGAGGTCGTAGCGTTTTGTGCAAAAAGATGCCGGCATATAAATTTGCTATATGCCCAACGTGTATATGCGGCTTCGCAGATGAGTTGGTCGAAGTATGGGTATATGGGCTAAACTCGATGAGTTTAATACCGTGTCTATGGGACTAGGGGCTGGCGGCGCGCTTTGCTAGAAGGTGTTGCCAGCCTGTTGCTTAAGTTTCAAGATGCTTAGACGGTTAAATTTGCTATAGCTAGCAGTGAGATGTTTGCGAGTGGATTGGAAGTGCCGGGGGACCGTTATTTTCCGCCCAAGTGAGCTTCAAGGGCCCATTCGGTGGCACTGTTTGTCTCGAAGGTCAGGTGTAGTCATGATTAATCGAATCGATATCCGCAATGTTGCAACTTATATCGAACCCGTAACAATTGTTCCAAAGGACATTAATTTTATTTACGGTGGAAATGGTGCGGGCAAAACAACACTTTCAAGAATACTGTCTGATGATATAGCAGGTGACTACACCATCGAGTGGTCGGATGGGATGCCTTTAAAAACACTGGCCTTCAACCGTGGTTTTGTGAACAGGAACTTCGCGGAAGGAATCAATGGCATCTTTACTTTGGGTGAAGAGGATGCGGAATCATTGGATAAACTCAAGAACCTAAAGCGGGATGTTGAGGAGATTGTGGCCGATGTAGCGAAAAACGCAACACGAGTGAGGGAAACATCAAGGAAAAAGGCTGCCGCTTTTCGTGCATTTTCCGAGGCATGCTGGTCGCAGAAGAAAGCTTTTCTAGGTTTACTGAGGCTCTTCAAGGATGTATTGGTAGCAAAGAGTCGTTTGCTCGCGCATGCCTTTTGAAACGAGAAAGTCTCGGGGCTGGTAAGACAATTGAGATGAACGAGTTGCTTGCGACTCGTGAAAAACTGTACTCTGATACTTTGGAAGCCTGCGAAAGGCTGTCGTTTGAAGGGTTTTTCTGATCCGATAGATGAAGATTATCGTAAAGCTGCTGTCTGAACCCGTGCTGGGTAGCGCTGATACGCCAATAGGGGCTTTATTGACTACTTGGAAAATAGCAATTGGGTACGAGAAGGCCTTGGCTATCTTGAAAAGTCGAGTGACAAATGCCCTTTCTGCCAGCGTTTGCTGCCGACTGACGTTGGTCGCGAAATCGCTTCGTACTTTGACGATCGCTATGTTAACGCTTGTCGCAATCTCGATTCGATGCTCGAATCCTATAATACGTTTGTTGCTTCATTGGTCGATGCGATGAATTCTTGCATAGCCGGAGTTCCCTCCGAAATAAGTGATTTTGGTCTGGCGGATTGTTCTTCAAATCTCCGTTCGCTAGCTTACTCAAACATTAACGCTCTCGAAAAGAAGGTGTCCAATCCATCGCTTTCGGTGAGTGTGGAATCGGTTGATACGGAGATCGGTCGGGTTGTTGAGTGTGTTGGCCTTATCAATAAAGAGATAGATGAGCGCAATAGGCTTGTTGCTGAACTTGACTCTGAGAAAAAAGAAGCTAAATCAAGCTGTTTGGTCGTGCATTTTAGGTCATCTAGGCGGTGCGGTAAATGATTACATCAAGAAAGAAAGGGGACTTTCAAGGGTATTTCCAATATCGGAAAGCAAATAATCGAACTAGAAGATAAGAAGCAGGAGCTTGAGGGCGCGATTGGCGAGATAGAGGCCAGTAGGACCAGCATAACCCCAACGGTCAGGGCGATTAATCATCTACTAGAACGCTTTGGATTCAAAGGATTTAGCCTTGCTGAAGACACCCAAAATGAGGGGATGTACAAGATAATTCGGCCGGGTGGCATGGATGCGAAAGAGACCCTGAGCGAAGGGGAATACAATTTCATTTCGTTCCTCTATTTTTACCACCTGGTCTATGGGGCTACGACAAGAAGGGATTGATGAGCCACGTGTCGTGATAATTGACGACCCGATTTCGAGTCTCGATAGCAATGTCATGTTCATTGTGACAACTTTGGTCAAGGATCTCGTAAAGGATTGCAGAGATGGAAAAAGGGGGATTAAGCAGGTATTTGTGCTGACCCACAACGTGTATTTCCATAAAGAGGCCACTTTTTGGGAAGAGATCGTTGGCCCGAGAAGCGTTGTCTGTTTTGGGTGATTAACAAGAGCAATGGGGTTTCTTCGGTGGAAGTGACGTCTGACAACCCGATTAGTACATCGTATGAGCTTTTATGGGGCGAAGTGCGCGATTTGGGCAATAGGCCAAACAAAAACGTCTTCAATACAATGCGTAGGATACTCGAGTACTATTTCAATGTTGTTGGGGTTGGGATTATGAAAAGTGCATTGAGCAGTTTGACGGTCCTGACAAAAGTGGCTTGCAAAGCGTTGGTTTCTTGCATCAATGAAGGATCGCATATGGTGATTGATGACTTTGCGATGTGCTTTACCCCGGAATCGTTGGAATCATATCGACGGGTGTTTGAAAAGATCTTTGAAAACATGGGACACCGTGCTCACTACGAAATGATGATGGAGCGTGAGGCGACGATTCCTATCCAAGCGTAAGCCCAAACTTTCGATTTATCTGGCGTGATGGGATGATGGTCCCGTGCTGTGAGACAGTATGACCCAAGCCGCTGACTGGCACGGTTACCCGACATAACGAAAGAACCCGCATGCTGCTGGTCTTTTGGGCTGCGTGGATTGGACAATCCGCCACAATGGGGCTGTCTGGAAGCCATCGGTGCGGGTGCCGTGCCGCAAGCATGAAAGGGGTCTGCCATGGCGAAGCGCGTCGTCGAGCCGAAGTGCTGCTCCACGTTTGGGATATGGACGCGCACGCGAGGCCGCCGCGATCAAGGGCGTAGACGGAAGACGTGCGCGACCTTATACGGCGAGGCTCGACGCGATGGCCGCCCTCAAGTCGTCGAAGAACCAGGCCTCGTTCATCCTGCTCGGGCACGGCTACGTTTGGAACCGGAAAACGACCAGGGGCAATCTCAAGTCGACATCGACCAGGGAATACGTTTTCTGGGCGAAATCGGCCGGATTTGGGAGGCGGGCATGCGAAGGAGGTCCTCGACTTCTGCGTACAGACCGTCGAGATCCTGTCGGGAAAGTTGGTGTAAGCGAAGCGAATCGGGATGGCTTTGAAGGGTAACGGCCTTCGCCCTAGAATCTGGAATTGCGACATAACGGATTCTCGGAAAGGACGAAGACCGCAATGGGGAGTCTAGCAGAAAGCGCGCGGGAGCAGCCGGCGATGCCGAGGTTCTAGAACGAGTCGGTGAACCTGAGGGAGCCCATGAGGCGCATCGCCGAGGACGTCGCGAACGCGATCATGGACGCCGAGGCCGACCGGCTGTGCGCGGGAGGCGCCAACAGCCGCAACGGCTACCGCGAGCGCAACCTGGTCACCTGCGTCGGCTAGCACGGCGATTGGGGCATCGGTGCGTCTCGGAGAGGATCGGGGCGACTGTTCTCTAGCCGCGTCTTTTGAGAACGGCGAGGCGCTTAGAGCGAATGCCCATCTGGATTCCAATTAACCAGGGGGAGCTGGAGATCGTTCGAAGGCAACTCGGGAACAATATTGTCCGGCATATGATCAGGACTTCAGTGGAAGGGCTCGGCTGGAGCATGGTGGATGATACGCCTGCGACATGCTGACCGTTCTTGACATGCCGATCGTCCTTTCTTGCGTCCTTGGTTGAATGCCTGGTGGCAATGACCAAGGAGGCGGATTGCGGTGGTTGCCATGTTGGTCATCGATATGCGCAAACTCAGCTACCCGCCGATATGGCTACTCTTTGAGCAGGGACGCGTCCAAGTAGCCGCGGGAGCCCCATTCGCTGTCGGCGCTTGTTGGTGCTAACTTAAAAGTGCGCAATACGGCTTGCTCATTTTGAGCAGAACGGCAGACATGCCGACCAACCCAATCGACTAACTTGGTTCCTGCCAGGGAAACCAACCAAGGAGGTCGGAAAGGTATGATCAGCATGTCGCAAACCTATTCTATACGGCAAATGAGGAAGAACGGCGAGTCCATATCGGAAATCGCCCGCAAGACGGGCGTCTCGCGCAACACGGTGTACGCGAAGCTCGCGATCTCGGACCTGTCGCCGCGGATGCCCGTGAAGAGGGGCAAGGCCAAGACGCTCGACAGGTACCGCGGCGTCATAGAGTCGTGGCTCGATGAGGACGCCGCGAACTGGCGCAAGCAGCGCCACACCGCCCGCCGTATATGGCAACGCCTGCGCGACGAGCACGGCGTCGAGTGCTGCGAATCGACCGTCCGCCATTACGTCCACGACCTCAAGGCGCTGAGGAAGGACGCTTCCGAGTCGTACCTCGACCTCGTTTGGCGGCCCGGCGAGGCGCAGGCCGATTTCGGGGAGGCGGATTTCTGCGTCATGGGGACGAGGCGGCTGAGCTTCTTCGTGCTCTCGTTCCCCTATTCGAACGTCGGGTTCGCCCAGGTGTTCCCGTCCGAGAACTCCGAATGCGTGTGCCAAGCCCTCAAGCAGGTGTTCGAATACATAGGAGGGGTCCCATCCCGCATCGTGTTCGACAACGCCACCGGCGTCGGGCGCAAGGTCTGCGGCGGCATCAGGACCGCCGAGACCTTCGCGGCCCATTACGGCTTCGAATTCGGCTTCTGCAACCGAATTCCGGCCACGAGAAGGGCAACGTGGAGAGGAAGGTGTACTTCATCAGGCAGAACCTCTTTGTTCCCGTGCCAAGGCTGTCCCGCGTCGAATCGTACAACGAGAAGCTCCTGGACCGATGCCTCGGGCTGTCCAAGGAGCATTACCGGAAAGGCGTGACCGAGGACGGGCTGTTCGGCGAAGACCGCGCCGCGCTGGCCGGATTGCCGGAAACGCCGTTCGAGGTGGTCCGCTACGTCGACTGCAAGGCCGACAAGCAGGGCAAGGTCCAGATAGACGGCCGCCATTGGTACTCGGCGGACCCGTCCTCGCGGGCGAGCGCCTCATCGCGGGGCTGGGCGCCACGATGCTGTCGATATACACCTCGGCCGGCGAATACGTCTGCTCGCACGAGCGGCAGTACGGCGCCGCCCCCCACCGATTCCTCGAGCCCGGCGAGCCAGCTGCCGCTTCTCGCCGCCAAGCTGGGCGCGTGGCGCAACAGCTCGGTGCGGTCGGCGTTGCCCAACCTGCTGCGGGATTACATGGACGGCCTCGGCAGGCGCGAATTGGGCGACGGCCTGAGGCTGATGAGGGACCAGGTCCAGCGTTCGGGCTGGGATGCGACCGTCGGCGCGATGCGATGCGCGCTGGAATCGACCGGCAGGATCGACGCCGCGAGCGTCGCGGTGGCCGCCGCCAGGGCCGAGGGCGGCGCCATCGAGTACGACGAGCCCGTCGACCTCGGCGTCTACGACGCGGCGCTGCGGAAGGCGGTGCAGCGATGGCGATAAGGTCCAAGGGCGACGCCGAGCGGATGCGCGCGCTGGCCCGCAGGCTATACATCAGCAACGACACGATCGACTGGTTCCTCTCGTCGTCGAACGCGGCGCAGCTGCGGGCGGTGAGCGGTTCTCATCGAGCACGAGATGGCGGTTCGGGAGGAGTCCAAGCGCGCGAGGCTGTTCAGGGGGGCGGGATTCCCCAGGTGAAGTCGTTCGAGGGGTACGACTTCTCGCAGGTGGCCTTTTCCAGACGGCTACGGCGTGGACGACCTGAAATCGCTGTCGTTCGTCGAAGCCGCGCAGGACTTCGTGTTCCACGGGCAGACGGGCCGAGGAAAGACCCACCTCGCGATAGCCGTCGGCCACGCGTGCGTGATGGCGGGGAAGGCGGTGCGCTTCTGCACCGCCGCCGAGTCGCACTGGCGCTCTCGAAGGCCCGGCGAGCCGCCCTCGAGGCGATGATGAGGGACATAGCGAAGAACGACCTGGTGATACTCGACGAATTCGGATACGTGCCCTCGACACGGAAAGCGCGCGGCTGCTCTTCCAGGTGGTGTCGAGCTGCTACGAGAGACGCAGCATGATATTCACGACGAACATCGAGTTCTCGAAATGGGGAACCGTCCTCGGCGACGACAAGCTCGCCTCCGCCATGATCGACAGGATAGTCCACCACGGAGGCTCGTGGAGTTCAGCAGGGCAAGCCACCGCATGGATGCCGCCTTGATGCTCGGAAGGGCAAAATATAATGAAGGACGTGTCTGCCATAGTGTTCGAATGCAACGTGCCGTTTTGTTAACTTTTGCTTGCCACAAACACGCGTGCTTCGCGAACGATTCTCTCCACGAGACCCTCGAGCTCGTCGGCAACCCCGGCGTGGGCAAGACCGCGCTGTCGGTGGCGATGGGCACCAAAGGCCCCGAGACGGAGCGCGCGGTGGCGTTCATCAACGTGCCGAACCTGGTCATCGAGATGAAGGAGGCGATGAGCCTCAACCAGCTGACGGCCTACAAGAAGGGCTTCGAGAGGTTCGACCTGGTGATCCTCGACGACCTCGGCTACTGATCGTTCAACCGCGAATGCGGCGAGGTGCTGCTCAACCTGCTGTCCAGCCGCAACGGGAAGGGCTCGACGGTGATAACGACGAACCTCATGTTCGACGCTGGAACGAGGTGTTCGACGACCCCGTGCTCACGGGCGCCATCGTCGACCGCATCGCCCATAAGGCCCACGTGGTCGACATGACCGGCGAAAGCTACAGGGTGATCGAGACGAAGGAGTGGATCGAGAAGGCAAACAGAATGATGGGCTAGAACGTTAAAGGCAAGGTGGCCCATTTTTCAACTGAAACGTGGCCCACTATTTAGTTAACATATACACCCACGGCGCGTCCGGCGGATCGATGCGAAAGCTCAACGCGGTGATATGCAACGCTGACGATAGGCGCCCAGGCGGGCGCCCGCGCGGTCGACGCCGAGATGGTCAGATGCGCCGCCGAGGAGCTCGCCCTGTCCTAGCGGCGAACGGCCCGGAGACAACGGAGGCGGCCCCGCAGGGCCGCCTACACGCACGTTGGGAATTAAATAATCTGCAGTTTGGACGCGATAGCATTTGTCGTTCAACAGATGACCACCGTAGTGAGACGGGCCTGCCGGACGGCAGCGAGTCCCCCGGGCTGCGCGACCTGCTCGCGCCTTATGAATTCAGATTCAGATTCAGATTCATCGAGGCGGCTTGATTCTGCCGCGGCTCCGGCAAAACGGCCTCGGTACGGGGCGGCTACTGGGAGGAACTTTGCAGTAGCCGCCCGAAACTTCGTGGTAGCCAGGAAGAACTGGCCCGTTCCATCCCAGGAGCCGCACATGACTAAACTAGACTAGAGCCTGGTTTAGTTTAGTCTAGTTTAGTCGTCGTTTTTGCCAGCCTAGCCCTGCAGCTCCCATTTCCCACGCGACGTGGCTGCGCTGGCTCGGGCCTTCCCCTCTTTCCTGAGCTCTTGGAGCAGGTAGCTCACGTGCTTGGCCTTCTGCTCCTTCGTCATGCCTTCCGGAAGCGCGTGGTCGATTGCGGCGATGATTTCGGCTCGGCTGCACGGCCTGGTTCCGAGGAGCTTCACGATCAGCTCCTTGCAGACATCGGTCTCGAGCCCTTTTAGCTCGGACGTATTCCTCGTGGCTCCCGATTACGGCGGCAACCTTGGACGAGATGAGGAGCTTGGGGTAACGACCTTCCACGAGGCCCCTGTCGCGAAGCGCTTTGGCCTGCTCCTTTGAAATGGGTTGTCCTTTCTGGACCATGTCGAGCAGGAACACGGCGCCCAGGTCGAGGTCGGGCTCTGCTGCCAGCAGTTGGGTGTATTTCTCGTTCAGCACTTCGCCGTAGATGGTCACGGACACGCGGTCGGGGGACGAGAGATCGTACGTGGGCATCGGCAGCAGGCGCGCGCGTTGGATGTCGAATACGTTCCTGATGCCGATGGCGTTCTGGTCGATCATCCCCGTCTTGCTCATTGCGTTCGCGAGGAGGGGGTTCCTGTAGTAAGGCGGCTTGTACCCGCTCTGAATCGCCTGCTCGATGCTTCCAGGGATAAACGAGCCCTCGTTCTTGAATACCAGCTTCTCCTCATATTCGAGGACGTTGATCTTACCGGAGAGGCGGTAGTCCTGATGAGCGATCGCGTTGTGGAGGAGCTCGCGAATCACCTCGGGCGTGTAGCGCCTCGCCTCGGTGGGGAACAGCGTCGTGTCTTTGTCGAAGAATCGGTACTTCTCGTCGCGTATCTTGCCCAGGACCTTGTCGACCTGCAGGATGAACGGAGGCTCGAAGTGCTCATAGGCGACGGTGTCCCCTCGAGACGAGTATAGGGTCCAGGTTATCCTCGGCTCGATGCCGCCCTAGGAACACAACGGACTCCGGTTTCCCCAAAAGAACCAGCGCTGAGTTCGTCACGCGACCGTGGATGGTCATCCCCATCTTCCCGAGCAAGTCGTCCCTGTTGAGGCTGGCAATCGCAGGCTGTGTCTCTGCGAACTTGTCGACGAACTTCCTGCACGCAAAGTCGACGGCCTCGTCGTCGAGGTCCGAGAGCCCTGCTTCGTAGGCGATTTGCCTTGACCAGTCTGGGCGGCTCTGCCCGTAGATCGCCTCGAGCTTGAACTTTGGCATCTGCACCAGTGACTCGTTCTCCTTCGACCAGGGAACGCCCTGCCAGGTCGTGGGGTGGCAAACGTTCCGGCTGGAATCTGAAGGCGACGACGCGATGGCCGTCGAGCTGATACTGTAGATCTCCTCGAAGGTCATGCCCCCATTGGTCTTCTGGCTGATTTCGTGCTTCAGCTTCTGCAGTCCTGCGCTGTGCGGACCTTGTTCCTGTCTGTAAGACGTTCCGCAGACCTGCCGGTTGTCCGTGATGCCGAAAAAACAGCCATCCGCACTCGGCGCTCCTCAGGTTCGCCCCTCGTTGCTCAGGCGGAGAAGTACTTGCCGAGGTCGTCTAATCCGAACTTGCGCTTCGCTTCCTTGTACTCGACTATCTCCGTCTCCGCGTTCGCGAGTATCTTCTTGGTCAGCTGCCGCATCTCGGATTCAGAGCGTATCATGGACCCTCCCAAACTAGATTAGAATTAAATCAAACTAGTCTAATTATACGCAAAGCTAGTCTAGAGAGCGTAAGCAGGTTCTGGCTTTTGGCGGTCCCTGCGTAGGGGCGTGCAATCGGGGCTCGAAATTAGGGCTGGCCTCTGTTTGCTCATATGCATTTGAGGCCATTTGTGAAAAATCGTCCCATTGGGAAACGGGCCCAAATGGGACGATTCTAGGACCAGGAGTTGGCAGAAAACGGCATGCTCCGTGTGTTTAAAAAACGTATTGTTCCGATTCTCCTATGCGTCCCAGGCGGCTCGAAATGCTTCATCGAAATTGCTGACAATCCTCTCCACCTGCGCAAAATCCCTGTCCTGCCTTGCGTTTTCGTCTTGACAAAGGGATGCGCGTTGTGGGACCGCGCCCCGCGCTGCCGAACGAGGTTGCAACCTACAACGACTACCAGCGCCAAAGGCTGCTGGTGAAGCCGGGCATGACCTGCTATTGGCAAACCCGTCGCAACCGCGACTCCATAACCTTCGACGAGTGGGTCGATTTGGATTTGTGTGACGGTATTGCTCCTGAAGACGTTGTATCGTACTGGGGTATTATCGAATATGGGGCAGGTACTGCTTTGAAAGGGCGAAGCCAAGTTGGAATCAGTTTGAAGAAACCACGACGGGGAGGTGTTGCTTATGGTTTCGGTTAATCATCTGGGGCATCCGATTGATGAAGTCTATCAGCCCTACGTACCGAAGACTTTGGAAGAGCTGCTCGACCGCTTCCTACCGGCTCGACAGCAGACGATTGTGTGGAGGGCCAGGCGAACTTATACTGGACGCCCTTTCCGACGCTGTACAGGCGAATCAGGGGATCTGGGTATAGCGATATGCAGATCAACGAAGGTTTGGTTCGGCATGTCGAGTCGGGGATTGTCGAGGAGGGCGGGCCAACGGGCCGCTTCGCTGCGGCGGCTCCGTTTTGGAGTTCATGGCCCGCATGCAGCATTACGGCGGTGCGACGCGTCTGCTTGAGGTGACTTCGAGCCTCGACGTCGCGCTTTACTTCGCGTCATCCGGACATGACGAAGTAGCTGGCGTTTGTACTCCTATAGGGTTAACCCCGATATGCGCGTCTCGATTGGAGAACAGCCCAACGGTCAGGACCCCGACTGGTATGATCTGACCGATCGTTGCCGCGGCGGGCGCCCCCTGCTCGTGAAGCCGCGAAGCTATGAGCCGAGAATCGTCGTGCAGCATGGTGCGTTCATCATGACATCGCTCGACGGCCTCGTTGGCGGACCCAAACCTATTTATGTGTCAGACGGTCGACTCGAAGCTCGTCCGATTTGGATTCTCCCAAAGCTGAAACCTTCCGTGAGAAGGTACCTGGCGACAAAGGGAATCACTGAGGAGTCTCTGTTCCCATCGGGCATCGAGGGGTTTTCGAAGGCTCGCTCGGCGAACGTGCCTATCCGTCTATGACCGGTGTTTGTGGCAAGCAAAAGTTAACAAAGGGATAGAATCTGAATCTGAATCTGAATCTACCCCGATTCCATTGATAACCTTTACGCCGCCTTCGAGCGGCTATCTTCCGCAGGCCAATTGGCCTTCTCGAGCTCCGTCGGGCTGAGGTAGCCCAGCGCCGAGTGGATCCTCGCCCTGTTGTAGACGACCTCGATGTACTCGAACAGATCCAGCGCGGCCTCCTCGCGCGTGGCGCAGGTGCGCGCGTGCACGCATTCCGGCTTCACGATGCCCATGAGCGACTCCATGGCCGCGTTGTCCCACGGCGACGAGATCGACCCCATCGATGGCCTTATGCCGCGATCGCGCATGGTCTTGGAGAGCAGCAGCGAAACGCATTGCGGCCGTGATCGCTGTGATGGACGCACCCCTCTGGCGGGTTTCGCCTGGTCATCGCCATCTTCAGCGCCTCGTCGGCCAGCTCGGCGGTGATGTTGGGGCCCGTCGACCGGCCCGCTATGCGCCGCGACCATATGTCCATCACGAGCGCCAGATACAGCCAGCCCTGGCGGGGCTTGACGTAGGCGATGTCCGCGAACCGCGCCGCGTTGGGGCCGCCGGCCTCGAACCTGCGCTTGACCAGGTCGTCCGGCGACTCCCGCTTGGAAGCGCGCTTCTCGCCCGAGGGCCGCTTGGCGCACGCGCGCGTGACGCCGCGCCAGCCTCGCTCCCGCATGATGCGGGCCACGCGCTTGCGCGAGGTGCGCACCCGAGCGCCCGCAGCCTCATGAACGTCTTGGGCGCGCCGTAGATGCCCGGACCTCGTTCCTGACCTGGGATATCGCGATGGCAAGCTCCTCGTCGCGCATGGCGTGCGCGCTCGGCGGGCGCGACTTCCAGGCGTAGTGGCCCTGGCGCGCCGCCTTCAGCGCCGCGCACATCTCCGGCACCGGCCAGCGCGCCTCGTTGAGGGATATGAACTCGAACTTGGCCCTCTTCGCCGAGGCCCCTACAGCTGCCTGCCGGCGAAGAAGGCGCTCGCTTTTAAAAGCATCTCGTTCTCGCGCGCTTGAGCTGCTCGTTCTCCCTCTTCAGCCTGCGCAGGTCCTCGGCCATCTGGAACGGGTTGGCATCGGGCGCCGGCCCGGTCGCGTCGGCCTTCTTGACCCAATCGGCCAGGCTGCCCGCGCCGCAGCCCAGCCCGCGCGCCACCTCGGCGTACGTCGCGCCCGACTTCCTGTACAGCTCAACGGCCTTCTGCTTGAATTCCGCCGTGTACCTGGGAGATGGATTGCCCATGGCCCGCCTCGCTTTCCTCCGTTGCGGCCATCATGCCGAAACGGAATCGACTTGTCAACGGATCTGGGGTAGATTCAAGCTGCGGTTACCGCACTTACGTATTCATGGATTCCGATGAGAGGAAATACGACGGGGATAAGGAGGCAGTGCGCAGGGAGGGAATCCAGGTTTTCGATTGGGATGAGGGATGTCGACGGAACTGGGAGGTTTCAGCGACGTGCCCGATGAGACGGTTAGGAATCTGGTCTCTCTTGCGGTTGAGGAATGGGATGCAGGGCGAGTGAGGGATTGCCTGGGGAAAACGCAGGCGATCGTGAATCGGGTTAAGGACACTGAAGGGAAAGCGCTTGTGCTTACGCATACCAATGCGGGGGGTCACTGCTCTTGGAAATCGCCTGAGGCTCGCCGGTGTTGAACCCGCTTGTTGCGAGGTTTTCACGATCGCTTCCTATTGCGAGAAGTGGGTGAAGGCGTATCCGAAAACGGCGGGGTTTCGATGAATTATCGACCTTTACCGGTAGCGCATACTACGACCAGCTTTACCCGGCCGCAGGACAAGTTTTTCCAAGGACTGGGCCCAGCATGTGCTCAGCGAAAGCTACTCCTGTGTGATTGTGGACGAATACCAGGATTGCACCATTTGCCAACAGGAGGCACTATTCGCTTTGTCGGCGGGCTTGGATTTTTATTGTTTACGGCGACCCGATGCAAAGCATTTTTATTGGTCTGGGAATCTTGTCAGCATGGAAAATTCTTCTTTTAGCGTCAGGCCGCTTGATGCGAGACACAGGTGGATTAACGCCGGTGCCGAAGAGCTGGGAAACGAGATTGCGCGGATTCGCGATGCGCTGCTGCCGACCCTCAGGGGCAAAAAGCGTGTCGCTTTCGTTGGGCGGCGGCGTAAAGGGCGTGACGTTTGTAGATGCTGAAGATGCAAAAAAAGTTCGGAGGTTGCGTCAACTGTCGAAGCATGGGCATGATTGCAGCTTCGTCTATTTGACGGCGCACGAGGCCGGCGAAGTGAGCTTTTGCAGGCGGCATTTCGGTTTTCAAGTAAAACGAAATGATTGAGTGAGCGCTGCTAACTGAGTGGGCTGCACGGTTCGAGGCTTCGGTCGGACCAGAACGCGCTCTTTGCCTACTTGAGTTTTCGGGCGTGTGCTTCACGGAGTCGCGAGCGATTTGAGAACCTATATGAATAAGCTCCAGGCGGGCAGCTTGGATTTTGACCGCATGAAGAAATATCCCGTGCTGTCCCAGTTGCTAACCGATGCTGCCCAGGGAGGTGGCTATGGGTGCGATTTTTGCCGTTCTTGACTGGATTGAACGGTCGTCTGCGGGTTTCAGGAAGATTAGAGGGCAGCTGTTTGGCGAGATGAAGCGGGCGTTGAGTTTCGCCGCGACTCACGGAGTCCGCCTTGCGGATGCCGTAGCGAAGACGCATGGTGATATGGAGTCTTATGAATCGCGGTATAGGTTCAAGCGTTTTGCGGACCGTCTTGTCCAAAGGATTGAGTTCGATATCGCCATCGTCGACGCCACGACGGTGACGGACAGAGATTTCTATGTTGCCGTTTCCCGCTGCAGGCTAGGGGTTAATCGTTATTGCTAGCAGCAGGACGCTGCATTTCGAGGGGGTTTCGCGGTAGGAAAGGTGGTCCAAATGGAAGGCGATGATAGCGCGATTTTGAAGCAGTTCCAGTCCGACGTTATCGCCCCCAAACGTCAACGAAGTCAGGGTAGATTCAGTCCTCCATCGCGAGGTGCTTGTAGCTCGAAGTGCACCATCCTCTGCCGCTCTGAGCTATACTGTAAGGACTAATAGGAAAGTTCGCACATCGTGTGTTTCTCAACTGATTCCCGAGGATTATCTGGCGTAATGACAGCTATCGATCGAAATGCCGCAGAATCTGCTTTGGATGGCAGTTCCAAGTGCATGCGGCAATAGTTCTTGTTTTGAAAAATATTGAAGACATGTCTTCAATAGAGGTCGAGGGGATATGGATGATATCGAGGTTGAGCTTCAGAATGGGATGAGGGTATATTGTCAGGCAAAAGCTCATTACAAGGCAAATGAGCCGGGTAATGGGTCGACAACGCGTTTGTCCGAAGCGATGAAAACTCTGGCGGATGATTTACGCAAAGAAGATTGCACGAAGGCGGTATATGTTACGAACGATCGCCTGCTCTTCGGCAAGCGAATTAACGCCGATAATTTTAGCGATGGCGCCTTCTATAGTTTCTGCGAGCTTGAGCTCGAGCAACGAGTCGTTGTAGAAAAATACATCGGAGAAACCGCTCTCTTGGCCAAAGTGCATGGCCTGCTTTGCTTCTTCGTGCTTCCATTCTTTGGGAGCGACGAGGCTACAAAGACGAAAGCGGTAGATGCAGCCATTGCTGCTTTTTTAGGCTCGATTAATTCATCGGATGCTCATGGCGTTATCCCGAGCAGATTACGGCGTATATGGGTCCAGTTATTGGGGGCTGATGCAACGGTAAAGCCAGGGCATCCCAATAAGAGCATTTCCAAGAAAACGTTTGTATGGCCAATAGTTTTCGAGATGTGTGATAAAGCGTCCGTTGAAATAGCATGCTGGAAATCGATGAGGATGTTCTTGAGGATGTCATGCATCGCTATCGATCGACGATTGATGGCCAGAGTGATTTGTATAGTGTTTCAACTCGCATAATCTCCGATTATGAACAGTTTCGATGCTCTTCCACGAGCGGCAGTCGGACTCTGTCCGATTTTGTTTCTGAACGATGGGAGCAGTATGTCGATGTACTTGGTGCAAGCGCAATTTGCGATGATGATGAACGCCGTGCATTTGTTTGGCTTGTTCTATTAAAGGTTCTGAAGAGGCGATCGGCGATGAGAGAGGTGTCAAATGCCGTTAGACTGCATGATTAGGCGTCTCGATATTCGGAACGGAATGTATTCAAAGACGTTCTTCTTTACTGATGGATTTAACCTCATACAGAGCAATGGCAGGAATTCAGTTGGCAAGACGACACTGATTCGAGCGGTTTTTTATGCCTTGGGTGAACCAATTGCAAATACGGTTAAGTTTAAGTTCCCGAAGCACGCATTTCGCATTGAGGTGCAACAAGGGAATAAGATTATCATCGGGATAAGAGAGGGGATAGCTATAGAATCAGCTTGGGGAATGATCGATTTTCCTGTTATGTGCTCCCTTATGAACTGAATGATGTGCGTAAAGCCATATGGGGCTTTGATTCTGAACAGGTAGCCGAGAATTATCTGGCAGGGATGTTTATTGATCAGGATGAAGGGTGGACTTTTTAAACCGCGGAAAGTATCTTGCGGTATAGGCTTCAATATTGAATTACTCATTGATGGTCTTTTCGGGCGATAGGGCCCCTTGATCTAACTCAAGCAATCAAAGGCCTTGACGATCGCATCGAGAGATACAAAATCGTTTCCAGTATTGCCGGTTTGAAAGAGGAATTGGACGATAGCCAAATTGGCGAGCAGGCTGCGCCGAATTTGCCGGAGGCGGCAGAGGCATTATCGCGTTTGAGGGTAGAGCGTAACGCGCTTCAGCGTCGCGCAAACTCGGTTAAGAAAGCAATATTGAAAACGAGCGATTCGCAGCTTACATTGAAAACCTTGGTTTGCGCATAACTGTTTCCCCTGATGTTGAAATTGCAGTTACGAAAGAGAACCTCGGGGTTTGAGGATAGTGTTGGCTATCAAATAGCGGAGTTGTCAGCAATGCTGGCTAGCATAAAGGCAAAAGACGCTGAGATTTCTGATCTCGAGTACAAGATTAAAGGCGATTCCGTTTTTGTTTTCTGTTGCCGAGAGCATCGATGATGCTGAAAGGCAAATAGCACAATTGAATATTCGAAAAGATGCATTCGAATAAGCCGTTGATAGCTTGAAAGAGGAGAGAAGCGACAAAAGCGGCAGCGTAGTGAGCTTCTGGCTAATGGCAACGAGGTTGCGGATTTTTTGGCCGAAACGATAGCGGGTTATTGTGAGCAACTTGGCATCGAATCGGATTACTATTCGGATTCAAAAGGAATTTTCACATACAAGCTAAAAGACAAAAAGCGGAACTCGCCGGTTGCTTCTCGTCCTTGCATTCAGGCTTGGCTACGCAAAGGCGATAGAGCGGTATTGTGGTATTCGCCTTCCTTTTATAGTTGACTCGCCTCGTAGCGGCGAGATAGATGAAGATAACTTTAGGCGAATGATGAGCCTGATTCAGCGGGAATTGCATGGTTGGCAGATTGTGGTTGCGTCTATCGGTGAGGTTGGGGTTGAGCCTGCCAGCTGCATCGTGATAAAGGAAAAATGTTAGAGGATTCGTGCATGGTAGATGATATTGGGCAGTGGGAGCACGGTGCTTTTTGCTTAGACGCTCGCTGTTTGAGCGAGCTGAGGGGGGTCGAGGTCCTTCGATGGCCTGATATCCCCAGCTTCTCCGCTATGCGCTGCACCTTGCGCGTCGAGGTGCCGGTGGCGTACATCTCGGCCACCGCCGACGACCGCGCGGTCGACGCGCTGGTAGCGCTCGACCACGTCCTCGGGGAAGAAGCCCCGACCTCAGCTTCGGTATCCTCATCGTGATGTCGCCGACGCACGTGACCGGGTTGCGCTCGCGGTAGCCGTTGCGGCTGTTGGCGCCTCCCGAGCACAGCTGGTCGGCCTCGGCGTCCTTAATCGCGTTCGCGACGTCCTCGGCGAGGCGCCTTACGAGCTCCCTCAGGTTCACCGACCCGTCTCGAACCTCGGCATCGCCGGCTGCTCCCGCATGCTTTCTGCTAGACTCTCCATTGCGGTCTTCGTCCTTTCCAAGAATCCGTTATGTCGCAATTCCAGATTCTAGGGCGAAGGCCGTTTTCCCTTCAAAGTTATCCCGATCCGCTTCGCTTACACCAACTGTCTCGACACGATCTCCGGGTCGTGAACCGCCGTCCGCCCGCGCCCGCCTTCGGCGATATCTGACCAAGGCGGCTTGCATCAACGATCGGCGTACTACTACAAACCGAGGTTTGCATAACTGCTATGCGCAAAACTTCGCAACAAACTTGTGAGCTTTGAAGAGTTTTTACCCCTAGGTATTCTTCTTTCTTGTCGATTTGGTTTTCGTATTGTTTGAGAATCTTTAAGCATAGGTTCTTTTTTGGCGGTAGATTTGCCGTCGATTCTCTTGCGGGCAATTGATTTCAGAATCGTTTGCTCCATTGCCTGCATCGCCGCAGCGCGGTTTGCGCAGAGATTCGTTTTGCTGCTATTTAGCCCCAGCGTATCATTAAGGTCATGGTTGATGTCCGGGTCGTCCGCATGGATTCTTCCGTCATGATGATAGGTAATGGTAGCAAGCGTTTCTGGCTTGAGCGGATTCACTGTCAGGCTCATTGCCGCGCCGCTTATCACACGTCGCACTGCTTCGACCATCGCAAACCGCGAAGATATTCTTGTATGACAAGCTCAAATCCCTATCGAAGCATGAGGTGGCGGGATGTTGCGACGTTATATGCTCGATCGTTGCGGGGTTGTCGTTGGTGCCGATTCGGCACATGCAATATGCGCACAGATGCCCCTGCTCAACAATGAGAGCCTCGAGGACTTTTCGCTTATGCTCGCCACGTAGCGACGAATAGTCGAATGAGGCATCCGGGGTGTTTTTGATATCCCGCTTCGCTTCGGTTAGCGCTTTCGGCCTGTTGCCCTTGATAATGGGAATCATGACAGCAGCCTCGAGTTCGAGGGTTGTTTTGCCGCTATAACATCGGGGTCATCTCCGCCGATAAGGGATTCGATGTTGATAATGACATCCTTTGCCGTTCTGTAATCTTCCTCATCGATTGCGCGGTTGAATGATGCAAACATCTGCATAACGTTTTCTGGACGAGAGGTGGCGCCGAGTACGGTATTGAGGATGTCGCTTGCGTCGCGTCCTCGGGTTTCTGTTGCGGGTATGGCTGTAGAGCACTCTTCAAGTATGCGAATGTTGTTCCGCGGAACTGAAGCGACAACGACAGGGGAGTGCGTGGTTGTGATAAATTGCACGTTCGGGAAAATTCGCACTAGATCGTCGAGGATGCGCGCTTGCCAACGAGGATGCAGATGCAGATCGATTTCGTCGATTAAGACGACGCCAGGCGTTTCAAGCACATGCTCGCGTAAAGCAGGGTTAAGCGTTGCCATACGATAGGCAATATCGGCGATAAGGCTTATCGTTCCACGATAGCCATCGCTCACGGAATGAAGCCTGTCGCGGTGATAAATACCGTTAGCATCGCGAAACGTGAAGATAAGCTGTTGTAGTTCCGCATCGTAATCGACCATCGCATTGTCAATTGACGCAGCAGAGTCGAAGCAAGCGGCGAGTGCCTTTTTGACGGCCGTGAATACTGCGCTTTTCTTTTGTTCTGCCATTCCACAATGACTGCCTCTTGAACCAGGCATTCATGCGTGAATCGTTCGAGGCGGCTTGCAAGGCGTCTTCATAGCCCCTAGTTCTGTTAGGCAGGATATCTGACGAAGGACCATCTTGCTTCCAAAGGCGGTCCGTTCCGTATCGCGCAAGAATTGGCAACACCAAATCACTGTCGTCGGCTGCTGCAAGTTGTTGAATTCGTTCACCTGCATTGACGATGATCTGGCGTCTGCTCGCGTGGTGCGGCCCTTCGCGCTGTTCAGCGAACGGGTCCAAGATATCGATTCGTTAGCAACAACGCCAGCCGCGCTAATTACGACAGGATACTGCGGCTGCACAACCGTCATGTCGCCTTGCTTGATAACAACGCTTCGAGCATCGTCGGAAGAAATCGACGGCGACGTTGCGTGTATTCAATTTTATGGAACAGAGTTCCGAGTGCAATGGAGGCAGCATCAATCAACGTGCTTTTACCCGTTCCGTTATCGCCAACAAGAACGGTGAGTTGCTGGTCAAAGTCGATGGAAAGCGATTCGAACCTCCGGAAGTTACTAATCTTCGAGTTCGCTAATTCGCAACTCTGTGTTGGCGAATCCCACAATAACCTCCTGTGTTTTGCGCTGACAGTCAGCCAATTAAACTCTTGTGCCGGATCAAACAGGTTCATTATAGTCGATGGCTTACGGGCTTCGGCTTTTGCGGTATGCTACCTTCGTCGCTGACGTACGGAAAACGCAACCAGCTGAATCAACCAATATAGGCAGGAGATGAGGTCTTTCTGTTTTGGTTTAAGCCTTGTGAATCAGCTATAGACGACAGCGCCTATTCTGCCAAAGATTCATCGGCCCGGATTTTCGCGATACTGCCCATTTATTGATGAAGAGTTGTAGTTTTGTTCATCTTGCTTGTCGGGATCAATCTCCTTATCAAGCTGTACCGTCAGTAGCTTTACGCACTTTTAGGTAGCCGCCGGTACGGCTACTCATTGATCAGAGACGCGTTTAGGTATCGGCGGGAGCCCCATTCACTGTCCGCGACGTATTTCGGGCGGGCGGCCACCAGCGTGAGGGCCGACTTTCCATCGGGGAAAGTGCCGACGACGCGGGTACGCCGGCGTATCCCCCCTGTTCAGGCGCTCGATTGCGTTGTTCGTGCGGATGCGCCGCCAATGCCGCGGGGCATCTCGCAGTACGTCAGCGTCTCGGCGAAGCCCTCGCGCACGACCTTGGCGACCTCCTTCAGCCGCATCGATTCCAGGTCGTCGGCCACGGCCGGCCTTGGCGGCGGCCGCCTCGCAAGACTCCATCGCGTGATCGCCTTGAGCATGGCCGCCGCCTGCGGCCTCTTCGATTTCGGAACCTTGGCGAGGACGTTGCGGTAGAAGTGCACCGTGCAGCGCTGGTATTTTGGCGCCAGGGAAGACCTCGGCGATCGAGCTGACGACCACGCCGGCGGCCTTGTCGCCGGTGAACATGCGACGCCGCGCAGCCTCTCGCGACTTCAGCCACGACAGGAAGTCGCGCCAGCACTCCGACGACTCGGTGAAGCCCTCGGCGCAGCCGATCACCTCTCGGTAGCCGTCGTCGTTGACGCCGATGGCCACCATCACGGCCACGTTCTCGAAGGAGCCGCCCCAGCTTCTCTTGAGGTAGATGCCGTCGACGAAGACGTACGGGTACTCGCAGGTCAGGGGCCTGCATCGCCACCTCGACCGCCTTGAAAGCCTTGTCGTTGAGGTTTGAGACCGTGCCGGCGGAGACGCCCGCGCCCCCAGGATCTCGCCGACGTCCTCGATGCGGCGCGTGGAGACCCCGGCCAGGTACATCTCGATCATGGCCTCCTCGACGGCAGGTCTCACGGCGCTTGTAGCGCTCGATGATCGCCGTCGCGAACCTCATGCCCTTGAGCTTGGGCATCCTGAGGGTCACCTGGCCCGAGGTGGTCGTGAGCCCGCGCTCGTAGTGTCCGGCGCGGTAGGCCGCCCGCCCGTCGGTGCGCTCGTAGGGGCGCGGCGCCCACCAGCTGGTCGGCCTCCTCGTCGAGCATCGCGTTGATGGTCTCCTCGATGGTTTTCCTGACCACTCGCGCAGCTCGGACTTCACCGCCTCCTCGTCGAATGATACGATTGGGTTGGACATGGCCTGCCTCCTAGCATGATTGAATTCGACACTCAAATCATACCGACGGCACGTGCCATGTCTTTTCTCTTTCTGGGCGTGTTCAGCTTTCAAAGTGCGCAAAGAATTTTACGTTACCCGCCCATGCGGCGGCCCACTCAACCATGTCGTTCGCCGTTGGGCATCCTGCGAACTTGGCGCTTCTGGTTTCCCCGGTGGAGACGCCGAGGGCGCGCATCGCGACCGATTCGGCGTGCTGGTCGATCGCGATGGTCGAGGCGCGGCTGGACCTGACGGCGTGCTCTTGCATGGCGAAGACCCTTTCTGCCGTTCGCCGCGGCGAACGGCAGCTGGTTTGCATGGCGGTACCCAGCGTACGCCAACAGCCCACGGTCGAACAGCTCAGTGGCTTCTTTCGATTATCGGTTCAGCGGATGCGGACATATCGTCTACGAAGGGGCTATGCCCTCGTTCGTCACCGTTAGGGGGAATCCCCGCACCCCTGCAATATTAGGATGCATACTGAAATATCGAATTCGCGATTTCTCGGCTTACGCAAGAGCTAAACGTATTATCTGGGTTTATGTTTGCGCACCCAATGTCGATGCTCTCCATGAACCCAATACGCCATTGCTCGTACGATGTTTTAGAGCTGAGCAGAAGCAATGTTTCTGGTTTCTGGTGACCCTCCGCTTCCGTCAAATAGCGGTACCTGTATTCGCCTAGCTGCATTAAGCCTTTTCGAGTTTGGGATACAAGATTCTTCTTGGTGATGGTCTTAGCTTCAACGATAAGGCATTTATCGTCTCTTATGCCTAGCAAATCAACAACATCAGATTTGAATACTTTGAAATCCGCTTCAATCATTCTTTGTCGAGCAATTCCAACCAACTCTTCATGGCGACGACCAGCCTTCGTGCGACGCTGGATTCCAAGGCGGATGGCGTCGGGCGAATAGTGTCTCTCGTTGATATTAGGATTAAAGCTAGGTGAACTTGGAGGCGTTGAAAAATCAACAAGCCTAAGATCGCCGGACGTAGTGCCAGAAATAATTTCCGTATGGTCGATCGTAAATCCATCTCCTTGAATGGGCGAAAGGATCTCAACATGTTGGCTCATAGTGCTGGTATCGGGCGAACCGTAATAGACAAACCAGTCAAACGAATCGGATTCTTGTCCCTTAGGGAACCAATACTCATCCTGGTTTGTCTCATGAATAGAACAAATGTCATCAATCTGGAATAAGTTCTCAATTGCATACTGACTTAGGCGCAGCTCCTGACGGCCACCAATCGCAAGACCGGTTTGGAGAAGTAGGGAAAACCATTCAGCGCAGCTTCTCCTTAGCACTTGGTCGTGTGTAAGAACTCCGTTTGCCCTGATGTATTTCAAATTCTCATAACCCAACAAGGGGTTGTCGTGGTTTTGACAGGAACGAGTGCAGTGGCGCACTCTGCTGCAGTTAAAACCGCATTAGTGGGGTTTTCCTCGTACAAAGCGAGAAGCGTGCGGATAATCAGAACAGCAGGTTTGATCCGAACACCATGGGTTTTGTCGAGCATCCATCTCTTGTTGATGCCTCTAGCTTGAGCATACGCTTTTGCCTGGTTTGGTATGCCTTTATAGCCATTGGGGTATTGATATCTAAGGGCCTGTGTTGCCATCATTTCCGAATAACTCATCTCCATCGAGAAAAAGAGACCGGCTGGCGTGATGTTCAGATTCAAGGTACTCGTTAGGGTTGTAGAGACAATAAGACCGAGTTCGGAAAGGATTTGCTGATAGTCACGCCATGTATCCGAACGCCCAGAGTCGGATCGGATGTTTTCGGAAAACATACCAGATTTGCCATATACGAAGAAACGCACTGAGAAAAATCGGGTGCTCCCTTTAAACAGATCGGCGGCCTCAAGCAAAGCCGACAGAGAAGCGCTGTCGACCATACCCATGTGTTGTGTGGGCTGCCAGTTATACCCTGGATAAGGGAGTGTCAAATCTGCCATATTAATAACCCAGCGCTTTCTTTATTGCTTTTGCCGATGGCTTTTGCCATAAGAACAGGAACAGCATTGCCAACAGCGCGATACTGCCAAGTTGTGGTGTTGGCAAACTCATACCAGTCAGGGAAAGTCTGAAGACGTGCAGCTTCGCGAACGGTAATATGCCTTGGATCGAATGGGTGAATGAACGGCCTACCGCCACCGCCTCGGGAGCCAACCAGGACCGTTCCGGAAGGTCTATCAGGGTGTACTCGATCGGTGTGGTCCGTGTGATCCCTCTCGCCTGGTTTTACCTTGTCGTATCTGTTTCTAACCCTATCGCAGTGTGCTCGAATGACATGATGATTCGGCACACCTTCGAGGTCTTCAAATGCGAATCTTGATTTAACCCATCCAGCTTGACCGTCTTTTTGGCTTTTCAAAATGAGTTGGCTTAGGGAATTCGAACGGAATGTCCTCTTTGAAGCCGACAATTATGACGCGCTTTCGAATCTGGGGACATCCATAATCCGCCGAATTCATTACCTTATAATGAAAGTGATACTTTGTATTTTCCTCGAGATATTGAAGGAATTCTTTCCAGTCTGACCGCCATTAACGGTTAGAAGGCCAGGAACGTTTTCGAACACGAACGCGCGAGGCTGAAGCTCGTTAAGCATGCGAACATACTGATAAACGAGCATCCCTCGAGGGTCTGCACACGCCTTGCGCTGGCCAAGGATACTGAACGCCTGGCATGGAGGACCACCAGCCATGAGATCAAACGATTGATGCCGGTAATTTGTCTGATGTGATCACCAGTCGAATCGTTAATATCAGCTGCCTCGATTACAGCATTGGGAAAATTGTTTTGGAGAGTCTCGCAATGTTGTTTCTCCAAGTCGGAGGCGTATGCGGTTCTAAAGCCTGCAAGAGATAAACCCAGATCGAGTCCGCCACCACCGGAGAAAGAAGGACACTACAGTTGGAGCGTTCTTGTCTTCGGTAAGCGATGTAGCCATTCAGTGTTTGCAAAAATTGGTTCAATGTGCACCTCAGTATGATTTTATTTAATCTCTTTATTCTATCTTCGGAAGTAGTGGCTCTCATAATAATTTCTGGTTTGCGATGCAGAAAACTGCAGCTAAAAACCAGAAAGGGTCCATGAATAATCGTTCCCGCAGTTCAAAACGGGGCTTGCAGGCGGCAAGGGTGGGACGGCAAACGCTGCGAAGCGCGCCGGTTGCGCAGGGGCGCGTCCTGGCCGGTGCTCGGGAAGCGCGATCGCAAGGCTCTGGCGCGATCCGTGGATCATGGGCGGTAGCTAGAACGTCCATCCCCATCAGGCGGGACGCCGGCTTTCGACATTCCGGCGGTGCCCCGCCGCGCCATCGCCCCGCCGTCGCGCTTTCGCCTGCGGACGGTCCCCGCGAAGGCCGTCGACCGCGCCGCTGCTTTGCATGACGCCCATGCTTTCGCGCTCTTTAAGGGACTCTTTCCATACTGCCGAACAACGCCTTATGCGCTGTTTTGTTAGACTCCGTGTCGGACAGGGTGAACAGGGGACGATTACAATCGTGCATCGCGGCGGCATGCGCGCCTGATGCGTGGTAGCCTCCGTGCGGGGAGGGCGGCCCTCTTCCTGCCGACTCTTGCCGTTAAGCGGTGGCAAGGCGTCCCAGGACCGTCGAGTTGCGCATTCGCGTGCAAAAACGGCGCCGGACCTTGCCCCATGCGGTGTGCTTCCGTTCGACTATTTAAGAAAAGTGCAGGTTATGAGCGCAAACAAAGATAAGAGCAAGAAGCGCGGCCAATCAATAAGCTTCCCTTCGTTTTGATGGGCGGGCATATCTGCGTCGATGCCGCACAGGGCGGCAGCTTCGGTGCTGCCGTTTCTGGTGATTCAATCCGGGTTCTCGTACACCGAGATAACGGCGCTGGTTTTGGCGTCAAACATCGCGTCGGCGGTCATCCAGCCCCTGTTCGGTCTCATGGGCGACAAGAAGGCGCGTCCGTGGCTCATGTCGGTCGGCGTGGCGCTTGCGGGCTTGGGCATCGCGCTGGTGGGCGTGCTGCAGTCGTATTGGCTGGTGGTTTTGGCGGCAATGGCTTCGGGGGTCGGCAATGCCATGCTGCACCCGGAAGGAGCGCGCTTGGCATACCTCGCCGGCGGCGACGACAAAGCCATGAGCATGTCGATTTTTCTCCGTCGGCGGCCAAATCGGCTGTCTAGGCCCATCATCGGCGTCGCCGCCGTTACGGCGCGTTCGGGCTTTCGGGCACGCTCGTGTATCTGGTCCTCTGCCTTCCGTACGCGCTGGTGCTCCTTGCGCTGAGCAAGCGCTTCCCTGGCCTTCGGCGTCCGCGGAGGCGGCTCGTTGGCGGGCCGGGGCAAGCGCGACCGATGGGGTGCGTTCGGCGTGGTGCTCGGCGCGCTTTCGGTTCGCTCCATCGTGTTCTATGGCGTGACCAGCTTCTTCCCGCTCTACTTGGTGACCACGTTCAACGCGGCGGAAGATTCCGCCTCGCTGCTTATCACCGTGTTCTCGATTTTCGGCGCGGTGGCAACGGCTTCGGCTGGCTTCATGTCGCATCGTGTTCCCGCGTCGCGCCTCATGATCGGCTGTTTCGTTCTCATGGTGGCGTCGCTTGCCTCGTTCCTGCTTTCGGGCAGCGTGTGGCTCTGCGTGGCGGCGGTTATGGTGCTGGCGATGTGCTTGAATCTTTCAACCCGCCCGCCGTGGCGCTGGCGCAGGAGTATCTGCCCGAGCATCTGGGCACAGCATCGGGCTCACCTTTGGCGTGGCGGTAGCTGTCGGTGGCATCGCGTCGCCCATGCTCGGTGCGCTGGGCGACGGCGCGGGCCTTGCGTCCGCCATTTGGGTTCTGGCTGCGCTCGCCGCGGCCGGCCTTGCGCTCTCGATCGGCGTCGCCGTAATCGAGCGGCGCGGTGCACAGAAAGGCTAGCAAGTGTGCAGTCAGATAAGCGTCGACACTTGTCGCTGCTGACCAATGGATGCAAAGCCCTCTTCGCGCCTGCTCGGTTACGCGTAAATACCTTCGCCAACCTTGAAGCAGATTGCGGCGCGGCGCCGCTGGCGAAGTGCCGCTACATGGCCGTACTATGGCGGTCTCGAAACTCCACGATGCCGTAAAATCGACGTCGCAGACCCAACAATCAATCCTGCGAAAGAAGGTCTATGAACGAATTCGACGACATCATCGGTTACGATGCCACCAAGGAAGAGCTCGTCCGCATCGCCGATACGCTCAAAACGCCGAGCGTTATCGGAAGCTTGGCATGGCGTCCCCGCGCGGCCTGATTCTGTATGGTCGGCCGGGAACGGGCAAAACGCTTATGGCGAACTGCCTCATCAAGGCAAGCGGGCGCCCTGCATTCACCTGTCGCCGTACCGAGTCGGACAACCCCTTCATCGACAAGATGAAGGGCGTCTTCGAGGAAGCGGAGCAAAAACGCGCCGTCCATCGTGCTCCTTGACGACATGGACAAATTCGCCAACAGCGACTTCCAGCATCGCGATGCCGCCGAGTTCGTGGCTGTGCAAAGCTGCATCGACAACATGCGCGGCACAGAAGTGTTCGTGCTGGCCACCGCCAACGAGAATATCAAGAATCTGCCGGGTTCCCTGCTCCGACCTGGGCATTTCGATCGGCAGATTTGCGTGGAAACTCCGAAGGGCGAGGATGCGGTCAGGATCGTCGCCGGCTACTTGGCGAACAAGCCCTTCGCTGAAGACCTCGATCCGGAGCTGATCGCCTCGATGCTGGCGGGGCATTCGTGTGCAACGCTCGAAACCGTGGTGAACGAGGCCGGCATCATCGCCGCCTATTCGAAGAGCGATCGCATCACAACCGAGCACATGATTGAGGCGAGCATGCGCGCCGTGTTCCACGTGCCGGCGGAGTGCCTGTACGAGACGGACGTCGTGGACCTATCCAGCAGGTCGACGAAGTCGATCGTCGTGGCACTAGGCCGGCCATGCTGTGATGCAGGAGCTGCTGGTGCCGGGCAGCGTGGCGCTCGTCTCGGCGAAAAGCAAGTCGGCGAAGCGCAACCACAGCAGCTTCACGGTGCGGAACTGGCGCGAGGCCGATGACCTGCTGCGCGCCGGCATCGATGAGGTGCTGGTGGGCCTGAGCGGCCGCGCAGCAGTCGACGTGGTTTTCGGCATCTCCGATACGGGTGCGGACGACGACATCAAGCGGGCGTTCCAGACGCTGTCAAGCTTGCTGGGGAAATCGTGCGCGGACGGGTTCTGGCTGCATAGCCCCACCTGCGGTTTCTTCGACGAAGAGGACGGCTACGACGACGCCGAGGGCATAAAGCAGCGGCGCCAGATGGTTGCGTCGCATATGCTGGAGCATTACTACGGGAAAGCGAAGCGCACGCTTCTGCGTAATCGCGCCTTGCTGGAGAGGCTCGCGGCCGCACTCGCGGAAAAGAGCTATCTGACCTAGAAAGACATAGCGCAGCTGAAGCAGGAGTGCCGCTCGAGGCGCCGGATTACCTATAACGCGCGGGTAAGCGCCTGGCTGGAAGAACGGGGTCGGAGGTGCGTTTGGGGCGGTCTTTTGCGAAACGCAGGTCTCTTCCTCAACACACCTCCGTCCCCTGTTCAAGGACGAAAGCGTTAACGTCATCATTGCCGACAACAACGCGATGAAACGCATGAGGGGAATCGCCGTGTATCGCAGGTATACCGATGGGGTGCCGCATCCGCCGTTGGTGAGCGAATATAAGGGCGCCGACTCCGGCGGGGTCCCTGACCTGTTCGTAAGCATGCCGGCCACCTGCCGCGATGTGAGCGATGAGCTGCTGGATTTCATGTGGTACCGGGGAATGTCCATCCCCGAGGTTGCGGCAGCGGCCGGCATTTCGGAGAAAGCCGCCGAGGACCTGATCCGGAAGGGGAAGGGCACGTCCGCCGACCTCTTTCGCGCTGTGCGAGGCGTTGCGCGTCGAGCTGCTCTCGCTCCCCGGCGATGACGAGCTTGAGAGGGGCATGGAATGAGGAAGCGTACGCGTGGTCGCAGAATCGCCTGGTCGGACGCTTCTTTGAGGACTCCGACGGCGTGACTCGGCTTGAATACGCCCCGGGAGCTTTCGCGCCCATCAGCCTTTCGCTGCCGCTCGATGGCTCCTGGCGAGTCGACGCCCCGGGCGCGTTCTTGGACGGCTTGCTGCCGGACAATGATGGCGAACGCGAGGCGATGCGCCGTTGGTTCGGCGCCGTATCGGCCGACCCGCCTCGACCTTCTTGTGGGGGCGGATGTGACGGGCGGACTGTGCTTCACGTCGGTTCCCGAGCTGGGAGAAATCACGTCCCAGGCTCGAGAGTTCGCAAGGAAAAGGACGTCGCGATCAAGGTTTACCGGCTCGGGCGCGGCTGGACGACGTGGCAGTCCGATGATCGCCGCAGCCGTTTCGCCCTTTGCGGGTTCGCAGGGCAAATTCGCCTTGAGCGGTTCGACGGCCGCTGGACCTGGCCGAACGCCAAGCACCCTTCGACCCACATCGTGAAGCCGCCCCATGAGCGCTTTTTGCGGCGCCCCGCTGGCGGAGGACGCGACCATGCATCTCGCGGCGGCGTGCGGGCTGGACGTCGCAAGGTCGTTCGTGCGGTCGTTCGGCGATGATCAGGCTTACGTCGTCGAAAGGTTCGATCGCGAGGTCTGCGCCGACGGGCAGGTTTTGCGCATCCACGTTGAGGACTTTACGCAAGCGCTGGGCGTTTCGCGGCATGCGAAGTATTCCGTGACCGCCGCCGACGCGTTTGCCCTGTTGAAAGGGCTGTCTAACGGCCGCTTGTTGGTTAGGGGAGTGGGCAAAGCGGCTCGTTTTCAACACGCTGGTGGGGAACTGCGACGCGCACGGCAAGAACTACAGCCTGTTTTTGCGATCGGACGGAAGCGTGGAGTTGTGCCCTCTCTACGACGCCCTTTGCACGCGAGTGTGGCAAGAAACCAGCGATTTGCTGGCCATGCCGATCAATTCCAAGAACCGGGCAAGCGAGCTGTCCCTGTCCGATTGGGCAGCGGAAGCGGCGGCGTCGGGGATCTGCGAAGACGACCTCGTTGGAGCGGTGGAAGCCATAGCCGCGCAAATCGCAACGCACGCGCCCGCCGTTCTGGCGAAATACCCAGATTGGATACAGGGAAACAATGACCACGGCGATCGCCGTCAACAACCAGCAGCCGTTCCAGGAGCTGGGACTACGGCTTGAGAGGTGATCGTCCCCTGTTCACGTACACCGTTCAAAAATACTTAACATTCTTGATATTGAGACAATATTAAATATTTTGTATACTGGGCTACTAAGGCAAATACAAAGTATTTTGAACGGCGGCATAGCATGTGGACCAACGCTTACTCATACGAGGACATCGGCGAGTTTCTGCGGGAGGCGCGCAGGGCGCGCGGTATCACGCAGGTAGAGATGGCGAGAAAGCCTCGACTTCTCGTCGGTCACGCTCTCGGCGCTCGAGACGGGCAAGAACGTGTCGGCGATCAAGGTTGACCGCTACCTGCAGCAGCTGGGTTTTCGCATGGTGATCGTGCCCAAGGGCGCGGATGTGGAGGTGACCGAATGAGGCAGCCTGACGTTTACCTCGGAGAAAGCCTGATCGGACGCATCGCAGAGAACCGCAAGGGCGGGCGCTTCGAGTATGAGCAATCGATTGTTGGCAAACTTGCCGGGCCGGCCGGTGCTCTCAATGGCGTTTCCGCAAAAGTTCGCCCGTTCGGCGAGGCGAAACTTCTGCTTGGTTCAATGGCCTGCTTCCCGAGGGAAACCGCCGCGACGAGGTTTGCAGGAGCCTTGGCGTGTTGCCGTATGACTGGATCGGCCTTCTCGCCGAGATAGGCTGGGAGTGCGCTGGTGCGGTGAGGGTGTTCGAGCACGGTCGTGAGCGCGCTTGCGAACTGCGGCTGGAGGAGATTCCCTCATCGGAGTTGGCTGAAAAAGCTTTCGAGCGCTACGGAGCGTCTTCCGCAAGTTGAGAGCGGGTTGTTTCGCATGTCGCTAGGTGGCTTTCAGGAGAAGATGTGCGTTGTCATGCCGGCGATTCCTGAGGGGGCATCTTCCGTCGCTGCTGATGATGTTCTACTCCCGATGGGTGACAGCCCCAGCACGCATATCCTCAAACCTGAAAGCGAAAGATTATCCCGGTTTGGCGGAGTCTGAGGCCTGGGCCATGACGGCGGCCGGGAACGCGGCACGCGCGTCAAAGGTAGCCCTGCTCGATCTGGACGATGCGCCGAGCACGCTGGTGGTTGAGCGTTACGACAGAATCGCCGACAACGGCTCTGCACACGTGCTTAGGGCTTCATCAGGAGGATGTTTGCCAGGCGCTTGAATCGACCCGCACGGTAAGTACGCTGCTGCGGGTGCGCCTAGGGGCAATGATCCCACATACGTTGCAATTGCCGGTTTGCTGCAGAAGTTCTCTTCCGATCCCGAGGGCGAGAAGGCGGAGCTGCTGCGCCAGCTTGTTGCGAACCTGGCGCTTGGCAACTGGGATGCGCATGCCAAGAACACGTCGTTTCTCTACTGCGAACAAATGGTCCCCACGCTCGCACCGCTCTACGATGTGGTGCCCATTGCCGAGGTCGAGCGCGCACGACGCTTCTTTCCATGCGCGTGAACGGGGTGATAGACCCCGGAAGCTTACACGGGCCGATGTCGCCGCCGAGGCTGTTTCCTGGGGATTGGCCACAACGGATGTTGAGTCGGTCGTCGACCGCGTGCTTAAGGATCTTGAGAAGGGCATCCGGATCGCATCGACGGCCTATCCGGCCGCTGCAGCCCGCCATGAAGCAAACGCGCTGGAAAGGATTCGCAAACTGAAAGGGGTGCCCGGCATTGAGATGGCGTTGATCTGGGAACAGGGACGGAGGTGTTCGGGATGCAACTTTGCGAGACGCAAGCCTCTTTCTGAACACACCTCCGCCCCTGTTCGCGTTGACGGTTGCCATGCGACTTCTGGGCGGTTCTGCAGGAAATGGGCCCTGATTTTGCCATGGGTCCTTGGTTTCTGTGCGATTTTCCGCAGGCGTCGTCCGCTGTCGACTTCTGCTGACCTGGGGAAACGCTGCCGCTGCGCGGCCTTTCGGGTTGAATCCGCCTGCAAAACCGCCCAGAAGTCGCAAGCGGGCTTCCCATGGCGCTGTAAGTTACCCTAGTCCGCCGCGCTCCCGCTGTGAGTTGTCCGGCTAGTCCGCCGACTCCCGTCGCTCCCTGTCGTGACCCTGGTAGCATGCGTGCCGCGCTCGGCGCCCATGCCTGCACCTCTGCGTTTTCCTTCGATATTTCCCCCCCCCGTACTCCGAAAGCGGGGGTAATGCAAGACTGCAATCGTTGAGCGGAATGGGGTACGCTGGCACCTGAGAACTGAAGCGGTCCCGCTGCCGCGGTGCCGGTCGGTTCTCGTCATAAATCCCACGATGCGTCGGGGGACGCAGGGATGGGACGCATATTCGACCGAACGATCACCTGCCCAGTTGAACGCCAAGGTTGTATTGGAGCCGCCCTTCGGGGCTGCAACCTTGCCGATCATGAACAGGCGAAGCTGCATTGGAGCCGCCCTGTAAGGGCTGTAGCTGCGTCTTTTTCGAATCCGGGCTGGGGTTGATCATCTCGTTCACGGGGGTTTGCGATACCTTTCTCGGTCTGCGCAACGCTTCAGGGGGGAATCTTGCGCTGCTCAGCTTGATCTGAACCGCGCCGCGTCGCTCAAACGTGGGGAAACCCTATATCATCTGCTGCGTTTTCGCAGTTCTTCCAAAGGAGAATGTCATGACTATTTCCACCGAGATCGTCGGGAAGACCTTTGGCCCGTTCGTGCGCGACTACACCTTCAAGGACCTTGAGATTTGCGCGCTTGGTTGCGGCGCCGGCTGGGACGCCCGCGTGGACCTGGAGTACGTCAACGAGGGCGACGCCAAGAACCCGGACCTGAAGGTTTTGCCCATCTTCGCCGTGCCGCTGACCGTCAACGAGGAGATGACCACCACCCTCGACTACGGCTTCTGACTATCCGGCTCGCTGCACTACGGCATCGACGTGCATTTCCATGCGCCGTTCAGATGAACGACCACATCGAGACGTTCGTGACCCAGGAGGCCATCTGGGACCGCGGCGAGGGTCGTGGCCTCGCTGTCCAAGCAGGTAGGCAAGTCCTACTCTTCCGACGGTACGCATCTGTGCACGGTGGATACGTACGACTGCTGTATCTATGATGGCGGCTGGGGTGGCGAGCAGCCGCCGAGGGACTCCGTGGAGTACCCCGACCGCGCCCGATTTCACGTACGAGGAAACTTACGGCTACAACTGGCCTCTCGTGTATCGTTTGATGGGAGACTGGCATCAGCAGCACATCGACTGGTCCTACACCGAGCAGACTGGCTTGAGCGCCCCATCGCCCACGGCGTCAGCAGCGCCGGCGTGGCCATGCGTCACGTCATCTCCCTGCTGTTCCCGGGCCATCCCGAGGCGATGACGCGCTTCAAGTGCCGCTTCACCTCCCCGGTGCTGCCGGGTGTGCGCCTGCGCACCATCGTGTGGAAGACCGCCGAGGGCGAGGCGAAGTTCCGCATGGTCAACGCCGACGCGCCTGACTCCAAGCCGTTCCTGAACCACGGCATCGTCGAGTGGGACCCCGCTCGCGCCTAGCGGTTTTGCGCCGCAGTCGGACGGCGGTTGGTTGAGCGGCCGATCGATGCTGCGTAAGCTGATGGCGAAGCGGCTTGCCCGGGCGTCGGCTTCTGTTTGAACGCGGGTTACGCTTGAAGCGGTAACGACTCGAGTTCGGTTACGGCTTGAGAAGATCGGCCGTGGGTTGAGGATGGCTGAGACCGGGTTTCGGCTGCAAACGAAATATGATTTATAACGTGTGGCAGGGAAGCATCCCTGCCACACGTGTTTTTGCCCGGCGTGTTGCCGGCAGCACCGGGGTGTTTTGCCGTGTCTGGCGTCAGCGTGCCCGCGTGTCTTGTCTTCTGATGCAAATGTTGGGCTATCGGGCGGTATCGATCCCAGTTAATGAGCGAATTCGCCCACGCGATAGCGTCGTCAACTTCGGGAATCAGGTTTCCGTCTGGCAACTGGTCGGCATAGATGGTTGCCCATTCCTGGCCTCCCGCAATAGTGGGAGGCCAGAATGCATCTTGCGGTAGGCGAACAGCCTCATGCAGGTTTGACGCACGTCGGAGTAATCGCCTTCGTAAGCCTTGTCGAGCAGCTGCAAATCGATGAGGTCGTGAGCCCGCATGCTGCTGGGCGCGCTCACAGCGTGCAGCTTCTGGGCGATTTGGTGGCGCAGCGCCATGATGGGAATCGGGCCGAGCGGCGGAAAACCCAGGTTTTTCGAGGACGGCGTTGGCGTCTTCAGGCGAAACGAAGTCGGGTTTGTCTGCGTCGCCGATCTCGTTGTGGCCTACTTCTAGGTCGATGGTTACCCACGGTTTGCCGTTGTATGATAGCTTCACCGAGAAAGGCCGCATCACATATTGCGGGGGAACGCCTTTGGGATGCGCCTGCCTCTACTCGACCAACGCGCCCGTGAAGCCCTCCCATCCGGTTGCCAAAAAGAGCCGGCGAGCTGCTCCGGGAAAAGTCGTCTATGGCCGAGGCTCGCGCGATGTCGAGGTCGGTCGTGAAGCGCGTAGCCCCATCGCCCAGGCGCATCTTGATGGCGCTACCTCCCTTGACGGAGCCGTCCGGCAGCATTTGGGCGACGATCGTGTTCGCGCATGATTGCTCGCTTAGCGATGAGATTCGGCTTCCCGACGAGTCTTTCGAGCGCAGCATCGAGGTTTCTCCTGCTATTCGGCCGTTTTGCTGGCATCCGCGCCTCCAGTTCCTTCTTCAATGAACGAAATTCTTGCTTGCTTACGAAACCTTGTCTTCTGGCGGTTTCAGCTGCTGTCAGAAGGCGTTTCGGCAGCATCTTGCCTTTGCATGCGAGGATGGCATCATATGCGCTTTGGCACGGGATGCCGTCGTATATCGCGCCCGGTTCGATTCCGTCCACCCATTCCACCTTGAGGTTCTCCGGCAGCGCGGCAGCGGCGGGGGTTGCCAAACGTGCGGGTGGGGTTCGTGGGGGCCAGGCCGAGCATGGCGATGACGGATTCGCCGTAGAGCACGGCGTCGGGTCCGACGGACATGACCGCCCAGGCATATACGTCGTTTTGCTCGGGGACCACTGTGTGAGCTTGTAGAGGCCGTGGCCGACCTTCGTCACGCGCCTGCGCTTGGCATATTGCACGAGCTCGTTGTTGGTGATGCCGCTTCGCGGCCTGGGCGGATGTGATTAGGCCGTGGTTGTCGGCCGCGATGTCGAATATGTCTTCGTATTTCGTCATGGCAGAAGTATAACGAAAACATAATATATTTGACAACAACTGACTGTCGAAGAGGGGTCGTCTTCAAGGCGCGCGTTCCCGCCTGAGCGCCTATGACCGCGGCGCGGTGCCGGGAAACTTTTGCCGCGAATATGTCTCAGGATTGCGAGTTTTCCGAATGGCGAACGCGGCACGGCGTGCGGTGGCTTGCGCTTGGCGCGCGACATACGCATCGCTCGTTACATCCTGCAAGCGAAATCGACCAGCAAACGCCCTTCCTATCGCCGGCAAGTTCGGAAAACTCGCAATCTGTGGCACGAAACGCTGAAAACGTTCCCGCTCCTCCTTTTTTTCGCGGGGTTAACTCGGTTGTACAATGGGCGAGTTCTCGATATCGCTTGATGAAAGCGCGCACGGAAGATTTCGCTATGGATATGTGGTATCGCTGTTGACAACGCCTCGGGCATCGCTACGGATGCCGCCACGGACATGAAACAGGCTATGCGGCAGCGTCATACTGTGCGGAAGTTCGCGTCCGAGCCGCTTTCGCCTGAGCTGATCTCGCAGCTTAACGACCGCGTTCGCGCAAATAACGAGCGCTTGGGTTGGCGATTTCGCTGAAGGTGGGGCGACGAGTCGGCGCTGCCCGGTGCGCCAAGCTGTTCTTCGCCAAAGGCGTGAGCAACTATTTTGTGCTGGCCGGCAGCGACAGGCCCAGGGGCTTGACGAGGACCTCGGCTACGCAAGCGCAGACTTGATGCTTTTTTGCGCAGACGCTCGGGTTGAACACGTGGTGGATCGGCGGCACGTTCAGCCGCAAGAACGTCGAGCAGGCTGTGCCGGGGAAGAAGGTTATCGGCATCGTTGCCGTGGGCTTCGGCGTCACGCCAGGCGTCGCGCACAAGAGCAAGACGGCGCCCGAGGTCAGTTCGTACGAGGGGTCTAGAGCCGCAGTGGTTTGCGGATGGCGTGCAGGCGGCTCTTCTAGCCCCGACGGCGCTCAACAAGCAGTGCTTCCGAATCGCCGGCGCAGGCAACAAGGTTTCCATTAGCGAAAACGGCGGCGCATTCAGCGGCGCGGACGTCGGCATCGTGAAGTACCACTTCGAGCTAGGCGCCGGCAACGAATTCGAGTGGGCGTAACCTGCCGCATGTGACACTTGTGAAATCGGGTGAGATGAACATGGCGAAAATCGATACGGATGAGCTGCGCGATTATCTGGAAGACTATTGCGGCACGGCGGCGTCTTCTGGGTTTCCTGCGGCGTTGCTCGATGTTGGCGGACATCGAGAACATGGACGGTTACGAGCTTTGCGAAAAGGCAGAAGATCTCGGGATCGACCTGGAGCGATTCCGGGTTGACTAGTAGCTTGCGCGCGGGTCAAGCGGGCGCGTTGGCGTTAAGGCGCTGCGACCTTTGACGCGCAAGCGCGTAACAGAGTTCTCAGCAAGAAGGCGATGCGAATCGTTCCGCATCGCCTTCTTCTGCGTTCTGCGGCGGGGATCGGCAGAATCGTTCCTCTGCGCACGGAGGAGCTGGTCGTATGGGGTTCGTCCGTCGTTGGCAGGCATCGATCCCTAGCACAGCCTTAGTGATTCTTCCAGGTCGTTTCCGCATTCGACCATCTTCAGGCCGGGGATGCGGCGGTACAGGTCGGGCGAGCAGGTGAGCAGGGTGGCGTCGTGGCGCATAGCCATGGCGGCGATGACGATGTTTGTGCCCGTGGGCGCGCCTACCGATTCAAATGCAGACGGATACGGCAATGCAGGTTGCAGCAGCTGGAATCGTGGGCACTTTATCGAAGGGCAACAGGAACTGGCGCACGATCTGCGTGTTGCGCTTGGCATCGCGGCTTTGCGCGGCGGCGATCAAAAGCTCGGACTCCACGACTACGGGGATGCCGAGCTCGGTTGCTATGGAACGCATTGTCGCAGGTGAAACGGATATATCGCCGCGCAGCAAACCCACGCAGGTGCTGGTGTCCAGGTAGATCATCGCACGTGCCCCGCTTCCATATCCACTTTGCTTACGATGCGCACGGGCGCCTGGAACGGGTCGTCGATGCTGCGAACAGGCGCTCGAAACCCGGCGGCCATTCGCTGACCGCGGCGTTGCGGATCAGCTCGACAGCGCACTTCGAAAGCGATTTCCGCCCGCTTGCGCCATGTCGCGCAAGGCGGCCATGGTCTCATCATCTAGATACAGGGAAAGCTGCGACATGGAACCCCTCCGCTACGGGTACTTTTGCGCCCGCTCGCTTCGCAATGTTTCGCACAGCATACCCGATTCACGCGGGCAAGTACAAAAAGCAAGTGCAGCCTAGCGAGGTATGCCGTCTCGTTCATAAACTGTCCGAGGTTCGAAAAAGCGCGCTTTAGAAGGCGTTTTGCGGAACAGGGAACCATCCTTTGGAGAGAGATACTATGGAAGCAAAGGGAAGGGCCACCTCGCGCCGTAATTTCCTGAAGCTCGGCGGCATTTCCGCGCTGGGCGCGTTGAGCGCCGGCGCGCTTTCCGCGTGCGGCTATCAGGAGTACACGCCTTATGCCGACGGAGCCGTCGGCGTTGCGGGCAACGGCTCCACCACCGCCAACGGGCTGCCGTCGTTCATGCAGGCGCCTGAGCCCTATCGCAAAGTCGCCGAAACCGTCGATTGCGACGTGCTGGTCATCGGCGCCGGCGCGGCGGTACCCCGGCGGCGCTTTCCGCGGTGGAAAACGGCGCGAAGGTGGTGCTGCTGCAGAAGGAGCGTACTGCCATGTCGCACGGCAATTCCGCGGCAGGCCTCAACCTGGACAAATGCGATCCGGCGGGCATCGAGCACCTGATCTCGCTGGTGGTGAAGGCCAATCAACATCGTTCCCATCGTGAGCTGGTCAGCAACTGGGCGTACAATTCCGGCGAGGCGCTGCACTGGTGCATCGATCGCATCAAATCCGTCGACGGCCCCGTGTCCGATGACGGCAATCGCCAGCAGGTCGCCACGCTCAACATCAACGGCTTCAAGCTTGACTACGTCACGGCCTTCTTCGGCCCGAAGCCCTTCACCACCGGCAATGCCATGCAGTCGCTGGCGAAGGTGGCGGCCGCAAAGGGCGTGGATATCCGTTACTCCACGCCAGCGCGACAGCTGGTCACCGACAAGTCCGGTGCCGTTACCGGCGCGATCGCCCAACGTGAGGATGGCGAATATGCAGGTCAACGCCAAGAATGGCGTGATCATCGCGACGGGCGACTACCCAACGACGACGAGATGGTGGACTACTATATCCCCGACTTGCACAACTTCGAGCGCAAGCAGAACAACCAGACCGGCGACGGCCATAAGATGGCATGTGGGTAGGCGCCGCCATGGAGCACGTCGACACCAAGATGCTTCACGACCCCTTGATGCCGGCCCGGCTTCCATGTGCGACATGCCGTTTTTTGGCCGTGGCGGACAATACCGGCAAGCGCTTCGTCGACGAGACCGTGGAGATGAGCCTGCTGAACAACTACCTGCGTGATGGCAAGCATCCCGGCTGGTACCCCAGATCTTCGACGCGAACTACATGACCGATGCCGCCGGTTGGAAGGGCAAGCTGGTGGACCCCGAGGGCCTGCGCGTGTACATGCCCGAGGAGGACGTCGAGCGCAAGGGCGTGTTCGCCGACCAGGTACGCACGTTCAAGGCCGACACGCTCGAGGAGCTGGCGGTGAAGATCGGCCAGGATCCGGCGACGTTCGTGAAGACGGTGAGGACTACAACGCATTGTGCGAAGCGGGCACCGATACGGAGTTCGGCAAGGATCCGAAGTACCTGATCCCCGTCAAGCAGGCGCCATTCTACGGCATCCATCGCCGCATGCGCTGCTCCACCATTTGCGCAGGTCTTGAGGTTAATGGCGAAACCAGGCGCTCACGGCGGAGGGCGAGCCGATCGAGGGCCTGTACGTCATCGGCAACTGCGCCGGCAACTTTTATGGCGGCGTTGATTACCCGCTGGATATTTACGGGCTGTCGTTGGGCCGTTGCGTGACCGCCGGCTACGTGACCGGCGTGCATTGGCTCAAAAGTAGGAAGGTGGAGAAGATGAGCGAGAACACTGAGAAGGCGGCAGAGCAAACCGCCAAGCCTGCGCCGAAGAAGGCCATGACGCGCGGACGCATCGTCGCTGCCGTGGTGGTCGCGGTGGTCATCGTGGCCGGATGCGGCATGTTCGCGTGGCATAACAGCCCCAGCTTCTGCGGGACCGTGTGCCATACGCCCATGAGCAAGTACGTTGCCGACTTCGAGGCCGGCCCGGTTGACGGAGGCAGCACCGCTATGCTTTGCCGCTTATCACGGCGCCGATGCGGATATGAACTGCCTGAGCTGCCATGAGGCCAAGATCGACGAGCAGGTGACCGAAGGTATGAGCTGGATCTCCGGCAGCTACAACTTCGATTCCGATACGCAGATGCTCGAAAGCCGCTCCGGCGAGGCTGCCGACGGCCGAGTTCTGCCTGAAGAGCGGCTGCCATGACGGCATCAACACCGTCGACGACCTGACCGCCGCCACGGCCGATCGCGAGTTCAACCCGCATGATTGAGCCAGCACGGCGTTGTGGCCTGCGGAAACTGCCATAAGGCCCACAGAGACCAGCGAGTTTTACTGCACGCAGTGCCACCTGGACGCCACATACCCAGCGTGCCGAACGGCTGGAACGTCGTTATCGACGGCACCACCTACAAAGGTGAACGACGGCCAGCTGGTCGAGCAGTAAGCAAGCGTTAAACGAGCAGGCAGCGGCGGGTGATGGCTTCGATAGCCATGCGCTAGCCGGAGTTTGCCGAGCAGGGAAGCGGGTCGCGTCTTGGACGCGGCCCGCTTTCGCGTTGTCGGGGACGGGGAGGGCCAGCACTTCCGCGTTTTCGCCCGCAAGATCCTTCCGCAACGTGAAAGAGCTCCCGCCTGGGGAGCCCTTTCACGAATACTGTTGAGGTCGATCGAGGCTGTTAGCCCATGTAGTTGACGGAGTCTCTTCGATTTGCTTGCCGGTTTTGGCATCGACCCAGCCGTCGGGCACCTCGGACTCGGCATCCGCATGGCAATCGGTGCAGATGAGCACCGATGCGCGATGCGACTTATGGCAGTCGCTGCACGTGTACTTGTCATGATGCCAGGAATGCGGGTTGCGCACCATGTCGCTGGTCATCTCGGTCAGGTCGGCCTTCGTCAGCGCCTGGCCCTCGCTGTTCACGTGGCAGCCGCTTTTCAGGCAGAACAGCTCGCCCGTGCCGGCATCGTTGCCGGAGTTCTGCATGAGCACTTCCAGGTTCGCCTCTTCAAGCGGGTAATAGTAGTCGCCCGTGGGGGTCGCCTGCACTTCGCCGATTTGCTGGCTGATGATGGGCTCGTGGCATGAAAGGCAGTTCTGGCCCGCTTCCTTGTGGGACACGACCAGCATGGCGCTGCTGTTGGAGACCTCGTTGCCCCATTTGTCGGTGCCCGGGTGCCGGCCTGCTGATCGTACGTTTCCACGTAGTTGTTCATGGGCGTGTGGCAAAACGCGCTGCAGAAGCTGGGGCTGTTATGCCAGGTCCAAAACCCATGCCCGCCACCACGATGACCGCGACCACGACGCCGACGATGGTGAGCTTTATTCTTGGGCAGCTTCTGCTTGGGCGCGGAATCTATGCGCTCTTCGCTCATTTGCTGACCTCCTCTTTGATAGTGAATCCGTTTCGCGCAAGTGTTGCGTGAAGCCCCTATCCGATTCGAATAACCGAAACTATAGGGAATCAGGTGCGCAAGGGCATCACCCCGATGGGGGAAAGTCGCGAGTGCTTCGCATAATGCCTGATGGGAATAGTGGTGAGGAGGCTTGCGGCGCTTACAGGCTTTGCCCTCGTGTTGCCAGGTCGATGAGCTCCTGATGCGAATGGACGCCCAGCTTGAAGTAGATGTGCTTGATATGGCTCTTCGCCGTGTTGCGGCTGATGACCAGGTGGTCCATGATGGCGGCCGTTGCGCCCGTGGGCGAGCAGGACGAACACCTCGCGTTCGCGTGCGGTGAGGCCGAATTCGTCGCTTAAGCATGTGCAGTTCTCGTCAAGCTGATTGGGCGCAGGTACTGCGGCGCCGGCTTCGGGGCGGGCCCGTTCTCGGAGGGCGGGTGCCTGCCGCACGTACGGCATCCATGACGGAAGCGCCATCGCTTGCGGGAATGTCGCCTGCGGCGGCGTTAGCCGCAAAGGCGTTGCCTGCCGTGGCGGTGCCGTCCGCGGAAAGCGCTGGGCTTGCGTCTCGCCCGAGCACGGCGGGCTCTTCCCCGGAAGCGTTCGGCATTGCCCCGGCAGTCTTGCCCGCATCCGCATCAGATTCACCGTCCACCTGCTCGTCCGAGCTGGGGTGGCTGACAGTTGTGACCGACTCGATGGCGTCAGTGAAGCTGAACGTGCGGAAGCCGCACCATAGAAACGCGAAGAACGCGAACACCATAGTCAAAGCGAAGCCGGTGGCCATGAAGAAATCGGTGGTCACGAAATCGTTGGTGATGTGGCCGGACATGGCGCCGATAAGCGTGCCGATGCTGCTCATCATCTGCATGACTCCCGCGGACACCAGGCAGCCCGTATACGTTGCGTCGCCCGATTGCCGCGACAACCGTCAAGCAAGCACATCGAAGCACTGCTCCCCCGAAACGCAGCAGCGTGCTGGATGTGTTCGCAAAGGTCTCGTTAAACGATAGCGGCGTTGTCAAAAACCTGCCATGACGATAAGCACCGAAAGAGTGAACAGCACGTCTTCGCGCTTATTTCCCCAGCTTAGCAGCAGGAAAAGAAGCAAAAGAGCCAAAAAGCGGCGTGTTCGCCAGCAGCGTCGGCGGAGCGCTGGCGACCTCGTTGAACGTCAAGGCGAACCCCGAAGCTGCGGAGAATAGCAGGATGCATACGAAAACGCCGTGGAACACGGGAGGAACGCTGGGGTCTGCCAGCTTCAAATCGTCGATCGAATCGCCGGCGCTGGTGATGTCGAGCACACGCGGCTTGCGGGCTTCGTGGCCCATACCGCCACGATGATCTGCGCGGCGCCGAGCAGCAGGATGGCGTTCAGCGGCGTGCCGATAACGCCCCTGAAAAGGTCCAGCACGCTGAAAAATGAACAAGCCTAACGCTATGGCGAAGCTGACTTGCTTCCCGGACTCAAGCTGAACCAGGCATAACGCGAACAAGCACAGGGTCAGCGCCCTGCTGATGGATCGACAGAAGATGCCCAGGGAAAGTAGTGCGACGCTATGGGTGCTTAGCCCTGCGCCTACGAACGCTATGGCGGCAAGCGTGAACGCGCAGGCGAGCGCGACAAGCGCGGGCGCGCGGACGATCTGAGGTTTTCGGTAGGCAACTGCCGTTATCACGAGGAAGGTCGCCGCCGTCACAAGCGTGGATATCTCCCTGATCCACCCGTCGGTGGTCGCGACCAAGGGGTAAAGGTACCCGTTGGTCATCGATCCCACAAGCTTTAGCGCGGCGTAAGCGAATGCGCACGCAAGCATGCCGGCGTGAAGATGGACGAGATATCATCTTTGGTGGATGCGATGCGCATGAGGCCTTCCTGCTTACGGTTTCGTGCATTATACTCGCTTCACGCTATCGGTGAAACCGAAGCAACCCTTCTCTCATCTGGGCAAACGTAAAGTTTCACCCTATTGGGGTGGCAAACAGAGCGCAAAACCCCTCTTTCTCATTTCGCTCTCCTTCGCAAGCTTCATCCCTTTCGAAGGATGCCCCATGCGGGTGGTGGTGACGCTTCTGCGCCTCCTTCGTATGCTGCAGCTCAGCGTATTGCTAAAAGCCCGATCCGGATTCGAACCCGTCGAGCGAGAACCATACGCATACACAATGGAGGGAATAGCATGAACGAACAGACTCGTGGGCTCAGCCGCCGCAGCTTCCTGACCGGTGCCGCCGGCATGGGCGCCCTGGCCGCATTGGGCTTGACCGGTTGCGCCGCGCCGAAGAACGCTGCTGAGCGCGCCGCCGACGTGGCCGCCATCAAGAACGGCAACGCCTCCGCCGGCGCTTCCGGCGTCGATTGGCTGGGCACCGCCCCCGAAATCGCTTCCGGCGATATCAAGGAAACCGTCGAGACCGACGTGCTGGTCGTCGGCGCGGGCATGTCCGGCATCATGGCCGGCGCCACGTTGGCCGAACTGGGCGCGGCTTTGTGATCGTGGAGAAGGGCGCCGAGCCCGCCGCAACCCATTACGACATCGGCGCCATCCATTCGCGCTGGCAGAAGGAGCAGGACCTCGACTTCGACGAGAGCCGCTGGATCAACGAGCACGCGCGTTACGCGTCCTTCAAAAACGACCAGTCCGTCCTGCGCACGTGGATCGAGAACTCCGGCGCCACCGTCGAGTGGATCGCCGACACGTACACGAAGCATTTCGGCCAGGAGTCAAGGTCGTCGTCGACACCGAGAACGATAACGCCGGCGGCACCTCCTACTTCATCCCGCCCGAGTGCCATCATGTGTCCAACCCCGGCTTCGTGAACGAGCGCGGCCAGACCGAGCATGTCAAGGCCATGACGAAGGTCATCGAGGACGATGGCGGCCAGGTGCTGTATAGCCACGACCTGGTGAAGCTGGTGCAGGACGGCGACGGTGCCGTGACGGGCGCCATCTTCAAGGTTGAGAACGGGTACAAGCAGGTCAACGCGAAGAAGGGCGTTATCCTGGCATGCGGCGGCTATGCTGCGAACGCCGACATGCTGCAGGCTCGCGACCCCGAGGCCGTGCGCTGCATCACCTCGCTGAACTACAATACGAACAACACCGGCGCCGGCATCAAGGCGGCGCTTTGGGCGGGCGCTGACATGGACGGCGTGGGCGCGACCATGGTGTTCGACCGCGGCATCGTCAAGCCTGGTCAGGACGCCGGCATGGACGAGTCTGGCAATTGGGCGACCAACGGCCAGTTCAACCTTGGCTCCCAGCCGTTCCTGAAGGTTGATCGCAACGGCGAGCGCATCGCCAACGAGTCCCGCGAACTACGACGCCATCCCTTCGCCGCCGCTTCGCATCCCGGCGGCGTGTGGTGCCAGGTGTTCGATGTGAACGCCCCTGCCGACGTGCAGATTTTCAAGACCAGGGCTGCTCTGCCAACACGTGGAAGAGCACGCTGAAGGACAAGACCGTCGACGAGGCGTACAAAAAGCAGCTGGACGGCGGCCTGATGATGAAGGCCGACACGCTGGAGGAGCTTGCGGGCAAGCTCGGCTTCGAGGGCGATGCCAAGGAGCAGTTCCTGAAGACCGTCGAGAATTACAACGCCATGTACGATGCAGGCGCCGATACGCAGTTCGGCAAGGAGGCTTATCGCCTGTCCGCTATTCGCCAGGCGCCGTTCTATGGCGCGTGGTATGGCGGTTCGCTGCTGACCACCATCGACGGCCTGCGTATCAACAAGCATTGCCAGGTCGTCGATAAGAGCCGCAAGCCGATCAAGGGCCTGTATGCCGTGGGCACCTGCTCCGGCAGCTACTATGCCGGCAACTACCCGGTGTACCTGGTGGGCAACTGCCTGGGCCGTCAGGTCACGTTCGGCCGCTATGCCGCCCGTCACGCGGCTGGCGACATCGCGTAAAGGCTGCTTGTTGCGGCGGGGCGCTGGCGGCAGCGTGCGTCGGCGAGGTCCCGGAGGCCGGTGACGCGGGTTCCGGGCGCCCTTTGCTAGCTCACGCACACCACGTGCAGGACGTCCCCGTCTACGGTGAAGGCGTCAAGACCCGCGTATGCCAGGTGGTAGACGCGGGTCGGCTCATGTTTGCTGCCGGCGCGCGCGGGTCCTGGCGCAGCACCTCCGCCAGGCCGGCCAGCTTGCCGGCGGGCACTTGGCTTGCAGCTGCTCGGGAAAGTCGACGTCAAGCTCATGCCAGGGCGCGTCTTCGATCCATCCGCCGCACGCGTTGGGGTGGCAGTCCGCATAGGGAATGTAGGGCTTGATATCGTAGATCGGCGTGCCGTCGCGCAGATCGGCCCCCAGCACATGGATGATGGGGCCGTCGTCGGTAAGCTCCACGCGGTCGAGCTTCACGCACGTCAGCCCGATGGGGTTCGGGCGGAACGGGCTGCGCGTGGCGAACACGCCCACGCGCTCCGGCGCCGCCCAGACGCGGCGGCCGCACGGTAGGCGACCAGCACGCAGGTTTGGGGAGGTGGCGGGTGCGGTTTTGCCAGCTGCGCCTGCTCGCGCGTTATCGTCGGCGACGTCGGCGGCGCCTCCGCCAGGTTCGCCGTTCTCGAAGCGCCAGAGCAGCCACAGGTGCGAAGCTGTCGATTCCGGAAACGGCGCTGTTCAGCGCGCGTATTCCGGTTCGAACACGATGCGCCCCTTGCAGATGCGGGGCAAAGGAAGCTGTTGCGGGGATGCCGAACTTCTGCGGCAAATCGGTATGTATGTGAGCGATAGGTTTCATGCGCGCTATTGTATCGCGGCGCGCTGCCCCCGGCCGCGCCGCTCGCCGAAGGTTCTGCGGCATTTGCGTTGGAATCTGCCGTCATTTACTACTATGAAAGTATCAAATGCGGCATCGGCGCCGCGCTCGGCGAAGGAGGCTTTCATGGCGGATCCGAAGCGGCTGTTGGCGGATGCGCTCACGGGTCTGATGGAATGCAAGCCGCTCGACCAGGTGCGCGTCGCCGAGATCGCCTCCGCGGCAGGCGTGAGCAAGCAGACGTTCTACCACCACTTCTCCGACAAGTATCACCTGATGGAGTGCTGTTTCCGCGACATGTTCGCCGCTCCCTTCAAACGAATGGGGACGCTTGCGCCCTTCGACGAGTGCTATATCGAGTTCCTCCAGCTGTGCCATCAGCGCAAGACGTTTCTGCGCAACGCCTTTACCTCTCAGGACGTGAACAGCCTGTATCGCGTGATGCATCGTGCGCTGCGCGACGCGTTCGGTGCCGCGTGCGCGTGCACGGCGTGCTCGATAAGGGGAAACGGGGTTTTGCCTGGACTTCTTCTCGAAAGGCTGCGCAGGTTGCACGCGCCACTGGTTCGACCAGGGCATGGACTTCGAGGACGCCGAGCTGGTAGGCCTCATCCGCCAGTGCATCCCCGTAGGAGTTGCGAGGTATTTCGAGTAGCTGGTCGCTCGGGACGCGAACAGGGGACGGAGGTGCGTTTGCATGATTGCCGCCGCCGGTCGACTTCTGGACGGTTTCGCAGGTTTTGGCCCTTGTTTTCGCCTTGAAATCTCGCTTCTGGGCGGTTTCGGAGCGTCATTTTCGCATTTGCCAAATAAGCCGCGATAAAACCCCTGGTCAGGAAAATCCCAATAATGCGTTCATGTTTTCGCAGCCTGCAAAACCGCCCAGAAGTACCGGGGTCGCGGTTGGCGGGGGCGTAGATAAGCCCTCAGCACGAAACCCACGTCGAACAAGTTGACGGTACACATAAAACGTAAAGCGACCCCTTTACAAAACAGCGCTTGAGTCCATTCCTCCCTCAATTCACGCTTCCTATAATCCTCCCTCGTAGGGTCGAGCACGCATAGGGCGTTTGCTCAAAGCGCCCGCAAAGGCTTCGCGCTTTCGCCGGGGCGCACGTTGCCCGCCCGCTCCGAAGGGGGCTGCGCAGCGCCGCGCCTAACCGCGTCGGCGACACGGCAAAACAGCAGGCGGGCGCAAGCGAGAGGAAGGAACAACATGGACAAATCGGGAATCAGCCGCCGTAGCTTTCTGACCGGCGCCGCCGCCATCAGCGCGCGGCGCTTGCCGGCGCAGGCCTGACGGGCTGCGCTCCAAAGGTGGTCGGCGTCGCGGGCGGTGCCGCAGGCGCGGCGGGCTCGGGCAACGGCCAGACGATGGGCTTCGACGGCACGGGCGCCATGCCGTGGCTCGGTGAGGCGCCGACCATCTCCGACAGCGACGTGGCCGAGACGCTTGACGCCGACGTCGTGGTCGTGGGCCTTGGCTGCGCGGGCGTCCCCCGCAACGCGCGCGGCTGCCGAAGCCGGCGCGAAGGTCATTGCCATCGAGGCATCCGCCCAGCTCAACAGCGTGGCCAGCGACATGGCCATCCTGGGTGGCGAGACCATGGCCAAGTGGGAGCGCGGCGACGGCTTCCTGGACAAGCACATGGTGGTCAACATGCACATGGAGGGCAGCCACCACTCCAGCTTCGGCATTATCAGCCGTTATTGCGACGAGTCGGGCAAGGCGCTTGACTGGTTCGTCAAGGGGTGCCCGGACATGTACATCGCGTCCGAAAGCTATGAGGAGGTCCCCGAGGCCAACCGCGCCCACTATATGTACCCGTACTTCTATCCCATGCTGGAAACGTACGACTACACGAAAGAGGACATGCCGTGCTATCCCACGTCCGTCGGCTTTTCCAGCCTGGCCACCGTCATGGCCGACAACCTCAAGCGCGCTCAGGAGGCCGGCGCCGAGGTTCGCTACAACACGAAGGGCGTGAAGCTCATCACAGCCGATGACGGTAGCATCGCAGGCATCTACGCGCAGGACACCAGCGCGGGCAAGTACCTGAAGATCAATGCGAAAAAGCGTCATCCTGGCCACGGGCGACTACTTGGCCAACGAGGATATGATGAAGTACTTCGCCCCCGCGTGCGTCGAGAACGGCAACCAGATCCTGTCGCTTGACCTGGACGCACAGGGCAACTACACCAACGTCGGCGATGGCCACAAGATGGGCGTGTGGGCAGGCGCGGCGGTGGAGCAGTGGCATGCGCCGATGATCCACCACATGGGCGGCGGCGCCGGCTCCGACGGCCGCGGCGTCATCGGCAACAACGGCTTTCTGTGGCTCAACCTGCACGGCAAGCGCTTCATGAACGAGGACGTGCCCGGCCAGCAGCTCGAGAACCAGGTGGAGCTGCAGCCTCAGCGCAAGGCCTACCAGTTCTTCGACGCCTCCTGGCCCGAGCAGCTCAAGTACTTCCCGGCAGCCCACGGCATCGCCTGCATCTACAAGGATGAGGCGTTGCCCGATTGGACGCCGGCGGGCCTGAAGATCAACGTGCGCTGCTCGGCCGACATCGAGGCCGCCGTCGCCGAGGGCCGCTGCCTTAAGGCCGACACCATCGACGAGCTGCTGGCGAAGATCGACGGCATGGACGTCCAGGTGGCGAAGGGGTCCATCGAGCGCTACAACCAGTTGGCGAAGGCGGGCTCCGACGAGGACTTCGGCAAGAGCAGCCAGCGCATGTTCGCCCTGGAGAATGGCCCGTTCTACGCTGCCGAGTGCGGCGTGGCGCTCACGTTGGCGAACCTGGGCGGCCTGGAGTCCGACAGCGACTGCCACGTGTACAACACCGAGCGCGAGGTGATCTCCGGCTTGTACGTGGCCGGCGCCCCGCAGGGCGGCCGCTTCAACGTGCAGTACCCCATCTCGCTCAAGGGCCTGTCCGCCGGCATGTGCATGGTGTTCGGCAAGATCGCCGGCGAGAACGCCGCGGCGGGCAAGTAGGAGGCTGCCATGACCGACGAGAACAAGGTTGCGGAAACCGTTTCCGCAGATGAGAAGCTTGATAGCGCGGGTGCGGCTGGTGCCGGCGCCTCGGGCGTTGCCAACGATTCGTGCGCCGCGGGCGCTGCGGGCGCTGCTGGCGCGACCCCGTCGCCAAGCGTTGCCGCCGTAAGGTGACGGCGGTTGTGGCCACCGTGGTCGTAGTGCTGGTGGCGGCGGGAGCGGGCTTCATGGTCTGGCACGAGCAGCCCAGCTTCTGCAACGCGATCTGCCACACGCCCATGGACGGCTATCTGACCACCTACGAGTCCACGCTGGGCGAGGCCGCAACGGACAAGTGGGGCAACCAGGTCGCCGACGCGTCCAGCATGCTGGCGCCGGTGCATGCCCGGGAGGGCATCACGTGCGTGGGCTGCCACGTGCCGCAGATGTCCGAGCAGGTCACCGAGGGCCTGGGCTGGCTGACCGGCAGCTACAGCGTCGTGCAGACCGTCGACGAGCGCTTCGTTCCCGAGGAGAAAACGCTCTCCGACCTGACCGCGGCGCGCGGCATCGCCAGCGAGGCGTTCTGCCTGAACTCAGGCTGCCACATCAATGATGACGGCTCCACCATGACGCGCGACGACCTGATGGACAAGACCAGCTACATGAAGCGCAACCCGCACGTGCAGGAGCACGGCGAGGTCGCCTGCAGCGAGTGCCACAAGGCACACCGCGCATCCACCGTGTACTGCAGCAAATGCCACAGCGACGCCACCATCCCCGATGGCTGGATCAGCTACAAGGAAGCCGAGGCCCTCGAGCCCACGGCGGTCGAGTAGGGAAGGAGCGCGCCCGCGAAGCGTGCTGTGAGTCCACCCTGCTTGCAAGCCCTTGCTGGGAGTCCCGGCAAGGGCTTTTTGCCTGCCGGTGGCCATGGAGTTCAACAAGCCGGTGTGCGCCGAGCGCTTGGCCGACGCCTGCTTCCCGGGCAATCCCGCGAAGCCGACCACGCCCAGGTGATCGATCTGTTCCGCAAGGTCATGGCATGAGATCGCCCGCGCCGGCTCTGAGCCAAGGCGCTGGCACCGAGCCGATGCTTGGTGCATGACCAGAGCGGCTGCGATAAAGGCATAAACTGCTAGGGGCTGGTCCCGGAAGCGTTCCGGGACCAGCCCCTTCTTGTTTGGTGGCGATTCTCTTGTGGCGTATATGCGTCCTGGCGACCCCTGTGCAGATCAAAGCCGGGCCCGGGTTAAGCCTCGAACGGGTTACTTTCGTCCTTGGGCTTTTGCTGGGCCGCCTGCGCTGCGAGGATGTCCGGCAGGATCGAGGAAGAACCCTCGAAGCCTGACGGGAGCAGGATGGTCGAGGCCTTGCCGGATTCGGCGAACGACCCCATCATCTCCACCCACTGGGTGTACGTGAACAGGTCGTTCGCCTCCTTCGCGGACACGCCCGAGGACTTGATCACGTCAAGCGATGCGGCGATGCCGTCGGCGATGGCCTTGCGCTGGTTCGCGATGCCGATGCCCGTCTGCTCCATGGCCTCGGCCTGGGCGCGCGCTGCCACTACGGTCTTGGTGCGCTCGGCCTCGGCAAGCGCCTTCGCCGCCTCCTGGTCGCGCTGCGCGGAGTTGATCGCGTTCATCGAGCGCTCCACGTCCTTCGGCAGCTCGATGTCGGTGATGAGCGTGGTGATGATGTCGTAGCCGTAGCCCGCCATGAGCTCCGTCACCGAATCCTTCACGTTTTGCGCGATGAGGTCCTTGTTGTCGAACACCTCGTCGAGCGTGTAGCCGGGGATGGCCGAGCGCAGCGCGTCGGCGATGTAGCTTTCCATCTGGTCGATGGGGTTGCTCAGGATGTAGTAGCTACGGTAAACGCCCGACTGCTCGACGGTTTGGGCGGGCATCTGGTCGACGCGGAACTGGACCGAGACCGCCGTGCCGATGGTCACGTTGTCCTTCGTCTTACCGTTGAGCGAGTAGCGCGCCTCTTGCGTACGCAGGTTGACCTCGGCGGCGCGGCGCTCGATGATCGGGATCAGGAAGTGAAGACCCGGCTGCACGATACGGTTGAACTTGCCGAGGCGCTCGATGATGGACGCCTCCTGCTGCCGCACGACGAACAGCATCGGCGAACCAAGGGCCGCGGACCCGACGGCCGCAGCGATGAGAAGGATGAGAAGGGTAAGTACGATCATGGCGCTTCCTTTCTGCTGGGATGAGCTGATTCTACCGGATAGGGGCAGCCGACAATGTAAAATTCCGCGCACGTCTCGTTTGCGCATGTGCGAGGCGAGGTCTGTTTAAAGGCTGATTCCTTCGCGTTCGGCAAAGTGGCGAACCTGGAGCCTTTTCCTTCTTCGTAAGCTGTTCGTACAGGGATTTGAACACGGTAGTGTTCAGGTATGGCTGCAGATTGGCGACGGCACGAGCGTCTTTATGCGCTTTTGCGCCGTGTTGTGAGTTGATGACCATCTTATGCAGCGCGTAGGCCTCAGGCACGGGAACTATCACCTCGTGACCAAGGCATTGTGCTACAACAGGATGCTTGGACAGTATATCGAGGTGCCTTAGGGCCTGGGCGGTTACTCCGAGATTCGTCTTGAGCGATGCTTCAAGCCCTGCACCCTTTTGCCGATGAGGAATTCGACTTCAAGGCCCGTTGTGTCGATGATTCTGGTGGTGCCATCTATCCGGTCGGCTTCAACGTAGAAGCCTTTTTCCTTTGCTGCGGCTGCAAGGCCGGCGGAAGGTGTTGGCTTGCGAAGATTCCTTACAAGGAAGTCCGCATCCATTGTCTTTACACTCGGCGCGAAGTCTCCGAGAAGGCGGGCTTCTCGATAAGCGAATTCTGTCCAAGATCCAATGAGCATGACATAGGGCATGCATCCCGATTCCTCAACGAGGTTAAGCACTTTGGCGAAGGCTATTTGTTGGCTATTCAACATTCGGCACTCTTCTAACGCTTTTCTCGATTTGCTTCTGAGAGCGTTGCTGCTCTTGAGCGCAGCAACAAGCTCATGCCGTCGGTTGATCTTTTGCGCGAATCACTTCAACCTCATCGGCGCGTAAGTAGTCGGAACGGACCTTGTCGCCGTCGCGGTCATTGAAGTAATAGTATTTGTGACTCTTGATTTTGCGGGTTCTGATGCTGCCTTTTGGCAGAGAATTCAGCTCGCGTTCCATGTGACGGCATAGTCGGATGGACCTGGCGTACTCTTCCTCTAGGACATCTTCTAGAATTGACAATGCGCGCCTCTTCCGTTTCGCAAATTACCCTACAATTAATTGAAACACAGATAATTGTAGGGTAATAATAGCTGAATGGCAATTGAGCACCAAAGTGATGCGACAGCAGTATCGGGGTCGCATCGATACTGCATGGCTCGGGTAGATTACGCAAATGCGCCATCCCCTGAAAAGCAAGACAATCAGCGCGGCCATCACGACGAAGGGTATGGCCCGGCTCGGCATGTGGCCCGACAGATGCACGGCTCGGCTCAGGCGGACTGTGCGAATGCTTTATCCTGCCTGGTCAACCTGCTTTTGCACGAGTGTTGTGAGCTCCTTTTTGCTGTGCACGTCCAGCTTGGCGTAGATACTGCGGGTGTGGGCTCGGATCGTGTAGATCGACACCACCTCGCGGTCGGCGATCTCCTGGGCGGTTCGGCCGCGGGCCAAGCCTAGGAACACCTCGGTTTCACGGGCGGACAGGCCCGCGGCGTGTGCAACCTCCTCGCAGGCAAGCTTCCATCTGCCTGGCTGTTTGGCTGCGCCGATACCTGAAGAATCGTCCGCCGCCTCAGCACCGCCTTCGTCCACAGGCAGCAGCATGCCGTTGATCTGCTTCTCGGAAAGACGAACAGCACGTCGATGAGCACGGCCACGCCGATCAGGGCGATGATGACCTTCATCACGCTTTCCGAGATGCGCGACGCCTGGTACGCCATGGCCAGAAGGCTTGCCACGAGCGTGCCGCCCGATAACGCCGCATTGCCGAACGCCACGATGCGCAGCGCACCGCCGCGCCACTGATACACCAGGTAGTACAGCATGGCCCACACCACCATGTTGTAGCACGTGCACACCACCCAGGCGCCCGACGCCACAGCGGGCGTGTTCAAGGAGAACATCGCGATGCACACGATAAGCACCGTAAGCGCGCATGCGGCAACGGAATACATCTTGGCGAACCCGTCGCGACGGGATTTCGCGAGCAGCACGGCAGCCATGATGGCGATCATGAGGGGGACCTCGATAAGCTGGGAAACCACGTTTGCGCCGATGGCGAACGTCGGCGGCACGCTGATCAGCACATATGCGCGGATCAGCTCAAGCGCCGTGGAGCATAGGCCGATGGAGGCGAGCAGCACCCAGAACCTTTGCGTCAGCTTCACCGGGGTGGCGAGCACCTGTTTTTCGCCGCGCAGGTCTTTTCGGCGTATGCAGAACAGCGAGGCGCCCATCAGGGGCAGCGCGATGAAAGCCGCAACGGCTATCGGCTGCGGGCAGCCATTCAACACAAAGTAGATCGCGATGGAAAAGAGCGCGCATCCGGCCAGCCGGTAAAGCGTGCGGTGGGGCGGCAGCGCGCCGAACAGGCCGGCCGCACGTACGAACAGCATGGTGGTGCCGACGCCCCGCGAGCGCGCAACCGGAATTGAACAGCACGATGAGTGCGAAGTGGGGGACGGCTGTGCCCATCACATCGTTGCGGGCGTTGCAGATGAGGAAGGTGCCCACAGCGGCGACAAGGCCGCCAATGAACGTGGTGCGGTTCTTTGCCACCCATTTGGAGAAACGGTCGGCGAACAGCGCGACAAGCAGCAGCGTGATGAAGCATGCCAGCAGGTGCACGAGCATGAGGTTCTCCGTGATGTTGCTGTTGTCGGTCTCGTGCAGCCAAAACGATCCGGAGAACGCGATGGTGTTCCACGCGATCAGCAGCCCAGGCCAAGATACGTCAAGCTGGGTGCCTGTCGGTCGATGGACGCGAGCGCGTTCGAGAATCGCTCGGAAGCGCTTGCGGTCGTCTTTTTCTTGCGCGCGCTGGTTTCGCGCCGCGTCGTCCTCTCGCAGATTGCCATATCCCCCGATTCTCGATTGGCGTTTGCGTTGTTGGCCGGAAGAAGGTGCGTCCCCGTCCTCCCGTTTCCCCGTTGCGGCATGCGCGAACAGGGGACGGAAGCGTGCTCATGTTGTGGTCTGCGTTCCCCAGGGGGGCTAACGCGAACACACCCCGTCCCCCTGTTCGCGCACCCTCTTCCTTCGCCTAGCCATTCTAAACACCTACGTCCATTTTCGACTAGTTAACAAGTGACCATATGCAGCTAATAACATAGTTAACTAGTGACGTAGCTGGGGTTTTGCGAAAAACGTATGGTGGTGACCGTTCCGAGACGAGGGGGTCATCATGAATATCAAGAACAAGCCGCTGCCGAGGTTCGAGGTTCCGTCGAGTTACGAGAAGTATGCCGAAGGCGGCTATCTGATGGATGTGCGCGAACCTGAGGCCGACAGCTTCGGTGAACGCAAGCCCACCATCGCCTCGGGCGCGGGCGCTGCGACCGCCGATCCCGCTGCCGTTGCGCAGGGGAGCGGATGCCGAATACGAGCTTCCCGATGAGCCCACGTTCGCCGATCGCGTGAATATGGTGGTCATGTGCGTCGGCTCCCAGAACGCGCTGCGCGAGGCGTTTGTACAAGACGCTGGCGTTCTGCCAGCAGCCCCATGAGTTCACCGAGGTCGAGGATTTTATCGCCCGAACCGACGAGTTCGTCTACAGCCATATCATGCAGGCGCCGTTCACCATGATCCAGATGCTCGTCGACGCCGGCGGCCTTGCGCAAACGCCGCTCGATAGCGAAGGCAACCCCATCGCCGACGAGCAGCTGGCGAGGCCTTTCCGAGGACGAGGGCCGACGACCTGATCGCCACGTACCGCATCAAGCCACCGACGCTGGCGTCGAAACCGATGCGTCTGCTGGTGCCCGAGCGCCGCATCGAGGCGCAGCTCTCCCTGCGCCCGCATCGCCGCGACACCTATTTCGCCGTGCTCGATTTTTGCATGCAGCCGCGCAAATTCCGGAAATCGAGGCGCTTTTCAAGAACGCTTCCGGCCTGTCGCAAGACATCGTGGCCGATCATCTGGCTTTCGCCCGATTTCTACGTCGACAAGCTCGACAAAGCCGGTGCACTCGTATGGCGCGGCGCCTGGGTTGCAACCGACGCGGGCAAGCGCATGCTGCAAGCCCACAAACGCGAACAGGCGACCGCATAACCGCATCCGCCGGCGAAGCGGCAGGTTGCGGGCGTGCTGGGAACTCCCTGCTCGCCTGCCGATCGGCCCGCGGCTCCCCTACGTGAACAGGGGACGGAGGTGTGTTCACGTTGACCCCATCGGGTGAACGCGAATCGCATCCGTGAACACACCTCCGTCCCCTGTTCGCCCCCGTTCACGTTCCCACCCGAAAAGCAATACGGCAGCAGGAGAGACCCGCTGCCTATCGCAATAGACAGTAAGCAAGGATCAAAAGGAGGAGGAAGCTTTGTCTACGACTATGACACGTCGCTCGTTCATGAAGACGGCAGCGGTCACCGGCGCGGTTGGCGCGCTGGGGCTGGGCGCCGCTCACAACATGGCACCGAGCGACAAGGCATGGGCCGACAACGACGTGCACGAGGTTCGCACGTCCTGCCGAGCCTGTATCGCCAACTGCGGCGTCATCGCCACGGTGAGCAACGGCCGCGTCATCAAGCTGAGGGGCGATTCCATCGACCCGATGTCGAAGGGTCGCATGTGCCCGAAGGGCCTGTCGGGCATCCAGGCGCTGTACCACCCCAACCGCAACAAGTACCCCATGAAGCGCGTGGGCGCCAAGCCCGGCAACCAGTGGGAGCGCATCAGCTGGGATGAGGCGGCGAAAACCGTGGCCCAGCACATGATCGACATGCGCGACAAGACCGGCAAGCACGGTCTTCTGTGCACCACCGGCGGCGGTGGCAACCCGCAGTTCTTCAGCCCGCCGCGTTTCCGCAACTTCTGGGGCGCCGGCAACGTGTTCGAGCCCGGCTGCGCGCAGTGCTACCTGCCGCGTAACTTCACCATGCCGCTGGTCAATGGCATCGGCGATACCTCGATCGCCGACTCCGGCTGCTCGGGCTGTACAAGCCGGCCAAGTACGGTGGGCTGACGGAAGTCTACGTCATCTGGGGCACCGGCCCGGCGTGGCACTCGCCTTCCACCTCCGGCCGTTGCGTGGCCGAGCTGCGTGACAACGGCTGCAAGACCGTCGTCGTCGACCCGCGATTCACCGCCGACGCGAGCAAGGCCGACGTGTGGCTGCCCATCAAGCCCGGTACCGACATGGCCATGATGCTCGGTTGGATGCACTACACCATCGAGAACAAGCTCTACGAGAAGATCCCCGGCTACGAGACCTTCTGCGAGCAGTGGACGAACCTTCCGTTCCTGGTGGACCCGCGCGACAACGTCAGCCTGCCGCCTGTCGCCGAGGACATCACCAAGGACGGCCAGCTGCTGCGCGCGTCGGCCGTGTTCGACGACGTCGACGCCGCCAACGAGGGCTACGTGTACTTCGACACCGAGAAGGGCGAGGCCACGAAGGCGTTCGCCCTGGGCCCGGACAACGACGGCACGTACCACCCGCAGATGTTCGGCACCGTGGACGTGAAGCTCAGGACGGCTCCACCATCACGTGCAAGACCGCGTTCGAGGCCTACAAGGACCGCTGCGCCGACTTCGACTTGGACACCGTGGCCGAGATCACCGGCTGCAAGAAGGAGAAGATCATCGAGGCCATCGAGCTGTACTGCTCGAGCGCGCACGGCGGCATCTCCCTGGGCGTTGCTACCGACATGTACCCGGGTTCGGCGCAGGCCGCCATCGGCGCCGCGGCGCTCGATTGCATGACCGCGCACCTGTGGCACAGCGGCTGCCCGGCCAATAAGGTGGGCGGCCAGGGCTCGAAGGGCCTGACCAGCTGCGAGTCCACCATCTTCCCCTCCGGCTTCATCGGGGATACGAAGTACCAGTTCCAGACCAATGACGCCATCCTCGAACGTCTTGGCTACTGCGAGCACAAAGGGCCTCGGCGGATGGATGCACTCCCACATCCCCACGGTGCTCTCCGCCGTGCTCACCGGCGAACCGTACCAGCCGAAGGTGTGGATCGAGCGCTCTGGCAACAAGATGGCCGCGCTGGGCAACTCCAGCTCCTGGGTCGACGCGTTCCCGAAGTTCGACCTGATCGTGCACGGCTACATGTACCCGACCAGCTTCACCACCGAGGCCGCCGACATCGTGTTCCCCGTGTGCGAGTGGCTGGAGAACGCGTTCGCGCAGAACCGCTTGAACGTCAACCTCATGCGCAAGCCGGTGACGAACCTGTTCGAGGCCGCCGACGAGATCATGATGTGGGGCAAGATCGCCGAGGCCATGTCCGACCCCAGCTCGGAGCTCTACGACGCCAACATGGAGGCGTGCATGGATGACGAGAAGATCGGTAGCCCCATGGTGCCCGCGTACTGGAAGACCATCAACGAGTACTGGGACTGGGTGGCTCAGCAGGGCGGCGACCCGGAGGTCACCACGATGGAGCAGGCCATGGACGCCTTCCCGAGAAGTGGGCCGAAGACGACGAATACTGGGGCGGCACCACGTATGACGGATACTGCCAGGTCAACGCCGGTGCCGGCGTTGCAGGCAGGTCGATCCGGGTATGGAAGGCTCCGGCGCCGATGACGGCAAGGTCACCTACACCGGCTTCTCCACGGCGGCCCGCGACATCAAGGACAACCCGAAGAAGTGCGGTCCGTACGCCGACACCATGCTCTATCTGGGCCGTCACGGCAACGAGAAGTTCGACATGCCCGCCGCGGTGGTGGACTACAACCCCATGCCGTACTACTTCACGCCCGAGGACCAGTCCGAATACGGTGACGAGTACCCGCTGCGCCTGACCGAGGGCCGCATCCCGTACTTCCATCACGGCACGCTGCGCAACAATCCCTACCTGCGCGAGCTGTATCCGGCTCCCGAGCTGTGGATCAGCCCGGAAAACGCCGGCAAGTACGGCATCGTCGACGGCGACTGGGTGAACATCAAGAGCCCGCGCACCGACGGCAAGGACGTGTTCCGCGACATCACCACGGGCCTGTCCACCGATACGGTCATGGCAGGCGGCAAGGACGCGAAGTTCGGCCCGAGCGAGTTCGCCCCCGGCGAGGAGCTGACGGCTAACGGCCAGAGCGTCGTCAAGGACGGCATCTTCGCCGTGGCGCGCGTGACGAAGGGCATCGCGGAGGGCACCGTGTACATGGAGCGCTTCTGGAACCCCGAGTTCTTGGAAGACGGCTCCGATGGCCGCAAGTCATGGACCACGGAGAACATGAACGTGCTGACGAAGAACACGGGCTACATTTTAACCCCGAGTTCGGCACCTACACCCTGCGCGGCATCCACGTCAAGGTTGCCAAGGCGCAGCGCCCGGAGGGCATCTGGTACGAGCCGACCGACTTCGAACCCTGGATGCCTGAGCCCACGGAAAACACGGGAGGAGCGTTTTACACCAAATGAGCCGCAATTGCTTAGTTGTTGACCTGGATAAATGCATCGGCTGCCACGCGTGCGAGGTGGCCTGCAAGAACGAGAACGGCATCGCCTTGGGCGAGTACTGGAACCGCGTGCTGCAGATCGGCCCGCACGGGACCTTCCCCGACCTGGAGCAGTATTGGCTGCCCGTGCAGTGCCAGCAGTGCGAGGACGCACCCTGCGTGCACGTGTGCCCGACCGGCGCGAGCTACCGCGACACCGACGGCAAGGTGCTGGTGGACAAGGAGAAGTGCATCGGCTGCAAGTACTGCATGATGGCCTGCCCTTATGGCGTTCGTTCTTGGAACACCAAGGAGAAGGCCGTCGAGAAGTGCACCCTGTGCGGCCAGCTGACCAGCGCCGGCCAGGAACCCGCGTGCGTGGCCGCGTGCTGCGCGAACGCCCGCTTCTATGGTGACCTGGACGACCCAAGCTCCGACGTGTCGAAGGCCGTGGCGGCAGCCGATCCGGCAAGCTTGCACACCCTGCACGATGCCGGCAACAAGCCGCTGACGCGCTACATCCTGTCGGACAAGATCGCCACGTGGCATGACGTGGACGCCATCAAGTCGGCGTCCGACGCGCAGGACGCCGCGTGGTTCGCGAAAGGCGTAAGGCATGGAGATCCAATGGTCCCTGGTTTTGTTCACGGCCCTGACCGGCATGGGCGGCTGCATGTTCGCATGCGTCGCCGCAGATGAGTTCCTCGGCCGTGCGAAGGCCGCGGCGTTTCCCGCGGCTGTGGCGGCGCTGGTGATCGCGGTCGTTGGCGGTTTGGCTTCCGTGACGCACCTGTCGCACCCCGGCCGCATCATGGGCGCCCTGAGCCACCCGACGTCGGGCATCTTCACCGAGGCGTTGCTGGTGGGCTGCCTGTGCGTGTGCGTGGCGGTGTACCTGGTGCTGGTCAAGCGCGGCGCCGGCGCGTCCGCTCGCAAAAGGCCGTCGCCGTCATCGGCGCGGTGTTCGGCGTGCTGCTGAGCTTCATGGCGGGCGAGTCCTACCTGATGGAGGCGCGCCCGAACTGGTGCAGCCAGCTGCTGCCGCTGGGCTACCTGCTGACCGCAGTGCCCGAGGGCATCGCCGCCTACCTGGTGGTAGTTGCCGCTAAGGCAAAGGGCGCCGATGTTGCGCCGTACGGCCGTGCGCTGCTGGTCGGCGGCGTGCTGGCCGCGGTGGGCGCTGCCGCTTACGTGTTGTGGGCGGGTCCCGCCGACGGCGTGCAGTGGGCGCTGCTGGTAGTGGCGGTGCTGGGCGCCGGCGTGGTTCCGGCCGCATGCGGCGCGCTGCTCGGCAAGAAGCCCGAGAGCTTGATGGCTATGGCGGGCGGCTCGCTGGCCTGCGCATTCGTGGGCGCGGTGTCCTACCGCTGCATCATGTGGCTGATCACGGGCCCGATTGCGAACCTGTTCCTGAACGTGCTGTAGGCGCAAGGCCGGGGAGGGGGATGCCTCCCCCGGCCACCTCGCGATGAATTCGCGGTTCGTATTCGCCTCCCCCATCTCCTCCCTTCCTCCGGCGAATGCGAACCGCGAGCGCATCCAGCATGGCGCGTGGCAGTGCTTTTGGCGTTGTCGAAAGCGCGCCATGCGGCGCGACGCGGCTAACGAAAATCGATACTCGGCCCCTGTGCCCGGCTTGTCCGGCCGCGCAGGGGAACAATGGAAGCGAGCGTCCGAAGCAACGGGCACTTCGGCAGAAAGGGCGATCATGACCGACGGAAACGCGGTGCAGGTGCAGCAGAAGGAAGAGCGCGATAAGCTGATTTCCCAGCTCATCGAGGTGAATGCCGGGCGTGCGGCGTACTATCGCATGCTGGGCGAGTCTATTCTTCCGCGCGGTGACGCAGGAGCAGGTCGAGCATCTGGCGGGCATGGATTTCGCCGGAATGGACGGCGATGACGACCTCATCGCCCAGGGTTATAACGACATGCGCCGCTATCTTCGCCATGAATTCCGGCACGCGCCAGGCGCTGGCCTGCGATTACGCGCACACGTTCCTAGCGGCGGGGAATTACGAGACGTTCGCCGCAACGCCGTTCGAAAGCGTGTTCACCAGTCAGCTCGGGCTCATGATGCAGGAGGCGCGCGACGATGTCTACAAGATGTATTGCGAAAGCAGGGCATTCAGCCGCAGGCCGATTTGCATGTGCCCGAGGATCATGTGTCGTTCGAGTTCGAGTTTTTGGCGACGGTCATCGAGCGCACGAACGCTGCGCTTTGACGGGCGATTTCGCACGCGCCCGGGCGCTTGCCGAAACGGTTTCGAATTTCACCGGTTGCATCAACTCAACTGGATCGACGATCTGTGCGATGCCGTGCTCGACGTGGCCGAGACCCGTTTTTATCGTGGCGTTGCGAAGGTGACGCGGGTTCGTGCATATGGAGACCGAGGTTGTCGCCGACGAGCTCGAGGTGCTGCAAGGCCTGGCGGACAAGCAGGCTGCGTAGCGCGTATCGGCTGATGAATCGGGCGGAAGGGGCCGTGGGGGTGCGGCCGTAAGACGAGAAAGGATAGGTTCATGGGCGATCAGCCGAGCATCACGCGACGCGGGGTGCTGGTCGGCGCCGGCGCCGTGGCCGGTGTGTTTGCGGTCGGCGGCGTGGCGTATGCGCTTGAAGGCGAGGATCAGGGGGGCTTTTGCGCCCTCCCGGTGCGCAGGATGAGGCGCATTTCCGTGCCACTTGCTTGAAGTGCAACCGTTGCGAGACGGCCTGCCCGCAGCACTGCCTGCGCACGGGCGTCCTGGAAGACGGCCTGCTCAACTGGCGCACGCCCATCATGGATTTCCATCGCGGCGTTTGCGACTTTTGCGGTATCTGCGAGGACGTGTGCCCGGCGGGTTCGATCGCGGGCGCGCATGATCCCGCGCAGGTCATCGGCATCGCGGTCGTCGACCGCGAGCGCTGCATCGCATGGGCCCAAGGCGGTTGCCAGGTGTGCGTTGACGCATGCCCGTACGGGGCCATCGCGCTCGACGACGCGAATCGACCCCTTGTCGACCAGGCGAAATGCAACGGATGCGGCGCGTGCGAGAACGCATGCCCGTCGAACAGCTACCTCGCGTTCGCCGGCGGCACCGACCGCGGCATCAACGTGTGCGCAGCAGGGAAGGAGGCATAGGCGATGAGCGATAAGGAAAACAGCGCGTCCAAAAAGTCTCGCTTCCGCATGGCGCGCGGTTGGGTTGCGTTTGCGTGCGTAGCGTTTGCGCTGGCGGGCATGGCGTTTCGCGTGGGAATCGGCACGCCCGCGGCGTTCGGCATTCAGCAAATCTCGGCCATTTGCCCGTTGGGCGCCCTCGAGACCATGGCGGGCGCAAAAGGCGTCATGCTGCATCCGCTATTGCTGTTTGCGTTGGTCGTGGTGTTGATTGCCCTGGTAGGCAAGGCATTCTGCGCCTGGGTGTGCCCTGTTCCGTGGCTGCAGAAGTTCTTCCGCCCGAGAAAGCATAGCGCGGCGAAAGGCGGCGTAGGGCGCGACGCCCCGACGAAGGGCGGGGCGGGGCATGGCGTTCCGGCTTCTCGCAACGACTCCGGTGCGACTTCCGCCCAGGTGGAGCCGTCGGCTGCTGGCGCGGCGCAAATTGTTGAATTCAGGGGAAGAACAGGCCGCCTGCGCGCCCTCCGCGTGTGCGGCCTGCGCGGGCGCATCGGCGTGTGCGAAGGCGCTCGCGCCGGTTGGTGGGCAAGCGCGACGGCGTGCGGCTGGACAGCCGCCACGCGGTGCTGGTGGGAACGCTGGCCTCCGCGGCTGTGTTCGGTTTCCCGGTGTTTTGCCTCATCTGCCCGGTCGGTTTGATGTTCGCGACCATTATCGGGCTTTGGAACCTGGTGCAGTTCAACGAGCCCTCTTGGGCGCTCATCATCTTCCGATTATCCTAATCGCGGAGGTCACCGCGCTGCGCAAGTGGTGCAGTAAGATTTGCCCGATCAGCGCTCTGGTCAGCCTGCTGTCGAATCTCAACGTCACGTTGCGACCGCGTGTCAAGACCGACGCGTGCCTGCGCAGTCGCGGCGTGGATTGCCACGCATGCGTCGATGTCTGCCCCGAGCAGCTTGACCCGCACAGCAAGCGCATCCCCGAGTGCTCGAAATGCGGCAAATGCGTGGAGGCCTGCCCAGCCAAGGCCATCAGCATCAAGTTACTAAAATAGCAATCGCCCTGGCGGGCCGGCATTCGCTTAGCAATGTCGGCCCGCCGCGCATGTAACGCGTTCGCTTCCGCTGCGTTTCGCGCTTGTTTCGCTTCGGTTGAAGCTTTGCTAACGCGCGGGTTGTCCGGCGGCCTTCGCACCCTCGAACCTACTATGCAAACCGTGCAAACGGATCGATCGACATTTGCTAGGTAGGAAACGAGACGAAGGATGTGATGCCTTATGACCCCACCCGCAGGCACGGCGGTTCTCGGCGGCGCAACGGCGGAGTCGAAAGAGTACTTCGAAAAGCGATCGCTTAAGAAGGGCTCCGTCAACTGGGTGCTGCTGATGAGCCTTGGAATCGCGTATGTGATCAGTGGAGACTTCTCAGGTTGGAACTATGGGATCGGCTACGGCGGCTGGCTGGGAATGTTGATCGCGTTTCTGGTGATGGGTGCGATGTACCTGTTCATGGTGCTCGGCCTGGCGGAGATGTCGTCGGCGATGCCGGCGGCCGGCGCCGGCTACGGCTTCGCCCGCCGCGCCATGGGCAAGGTCGGCGGCGCGCTCACCGGATTCGCCATCCTCATCGAGTACACCATCTGCCCGGCGGCGATCTCGACGTTCATCGCGGCATACGTGCATGCGCTCGGCCTGTTCTCCAATGTGCCGTCAGCCGCGATCATCGGCTTCTTCTTCGTCGTGTTCGTCGGCATCCACCTGATCGGCGTGGGCGAGGCGCTCAAAATCGTGTTCGGCATCACGGCGATCGCCATGGTGGCGCTCATCGCGTTCTTCGTCGGCATCGCGCCGCATTTCGATGTGGCGAACCTGTTCAACATCGCGCCCGCAGTCGACGGCGGCACCATGCTTTTGCCCTTCGGGCTCGGTGGCGTGCTCTCGGCGCTGCCGTTCGGCATCTGGCTGTTCCTGGCCGTCGAAGGCGTGCCGCTGGCCGCTGAGGAATCGGCTGACCCCAAGCGCGACATGCCCCGCGGCATCATCGGCGCCATGCTGACGCTCATGGTCACCGGAGCGCTCGTGCTCATTCTGACCGCCGGCGGCGCCGGGGCCGCATTCGCCGGCACCGCAGCTGCGCCTCTGGTCGACGCGCTGAACGAGGTGGGCGAAGGCCCACTGGCGACGTTCGTGAACTACGCGGGCCTCGCCGGTTTGGTGGCGTCGTTCTTCTCCACGGTGTTCTCCGGCTCCCGCCAGGCGTTCGCCCTGTCCCGCGCCGGTTATCTGCCGAAGTTCCTGTCGGTCACCGGTTCGCGCAAGACGCCGTATGTTGCGCTCATCATGCTCGGCGCCATCGCGTTCGCCCTGGCCGCGATCGTGCAAAACGGCGACATCCTCCTGAACATGGCGGTGTTCGCCGCGTGCGTTTCCTACGCAATGATGAACCTTTCCCACATTATCTTGCGTAAGAAAGAACCCGACATGGAGCGCGGTTTCAAGACGCCCGGCGGCATCGTTTTGACCAGCATTTCGTTTGTGTTGTCGCTCGCGGCCATCGTCTCGACCTTCGTGGTTGACGCCTTCGCCGCCGGCTGCACGCTTGCCGTGCTGGCGGGTCTCATGGTGTACTTCTTCGCCTACTCGAGAAAACACCTGGTCGGAAACGCGCCCGAGGAAGAGTTCGCGGCGCTGAAGGCCGCCGAAGCGGAACTGGGTTAGCGGCCTGCGCGACGGTCGCGACCGCTGGGCCTTGCGCCCCGCAGTCACCGCGTCGCCTCCCGCGCCCGGTACCCGGGTGTACGCGCCCGTTCCCTTCGCGTCCCGCGTGTCCCGCGCCCGGCAGCATTTGGCCTGCCCTTTCTCGTGCCCGCGCGCCCCGCACGTTCCCCATAAACTCCCATCCGCTATTTCCCGTACGAAACGAGGCAAAACATGAGCACTTCCGAAGAATGCGGCATCATGGAATCGAACAGCTTTAACATGGACAACCTGGACACCCTAGACGGCGAATTGCACGACCTTGTCGCGCGCCGCAAGGTGCTCGGGCCGTGCTACCGCCTGTTCTACCAGCACCCGTCGCACCTGGTGCGCGGCCGCGGCACGCGTCTGTTCGACGCCGACGGTACCGAGTACCTGGACATGTACAACAACATCCCCTCCATGGGCCACAGCAACCCGGCGGCCATCACCGAGGCCGTCACGCGCCAGATGCAGCTGCTGAACACGCACACGCGCTACGTGCACGAGAACATTCTGGACTACGCGGAGGACCTGCTGTCCACCATGCCGGACGAGATCGACCGCATCATGTTCATGTGCTCGGGCTCCGAGGCCAATGACCTGGCCGTACGCTGCGCGCAGCTCTACACCGGCGGCGAGGGCATCATCGTGACCGGCGAGGCGTACCACGGCAACACGGCGCTTATCTCCGGGTTGTCGCCTTCCATCGGCAAAACCGTGGCTATGAGCCGTACCATGCGCATGATCCCCTCGCCCGACACGTTCCGCTTGGGCACCGAGGATTTGGGGCCGTGGATGTGCGACCAGATCTCGGCGCAGATCGCCGACATGCGCCGTCACGGCATCAAGTTCGCCGGCGTGCTCTTCGACGGCATTTTCTCCTCCGACGGCGTCATCCCCGGCATGCGCGGTTTCCTGAAACCGGTTGTTGACCTGGTACATCGCGAAGGCGGCGTTTACATCGCCGACGAGGTGCAGCCGGGATTCTGCCGCACCGGCGATGCGTTCTGGGGGTTTGCGCGCCACGGCATCGTGCCCGACATCGTCACCATGGGAAAGCCCATGGCCAACGGAATCCCGTGCTCGGCCATGGCCATCCGCTCCGACGTGCTCGACGCATTCGCCGAGAATAACCCGTACTTCAACACGTTCGCCGGCAACCCCGTGTCCATGGCCGCGGCGCAGGCGGTGCTCGATTACATCCCGAGCACGACATCCTGGCGCACACGCACGAGATGGGCGAAGCTGCGCGAGGCAATGCGCGATGTGGCCTCGCGTCACCCGCAGCTAGCGGACGTGCGCGGCGCGGGCCTGTTCAACGGCGTGGAAGTGGTGCGCCCCGGCACGCTTGAGGCTGACCGCCCCTTTGCCGTGCAGCTTATCGAGCAGCTACGCGAGAACCGTGTGCTCATCTCGCTGTGCGGTCCTTACGGCAACGTGCTGAAGGTTCGTCCGCCGTTGGTGTTCGACGACGCCGACCTGGACTTTTTCGCCAGCGCGTTGGAAACGTCGCTTGAGCAGCTGGAACGCTAGAAGGGCTGCGGTGGCGGGTGCCCGCGTCGGCGTCCGCCTGGCCGCACCTGCGATTGCAAGGAGATCGTGATGGCAACGAATTTCGAAAACCCCGAAGTGTTCATGGGAGTGGCGCGGACGGCAGCTGCGCGCTACCCCTACTACGACTTCGACGTGAAGCTGCTAGCGTTTTCCGAAAACGCGACTTATATGGTATACAATCCGCTGACCAGCGAAAAAGCTGTTCGTGCTGCGCGTCGGGCGCCCGGGTTACCACAAACTGGAGGAGTACGAGAGCGAAATCAGCTGGCTGCGTCAGATCAACGACTACACGCCGCTGAAGGTGGCCAATCCCATCCCGGCGCGCGACGGGTCCTATATCCAGCAGGTCGAGCGCGACGGCATCTGCTACTTCTGCGTGGCAACCGAATTTCTGACCGGTGAAACGCTTGAACACGACAACTCGCCCGAGGTGGCGCCGGCGCACTTCCGCGTGCTCGGCGAAACGACGGCCTACCTGCACCGTCAGACCGAGATCTGGAACGGCACGAAGGATATCAAGCGCTTCGAATGGGACTTCGATAACGTCATCGGTCCCAACGCCATCTGGGGAAATTGGCGCGACTACCCTGATCTGCACCCCGAGGCGCAGGCGAAGATCGAACGCTGCTGCGACATCATCAAGGCGCGCCTGGAGCGCTACGGCAAGACGGACCGGAACTACGGCGTCATCCATGCCGACCTACGCGATACGAACATCATCGTCGAGGGCGACGTGATCAAGGTCATCGACTTCGACGATTTCGGCTTCGGCTGGCACCTGCACGACCTGGCCGGCGCGCTGACGTTCATCGAGGAGCGCGATGACGTCCCCGACCTGGTCAACGCATGGCTGGACGGCTATCGCAAGGTGCTGCCGTTCACCGACACCGACTTTGTGGAGATCGACACGTTCATTCTGCAGCGCCGCATCCAGATGATGGCGTGGATGGGCAGCCATCAGGACTCCACGCCGGTACAAGGCTACATGAAGGGCTACATGGAGGGCACGATGGGCCTGGTCGACCGCTACCTGCGTTTGTTCGGGTAGCGCGGATGCCGGCGCCGCTGGAGCAGGCGATCGTGCGAATCGGTCGCGTTGCGCAGGCTTGCGGCCAGGCGTTTTAGGGTAGCGGCATGGTGGTCGATCGCGATTGATTCGCCGCGACTGGCCGCGACCGTCCGGCCGCGACTGGCCGCGACCGGCCGGCAGCGAGTGCGCGCCGTGGCCGACTAGATGTTTGCAAGTAAGATCGAGTTCGCGGGCGTGCCCCGCAATGAAGGAGCGCAGCATGAAGGAAATTGAGGTCATCATCAACGGCGACAAGCTCGAGCGCGTCAAGCGCATTCTGTCGGCGTTCAGCAAGAGCGGCATTTTCGTGACGCAGGGATTTGGCTATGGGCACCAGCAGGGCTTTCACCAGGTGTACACGCGCGATGACAACCGCGGCGTGAACATGCTGCCGAAGGTGTCGGTGCGTACCGTTGTGCCTGATGAGCTGGTCGATCCCATCGTCGATGAGATGGTAGCCGACATGGGCAACGCCACCTTCGGCGACGGCAAGATCTTCGTGCGCGAAATCGCCGACGCCATCCGCGTCCGCACCAACGAACGAGGCGACGCCGCTCTGTAGGGGGCGGGGAGCAGGAGATCCGCAAGCGCAGGAATGGCCGCGAATGCCGCAAGCGCGGGAATGGTCGCGAACGGTCGAGGAGCTGCAAGTGGCCAAGGGGCAGCGAAATCCGCGGGAGCGGGAGAGGCTGCAAGTGGATTTCGCGGCCCTTGGTCTTTGCTGTTTTCGTTGCTCCCCGTCGCCGTCGGCTTTCGGCTGCTTCCTACCCGCTCCTCGCCGTTTCGGCTGTAGCTCGTCTCCCGCCGCTTCCATCGCGCCGGATTCACCTACTTTAGCTGTCAGAACCCGCTCTCAGCCGTAAAGTCGATACGTCTGCGTCTAGATCCGCCCCGCGCGAGTAACTCTGGTATCGACCTACGCATTTCACCAGGTCATAAGCGCGAAAAACTATCGTCCTTGAAGCGAGTTTGCTATAAAACGCAGACGTATCGACTTTTGCTCATGGGGTTTGCGTCGTACTGCGTTTGGCCGCGCGTTGTGGCGTTTGCAGGCGGGTTGGGTGCGCGAGGTTGAAGATCGTCGCGCAACAAATGGTGCGCCGCGCCTCTATTCGCCCTCGGCTGGAAAATCGCCGTTGGCCACGCAGATTCTGAGAGCTTGCTCGAGTGTCCGCACACCGTTGGCAAGGTCCTCGGGCTTCGTGAATTCGTTGGGCGCATGGGCATGGCTGCCGACGCTCGGCACGAACATGAGCGCGGTCGGGGACATGCGCGGCAAGCGCCACGGCATCGTGGCCGCATACCGTTTTGGTGCGCATACAGGTTATCCCGCATGTTGCAGCAGCGCGCTCGATAAGGGAGATGCCGCTTTCGGGGAACGCCATGGACGGCCGCATCTCGGTGCCGGTCACCTTGATTCGCGTGCTGGATGCCGCTTCGATTTCCGTAAACCGATCCGTCAGCTGCTTAGCCGCTTCGCGCGCGTTCTCCTCAGACTCCGCGCGTATCTCCAGGTGAAGCTGGCATTCCGATGTCACGATGTTCGGCGAGTGGGGAACAGCTGCACCTTCGTGACCGATGTGCGCAGATCGATGCTGCGGCGGCGAAGTCGTCGGCAAGGCTCGCGCGCGGCGACGGTAAGCAGCGCCATGCCATAAAGCGCATCTTTGCGCAGCGACATGGGCGTCGATCCCGTGTGCGACTGCTCGCCAGGATGCGCATGTCCATTTTCATGGCAGCCCAGTTGCCCGTGACCGCGCCGATGCTCACGTCCGCGGCCTCGAGCACGGGGCCCTGCTCGACGTGCAGCTCGAAGTAAGCGACGGCTTGCGGCGGTTCGTCGGTGCCTTGCCAACCGCCCTCGCGCAGCGCGTCGTCGAAGCGCACGCCGTCCAGGTCTTGCGCCTGTTCGACATCGGAAAGCCGCAGCGAGCCGTGAACACCCGGCTACCCATAAGGCTCGGCTCGAATCGGGCGCCCTCCTCGTTGGTCCAATCGACCACGGCAAGATTTGCCTTCGGGGCAAGCTGGCCCGCGCGCACGGCCTTGTCAACCGCCCGCGCAGCGCACAGCGCTGCAACCACCCCGTAGGCGCCATCGAGCACGCCACCGTTCTCCTGGCTGTCAAGATGCGATCCGCACAAAATGTAAGGCGCTGAATTATCCCAGGTGAACAGGCCGAAAATGTTCCCTGCAGCATCGATGCGCACCTCGGCGCCGACTTCGCGCAGCTGCTTGACAAACCAGCTGCGATGAGCGCAATCGTCAGGGGTGAGCGCCATGCGGTCGGTGCCGCCGTTAGGCTTGCGGCCGATGGCCATCGACTCGGCGAACAGGGTTGTAAAACGCCGCGGCGCGGATGTCTGCTGATTCACGAAAGGCTCCTTTGAAAGAGGGGGCGAAAATCGGGCCCAAGAAAGCGGGATTTGCTGCCGAAACGAGGTTCGCGGCCGCCTCGGCGGCGAAAAAGGCCGATACGTCTGCGTTTGATGCTGGCACGTCAAGTAGTGGGCACTAGATTGGAAACAAAAGACCTGGTCAGGCAGGTGGAAAGAGAATCGCTGCTGGGAAGAGCCCGATTCAAACGCAGACGTATCGGCCTTTGGGGCTGCGAATGCCGCGGCGCGAGGCATTCGGGGGGGTGTGGGCGAAGCGCGTGCGCCCGGGCAGGGGGTGCGTTCATCCCTGCCCGGGCGTCAACCATCGCTTACAGCACGCCTGCCGTCGCGGTGCCGGCTCCCGCGTGGCGTGCGGCAACCTCGCGCGCCGCGGATACGGCACCTGTCACCTTGCCCGTGCCAAGCCCGCCGCTTGCGCCCGTAGGCTCCTCGCGGATCATCACGCCGGCGGCGTTTCCGCAGGTTGCAACTGCGCTTGCCATCACGCTCGCAACACCGGCTCCCGCGCAACCCGCAGAAACCTCGCGCTCGGCAACGCGCTCGGCCGCGCTAGCCGCCGCCATGCCCGGCGCGGTCACGCCGCCAGCTGCCACGCTGCGGCTCGCCGTCCGCGGCCACCGCGAACAACTCGTCGACGCGTGCGCGCTCCTTGGCCGTCGTGCCCGTCAGCTTCGATACCGCCACGTACACGATCAGGTTGATTGCCAGCGCGACCACGCCTCCGGTGATGCTGCCTAGAGCAGGGATGTCATCGGGGAACGCCACGGTCAGCACCGCCGCGCACGCGAAGCCCACGATCATGCCGGCAAGCGCGCCGCTCTTGTTGCCGAACTTGAAGAAGATGCCCAGGAACAGCGGCACGGAGATCTGCACGACCGCCTGGTAGGAGATCTGCGCGAGAGCTGCAGACGGTCCATGCCGTTGGTGAAATAGGCCAGCACCGCGGCAAGCGCGATGAACAGCATCATGCTGCCCTTCGACACCAGGGTCTTCTGCTTGTCGGTCAGCGCCACGCGGCTGCCCACGATGTCGTTGGCGATCTGGGTGCCCGCAGCCTGCACGCTGCCGTCGATGTGCCCGATGGAGCCGGCGAAGATCATGGTCAGGCCCAAGCCGAGCAGCCACACGTCGCCGTAGTTCTCAAGCAGCGTCATCCAGCCCGCCTGCGGGTTGGCGGCGACGCCGGTGATATGCGCGGCGGACAGCATCACAACGGTGAGCAGGGCGTAGAAGCCGCCGGCGATCAGCATGGCGTAGTTCGTGGACTTCTTCACGGACCTCACGTTGTTGGCGGTGTAGATGCGCACGAAGCTCATCGGCCAGCACAGCGCGCCGACCACGCCGGTGAACACGCTGCTGAACATGTACAGCGGGCCGTAGGAGTCGCCGTCGCCGGGAAGGAACAGCAGCTCGTTGGGCAACTCGGACAGATAAGACCAGTTCGCGGGCGAATTCGGCGCCACCAGCATCAGCACGCATACGGCCGCCGCGATCACATAGGCCACAAGGCCCTGGTACATGTCGGTGTACACCAGGCCGCGCATGCCCATGCGCACCGTCCAGATCTGGCGGATCAGCACGGTTGCCAGGCCAACTAGCAAACATACCGGCAGCGCCCACGTGCCGCCCGATGCTATGGAGAACACGGTCGCAAGCGCCTGCATGCCCAGGATGACCCACGGCAGGATGGCCACCACGCCGATGATGGACGTCACCACGCCCACAGCCTTCGACCCATAGCGCAAACGTAGCAGGTCAGGCTGGGTGACCAGGTTGTAGTGCTTGCCCCAGCGCCAAGCGCGTGGCGATGAAGTACATGGCGGCAAGCCCCAGCGTGGAATAGGCCAGGCCGTAGAAGCCGAACACGCCCGACGCCACCGATAGGCCGGCGAACGAGATGAACACGGTGCCCGGCCACCACGAGTTCACGTAGCTCATGGCACGAGCCACGGGCCGAACGAGCGCCCGCCAACGGCGTAATCGTCGAACGAGCTCGACTTCTTCAGCGTTACGTACAAGACGATGATGATTCCCAGGAAGAAGACCCCGAGCATTCCCAGCATGACCGCCATGCTACTCACCTCCCGCGGGTACGGTGGCGGGTTCGCATTCGATCTCGCCGCGCACCGTCTCAACCCAGTACAGGGCGAACATCATCACCACAAGCGCCGCGAAATCGGCGATCCAGTACCACATGGCAACCGGCGCGCCCAAGATCAGCGTGCCGTTTCCGCTTGCCGAAAAGTACAACGGCGGGAACACCGCCGCCAGCACCAGCACGGCATAGGCGCCGCCGAACGCCAGGTTCTTCGTGCGCTTCGACATGTTCAAGATCGTCTGCTTCATCTCAAAACTCCTTTGCATTCAGGGGTTGTTACCGAATATCGTCAGGCCAGGCGCTCAGATGGCGTGCACGCATCCGCTCAATCGATGGAGCGCTGGTACGTGACCGCGCGCATGAGCTTCCATATGCCGTATTTCCAGTAGTCGAACGCCACGTTGCGCACCTGCGAGTTGATGATGCCCCCATGCCCCACTTCAGGTCGCCCATGACGCGCGACACGCGGATGCGGGCCAGCTCCTCGCGTCTGACCTGGCCGTAATAGGCTTCGATAAGCGGAAGCATGTCCTCGTCGTCGTAGAACATCTCGCAGAAGAACAGGCCCAACTCGTAGGTGGCCTCGTTATCGCCGCAGAACTCGAAGTCGATCAGGCGCATCGTGTCGCCCTTGACCATGAAGTTGCCGGGCATGGGGTCGTTATGGCACGGCACCAGATCGATGCCCGAGGCAAGGAAACTGCGCTTGACCTCGGCGTAATCATCGAGCAGATGCGCTGCCCACGGGGAAGGAAAGCCCCAGCTCGCGCATTTGGGCGATGTGCTGGTCGATCTGGTCGAACATCATGTTCGTCTTCCCGAACTTCTCGCTGGCGTGCAACGCACGATAAGTTCGCATCGCCTCAAGGCCCTGTTCGAGCGTTCTCAGCGACGTGGTGGTGCAGGTGTCGTAGCCGCGCAGAAACTCGGTGACCTCCACGCCGTTCTCGGGGTCGAATTCGTACACTTTTGCGCCGATGCCCAGCTCGGAGGCCTTCATGGCGCCGGCGTGTCCCACGCTGCGGTCGATGAACGCCGTGCCCGTGCCCGGCACCTTGATGAAGAACTCGCGGCTCATCTCGTCGCGGACGTACCAGTTCTCGTTGTTCAGGCCGCCGTCGACGGGCTTGACCATCAGGTCCTTGCCGGCCCACATCTCCACGTCCTCCATGGCCTGCTTCACGCTGGCGGGCAGGACGCAGGCGGGCGGGCATGCGATGGTGCGCGCGGAAGGTGTCGGGGCCAGCTCCGCCATCATCTCGGAAACGATGCTGCTCATCGTGCCTCCTCCAACCGTTCGTTCAGTTCCGGGAACAGATCTAGCTGGGGGCGCGCTTTCACCAGGCGCCACATGCCGTATTTCGTGCAGTCGATGGACTTGTCGGCGTTCACGTTGCTGCGCCACAGGCCGATCAGCGCCCACAGCACGCCATCGAGCACGGCGAAGCCCTGCGCGGCGAACGCGCGGGAAGGGTCGAGTCCCAGGCGGCGCAGCACCTGCGCGTCGTCCACGACGCAGAACGGGTGCAGCTCCGAAAGCACCGACCCCGCCTCCTCGTAGGGGTCGCGCAAACCGCACAGGGTCCAGCCGGAAAGCTTCGGCATGGCGACGGGGTCGGCGGCATCGAACAGCACGTTCGACGCGGCGCCGTCGCCATGGCATAGCACCGGCTCGCGGGCGATCGTCGGGGCGGCGGCGATGAACGGCTCGAGCTTTGCCAGGATGCGGTCGACGTCGCGCGGCAGCATCATGCCGGCTTCTTCGCAGCGGGCTCGCATGATGGCGACGTCGTGCACCACGGAGCGCATCGCAACGCCGCGGGCGCAGGTGAGCATTCGCTTCCCCAGGTCAAGCTCGTGAACGGCGCGCCGCGCATCCAGCGCGTGCAGCAGCAGGCGCGTGTCGCGCAGCTCGTCGAGCCTCGCGCCGCGCCAGGTCTCGGGCAGCTGCGCGCTGATGACGTCGTTGCCGGCGGCCTCCACGACCGCGGGTGCGATGCCGGCCTCGCCCGCGGCGCGCATGACGGTCACGATGCTTTCGATCGGCGATGCGTACATGGCGTTCTCGTCTGTGAAGCGGCGGCGCACCACGCGCTGGCCCGTCGGGCCGACGCCTTCGGCGAACTCGCCGTCGCCGCCCACCCAACTCGGGGTGATGTCGCAGGTCATGGGCGCGACCCACTGCCAGGCGCTGGTCACGGGGCGGCTTGCCGCAACGGTCGCCTTGGCGTCGCGCAGCGGCACGCCGGCGGTGACGGTGTTGTCGACGGGCGCCGGCTTGGCGGCGGGCCGCTCAAGGGTTGCTGTGCTATTCATATGCGGGCACCTTCTCGAACGTGGGGAACGGGGAAACGGCCGGGCGCGTGGCCTCCAGATAGCCGGCAACGGCAAGCGCCCCGGCATCGTTGAAGCGGCGGGCGGCAACCTGAACGCCGATGGGCAGGTTGGTTGCGGCATCGTTGGCCTCGCGGTACACCGCCGCCGGCTGGCCGGTTTGGTTGAACCAGGCCGTGTAGTGCGTGTGGTGCAGCAGCATGTCCTCATCGCCCGGGCCGGGGGAATCGGCGGCGAATGGCAGCGTGGGGATGACGGGGCTTATCAGGAAGTCGAACGAACCTGCCGCCTGCTCGATCTTCGCCACGGTGGCGAAAGCAAACCGCACATGGCGTCCTCGTAGTCGGCCATGGGGATGGCGTCGGCCCCTTCGAGCCATCGCCCCACCAGGTCGAGCGCCGCCTCGGGGTGGCGCGACGCGCGCACGTCCGCGGCGGCGTGCGCCTTGAACACCAGGTCGGCGTTGGCGAAATCCGCTTCGCCAAGCCCCAGCGAGACGGGCTCCACGGCGAACCCGGCGGCCTCAAGGCGCGCCGCGGCTGCCTGCGTGGCAGCTGCGACGACGGGGTCGGTGGGAGTGCCGTACCCGACGTCGAGCAGCAGGCCGGCGCGCGGCAGGCGCTGCAGCACCTCCTCGAACGCGGTGGCGCGAAACGCCCCCGGCAGGCACATCGGGTCGGTGGGTGCCTGCTTTCCCACTGCGAGCAGGCCTTCCACCACGTCGCTGACGCTGCGGCCCATCACGCCCGATGAGCGCATGGTCGAAGCGGGCGAGTAGGCGATGCGCCCCTGCGTGGGCTTGATGGCGGCCAGACCGCAGTGCGCGGCAGGCAGGCGCACGCTGCCGGCGATGTCGGTGCCCAGGCCGAATGCGCCCAGGCCGCATGCCAACGATGCTCCCACGCCGGCGCTCGATCCGCCGGGGCTCACGGTCGTGTCCCACGGGTTGCGGACGATGCCGAACTGGCTGGAGATGCCGCTGCCCAGCATGCCCATGTCGGGCATGGTCGTCTTCGCCACCACGATGGCGCCGGCCTCGCGCAGCCGTGCGATAGGCTCGGAGGTGCCGGTCGACGGGGCATCGCCGTTGTGGATGGCGCTGCCGTGCCAGCGCTTCATGCCGGCGATATGGTAGCTGTCCTTTACCACTACCGGCACGCCGTCGAGCGGGCCGATCGGGCATCCGGCGGCCCAGCGGCGTTCGCTTTCGCGCGCCTCGTCGATCGCCGTCGGGCTGATCTGGCTGATCGCGTTCACCTTGTCGGAAACTTCGCCGGCGTACGCCAGCTGCGCCTCGACCGCCTCGACGGGCGAGAGCTCGCGGCGACGGTACGCCGAGCGGAATCGTGCCGTTCCAAATAGCATGTGTGCTCCTAACCGAAGTGTTCGAGCAGCATTGTCCCCGTGCGGTGTTTCGCGTTTTCGACCTTCGCGTAGAAGCTGCGTAACGAAAAGCGCTCAGGTTTGTTTCGAAACGCGAAACGGATTGTTTCGTTTCGCCGTGAAACCGATTCGCAACGTGGGCGGCGGTACGGTTTACGGCAAGGAGGCGGCGCCCGGCGTCGTCCGAAGCCGAGGACGAGGAGGATCGCGTGCCTGCAGAAGAAAGCGCGGCCAGCGGCCGCTGCCCCATGCGTTGGGGCTGAAGGATATCGAGCCTTTGCCCGCTGCGGGCGGGCGGGCAAGCTGGCGGCGTTCGCCGTGTATCGGCCAGGGTCGCTGGCGCCGTGGTGGCTGCACCAGGGTGTGTGCGCCGCGTGGGGCCTTGACGTGTTCCGAACGGAGTTGCGCCTGGTCACCGTGTCGGAAAACGCGACGTTCTCCGTGCTGGTGGACGAGAAGCCGTATGCGATGGCGCGCGTGAGCCAGCCGGATTACGCCGGCGGCGCGTTGGCGGTGGCGTCCGAGCTGTCGTGGGTGCGCGCGCTCGGGAACATCGCCGATGTGAACGTGGTCGAGCCCTTGCCCATGGCATCGGGCTTCGACGTGGCCACCATCCGCGACGAGGGCGGGTTCGAGTGGCTGTGCGTGTGCACGCGCTTTCGTTCCCGGCGCCACGCTCGAGGCGCCGGCGGACCCCTTCGCGCTGGTACAAAACCATCGGCGCGTGCGCCGCGCGCATGCATGCGCAATCGAGGCAGTGGCGCCCGCCGCAGGGTTTCACGCGCTTCTCCTGGGACATCGATGCGATCGCGGGCGATCATCCGCGCTGGGGCAGCTGGCGCGACGCGCCGAACGCTTTCCGCCGACGAGTCGTTTTGTTCGACCGTGCCGAATGGGCGGCACGCGAGGTGGTGGCGCGCCATGGCCGCACGTCCGCGAACTGGGGGCTCATCCATGCCGACCTGCGGCCGTCTAACATCATCATCGGCCCGGACGGGGAGCTGACCCTCATCGACTTCGACGATTGCGGCTACTCGTGGTTCCTATACGATTTCGCGGCGGCTCACGTTTGTGGAGCATAAGCCCTATGCGCCGGCGATGGCGCAGCGTTGGGTGGAGGGCTATCGCAGCGTGACGGCGCTCGACGATGCGCAGCTGGAGTTCGCCTGTGCGCTGTCCATGCTGCGCCGCCTGCAGATGATCGGTTGGGCGCGCAACCATTACCGGGACGCGCTGCCCGCCGGTCTGCTCGACGAACAGGTTCCCGGCACCGTGACCTGCGCCGAACGCCATCTGGAAGACCCCTGCCGGGCGGTCGTCCGGCTTCGGAATTTCGCCAAAACGCCCCGCGCATTTGGATAACGCCGCGCCATCGCATGCGCGGTGAGCGAACTTGCTGCGCGACTCAGCGTTCCGCCGCCGCATCATCAACATCGTGGGGACGAAATGCGCGGCAATGGCGGCACGGTGCGCATCAACAAGATGGAAGGCGACCATGCTGGGCATCGGTCATCCCCATCTCGACGCCGCCGCCAAGAACGAGGGCGTGGACGAGCTGGTAGTTCGGACCACGCCGTCCATGTGGCAAAGTATCAGGAGCGCCCCGGACGCATGGATTTCTGCAGCGAGGATGACCACGGCGGTGCGGTGCACCGCTGCATCCACGGCATCCTGCACCTCATCGAGGATCACGCCAAGGCGGCGGGCATTCCGGTGCGTTTTGCCGCCACCAAGCTGGTGGAGGGCGACCCCGCATTGAGGAAGCGCTGAAGACTGGACCCCAACGAAAAGAAATGATCGAACATATCATCGTGCAGATGGAGGCGGTTCTCCTGTCCTTTATTCAGGAGCTGGTGGCGCAGACGGTGGTCAAGCCCCGAACGAAAGCACCAAGGAGCGCGCAGCTGCGCTGCGCCAACCGCATCGACAAGTTCCGCGGCCAGCCCGTGCCTTTCGTGATGGAGCTGCCCAACTACCGCCTGCCGGCGAAAAGCGTGGCGCGCCTGGTGGGATAAACACCGCCATCCGTGCGTGGCTGGTTTTTTATCGCCGAACGTGGTCGACGACGTCGACGGGTCTGGTGTTCTGTTCCGCCGCTGGGCTTCGGCGACTGGCGCGCGGCAACGGCCCTCATGACGGGCTTCATGGCGAAGGAGAGCGTGGTATCCACGTTGACGCAGGTCATGGCGAGGGCGTGGACCTGACCATGTTGTTCACGCCGGTGACGGCCATGGCGTTTTTGGCGTTCGTGCTGCTACACGTGCCGCGTGGCTGCCATCGCCACCGTGCGCAGCGAGCAGGGGCGGCGCCTGCGCGGCTTGAGATGGTGCTTTTGCAGTGCGGCATCGCTGCGATCTCGTTCGCGGTGTATCTGGCGGCTCGCTGGTCACGGGTAGGATTGCGAACGCGTTCAGCCTGCCGGGCCTGGTTGCGGCCGTGGTCATCGCGGTGGGCATCGGCGTGTACCCTGAAGCAACAGCGCACCGACGGCGAGTTGAAGGTAGGCTGCAAAACCTGCCCTGCAAGCTGCAAGAACTCCAGCGGCTGCTGCCATTAAGGCAAATCGCATAAATCCCCGCCTCCACTGGAGACGGGGCGATTTCGCATACGAGGCAAACTCGACCGCTAGCTACAACAATCGCTCGCTATGCGGCCTTTACGTCGTCGAGCTCTCGCGGCCGGCGTTCGGGTCGTTGAACACGTCGGTGTCCATGCGCCCGGCTCGCTTGGCAACGATGGTGGTGCACACGGCGTCGCCGGTGATGTTCACGGCGGTGCGCGTCATGTCCAGGATGCGGTCGATGCCCATGATCAGCGCGATGCCCTCAAGCGGCAAGCCGACGGAGTTGAACACCATCGACAGCGTGATCAGGCCCACCGACGGGACGCCCGCCGTACCGATCGACGCCAGCGTGGCGGTGGCGATGACGGTGGCGTACTCCACCGGCCCCAACTGCACGCCGAACAGCTGCGCGGTGAACACCACGGCAACGCCCTGCATGATGGAGGTGCCGTCCATGTTGATGGTAGCGCCCAGCGGGATGGTGAACGACGAGATGCGGCGGTCGACGCCCATCTTCTTCTCCAGCGTCTCGATATTCAGCGGGATGGTGGCGTTCGACGTTGCGGTGGAGAACGCGAACATCATCACCGACACGAACTTCTTCAGGAACTTCACCGGGTTGATGCGCGCGAATACCGTCAGCAGCACCATGTACACCACCAGGCATTGCACGGCCAGCGCCAGCAAAACGCCCAGCATGTACTTCACCATGGGAAGGAACGCGTCGAAGCCGATGTTGGCGAACGTGCGCGCCAGCAGGCAGAACACGCCGATGGGGGCCACGTACATGACCATGGAGGTCATCTTCATCATGATGTCGTTGAACTGCTCGAAGAAGCGGTGAACCACTTCGACCTTGCGGCCCATGGTGGACAGGATGATGCCCACGAACAGTGCGAAGAAGATGATGGCCAGCATATCGCCCGAGGCCAGCGCCTGGATGGGGTTCTTCGGGATGATGTTCAGAAGGGTGTCGGTGAACGATACGTCGGTGTTGGAGTTGCCCGACAGGGTGGAAGTGTCGGATGCCACCATGCTGGACATGTCCACGCCGCGGCCGGGGTTGATCAGGTTGCCGATGCTCAGCGCCACGGTGACCGCCAGTGCGGTGGTGCACAGATAGAACACCAGCGTCTTCAGGCCGATGGTGCCGAGCGTCTTCGTGTCGCCGATGGACGACGCGCCGCACACGATGGAGCAGAATACCAGCGGCACGACGAGCATCTGCATCAGGCGGATGAAGCCCTGGCCGACAATATAAAAGATGCCGTTGACGAACACGTCGTCGCGCACCGTGCCCGCGGGCACCAGATAATGGAAGATGACGCCGCACAAAAAAGGCCCAGGCCCAGCGCGATGAGGATGGACCCCGTAAGGCCGATATGCAGGCGCTTAGGCTTTTCGCCCATGTTGATCTCGGTAGACACGCGCCCCTCCTATTCCTGCCCGCCGCGGGTCAGCGCGGCAAGGTTATGTTCGGCGGCGAACGCCGCAAGGTCGTCTTCCCAGGTGGGGAACTCGTAGACGCCGGTGAGGCGGGCCATCATGTCGTCAAGCTCGATGCGGTAGCCCTGCCAGGGGTTGGCGGTGCCGCGCAGGTTGCCGGTAGGCTGGCCGGCCAAGGCGAAGGCGCGCTCGAAGAACTCGAAACGGCTGGTCACGCCCGTGCAGGCGGCGTGGAATGTGCCGAACTCGTCGGACTCCATGGCGGCGATGACGAACTTGGCGAACGTGTCCACCGACGTGGGGCAGGCGAACTGGTTGGCAGGCACGGGCACCGTTTTGCCCTGGGCGCTTGCCAGCAGCACGCGGCCGAGCAGGTCGTCGGGGCGGGCGGTGTAGACCCAGCTGGAGCGCACGATGATGTGGTGCTGGTTCAGCTCGTTGACGAAGCGTTCGCCGGCCTGCTTGGACTTGCCGTACACGTGCGGTGGGTTCGTGGTGTCGAACTCGTTGAACGCGCGGTCCGCGTTCTCGGGGAACAGATCGTCGGTTGACAGGTGCACCATGGTGGCGCCGACGTTGTTGCTGGCGATGGCCAGGTTGCGTGCGCCCAGCGCGTTCACCTTGTAGGCCTTGTCAGGGTTCTCGTCAGCCTCGGTGCGGCTGGCCAGCGCCGCGCAGTTGATGACGAAGTCGGGTCGGTACGACTCGGCGAAGTTCAACACCTCGTGCAGGTTCGACACGTCGATCTCGATGTCGCTGGGCACCGCCGCTGCGAATTATTTCCCGAAGGTGTTCTTCGGAGACACCACCAATCCGACCGTCGCGCTGCTGGCCAGCCTGCTGACCTTCGCCATCGCGTTCATCGCCCGTCCGCTGGGCTCGTTGGTGTTCGGCCACTTCGGCGACCGTATGGGCCGCAAGACCACGCTGGTGGTCTCCCTGCTCACCATGGGCATTGCCACCTTCCTGATCGGCTGCCTGCCGACCTACAACCAATGGGGTGTCGCGGCCGTCGCCGTGCTGTGCCTATGTCGCTTCGTGCAGGGCATCGGACTTGGCGGCGAATGGTCCGGCGCCGCGTTGGTGGCCACCGAGAACGCTCCGGAAGACAAGCGCGCGCTGTACGGCTCCTTCCCGGAGCTGGGCGCCCCGATCGGCTTCTTCCTGTCGAACGGCACCTACTTCCTGCTGGAGACCTTCAACGACAATGACGCGATGCTTGCCTGGGGCTGGCGCGTGCCGTTCCTGCTTCGCGAAACCCCGCAGGGGCGTTGCCATAAAGGGGCGCGCCGCCGTTTGCCACGGCCCCTGCCGGCCTTCCCTCGCATCCGACGGTAGCCGCTAACGCAAAAGCCCCTTCGCCTGCTACTCCTGCACCTTCAGCGCCAGCGCCAAGGGCACGCGCTTGATACGGCGGATGTGCAGCGCTACCGCCAGGTACGTTGCGAACCCGATGCCGATGACCTGCGCGATCGCCGTCATCGGCACGTAGATCTCGATATTGCCGTTGTAGGCCAGCAGCATGGCGCGGAAAAGCAGCGTCAATCCGCCGATGATCAGCGGTTGGCACACCACCAGCGACACGATCACCGTCAGCGTGATGGAGCGCACGTACAGGCGGCTGATCTCGGGTCGCGGTAGCCGAACACTTTCATGTAGCTGATCGAACGCGCGGAGCGGTCGATCACCGATTTCGTCAGCAGGTATATGAACACCAAGAAGATGAACACGGAAAGCCCCATCAGCATACCGATCATATCGTCCATCATGCCCACGAACTGCTCGCCGATGGCGTCCATGCTCGAGGGAGTCAGCTCGCTGGCAAGATAGCGCGTGTCCAGGTCAAGCTCCTGGTCGGAGGCGTAGGCGTTGAAGTAGCCGGCGTCGTTTCCGAAGAAGCGGTTGAAGTCGTCGAGGCTCATGTACGCGGCCATGTCGGACTTCGTCCCCCAGATGTACGCGTCGCCCTCGTAGGTCACCTCGCGCGTTTCGTCCTCATACTTGTCGTACAGGCTGACTGCCTGCCCGTCAGCGAAGCCGAATTTGTCGATCAGCCCGTTGCCGAACACCACGCGCCGTCGCCCACGGCAAGGCCGTCCCAATAGCGTGAATCCTCGGGCACGCCGTACACGGTGATCGTTTCCGTGCCCGAGTCCTCGCCGCGGTCGTAATCCAGCGAATATACGGCGTACTTCTCGGCCTGCGCGATCTTCCCCGCCCCGTTGTCCACGGTGTTCACGGGTGGACGTCGTCGGAATCCACATCGATGTCGGCGGCCTTCTCGACCATGTCCAACACCTCATCGCGCGATTTACCCAGGTCAGCGGCTACCGAATCGACTTTCTCATAGAATGAATCCTGCGCTGCGTTAAACGCGTCCTGCGCGCGGGCAAGGTCATCTTGCGCATCTTGCGCGGTTTGCATGGCGTCTGCGGAAGGTGCCGCGGCAAGCGCCGTTGCGGCATCCTGAAGCTTGTCGGCGGCGGTTTGCAACGCATCGCCCGAATCCTCGAGTGCAGCTCCCGTGAATCCTTCACGGCGGTCAGCTTGTCGCCTTCCACGCTTTGCAGCTCGTCGATGGCGGTCCACGCCTCACGGTCGGCTTGCGTGCCGTCCAGCTCCAGCGGCGCCTTCAGCGTGTACATGTGCTCGGCCACCACGTTGTTGTGCAGGTTCTCGGCGTAGTGCGTCATGGTGGGCAAAATGGCCAGCGAGAACAGCAGCAGCATGCTGGCGAACCCGATGCCGACGAACAGGGTGGCGAAGTTGCCCAGGTTGCGCAGGAAGATACGCAGGCGGAAGCACGTGGTGAAGCTCAGGCGTTCGGGCAGCGCAAAACCGCGCTTCGCGCCCCCTTTGCTGGTTTCGTGGCGCAAAACTCCAGCGGAGTGTGACCCATTTTGCGAAAAAGCCCCAACAACGTGATGCCCACGAGCGTTGCCACGGGCAGCACGGTGGTTTGCGCGAACACGCCCCAGCTCCAGGTGGCGTAGTAAGGCGGCAGGCTGTAACTGCCGTAATACAGGTTGCGCATCGGCTCGCTTCATCAGGGTGTAGCCGGCCACGTTGCCCACGACGGCGGCGGCAATGACCACGGCGGCGGGCAGCGCCAGGTAGTGCGCCACCAGCTCGCGGCGACGATATCCGCTGGCCAGCAGCGTGCCGATGATGGCGCTTCCTCCTTCGATGGTGCCCGACGTCAGCACCACGAACACGAACGCCATGATGACGATGATCATGTACAGAAGCACGCATCCACATGGTGGAGTCGCCCGAAACATCGTCGGCGGCGTAACCGATGCCCTGGTTGGTCGCTCGAATCGGTCAGGTCGTCCACGGTCGCCCCGGCGGTGGAAAGTGCACGCATCATGTCCCTTCTCGGCATCGGTGCGCTGCGCCACGGTCAGGTCACGGTCGGCGAAACGCACCGAGTACGTGTACGCCGGTTGGTGCCCGGTGGCCTCGAGCGCCGCGAAACCGCTTTCGAAACCTCGGCTACCCCTAGAACGATCAACGTGTTCACCGTGAAATCGGAGTTGCTCTGGAACAGCGCTTGGTTATCGGAGGTCGTCATGATGCCGCACACGGTGAAGCGCTGGCCGAACAGCTCCACCTCCTCGCCGACGGTTATGTCGTTGTTGGTGGCGAAGACACGGTCGATTGCCACCTCGTCGGCTGCCCGGGCACGCGCCCCTCGGCGTATGCGGCCAGGTCGACCTGGGTGCGGTGCTGGTAGACGCGCAGCGTGCGGTCGCGGCCGTCGTCTCCTTGCGCATGGTCGAAGTCGGCGTCGAAGGACCAGTTGCGGGTCGAGCGCGCACGCCTGCGCCGCCATCGCCCGCCGCGTCCTCGGCAGCCTTGAGCTGGTCTTTGGTGGGCTCGAAGGAGGTGGTGACGCGGCCGTCCTCGATCGAGTATTGCTCGGGCATGTCGTCGATGATGACGGCGATGGAGTGCGCCGCGAGCAAAAAGCCCGAGGTGAGCGCGATGCTTCCGCACATAAGAAGAAAGATGCCCAGGTATTTCCCCAGGTTGTTTTTCAGCTCGCGCGGGAAGACGTTTTGCGCAAAGGCGATGCCATGGCGCGCCTCCTACCAGGTCAGGTCGCGGCGGCCATGCGCTCGATGTTGCGCCGTGTCCTCGGAAGCTTACCGTCGCGCAGGCGCAGCACGCGGTTGGCCATGCGGGCGATGGCGGCGTTGTGCGTGACGATGACCACGGTGCACCCGTAGTCGCGGTTCACGTCCTCCATCAGCTCCAAGATCTCCTTCGACGTCTGGTAATCCAGCGCGCCGGTGGGTTCGTCGCACAGCAAAAGCCCGGGTTCTTCACCAGCGCGCGGCCGATGGCGCAGCGTTGTTGCTGGCCGCCCGAAACCTGGCGGGGGAACTTCGCGCGATGCTCGTAGAGCCCAAGCGAGTGCAGCAGGTCGTCTATGGGCAGGGGGTTTACGGAAAGATGGGCCGTGACCTCGATGTTCTCGCGGATGGTCAGGTCGGGCACCAAGTTGTAGAACTGGAAGACGAACCCAAGCTTGTCGCGGCGGTACTCGCCCAGCTGCTTGGGCGTCAGGCTGGTCAGCCCGTGCCGCCCACGTTGATCGAGCCGCTATCAGCTGCCTCCAGGCCGCCCACCAGGTTCAAAACGTCGATTTGCCGCTGCCCGACGGGCCGAGCAGCACGCAAATCTCGCCTTTGTTCACCGTGGCGGTGACGTCGTGCAGCACCGTAGCGCGCGCCTCGCCTTCGCCGTAATGCTTGCATAAATCGCGAACCTGCAGGTAAGGCGCAGGGGAGGAAGCGGTGTCGGCGGCGTGGCTGGTGGATGCCGCCCCAGGTGCGCTTAGCCGCAGTAGGGCCTGCTTCGGTTGCGTGCGGGTCGAGATCAGCGGTGCCGGTTGAGGTTGCGGGTTCTTTCCCATGTCGCGCTCCTTCGCGGTATACGGAGCCCTCGAGTGCCGGTCGCACCGCAGGACCGCAATATAGCTTTCCAAGGAAAACTATATATCATAAGTTCACCATAAGTTACAAGATACTGGGGACGTAGCACTATCTGTCCGGCCTCCTCGGCCATTATGTGCGTGACAAGCTGAACTCGGGTCACGCTTCTGCTTAGTTTGCCGCCTTGGGTGCTCAACTTGGGCACTTAGTGCTACGTCCCCAAACTGTCCGAAAGTGTCCGAAAGCGTTCGAGAAGGAAGGGGCTTGCAGAACCGTTGTTCTGCAAGCCTCAAAGAGAACGAAGTCGCGCAGGCTATCCGTTGTCGTTCGCCCTCTTCGCCGGCGGGTTCCGGCGCTTCCTGGCTCGGGCTGGGCGATGCCCACGGTGCCGCCTGCGGTCCACGAGATCGGGCGACGGCCTGCCGCTGCGCCGCCGCCCGCTGCACCTGCGCCGCCGTAGCTCGCTGCGCTGCCGCCGCCCGCATTGGCGCGCGCCAGCCGCCTGCGGAACCGCGCCGCCAGCCATCGCCTGCGCCTGCATTGGCGCGACGGCAGCCTGCGGCACTACGCCCGCAGCCGCCTGCTCTCCTGCCCCCGCAACCTGCACGGGCGCCATGGTCTGGTGGCGCGGCGCGCGGCATCTCGGCGTCGGGCGCCGCTCTTCCGGTGAGCTTGCGGTGCAGGTCCATGCGGATGGACGCGTACTCGCTGACCAGCAGCACCAGCAAGATGCACATGACGATCAGGTATCCGATCACGGCGCCGGGCAGCCCCGTGAAGTTCACCAGCAGCACGGCACGAACAGGCTGAACCCGAAGGTGATCAGGTACAGCTTGGTTACGGAGCGCTGGCGGCGCAGCACGGTGATCACCTGGTACAAAAACCTCGATGCCGGCCGTCACGCCGCCCGCCGCCAGCATCACGAAGCACAGCCCGCGGTACTGCTCAAAGTCGATGCTGTACAGGAAGCTCATGATGGCCAGGCCGAACCAGCTCATGGCGCCGGCGACCACCACGGTGATACCCACGATGATCACGAACATCACCACGATGATCAGGTCGAACTTCTTTGCGCTTGGCCGGGTCAGCCCAGGCGTTGGCCATCTTCAGCAGCATGGGCTTGTAGATGAAGCCGCTGGTCAGCAGGATGGCGTGCGCGGGGAAGTACAGCGCGTTGTAGTACAGCTGGTTGTCGAGGACAGCGCGCCTTCCATGACGAACTTCGGCATGTTGTCGATGAGGTTGTACATGAACAGCGCCACGAACAGCGGGAAGCACTGCTTGAGCAGGCCTATCACGCTTGGCGTTCGCTGCGCGACTTCGGCGTCTCGCTGCGCCAACGGGAACGTGAACACCACGAACGTGATGGCGGCGATGACAGCCATGACGATGCCTCGATACGCCCACGTTTGCGCGTGATGAGCAGCGCCAACGAGAACCCGATGAGCGCCGCGGCGGACCTGAACGCCTGCGAGGCGCCGGCCAGGTACAGCTTGTCCACCTGCTGCAGCCGCCCCTCGTAGACATCGGCTAGGGGCGTCCACCGCCTTATAAAGGTACACGCCCAGGCTCATGAGCCACATCTGGTCGGTATATCCGCGGAACTTGCAGTACGTGATGCCGGCCACCAGCATGATGACCACGGTGAGCACGCGGTTGGCTTGGTAATCGGCGAACGAGTACCTCGTCAAGGTCGGATGCCTGGAAGTTCCGCACGCCGTAGTTGCCTACGAACATGAGCAGAAGCGCCGTGACGAAGGCCAGCGAGAACATACCCGCCTGCTCGGCGCCGGCAAGCTGCGTGACCACGATGGTGAGCACGGGGAACACCATGCCCCACAGGCCTACGCCCACCGTGTTCCCACATAGTCGCGCGTGGTGCGCCCGGAGGCATACTCGGCTTCCTGCTCGGCCAGGCCGTCGCCGCTCACGGCGCCTAGCACGCGCGAAAGCACCAGGCCTCCACCTTGCGGGTGACGAAGCTTTTCTTGCGGGGCTTGCCGTTGCGGGAGCGTTTGCCGTGCTTGCCGCGCGGCATTGCCTGGTGGCCTGGGCGCCCGGCATGGCGGCGGTGGGCTGCTGCCCGGGGATAGCCTGCGTGGGCTGCTGGCCGTAAACTGCCTGCGTCGGCTGGGCGTCCCAGTTGTTGCGCACTTGCTGCGTTGCGCGCGCGGCCATGCTTGCCGCGGCGTGCGCCGCCGATGGCCTCGGTGGGCTGCTGACCTGGGATGGCTTGCGTAGGCTGTTGACCCGGAATAGCCTGGGTTTGCTGCTGCCCGGGAATCGCCTGCGTCGTCGCGGCCGATTGCGCGGCTTGCTCCGCCACGGCCGCCGCGCGCTGGCGCTGCGCCTGGGCGCGTTGCTCCTCGCGTACGTTGCGCGGGGCGGTGGGGTAATGGGCTTTCGGCGGCATTGAGCTGCACGCGTTCCAAATCGGGACGCTGCGCGGCGTGCTTGCCTGCCGAGGATCCGGTATGTTCGTAGTTGTTCATCCGACATATTATAGTGAGGTCGCTCGAAGCCGGCCGACCCTGCGTTCGATATTCACAGCACAAGCACCCCTCCGATGCCATGCCGTAGCTTGCCGTTCGCCGCCGTTTATGCATCGCTCCCCATATGCACGATGCGTCTCTTATCTCCCGGATTCGCGCTGCATCAGCCCCATGAACGGGGGCAGAGGTGCGTTCGCGTCCGCGCCCGCAGAGACGCGTGGGATCGAAAGCCGTGCCGCCAGCCCCTGACCGGCTCGGCGAAAGATGACCGCATCGCCTCGATTCCGGGCTTCGCAACAGACCCCATTGACGGCGAAGCACTCACTGAACCGTTCGCCAACCATCCGTTCCGTTCGTCCTGCCGCATCGCGCCGCGTTCGTTTCAAAACTCCTGCGCTTGCTACTAAAAACCTTCGTTTATTCCTTCTACCAGGTATTTTGCTGCAGCTGGGTAAAATCTGGGGGGTTCCGCCTTATTGCGTATAATCTGAGGTGAACAATAGGAGCAGCGGAAAACCGCTGTTGCGAATTCAGGGATTTGGGAAATCGGGATCGGGGTGCACGATGGGGGCTTTTCACCTTCTCGCATTGGAAGACAATGAGGAGTATCAGAAGGTGCTCCGCAGCATGCTGTCCAAATACCCCGGCAGGTCACGGCTTGACGTCGACATCATATCCGGGGTCACCACGTTCGAAGCGCTTATGGCCTCGGATGATCGCATTGACATCTTCATCACCGACATCGATTTGGGTGAAGGCAACCCCTCGGGCATCGAGCTGGTTCGCCGTTATTTCCCCGCGGGAAGCCCCACTAAGGTCATCTACATTTCCGGTCATGTCGAGTTCTGCACGTCGGCCTACCAGACAGAGCATACGTATTTCCTGCTCAAGCCCATTAACCAGTCCGATTTCGACGCCGCGCTTGATAAGGCGCTGTCCAACCTGCAGGACAGCCGCCAGCTCCCCCGTCGCCATTCAGCACAACGGCACGGTAACCATGGTCGACCCCTCCGAGGTGGAGTTCGTGGAAAGCGAGCGCCGCAAAGGTGCGCCTGCACTCCGTGCGCGGGGAATGCATTGAAACGTACGCAACGCTCGGCCAGATGCTCGACATGCTGCCCGAGTGCTTCGTCCAATGCCACAAAAGCTATCTTGTGAACATGGCGTGCATCGTTGAGCTGCGCCCAGGCAGCGTGCTGCTTCGTTCGGGCAGGGAAGTGCCCGTCAGCCAGCGTCAGCGCACGTCGGTGCGCGATTCGTTCTTCCACTACGTGGGCCTTAACGCGCGATAGGCGCAGGAGCAGCATGTCCTCGCTGAAATTCGCCGTTCTGTGCGTGTTGACGGCGTATCTGCTGGTCGTCGCCTTCAACTTCATAACCAAGCTCCGCGATGCGCGGCTCATGCAGAAGCTGCTGTGCATGCTGTTCCCCTATAAGCCAGATCTGCTTGATCGCGTTTCCCTTGGCGTGCTCGGCGCGTTACGGGCTGTCGGCCGCCGTGTACGTGTCGCTCATCGTGCTCGGCATCGCGTGCGGGCCGGTCGACCTGCTGCTGTTCCGTGCGCTCGACCAGGCGTGCGGATGGTTCGATTCGTCCAGCAAGGTGAACATGCTCCAGGAGCAGCTGCGGGTCCAAAGCGCCTTGCGGCAACGTTCCCGGCACGAGCGCGACCAGGTCAGCGCGTTGCGCGATCAGCTTCGCGAACGGCTCGAGCAGGCGCGTGCCGACTTGCGGGCGGAGCAAGCAGGCAAGGCGGGTGAAAGCCTGGAAGGCGTTATCTCCCCTTATCGGGGCGCAGCCTCAGTGTTTTTGCCAGCATCCGGCGGTCGACGCGCTTGTGGAGCAGAAGGCCCGTGCGGCAAGCGATTCGGGCGTGCGCTTCCGTGCCGAACTCGACATCCCCGCGGATATCCAGCTGCCTGGCGTGGAGCTGTGCGCCGTGTTCTCCAACCTGCTCGACAATGCGCTGAACGCCTGCGCGAAATTGCCTGCCGGGCAACGCCGCGTCGAAACAACCGCCCGCTTGTGGGGGGATGTACCTGGTCATCGATATGGAGAACGGCTACCTGCCTCCTCAGGAGCGGGACGGGCGGCAGGCGTTCCGGCATCGGGAGACGTCGGCGGTCCAGGCGATGGCGACGCAGCCGGCCCGTTCCCCGATCTATCCGTGCCTCATGGCTGGGGCAGGGCATCGTGCGCGAGGTGGCGCGACGTCACGACGGCACGTTCGAGGCGGGCCAGGTCGACGGCGTGTACCATGCGCGCGTGATCTTGAAGCAGGACCGGGCCGCGCAGGATGGAGGTGATGGCGGATGGAGCCGATGATCCTGGCATTCCCGCGGGTGCGTTCGTGGTGTTGTCCGTCGTCGTTCCCACGTGGCTGGTGTATCTGGGGTTCGAGTCTCACATCCTGCACCTGTGGAATCGGTGGGCGTATTGGGTCGTGGGCATTTCCCTCATGGTATTCGCCGTGCTGGTAAGGGGCGATTTGGCCGAGTTCGCGCACCCTTTGCTCGGGCGCTCATGGCCTCGGCCCCTTTGCTGTTCGGAAGGGGACGTTGGCGCGGCGCGTCACTTTGTCGGCGTTCGGTCTGGTCATAGTGCTGCCTGGTGATCTGTTTCTCGACATGACGTTCGACATCCTGGCGGGCGCCACCATCGATGATCGCGCAACGGTGGCAGCCAACGCCACGCTGTTCGCATGTGCGACGTTGTTCGAGGTGTTCGTGGAGATAACGCTGTTTTGGGGCTTACCGCGCTGGTGAGAAGGTTCTATCCGGAAGAAGGCGTGGATGTGGCCGCGCTGTCGTCGCGCCGAGCGTTGGTCATCGCCTCATCGTTCGCGGCGTTTTCCGTGGTGCAGGCCATGCTGCTGTCGTTGTGCTTCAGCGTGGCGGTGGGGCCGTGCGACGGCGATTCGCTGCTGCTGCGACTGTTCGGCCTGCTCATGTTGTTGTGCTTCGGCGTGGACACCGTGCTATTGCTTGCGGTGGGCAGGTTTCGCGGTAAGGTGCGCGACGATGCCCGCGCCGCCGATTTGAGCGGCGGCTCGACCGATACCTTGTCGACTACCAGGCCGCGGTCGATATGGCCCAGCGCTCGGCGCGCCTGCGCCACGACCTGCGCAACCAGGTTCAGGTGGCGAACGCCCTGGCCGAACGCGGTGAGCTCGAGCTTGCCGAGCAGCATATCGACGCCTTGCTGAAGGAGCTGGACGGGCGATAGCATTGCGTGTTGAGCGGGTGCGGCCTGCGGCAGGGGCCGAGCGGGTGCCGGGTAGCTTGATCGGCCGTCACGCCGTCGCCGCTGCCGGCAGGTCGGGCGCCCGCGCCGTCCCGTGGGTCATCCGATTGGGCTCTTCGTTGCTTGCTTTCGCCCGTCTTTCCGCGTTTTCATGTGCGGTTTCGGTTACTTCTCGCCGATGGCGCCTCGCGTGGCGGGCAGGCGGGGCCGCGTGTGGTAGGCTAGCTGACCAAAAAGAGAACGCACTCCTTCGAAAGGGGCCCGTCATGACTGATGCCGCATCCACGCTCCTGCCGTTTACGCCGCCGCGAAAACCCCGCAGGCGGGCGCTGCTACCGCCAATCTTGTCCGCGGTCTGGGCGTCGCCGCGCAGCCTGACATCGTCGCTGCGCGCCGCCTGCTCCATCGCTTCCCCGAGGTGTCCGGTCATGAGGTCAACACGCAGAAGCTGCTGTGCGAGCAGCTCGATGACCTGGGCATCCCGTATCGAAAGCTCGACAACAACGGTATCATCGCAACCATCGCCGGAACTGCGCCTGGTGCTTACGGCGCCGATGGGGCGCCGGCGCGCCGGGTTGCTTTGCGTGCCGATATGGACGCGCTGCCCGTCACCGAGCAGACGGGCCTTTCCTTCGCCTCCGAAAACCCCGGCGTCATGCACGCGTGCGGTCACGACGCGCATATGGGCCATGATGCTCGGTGCCGTGCGTATTCTGCGCGATGCCGCCGATTCTCTGGAAGGCGAGGTGCGCATCATCTTCCAACCGGCTGAGGAAATCTCCATCGGCGCCCTTTCCATGATCAAGGCCGGCGCGCTCGAGGGCGTTGACGCCATTTACGGCGCGCATATCTGAGCGAGGTGCCCGCCGGCACCGTGTCCTGCGCGCCCGGGCAGCGCATGGCCAATACCGATTGGTTCCGCATCGACATCGACGGCGTGTCGGCGCACGGTTCCATGCCGCACAAGGGCGTGGACGCCGTGGTAGTGGGCGCCGAGATGGTTGCGGCGCTGCAGGTCCTGGTCAGCCGCGATGTTTCCCCGTTCGAACCTGTGGTGGTCACCGTGGGCGAGTTTCACGGTGGCGAAGCGCGCAACATCATGGCCGGCCACGCGTGGCTTACCGGCACGGTGCGCACGTGGTCCGAGCAGCTGCGTTCCGAGGTGCCCGACCGCCTAGAACGCATCGTCAGCCGCATCGCCCACGCGTTCGGCGCGAAGGCAAAGTTCACGTTCGAGAAGGGCAACGCCGGGCTTGCCAACGACCCCACGTGCGCCGAGGTGGCGCGCCAGGCGGTGCTCGATATGCTGGGCGAGCAGGGCGTCGCCGACTACCGCGGCACGCTTTCGGGCGAGGACTTCAGCGAGTACCTTCGCATCGTGCCGGGCGTGTTCTGCTTCGTGGGCACTCGGAATTCCCAGGTGGGAGCCGACCATCCGCAGCACAGCTGCCATTACACCGTCGATGAGGACGTGCTGGCCAAGGGCAGCATGGTGGCGGCTCAATGGGCTTGCCGCATGCTCTCGGGCGCCAAGGGATAGCGCCGCTCGGGTTTGCGCGCTTCTTGTCCTTTGCGATGGCCTTGTCGATATCCGTGCCGTTTTATTCGGCAAGCGGTATAATGCAGTGGTTCAATATCATTCGCAATCGAAAGGACATGCCATGCCGGAGATGATCTCGGTCGAGCAAGCGCGTGACCTGGTGTTATCGCATGTTTCCCAGCTGCCTGCGGAAACGGTCCCTGTGGATGCGGCAGGCCGCGTTGCCTCTGTCGACCTGAAAGCGATATCGACATCTCGCCGTTCGCCCATGCCGCTATGGACGGGTTCGCCATGCGCGCTGCCCAGCTGCAGTCCGCAAGCCCCGAATCACCCGTCGAGCTGGACGTTATCGCGGAGGTTGCCGCCGGAGACACCTTCGAGGGCGACATCCCCGAGGGCGCATGTGTGCGCATCATGACGGGCGCGCCCGTTCCCGACGACGCAGACTCCGTGGTGAAATACGAGATCGTGGGCGTCGTGGAAAGCGACGGCCGCCCCGGCAGCCGCGTCGCCTTCGAGGCGCCTGCCACGTTGCGCGGTAACGTGCGCGAAGCGGGCGAGGAGGCGCGCGCCGGCGAGGCCGTCGTGCGCGCCGGCGAGGTCATCAACGCCGCTGGCGTGGGCTTTCTGGCCGGCTGCGGTGTGACCGAGGTTCCCACCCCGCGCCGTCCGCGCGTTGCCATCATCTCCATCGGCAGCGAGCTCGTGCCGCCCACCCACGTTCCCACTGCGGGCAAGATTCGCAATTCTAACGGCTATGCGCTGGCCGCGGCCGCCCGCGCCGCGGGCGCGCTTCCCACCATGCTGCCCATCGTGGAGGACTCGCTCGAGGCCTTGAAGGTCGCGGTGCTCGAAGCGGTGCGCGAGTACGACTTCGTGGTCACCAGCGGCGGCGCGTCCGATGGCGACTTCGACTTCATCAAGCCCTGCGTCGAGCAGACCGGTGAGCTGCTCATGACCCGCGTGAACATGCGCCCGGGCAAAGCGCAGACGTTCGGCCTGGTCAACGGCACGCCCGTGTTCGGTCTGCCGGGCAACCCGGCTGCGGCGTACTGCGGCTTCGAGATGCTCATCCGTCCGGCGCTGCGCAAGATGCAGGGGTATTCCAACCTGCAGCGCCCGCTCGTGAAGGCGCGTCTTGCGCGCGATGCGAAGAAGGGCGATACGCGCCGCATCTACCTGCGCGCCACCATCCCGAAGGACGCCGACGGCGCCTATACGGTCGAGCCGGCGAAGAACCAGAGCTCAGGGTTTGTTCGGCGTCATCCAGCGCAGCAACTGCCTGGCCGTCCTGCCCGAGGGCGGGGAAGGCCGCACGGCGGAAGCCTGGTCGAGTGCATCCTGCTCGACGTCAACGAGGACGTGTGCCTGTAACCGGCGCTTGCCTGATCGATTGACGGCGGGCCGTGGGCCGGAAGGCCTGCGGCCCCGATGATCGAGAAGCGCCCGATCTCGACAAGCTCGGCTGCGGTCGGGAAGGTCTGCAGTCGGGGCAGCCGGCACACAGCCCGCCGGCGCTTAACCTTTATTAAGGAGGAACCAATGACCGAACACGATCACGCGTCCGCGCCCATCACGTTCGCCATCATCACCTGCTCGGATACGCGCGGCATGAAGCAGGACACCGCCGGCGCGGCGCTCGAGCAGCTCATCGCCGACAACGGCTGGGTGTGCAAAAAGCCACGTGGTGGTGAAGGACGAGGTGCCGCAGATCAGCGCCGCCATCGTGGAAGCATGCGACACCATCGACGCCGACGTCGTGCTGACCTGCGGCGGCAGCGGCCTGTCGCTGCGCGACGTCACGCCCGAGGCCACGCAGGCCGTGTGCGACCGCAACGTGCCCGGCATCGCCGAGGCCATGCGTGCCCACAGCCTGGCCATCACGCCGTTCGCCATGCTCTCGCGCGCGCTGTGCATGCAGCGCAGCACGCACCTGGTGGTGAACCTTCCGGGCAGCGAAGGCCGCCCGCGAGAACTGGGAGGGCATCGTGGCGGCGCTTCCGCACGCCGTGAAGATGATGGCCGGCGGCGGCCACTAGAGACCACCGAGCTTCCATCGCACCATGCTTCCGCCGCGCCATTAAGGTTGGAGCTGCGGTAGCTACCAAGATGCGCAGCAATGCATAGCGCAAGGACGCCCGCTTTAGCCTATCGCGGCTGAAGCGGGCGGGCGTTTTCGTGAACTGCGAAGAATCGTTCATTTTGGTCGCCTCTGGACAAGATGAACGATTCTTTGCGGATATAGCCCATAAAAGTGCGGTTTTTGGAAGAAATGGCTCTCCATGAGCAAAAAATCGTTGAAAAGGTCCACCACTAGCGTGTAAGCGGGCAAAGAATCGCTCGTTTTGGCCACAGGTGGACAAAACGAGCGATTCTTGCCCGCAAACAAAACCCGCCTGGGCGAAATGTATAGTGCGTTTTCTTCTGAACGGATAGTCCTGTGCTCCCAAGTGTCTGACCGCGGGCGAAATGGTGCTGGCTTCCGTTTGCCGTAAGCTGCATGCCGAAGGCAATGCGTGCAAGGGGGCTTCGCGATTATTACAGCGCGAATACAGCAGCGGGTCCCGCAGCTCGGTTTGAGCTGCGGGACCCGCTTTGCGTTGGGACCCGCTTTGCGTTGGGGCGCGCGTTATGCTGCGGTGCCGTCTTGCATTTCGCGATATATCATGTCGTTTCGCATTTCGTAACCTATCGCGTCGTTTCGCCTGGTGAAGCGCGTGTCGATTACTCGTCCTTTTGGGCGACTAGCAGCAGGATGCCGGAAACCATGTTCAGGAACAGCAGGGTGCAAACGCCAAGGGCGACGGTATTGGGCTTTTTGCCCTTGTAGACGCCCCAAGAGCGAACGGTCATGGGAATGCCCCACGCTAAGGGGACCAGCCCGATGCCGAGCGTTGCGATGCCGCCGATTCCAATGACGACCAGGGCCACGATGTTCATGATGAATGCGATGAGGCGAAGCGTCTGATTGCTTCCCTCCACAACGTATGTTTTCCCAGGCATGGGAACGCCGTAAGGCGGCTGCGGTGTGCCGTACGGCTGCTGTGGGGCAGCGGCGTAGGGCGATTGCGGCGCGGCGGGTTGCTGAGCGGCAGCATATTGCTGCGGTGCGACCGCAGGCTGCTGGGCGACTGACGGAGCTGACGCTGCAGGAGGAATCGGTGCGGCGGTCGCTGCGGGTGCGGCCGGCGGAACCGGCGCGGCAGGTGCGGCAGGAGCTGCGGGCGCCTCGGGCGCGGCAGGCGCTTTCGGGGTCCGGCGCGGCGGCGTTCAGGGCGTTCCGCAGTTGCCGCAGAATTTCGCGTCGGCGACGTTCTCGGTTGCGCAGTTGGGGCATAGCATGGCGGTACTCCATTTCTCTTGTCCCGGGCAGGCTTTGCGAATGGATTGATTGCGAAACCGCTGCCAGCCCGTAAAACCACTTGTGCTTATTGTAGCTTATCGGTGCAGTTTTTATGGACGTTCCGCCGGAATAGCGTTGCATAATCTCGGTAATCGTAGGGGAGTGGGGTCGAAAGCGCGCGTCGTACAGGCGCGTTGCAAGCCGATTGGTCGCGCCAAGCGGCTTCCCCTCGGCGGAGTTCGGCATTTGAGCGGATGGTTCATGCTTCGTTCTCGGAAGGAAGGGCCTCCGTCCCCAAACGTCGGGTTCGGACAGGTAATCCCCGTCCCCAAGCGTTGGGTTCCGGACAGATAGCCCTCCGTCCCAAGTGTCAGGCGGCGCTTTGCCTGCCGCCGGCCGGTATCTGCAGGGTTTGCGCAGAAGCGTTCCCGCATTTCCCCAGTGATATACTTGTGTCCGCTATACGACAGACCCGTTGCGTGTCGCGACTTCGCCGTGCGTCGGCATCGCCGACCTGCGCATTCGGGCAAAGCAATGGTTTCAAGAGGGTGCAGAACATGGCAGACAATACTCAGCTTCCCAACGGTTTCACCGGTTTCGCGTTCCGCAAGCCGGCGGGGACGCCAGCGCGGCGGACGCCATCCGCGAACGCGAAGCCCAGCGCGCGGCTCATGCCGGTCAGCCTGCGCCTGCGCAGACGCCTCGCCGTGGTGGGGTTAACGGCTTCCTGACCGAGCGCGAAGCGGCATCCGACGCTGCCAACGAGGTGCGGCGCGTTCCAATACAACCGCGATCACGAGGAAGCGGCGGCGTCATATTCCGCAGACGGCGAAAAACGCCGAGGGCCGTGGAGTTCGACCCCGAGAAGCTGGCCACCATCCCTGAGAAGGATCGGCGCTGGGCCTGGGTGGAGATCGACCTGAACGCCATCCGTCACAACGCCTCGGCCGTCAAGAAGATGATCGGCTCTGGGTCGTCACATGATGGCCGTGGTGAAGGCCGACGCCTACGGGCACGGTGCGGTGCGCGGCGCGAAGACGGCGCTGAACTCCGGTGCCGAGTACCTGGGCGTGGCCACGGTCGACGAGGGCATCAAACTGCGCGAAGGCCTGGTCAACGCACCCATTCTCATGCTTTGCCGAGCCGCCTGCCAGCGCCATCCCGCTGCTGCTCGCGTACAAGATCATGCCGGCGGTGTACTCATCCGAGTTCGCCATCAAATATGCGGAGGCCGCGGATTCCATGGGCTGCGCGCGCCATACCATCTGGCCATCAACACGGGCATGAACCGTATCGGCGTCCGCTGGGACGAAGTGGTGAACTTCATGCACCAGATCGGCTTCCACCGCGCGCTCGACCTGGTGGGCACGTTCACCCACTTCGCCACGGCAGACTGCCCGGAAACGCTTGACTTTCATATCCAGGCGAAGCGCTACATCGAAGCCGTCGAGGGCTGCGCGCGGCGGGCATAAACCCCGGCATCGTGCACTGCGCGAACTCCGCCGCCGCTATCCGTTACCCCGACGTGCGCTTCGGACATGGTGCGCCTGGGCATCGGCCTGTACGGCTACCAGCCCTGCCCTGAAACCACGCCGCTCATCGAGCTGCGCCCGGCCATGAGCGTGCACGCGCGCATCACCGATACGCGCCTGGTGCCCATGAGCGAGGGCGTCAGCTACGGGCTGAACTACCGCAGCCCCGGCAGCGTGAAGATCTGTACCGTGCCCGTCGGGTACGGCGACGGCCTGCGTCGCGGGCTGTCGAGCCGCACCGACTTCCTGGTCGACGGCGTGCGCTGCCGCCAGGTGGGCAACATCTGCATGGACCAGTCCATGTTCGAAGTGAACCTGCGCAGCTACGCGCGCCGTCGCCGCGTCGATCCCCAGGTGGGCGACGAGGTCCTCATCGTGGGCCAGCAGGGCGACGCCATGGTCACCATCGAGGAGATGTGCGAAACCTTGGGCACCATTCCGCACGAGCTGTGCATCGGCCGCCCAGCGCATGCCGCGCTACTACGTGTAGGCAGGGGGGCTGCGCCGGAGCGACTGCGCTGCAGGTGCTCCGGCTTGAGGGGTTTGCGCCCGGGGGTGATTCCCGCGTCAAGAGCTCGTGCTCAAACCCCCTATTTCGGTTGTCAAAGCTGGTACCTGGTAACTCTTCTCAAGTGAATGAAAAAAAGGCCTTCTGCTTTCCTGTGGTCGGGATGCAGAAGGCCTTTTTGCGTATGCGGTTTAGGGGCTAGGTGCACCATCGGTTTCGGGCCCCGATCCTGCCAGGGTGGTCGTACGTTCAGCGATGGCGCGGATAGGATGCGGTATCGGGTTTTGAGGTACCCCGCCACGCTTTTCGATGCGCACCGTCGCCGGATGGCGCCTTTGGGAATCTTCCGGTTTCCGTTTGCGGCGCCTTTCGTCGTGGCGTTCTCTCTGGCGAGTGATGCCTTCCCGCTACTGCAGCGTGGCGTCGACGGCGCTGATGAGCGCGTTGCGCAGGCCGGCGGCCTCGAGCGCGGCTACGCCTTTGATGGTGGTGCCGCCGGGGCTGCATACGGCGTCCTTCATGGCGCCGGGGTGCGTGCCGGTGGCCAGATGCAGCTGCGCGGTGCCGGCCATCATCTGCGCCGCCAGGCGATACGCGGTGGCGCGAGGCAGGCCGTTCTTCACGCCGCCGTCTGCCAGCGACTCCAGGAACATGGCGGCGAAGGCAGGGGCCGCACCCGGCGACGGCGCTGGCGGTCGAGAGCAAGTGTCCCGCAACGGGCTCGATGAGCGCGATGCCGCCGAACAGCCCGGCGAACGTTTCCCACTCATCGGTGGCGAGCGAGTGCTTCTGCTCGCAGGCGATCACCGCCGCAGCCCACGGCGATAGGCGTGTTGGGAATGGTGGAAAGGTGGTGGCTGCCGGCCCCAGCAGATCCTCATAGAAGTCGAACAGGCCTGCGGCAACCGACACCACGGCCTTGCCGGCAAGCGCCTCGCGCGCCGACGCCAGCACGTCGGCCACCATATAGGCTTCACGGCCACGATGACCAGGTCGCTTGCCTCGGCGACCTCGGCGGGGGTATGCACGGCGTTCGCTCCCAGCGGCTTGCAGCTTGCCTCCAGCTTGTCGAAGTGCGCGGCGCAGGCGGTGATGCGGCCGCCGTCGAAGCCGGCGTGTTCCACCAGCCTTCGCCATGGCCTGTGCCATGTTGCCGAACCCGATGAACCCGATGCGTGCAGTGCTTGCGTCCATTGCGTCTCCTTTGCCGTGTTGTTCCCGTTGTCCGCGATTTGCGTTGCAGATGATTTTACGCCATCGCCATGTCCAGCGTGTGACGAAGCGCGCGTGTGGCGAAGGGGTTGCGCGTCGTGCAACGACTTTTGCGCTAGCTCAAAAGATGTGTCATCGCGTTGTTTTGCCGGTGGTTCAGAAGGGTCATCGAGCTAGCGCCCAGGCGATGCCCTTTGCCATACGTAGGGCGGGTTCCTTGAAGTGGTTGCCGGGGTTTTGCTCGAAGACGGTGGGCACGCCTCTGGCCTCGAACAGCTCGACGACGTCGCGCGTGCCTTGCGCCACATTGCGCAAAAGTCTGCTGGGCGTGCGTGCCTCCTTGCTGCCAAGTGAGAAGTATGCGCAGGCGGGCTTGCGCGCGAACTCGTTCGCAGCGGCGTAGCCGGCGAAATTCGGGTACCACAGCGGCCCGATGCACTCGCAACGCGCCCGAACGCCGCGCTGTTGAAGCAGGCCCACGTGGCGAACAGCCCTGCAAGCGAGTAACCCGCCAGCACGCGTTGCTCGGGTTTGCGCGGCGCGTCCCCCCGACGCGAGGGATGATCTCGCTTTCAAGCAAGCGAGCTGTTCGGCCGCTTTGCCCGCGAACGGCGCGTCATCGGCGAACAGCCCAGGGGGCATTCCCAAGGCGTCAGGTCGTCGTTCCAGCAACGCGGCCGTATAGCCGCAAGCACGAATTCCCGGTAGCAGCCAATTTCGCGGCACAACTGCAGCACCTCGGACCCATCACCATCATGAACATGCAGGTAAACCACCGGAAGACTATCCGGGAGGGGCTGGGCTTGTTTCGCCGGATCGGCCCTCGTCGGCATCAGGGCGCGCTTCGTCTGCGCAATGCGCCGGCACGTGCACGGTCACGTGATTGCCGCAAACCGTGAACTCCCTGACTATGTCTTTGCTACCCATGTTTTGCTTTCAGCAGATGCATTAGAGCGGAACGTGATGCCTTCGGGCAGGTCGTTGGGGTCGAAATCGTCTTCGTCGTCCTCTTCGGCTTCGGTGGGCGCGATGACGACGGGCTCGGGTTCGAGCTCTTCGCCGAACGCATCCTCGAACGGGGCGAGGACGGCGCGCGGCACGGCGAACGTGATGTGGCCGATGGCTCCGGGGTGCGCGGCGATCCAGGAGCGGAACAGTTCGATGACCACTTCGGCATCGAAGCCCCTGCGGACCGGCGCCGAACGCGCCCACGATCAGCGTTTCGGTCCCGTTGGCTGCGGCGATGCGCAGCAGCGCCTCCACGCGGGCGCGCAACGCCGTCCCGATCTCGCGCTCGGGCGGTGGTTCTCCAGCGCATGGGTGCGGTTGGGCTCGGGATGGCCAGCACGTCGGCGCGGCGGATATCGCCGTCGTGAACGAACGTCACCTGGGGCAGGTACAGCGCGCGGTCAGTGTAAAGCTGGCCGGACGCAAACCCGCGGTTGGCGGCATGATATGTGTTTTGCAGCCGCACAAAACCGGGTACAGATTGCTCTCCGAGCACAGGATCTGCTCGGGCCCGAACGCGCCGTCTTCGTACGCGCCGCCCGGGCGCATGAACGAGCACGGGTCCACGACCACGGTCTTGCCCTTCGCGCTATGCACCGCCTTCATGGCGAAATCGCTGGTCACGCTGGTGGTAGTTGCCGCGCCCTCCTCGACTTCGGGCAGCTCAAACCGCGCCCCTCGCCATCTTCGTAGATGATCGCGGCGTCGATGGTTTCTTGGGTGTCCTTGGAAAACGCCCCGCGCATCAGCGCAAAGGTTGCTTGCGGCGGCGGCTTTTCTCTCATCGCGTGTAGGCATGGTCTCTCCTTAAGGCAGATGATTCGACTTATCGTTCATCGTAGCAGCTGGCAAGCCCGTCGCAGCCCGATGTTTCCGCGATTTAACGCAACCGTTAGCAAAAGGTATCCCACCGGCTGCGGACGCCGCGCGAACGGTGGTTCAAAACCGCCCAGAACCAGCGAGGCTTCATTTGGGCGAAAAACTCGTTATCTTGCAGGCTTGTGAGCCGCCTTCGTCGATAACGAATCGGCTTTCCGCGCGTTGTTTAGTCTGCCGCTAGTTTTCCGCTGTTGTGCTAGGCTGTTGACCAAGGAAAATGTTGTGTGCTTGCGCGGTTCGCAAACTCACCAACCGCGCGGTGGGCACGTCGCCGTTCGACGCACGGAAAAGGGGCACACCATGCCGAAACCGCATATCCCGCTCGATGAGCTGCGCGTGCAGGTGGAATCATGCCGCCGCTGCCCGCTGTGCGACGGCCGCACGCAAACGGTATTCGGTGTGGGGCAACCCGCATGCGCGCGTGATGTTCATCGGCGAGGCGCCGGGCAAAAAACGAGGATCTGCAGGGCGAGCCGTTCGTAGGCGTCGCCGGGCACTACCTTAACGAGTTGCTCCGGGTGTGCCGGTTTGCGCCGCGAGGACGTGTTCATCGCCAACGTGCTGAAGTGCCGCCCTCCCGGAAACCGCGACCCGCGACCTGAGGAAATCCAAACCTGCACGCCGTTCCTTCAGCGAAGCAAACGCGCACCATCGACCCGGAAGTCCCTGGTCACGCTCCGGTAAGTTTTCCACGCAGTTCGTCCTGAAGACGCAGATGGGGATCACGCGCCTGCACGGTCGCGTGCAGCGGGCGGGTAAATTCCTCGTCTTTCCCATCTTTCACCCCGCCGCCGCGCTTTACGACGGTGCAAAACGCGAGGCCCTGGAAAACGATTTCGTAACCCTAGGCGAACTGCTGCATCAACTGGACGAGCAAAAGGTTCAGGCGGCGAAAGCGGCAGAGCAGCGAAACGGGCAGTAACTGCAGCAGGGGAGAAGGCCGGCAAAAGCGCTGAGGGGTTGGCGAGAACAGAAGGGGCCGGAATCGGGGAGAAGGCCGGATAGGTGCGCAAGTCGTAGAAAGTAAACGCAGCTTGGCCGGTTTACCCGGGCTCAAAGCATGAGCTTCGGATTAGGCTATCGCTTGGAGTGCGTCGATTTGCGCATGTTGCGAGCGATTTATGACAGATAAACCTCCGTCCCCAAGTGTCCGGGCATTGCAGTCAATCGCTCAACGGCTTGGAGAACCTGCGCATGCTTGGGCTCGGGTTGTCATCCCGTGCTAACCTGCTAACGAACGATGGACTTTCGAGCAAGGTGAATCCCGGTATGCCTCAACCAACCCCGCAAACCAGTGGGCAATCCGTATCGCAAACCTGCGGTCAACCCCTCCGCAAAACCCCCCGCAAGACTTCGATCCCATCGCCTATATCAACGCTCCCCATTGGCAGGCGTCGCGTTTGGGCCTCGATCGCATCCGCGAGTTACTGGCTCGCTTTGGGCAATCCCTCAGAACGATCTGCGTATCGTGCATGTTGCGGGCACGAACGGAGGGCAGCACATGCGCCTATATCGCCAACGTGCTGCAGGCTGCTGGCTATCGGGTTGGCTGGTTCTCAAGCCCGTTCATCGAGCGTTTCCTGAGGAGCGCATCCGCGTGAACGGCAAGAACATCGGCATGACCTTGCGCGCGTCACGCTGCAAGTGCGGGAGCATGCCGAGCAAATGTCGGTGGAAACCGGTGACCATCCAACGGAGTTCGAACTTATGACGGCGGTGGCGCTTCTGCATTTCGCCCAGGTGGGATGTCAGGTTGCGGTGCTGAGGTCGGCCTTGGCGGCCGTCTGGACTCCACCAACGTCATCGCGGCCCCCGACGTTGCCGTTATCACGCGCATCGGCCTCGACCATACCGATCTGCTCGGCAACACCATCGGCAAGATCGCTGCTGAAAAGGCTGGCATCATCAAGTCGGGAAGCGCCGTGGTTTCGTGGCCGCAGGAGCCCGAGGCGGCCGAAGCCGTGGAAGCGGCGGCGCACGCGGCAGGCTGCACGGTTTCGCAGCCTGATTTCGGCGAACTGGACATTGCGCCTGTCCGCCATCTTGACCCCGAAGCAGATCGAACCTGGCAAGCCTTCGGTCGTCCGTCCCTTCACCTACAAGGGCGACGCTTACGAAACCACATTGCTGGGCGGCTATCAGCCGCAAAACGCCGCATTGGCTTTGGAAACCGTGTTCGCGCTTCAGTGCCGTGGTTGGGATATACCGCAATCCGCTGTCGAGCGCGGTGTTGCCGCCACGCGCTGGGCCGGCCGGTTCGAGGTGCTGCCGCACGTGCCTGGCAAACCCACGGTGGTCATCGACGGCGGTCACAATCCGCAGGGCGCCCAGGCGCTTGCCGATTCGCTGGCGGACGTGTTCGCCGGCCGCAAAGCCGATGCTGTTCTCGGGCGTCATGGCCGACAAGGACCATCCCGCCATGCTGCGCACGGTGTTGCCGCATGCTGCCGCGTTCGTAGCCGTGACTCCCGACAATCCCCCGAGCGCTGCCTGCCGCAGAATACGCCTCAGAAGCCGTCCGAATAGCCGCGGGTCGCCCGCGATCGACGCAAATCTGCCCATTTGCGCAGCGCAAACCTACGCCGAAGCAGCCCGCAAAGCAGGCGAACTCGCCGGCCCCTGACGGCATCATCTGCGCGTTCGGCAGCCTGGTACAGCATCGCGCACACCAAGCAGGCGCTCCGGGAGGAGGGGTTGCTCGCAGGCGAATAGCGCCTGCTTCCGCCCCCTCCTGTCAGGTTTCGCGCGGGAGCCGATTCGAGCGTTCGTGCTGCGGGGTCCGCATTAGGGGTAGGGGTTGCTCATAGATTTGCCCGCACCTCGGCTTCCCACCGCCCGCATGATTCACCAGCGTAACGCGTATGGTTCGTACGATGTGGGACGCGGGGGGTAAAACCGGGCGCGCGGCGCGGCGTGTGCTACCATACGAGGGTGGCAATGTGGGGGAGAGGACCGCCATCATGGCTACCATCGACACCGTTAAGGAAGTCCTGGAAGAGAACCTGGACATCAACCCTGAGTCCGTTAACGACGACTCCACGTTCGACTCCCTGGGCATCGACTCCCTGGACATGGTCGAGCTGATCTGCGACTTGGAGGAGAAGTGCGACGTGGACTTCTGGCGAGCCGAGGGCCTGAAGACCGTCGGCGAGCTGGTCGAGTACATCGACTCCCTGTAAGCCGCAAAGCTTATCGAGCACGTTAACCCTTGGCTAGCGCGCTTGACTGCGCAAACAAAAAGCGCGATAACCGAAGCCGACTTTTTGTCGGATGTTGAGGACCGGCCCCGGAATCGCCTGGGGCGGTCCTCGCTTTCCCGCCGCTTGTTGCCTTCAAGCTGATAACGGGGAAGCGGGCACCGGAGCGTGCGAGTCGCCTTCGCCTCTTATGGGTGCGAAGGCCCCGATGCGACTCTTTGCGTCCATGTGCGAGAAATCGAATTTGCCCGCGCCCTATGCGTGCGCGGGCAGCCGCACCGCGCACGCAAAGGGGCGACCCGAAGGCCGCCCCTTGCAAAATGCGTATGTTCCGTACTGGCGATTCACCAGATGCGATGCGTTCGCGCTACTCCGTCTGCTTCAGCAGGCCGTAACCGCCGTCGTCGCGACGATACAGCACGTTGACCAGGTTCGTGTCGCGGTCGGTGTAAGCGAAGAAGTCGTGACCCAGCAGGTCGATTTGCACCAGGGCCTCTTCCTCGGTCAGCGGCGCGAACTCGATCTCCTTCACGCGCACGACTTCCTCGTCGGCGGTGAACTCTGCCATCAGGCTTTCGGGATCGAACTTGCCGACAGGGGGCGACTGCAGCCTCGTGCGGCTTACGGTCGAGCACGCGGGTCTTGAATTTGCGAAGCTGGCGAAGAACCTTGGCTGCCGCAACGTCGATGGCGGCGTACATGTCCTCTTCGGACTCCTCCACGCGTACGATGTGGCCCCTTGGTGCGCAGCGTGACCTCGCAGATAGCGGGGTGGCGTTGGCGGGGTTCTTCCACATGCAGCACGACTTCGGCATCCAGCGGATTGATGTCCATGACCTTCATGGAATTGCCGATTTTTCGTCTTCGGCGTACTCGCGCAGCGCATCGGTTACAGGCATTTTGCGTCCGGTGACGGTAATGCTCACGTCAATCACCTCTTCTTCGCGGCGGACAAAAAGACCGACGGTGTTTTTCCTGCTCAGAGCCATAAAAAGCGCTTACAGCATAGGTGGCAGGTTATCCCCTTCCGTCGAATCTGTGGGTACAGCATAGCGCACTTTTATGTTGATTTAACCGGCGAATTCCCGGTATTTTCGGGTTCGTTCGTAAACGATTTGAAAACGTCAACGCCACGTTCCCGGGCGTGTCGCAACGCCGCCGTGATAGACTGTGCCGAATCCGCGAGGACGGCCCGCAAGGCGCCTATCGCGAAAGGCGACAGGGGGGCGTTCCTGATCCCCACCGGCTCGTTTCGCCATGGAACGGGCCCATGAAAGAACAAGCTTCGTTCGCGGGCGGCATAGGCGCTTCCCGCAAGTTAGGCAGGATATGACCGACAGCCGTATCTATATCAAAGAGGTGCAGGGCCACCAGCATCGCTACCAGAAGCTCATCCAGCTGACGCATTCGTCCACGAAGGCCGCCGGTGCCATGCTGCTTGCCGCCGTAGTGGCGCTCATCGTGGCAAACACCGCCGCACACGGGCCGTTCCTGGAGTTCTGGCATTCGCACGTGGGCGTCTTCTTCGGCGAATCCGTCGTTGAGATGTCGCTTGCGCACGTGATCAACGACGTGTTCATGGCCGTGTTCTTCCTTTTGGTGGGCTTGAAGTGAAATACGAGCTCACGGTGGGCGAGCTGACCAACATCCGCCAGGCGCTGCTGCCCATCATGGCGGCCGTCGGCGGCGTTTTGGCGCCTATCGCCATCTACCTGGTGTTCAACGCCGCCGACCCGCAAACCGTGGGCGGCTGGGGCGTGCCTACGGCAACCGACATCGCGTTCGCGTTAGGCATTCTGGCGCTTCTGGGCAACCGCGTGCCGGCCGGCGTGCGCGTGTTCCTTCCACGCTCGCCGTCGCCGACGACATCATAGCCATCCTGGTCATCGCCATCTTCTACGGTCAAAGCCCGTCGCCGGCTTGGCTGTTGGCCGCGGGGCGTGGTGCTCGCCGTGCTGGTTGCTATGAACAGGGGGGGCATGTGTACTCGCTGCTTCCGTATATGCTGGTGGGCGCCTTGCTGTGGTACTGCGTATATATGTCCGGCGTGCACTCCACCATCGCCGGCGTGCTGCTGGCGTTCGCCATCCCATCCGGTTCGCGCGTGAACCTGCGCACCTTCGCCACCTGGTCCGACTCCAAGGTCCGAGAAGCGAATCGTGCCTTCGATCCCGAGGAGCCCGTGCTGGCGCAGGGTCGCTACATGGAAACCGTCCGACACCTGTCGCATGTGGCGCGCCAGGTGGTGCCGCCGGCAACGCGCTTGGAGCACAAGCTGTACCCGTGGGTGTATTTCGGCATCCTGCCGCTGTTCGCCCTGACCAACGCCGATGTGAGCTTCGCCGGCATGGACGTGGGTCGCTGTTCGCCTCCCCGGTGTTCTTCGGCATCTTCTTCGGTCTTCTGGTGGGCAAGCTGCTCGGCATCATGCTCATGAGCTTTTTGGTGGTGAAGCTCAAGCTGGCCAGCCTGCCCGAGAACGTCAACTGGCAGCATATGCTGGGCGCGTCCATCCTGGGCGGCGTCGGTTTCACCATGGCCATCTTCGTGGCAAACTTGGCCTTCACCGATGCGGTGTTGGTGGCTACGGCGAAGCTGGGCATCCTGCTGGCATCGCTTGCGGCGGGCGTGCTGGGCTTCACCTTCCTGCTGGTGCAGGCGCGCGGCGCTCAGAGGCAGGGCGGGGCGTTCGTGGACCCGGCCGCCGAGAGCGCCGACGAGGAGCTTGAGGCGCTGCCCACCGCGGCGCGTGAGGGCCGCGCTCGAGGGCCGTGAGATGCTGCACGACCTGGAGACGGACGAGGAACTCGACCCGCGCGGTGTAGCGTAGGAGCTGCATTCGCTCCTTGAACGCTGCCGTTTGCGACGGGGCCGCCGCCGCTGTGTGCGCAACAGCAGGCGCGGCGCGCGGGGAAATCGTTGCGGTATACTTTTGGCAGTTCAATCGTTTACAACGCCGATGTGCTCATGCGCGCATCGGCCTATGGCGCCCCGCCGGCAAAGGCCTCGGGCGCGCCCGCGGCGCTGCGTGTTCGCGGCGCTCGCGTTTTCGACCAAGGAGGATCGCATGGAAGCTGCCGCTATCGTTTTGCCGCGGGCGCGGGCACCCGTATGAAGTCCAAAAAGCCCAAGGTGGCACACGAGGTTTTGGGCAAGCCGCTCGTGCGCTGGTGGTCGATGCCGCCCACGCTGCCGGCGTCACCCAGGTGGCAACGGTGGTCGGCCATGCCCGCGAAAGCAGGTCATCCCGCTGGTCGAGGGCGACACGCAGGTTGTGGCGCAGGAAGTGCAGAACGGCACGGCGGGCGCGGTGCTCGCCTGCGCCGACGCTTTCGCCGGCTTCGACGGCTCCCTGTCGGTGCTCACCGGGGCCACCTGCGCAGCCGCATCAATCACGAGCATATCGACGCCGGCGTCAATGGTCGGCCCCGCACGCACGTGGAGATCAGAAGTCCACGATCGGTGAGGGCTCGAAGGTGCCGCATCTGTCCTACATCGGCGACACCACCATGGGCTCCGGCGTCAACGTAGGCGCGGGCTCTATCACCTGCAACTACGACGGCGTCCACAAGCACAAGACCGTCATCGGCAAGGATGCCTTCATCGGTTCTGACACCATGATGGTCGCGCCCGCCCAGATTGGCGACGGTGCGCTCGTGGCCGCCGGCTCCGTCATCACCGAGCCGGTCCCGGCTGACGCACTCGGCCTGGGTCGTGCCCGTCAGGTAAACATTGAGGGCTGGGCTGCCGATTATCGCCGCCGTCTGCACGAGGACGACGAGGTATAACGTTTTACCAAGCATCTAAGGAGCTGTTCCCATGGGGGCGGCTCCTTTTTCTATCGTGACCTGCGCAACCGGATGAGTGGTCGGTTCGTGTCCGTTGACGGTAAAGACGTTATCAAGACCCGATAAACCCGCCGCGCGGTTACAATGCAACAAAGGCATCTATATGGCATTCGATATAAAGGAGAAGGGTAATGCCGATTAATGATCCCGAGAAGTCGGAGAATATGCGCAAGTCCATCCGCGTGTATTCCGGTTCCTCCAACCGTCCCCTCGCTCAGAAGATTGCTGAGTACCTTGGGGTCGAGCTTTCGGGCCTTACGCTAAAGCAGTTCGCCAATGGTGAGATTTACGCCCGCTACGACGAGACCGTCCGCGGCGCCGACGTCTTCCTGATTCAGTCCGTGGCCGGCGGCAACGTCAACGACATGCTCATGGAGCTGCTCATCGCCACCGACGCTGCCAAGCGCGCATCCGCCCGCTCCATCACCGCCGTCATCACCCACTACGGCTATGCCCGCCAGGACCGCAAGGCCGGCCCGCGCGAGCCCATCACCGCCCGCCTCGTCGCCAACCTACTCGAGCGCGCCGGCGTCAACCGCATCATTACCCTCGACCTGCACCAGGGTCAGATCCAGGGCTTCTTTGATATCCCGGTTAACCACCTGACGGCGCATGCCCTCTTTTGGACTACTACTACAACGAAGGGCTTCGAGTCCGATAACCTGGTTGTCGTCTCCCCCGACGTGGGTCGTGCGAAGGCGGCGAAGAAGTTCTCCACGGCGCTCGATTGCGACATCGCCATCATGCACAAGGATCGCCCGAAGCACAACCAGGCCGAGATCACCGCGCTTATCGGCAACGTCCACGGCAAGGCGTGCATCATGAACGACGACATGATCGACACGGCCGGCTCGCTGGTTGCCGCCGCCACCACGCTCAAGGCGAAGGGCGCGAAGAAGATTTACGCCTGCGCTACCCACGGCCTGTTCTCCGGCCCGGCCTACGAGCGTCTGGAGAACTCCTGCATCGAGGAAGTGGTGGTCACCAACGCCGTGCCCGTGCCGCTCGCGCGCCAGACCGGCAAGATCAAGGTTGTCACGCTGGCCCCGCTGTTCGCGCAGACCATCGATGTCGTGTACAACAACGGCTCCGTCGCCTCTCTTCGAGTAGCCGTATCCGCCGGCGCGTTGCCGGTAGCATATACGACACCGCGGGCGCTTCTGCAGCTTGCCTTCGCCGTATGCCGAAACCAGGGCGAACCCTGTTTCCGGTTCTAGGCGAAAGTGCGGCGCAGAAGCGCCCCTTTCTAACTGTTGCGCATCGGTGATTTGGAAGGACCTATGTTTCTAATCGTTGGCCTGGGAAATCCAGGCGAGGAATACGAGCACACGCGCCACAACGCCGGCTTCGATTCGCTTGATCTGGTGGCCGAAGAGGTGGGCGCGCGCTATTGAAGACCGAGTGCGGCGCGCTCACGGCCAAGGGCGTATGGCGCGACCACGATGTGGTGCTGGCAAAGCCGCAAAGCTATATGAACACGTCGGGCGGGCCGGTGAAGCAGCTGATGAACGCGTATGGCGTGAAGGCAGACCACCTGATCGTCATCCATGACGAGCTGGACATCGACCCGGGCACCATCCGCGTGAAGTTCGGCGGCGGCCACGCCGGCCATAATGGGCTGCGCAGCATCTGCGACAAGCTGGGCACGCGCGACTGGTTCCGCGTGCGCTGCGGCATCGGCCGCCCGCCGGGACGCATGCCGGTGGTCGATTGGGTGCTCGGCCGCCCGAAGAAGGAGCAGGCCGACGATTTCACCCAGGCAACGCACTTGGCAAGCCAAGCGGCCCTGGGTCTGGTCACGGATGGCCTGGAGAAAGCCCAGCAGCGCTTCAACTAGCGCTCTGCGTTTGCGGAGCCGTTTCAAGCGGTGACGCCTTTGGGCGTCTCCGTTTGCCCAGGGGTCGTTTGGCGAACAGGGGCGGAGGCGCCCCGTTCTGGGTGCTCCGCATTCCTGAAGGATATCCGTGGCGCAGCTTCGCCCCTGTTCGCCTGCATATCCGTTTTGCTGTGCTCGAGCGGCGCGCGAAAGGAGGGCCTTTTGCCTGCAACCGACAAACGCGCTGCGTATTCGTTGTTCGCACTCGTGGTCCTCACCGCGGCGTGCGGTAACCTGTCGCAAACCGCCGTGAACGCCATGATGATGGGTATTGTGGCGGATATGGGCGTCACCGTGGAGCTTGGCCAGTGGTTGAGCACCGGCTACATGCTCATGCTCGGGGTTGCCGTGCCCGCTGTCACGTGGATTTCCAAACGTTTCAGCGCTCGACGGCATGTCCTGCTCGGCATGGGGCTTTCCCTTGCGGGTTCGCTCATATGCATGGCAGCGCCCGATTTTTTGGGTGCTGCTGGTGGGGCGCATCCTGCAGGCGGTTTCCACCGGCATCCTTTTGCCGTTCATGACCACCATCGCCATGGTCAGCTTCCTCCGGGTTGTCAGGCCACCGCCATGGGCATCGCAGGTGGCCATGGGCTTTGCGCCCAATATCGGGCCTACCGTGGGCGGCGCTATGGCGTCGGCATGGGGGCTGGCGCAGCTTCTTCGTTCTTCTGGCGGCTCCGACCTGCGTGTTGACGCTGTGCGCCCTGGTGCTGGTGAAGCCCTCGAAGCCGCATGATGCCGCTGCCCGCCTGGACGCGGTCTCGCTGTCCTTGTCCACCCTGGGCCTGGGAGGCGTGCTGCTGGGCTTCAGCAACGCATCGTCCTTCGCCCTGATCAGCCCCTATGTGTGGGCCCCTCTTGCCGTGGGCGCGGCTCTGTGCGCGGCGTTCATCGTGCGCCAAAAACGCTCGACAACCCGCTCATCGATTTGGGCGTGTTCCGCTCGGCCCGATTCAACGCCGGTTTCGCGGCGCAGAACCCTGCTGTTCGCCTCCTTCATGGGCGTCACGCTGGTGGTGCCTCTTACGTGGAAGGCCTGTGCGGCGGCACGGCGCTTCAGGCGGGCATGGTGCTGCTTCGGAACCGTCGCCGCGCTCGTGCTCAACCCGCTCGGCGGCGTGCTGACCGACCGCATAGGCGCGCGAAAAGTGTGCCTGGTAGGCGGGCTTATGCTCTCCGCCGGTGCCGTGCCCATGTGCTTTTTTGACGCCGCCTCGCCGCTGTGGCAGGCGGTCGTGTTCCAGGGCGTGCGCGCATGCGGCGTGTCACTGCTCATCGGGCCGCTTTTACCCAGTGGAGTCTGGCGGACCTGCCGCGACCGCTTGTGCCGCACGGCAGCTCGTTGTCCATCGCAGTGCAGGCCTGCGCCAGCTTCGGCACGTCGGCCATGGTGCTGGCGATCTCGGTGGGGCAGGGGATCGCGTCCCGTGGCGGGTTGGCCGACGGCCTGCGATCTGCGCCTGACGCTTGCCCTGCCGTACCACCTGGCGTTCGGCTTTTCGGCGGCGTTGTCGGTCTGCCTGTTCGCGATCATCGCGTGGAAGGTTCGTTAGCGTATCTTGTGCCGTTCGCGGTCGTTTTCGCGCCAGCGGTTGCACGTTCCTGCGCGTCTGGCCTTCACTTCAGCACTCTACTGTGATAAAGTGATTGCTAAGGAACTGGCAGCCATGCCCGCGGGCATGCGCGGAAGGGAAGGGAACATGAAGAAGAAGCCCTCGGCCTGGTGGCATGCGTTGCCACGCTGGCCCTGTCCGGCGCCCTGCTGGCGGGTTGCTCGGGCTCTGGCGACAAGACCGGCGGCGACTCCGCTGACGGCAAGGGAAAACCCTGACGGTCGGCTTCGACCAAAGCTATCCGCCGTACGGCTTCGTCGGCGACGACGGCAAGTACACCGGCTTCGACCTGGATCTGGCTCAGGCCGTGTGCGACAAGAACGGCTGGGAGCTGAAGCTGTCCGCCATCGACTGGGATGCCAAGGACGCGCTGCTGGCCCAGGGCAACATCAACTGCATCTGGAACGGCTTCACCATGGAAGGCCGCGAAGATGACTACACCTTCTCCGAGCCCTACATGCTCAACGAGCAGGTAATCGTCGTGAAGGCCGGCAGCGACATCTCCGATTTCGCGGGCCTGTCCGGCAAGACCGTCATGACCCAGGTCGATTCCGCCGCCCTTGACGTGCGGAGGGCGACCAGGCTGAAGCGGCCGCCACCTTCTGGGGCGGTGCCGCTCAGACCATTGGCGACTACAACAACGCCTTCATGCAGCTGGAGTCCGGTGCGGTGGATGCCGTGGCCTGCGACCTGTCCATTGCGCAGTACCAGATCGCCGCGAACCCCGACAAGTACGTGCAGCTGTCCACCCTGCTGTCCACCGAGAACTACGCCGTGGGCTTCAAGAAGGGCGCGACACCGAGCTGGCTCAGAAGGTCACCGAGACTCTGAAGCAGCTCGACGCTGACGGCACCGTCAAGCAGCTGTGCGAGAAGTACGCCAGCTACGGCATCAGCTACGACAACTGGGTGCTCGGCAAGTAATGCCCCCGCTTGCCCCCGGCAAGCAGCTTGATAGCGTATCCTATTAGGGCCGGAGATGCGAACCTTGCCCCTATGCACGATGCGACGCGTTTTGAAACCGCGTTCACGTGCATGGCGGGCGGGGAAGCTTCCCCGGCCTTCCGGTTAAAGCCCTGCCAACCTGCGAAGGTTGGCATTCGGCGTGTTAAGACAAGAGCGTTTCTCTTGGAAGGAGACCAATGGAATTCGGAACCATGATGGGGCTGCTGCTCTCCGGCCTGCAGTTCACCGCCATCATCTTCGTGATCACGCTTGTGGGCGCGTTGCCCTTGGGCGTGCTGGTGGCGCTTGGCCGCACGAGCAAGTTCAAGCCGCTGTCGCTTTGGTGCAGTTCTATATATCGGTCATGCGCGGCACGCCGCTTATGCTGCAGCTGATGATGTGGATGTTCGGTCCGTTCTACCCTGTTCGGCGCCTCCATGGGCCCGGATTGGAAGTACTTCGCGTGCTGCATCGGCTTCATCCTGAACTACGCGGCCTACTTCGGCGAGATCTACCGCAGCGGCATCCAGTCCATCACGCGCGGGCAGTACGAGGCGGCCGAGGTGCTGGGCTATACGCGCACGCAGACCTTCATGAAGATTATCCTGCCGCAGGTGGTCAAGCGTATCCTTCCCGCCATGGGCAACGAGGTCATCACGCTGGTGAAGAATACGTCGCTCGCGTTCGTGCTCGGCATCATGGAGATGTTCACGCAGGCCAAGGCCATCGCCGCTGCGCAAACCAGCATGATGCCCTACGTTATCGCCGGTCTGATCTACTGGGTGTTCAACTTCGTGGTGGTCATGGTGCTCAACCGCGTCGAGAAAAGGATGAACTACTATCATGACTAACCCCTTGTTTCCCGCTTTCGCACGCACGTAAGAGCTTCGGCAAGACCGAGGTGCTCAAAGATATCTCCTTGTCGGTGGAGCAGGGCCAGGTCGTCGCCATCATCGGCCCCTTCGGGCGGCGGCAAGTCCACGCTTTTGCGTTGCATGACGCTGCTCGAAACCCTGACGGCGGCAGCTTGTCCTACGGCGCGACCTTGCCGTGGCGACCGACAGCGGCTCCGGTTCCGTATACGGCGGCAAGGCCGTGCTCGCAGGCGAAAAACGCGCTTCGGCCTGGTGTTCCAGAACTTCAACCTGTTCCAGCCACACACGGTGCTGAAGAACATCACCGACGCGCCGCTGTCCGTGCAGAAGCGCCCTAAGGACCAGGTCATGGCCCAGGCCAACGAGCTATTGGTGAAAATGGGCCTGGAGGGCAAGGAGAACATGGTTCCCTGCGAGCTCTCGGGCGGCATGCAGCAGCGCGTGGCCATCGCCCGCGCGCTCGCCTCGACCCCGACGTCCTGTTCTTCGACGAGCCCACGAGCGCGCTCGACCCGGAGCTCACGAAGGGACGTGCTCAAGGTCATCCGCGATTTGGCCGCCGAGCACATGACCATGGTGATCGTGACGCACGATGAGCTTCGCGCGCGATGTGGCCGATCACCTCGTCTTCATGGACGGCGGCTACATCGTGGAGGAGGGCCCTGCCGAGCAGGTGATCAACAACCCGCAGCAGGAACGCACGAAGCTGTTCCTGGCGAACTACGGGGATTAACGAAACGGTTTGCAGCGCGCAAAACGCGCTGCAAGGAAAGCGCCCGGTATCCGGGCGCTTTTGCATGGGAAGGCGGAAACTTGGAAGAAAAGCCCCCCGGGACCTATTCGCGCCAAGAGGCGCTGGCAGAGTGCAGGCAGCCGCTTCGAGCGCCAAGGCGTGCTCTGCGGGCGTTGAGAATGAGCAGGTCGTTGCCCCTACGTTTGGGCGGGTCCAGCCGTCGGCTCTGACTAACGGCATGGTGACGTTCTACATCACGCGGCACGGGCAAACGGTCTACAACGTCGCAAGCCGCGTGCAGGGCTGGTGCGACTCGCAGCTCACCGACGAGGGCATTCGTGTGGCACGTCTGTTAGGCCGTGGCCTGGCGGAGGTCCCGTTCGCGCAGGCCTATTGCAGCGATGCCGGCCGAGCCGTGCAAACGCTGAATGCGGTGCTTGCAGCCAGGGCCGAGGAGAACCCGCAGGCCGCGCTGCCGTTCATTCACGTTCCCGACCCGCGCCTTCGCGAATGGTGCTACGGCAACCTTTGAAGCGGGGCCGGGGGCCGAACTGCACGCGGCGCTCACCCGCGGGTTCGGCGGATCTGTCCCTTCGACGAGTTGAACCGGCGTTTGCCTCAGGTGGCCGAGGTGCTGGCCGACCAGGACGACACCGGGCGCGCGGGCGCTTCGACCAGGTGAAGGCGCGCCTGGAAAGCTTCTTCAGCGAAGCGGGCAAGCAGGCGCTTGCCGCGGGCGGCGGCAACGTGCTGGTGGTCACGCATTCGTTCGTGGTGCGATCGGTCATGTACCTGCTGGATCCTTCGCGCGTGAACGACCCGCTCAAGATCAAGAACGCCAGCGTCACCCAGGTGACGTACGACGGCGAAAACCTTCACGCTGAGGGGAGACGGCATCTACCCGCTGGCTGGGCGAGATGCCGCCGGAAGCCAACGCCATCCCCTTCGGGTTCCGTATGTAAACAAGCGAACACAAAAAGCCCGGGAGGTGTCCCCGGGCTTTCTCATGGCGTATGAGCCGTGTTGCCGTTACTGGTGGTACTTCGTCAGCGTCGGCGTGGTTGCCAGCTGCAGGTCGCCCTCGACGCCTGCCGGCAGGGTGACCGTGTAGCTGTAGGTCACGGTGGACTCCACAGGCAGCGGGTTGTTCGGCTTGGGCAGCACCGAGAAATCGCCCACCTGGCAGGTGAAGGTGACGTCGAGGCCCTGATAGGTTGCCTTGCCGAGCGTGGCGCCGTTCGATGCCGTCACGTCGGAGATCGTGCCGTTTGCAGGTGCATAGAAGTAGATGAACGGGTCGGCATCGCCCAGACTCTTATCGTTGTCCGAGACGATGTAGCTGCCGCCTTGCTTGGCTTCCTGCGCGGTCATGAAGTTCGTCAGCGTGGTGGTCACGTGATAGGTGCGGGAGCCGTCGCTGCCCGTGACGGGGCTGAGATCTGGGTATCCATGCCCAGCCACCAGCCAAGCTTGCTGCCGGCCCAGAAGTTGACGAACACGCCAAGGGTGGGCTCCTGCTGCGATGCGGCGGTCATGGAGCCCGAATAGCCCATGTCCTCGATGTAGCCCCTGCTCGGTGGCATCGGCCAGCCAGATCATGACGCGGCGATCCTCAAGGCCGCCCATCATGGTGGAGACCAGCTTCATGAGCGAGGATGCGTTCATGTTCTCCAAAGCCGAATCGAATGCGTATTCCGCGGCCTCGGCGAACAGGGCGTCGCACAGGTCGTTGCCCTCGGACATGTTCGAGCCGCTGGACAGGTACTTCCAGTACAGGTCATGCTGCAGCACCTTCGTGGCGTTCGTGCCGTCGATGGTGGTGCCATCGGACAACGTGAAGCTGTCGCCCGTGGCGGCCAGCAGGTCCTGGACCATGGTCGGGGGTGATGGAGATGACGCCGTCGACGGACTGCTCGGTCTTCTCCTGATAGGCGGCCGCCCAAATGCTGGCGACGCGCGGGTAGTCGGGGTTGAAGCTGTTATCCCAGGAATACTGCGTGTACCAGGGTAGAACAGCGCGTTCTCCTCGTCGGTAATGGCGCACTGCGCGGGCGTCTCCTCGGCCATCATGTCGTAGACCTTGGTGAAATCGCCCAGCTCGATGGCGCCGTTGTCGATGGAGATGGTGCCCATGGAGCCGGGAAGCCGCCCGAGGCGCGGATCTCGGCGGTGTTCTGCGCGGCCAGCAGGTACGTGCGGTTGCCGTTCGCGCCGAGCATGGAGCCGATGATGGGCGCGAAGGTGTTCGCCTGCTGGAAGACGTCGTTGATGCCCGTGATCTTCTCCTGGGCGGGCCCCACCAGCTTCTGCAGCTTCTCGATATGGAAGGCGGGAAGCGAGGTCAGTTCGTCGGTGCAGCGCTGCATGGCCGGTGCGCCGTTTTGGATGGCGCCGAGCAGCGTGGTGATGGCAGCGACATCCAGCTTGCCGTCGGCATCGATGCAGGCGGACGGGGGCGTGGTGGACAGGCTGCTGGTCAGCGGCACGATGGCGTTGTCGGATGCGTCTGCCAGGGCGGAGGCGATGGTCTGCACGCCCTTCACGTCGCTGCCCACGACGGGCAGCATGGCGGCCACGTCCCAAACGGGGGAGGAGAGCTCCTCATTCATGGCCTGTGCCGAAGATTGCAGGTTGGAGGCGTTCTTCGCCGCCGTTTGGAAGTCCTGCCCGGCGATGGCGGTCTGAATGCCGTTGACGTTGGAAAGCGCGGTCTCTGCCTGGGCTTTCACGTCCTTGGCGGACAGCGCCAGCGCCGCGCCGTAACCGCACGTGCCCACCAGCAAGCATGCGATGACGACGATGCAGACGATCAGCTTAGTGTGCTTCTTGCGGCGCTTCTTTTTCACGCGGATCATGCCGTCGTGCTCGTGATTGTTCGGAAGAGGCTGGAAGTTGAAATCCTGCCTTCCGTATGGGTTGCCGTACCCGTTTTGCGGCGGCTGCTGCCCAGGTTGCTGGGTGTAGCGCGGCTGCTGATACGGGGGCGCTGATATGCTTGCTGGCCGTATGGCTGTTGCGGGCGCGCCGGTGCTTGCCGGCCCATGTTGGCGGGTCGGTTAGCCTGTTGCCCATATGCCTGGTCCGGGCGCGAATGCTTTCCGTTGTTCTGCATAACACTCCTGACTTGCCTGTAACTACAAGGAGAAAGTGTATCACGCGCGGTGTCGGCGGGGGACATTTGCACGCGAAGCCCAGATGACGGGCTTATCGGGAAGCCATCTGCCGATAAGCCCGTCATCAACGACGGCTTTTTGCGCGCTATGTGCGTCCTGTTTATCAGTGGTTCTCGATGACGTGCAGGATGACGCGGTGCCACGCCGTTTCGGTCTCTTTATCGTAGATGACGTCGTTGGCCATCTCGTCGATGTAGAAGGAGATGTACACCCGCTCGAGTCCCTCGTCAGGCAGGAGCATCTACCCTGGTTCAGCATCATATCGACGACGCCGTTGCAGAATTCGAACTTCACGGGCCCGGAGGGCTGGGGCCTGCCAAGGGCGCGTGAGTCGATGAGCGAGTAATAGTCGTAGGTCACCAGATCGCCCTTTGCAAGGAAGTCGATATAGCGGGGCTCCTGGGCGTTCGGATCAGGGCTCCAAAGGCCCACGATCATTTCGTTTGTCAGCGTGGTCTCGGGCATGGGCACCGTCTGCCCGCTACTGGAAGCGCTCGACCCGCTATTGGCGGAGCTGCCGCCGGTCGATTCGCTCGACTTGCCTCGGTTGCGGGCAGGCCGCTGTTGGCGGAGCTGCCGCCGGACGACTCGCTTGGCTTCGATTCGGTTTCCTTGCCCGTGCTCGAGCTGTTCGAGCTGCTCGTCGAGCCGGAACTCGAGCTGCTTGCAGCGGGTTTGTCCTGGGTTTTGCCCTTGCTCGTCGAGTCAGCCTGCACTTTGAGGTCTCCGCCTCGGTTCCGCCGAACAGCTTCACCTTGACGTTGCGCTGCGATTCGATGAAGTTGGCGTCCGCGCCCACGCGCTCAAGGTATTCGGCGGAATCGCCCCCGATGTTCTTCTTCGCCGCGCTTAGGCTTTTCGACAGCGTGGGGTAGTTGCCGTTCTCGTCGGGGGCCAGAAACGCGGTCAGCACGCCCTGGAGCATGGCGACGTTGTAGACGTGCGAGATCGACCCGGTGTTGCCGAAGACGGCCGTAGCGCCGTTGTCCAGGAACGCGTCGGCCAGCTGGCTATCCTCTCCCGTGCTGCAGGCGCACAGGTAGACGACCGACCCGCTCATGCCGCGCACGTAGCGCTTTACGAAGGCGGGCGTGATCGCAAGGTGGCTCTCGGGGATCCCCGGCCACGTTGACGATCGTGGCGCGGTCGTTCTTGATCTCGATGAGCTGGGATTTGTCACTTAGGTCGGAGTCGATCCGGTGTCAAGGACGCTGCCGGTCTTGCGGTTGTACCCGCCGTGGCCGGCCCAGATGAGAAGCTGCTGCTTGCCACCGAGCTCTTTAAGCCCGGCAAGCGTGGTGTTGCTCGGGGGTTTTTCGCCGTGGAGGCGGACCATTTCGAGGAAGTTGCGGAAAACGCGCTGGTGATAGTGCTGATCGCCGCGAGCGAATCGGTTCGTCCCGTGGTCTCCACCGAGCAGACGGTGGATTCGGAATCGGTGCTCAAGGCATCGGTTCCCTCGGGCGCGGCTATGTAGAGATACGACAGGCCGTTCTCGAACTTGAAGTACACGCTGTTGTCGTCGGCGGTGTAGTAAGAGGATATGACCCCCTGCGCCTCAAGCTCCTTCGCGTAGGACTTTTGCGCTGCTATGGCGCTTTTGACGTCTTCTTCGGTTTGAAATCCACCCGATGCATACGTCGCGGCGTTCTGGTCGATTTGATCGATGGCCTCCTCGAACTCGGCGATCTCGGCATTGAGAGCTCGGGAGCGGTGAATTCCTCCCAGATATCTAAGGCGAAGTTCGTTCCCGTGAGGAAGTATTGCACCGCAAGGACGACGATCGCGGCAATGACGATGAACGCCACGGTATTATCGCCGCTGCCGTTCTTGGAGCCGTTCGATGAACTTTGCGAGGGCTTGTCGGGCGTTGCCGTAGCTTCTCCTTGGCGTTCGTCTGCATGATGGAGCGTCGCTTCATATCATACGAGATGAACGCGCTGTCTGGGCGAGCTTTGTGCGCGTTGGCGAACTTTCGTTCCTGGGCGGCGATGGGTTGCCTGGCGCCGCGGGCCTGGGTTTGGTGCCGGTGCTTGCCCGGCCCGGTCGTCGCGGCTACGGCGGGTTTAAGACCGAGACGGCGCTTGTCTGGCGCGCTGGGTTCCGTCTGCCGTATGCGCTTGCAGACCGCAAAACGAAAAGCGCCCCGGAATGGTTCCGGGGCGTTGGCTTCGCGTTGGCGGTCGTCGCCGGCGCTTATGGCTTGAGACAGCTCAGCGACCGCTTTCGTTCTTATCGCACGGCTTTCGCGATGCTACTTGGAGAAGCGGCTATAGTCGTAACCGCCCTCGCCGCCGCGCTTCTTGTTGTTGGCCTTGTGCTGGTTGCCGTTCTGGGCCTTGCGCTCCTTCTTGTGCAGACGAGCCTGGGCGTTCTTGGCGTTGCGGCGGGAGCGGAACTCCTCGTCGGAGAGCCATTCGCCGTTGCGGCCGGCGCCGCCCTTGCCGCGATAGCCGCCCTTGTTGCCGCCGCGATCGTTGCGGTTGTCGCGGTCGAAGCGGCCGCCACGGTCGTTGCGGCCCTTGCGGTCGAAGCGCCCCCTTGCCGCCGCGGCCGCCGCGCTCGCCGCGGGTGACCAGCGCATCGTCCTCGCGACGGCGACGACCCTCGCCGGCGTTGGGCCTGCGGCCCTCGCGCTTCAGCGCGCTCGGCGTGCTTTCTCGCCGGTGCGGCGGGCGCCTGCCGGCTTGTTGCCGCCGCGCGCGCGCCGCCCTTGCGCTCCCCGCGCTTGGGCTTCTCCAGCACGGAGGGGTCGGTCTCGTAGCCCTCGATGGTGGTGAAGGGGATGTCCTGGCCGATGAGCTTCTCGATCTCCTTGAGCGTCTTCATGGTCTCGCGCGTGACGAAGGAGATGGCGAAGCCCTCCTCGCCGGCACGGCCGGTACGGCCGATGCGGTGCACGTAGTCCTCGGCCATGTCGGGCAGGTCGAAGTTGATGACGTAGTTCACCTCGGGCACGTCGATGCCGCGGGCCAGCACGTCGGTGGCCACCAGGATGTCGGTCTTGCCGCGGCGGAAGTTCTCCAGGGCGCGACGGCGGCGGCCCTGGGTCTTGTCGGAGTGGATGGACTCGGCGTGGAAACCGGCGGCCTCAAGCGCTTCGGCGTGGCTCCTCGGTGCGGTTCTTGGTGCGGGCGAAGACGATGACGCGCTCGTGGCCCTTGTCGTTGAGCACCAGAAGCTCCTGCTTTTGCGGTTGGCGATGGGCATGATGTACTGGGCCACGGTGGCGGCGGTCTCGCCGTTGCGGGCGATCTCGATGATGGCCGGGTCCTTCAGCAGGTTGCCCAGATTCTTCTGGATGGAGCTGTCGAGGGTCGCCGAGAACAGCAGCGTCTGGCGCTCGGCCGGCGTGTGCTCCACGATCTTGGTGACGTCGGGCAGGAAGCCCATGTCGAACATGCGGTCGGCCTCGTCGAGCACGAGCACTTTGGTCTCGGACAGGTCGACCACGCCGCGGTCCATCAGGTCGTTCAGGCGGCCGGGAGTGGCGATGAGCACGTCGGTGCCGCCGCGCAGCTCGCGGATCTGCGGGCCGTAGGGCGTGCCGCCGTACACGGTGGTCACGAAGTGGCCGGTTTTGCGGGAGATCTGCATGCACGTGCGGCTGATCTGCTGAGCCAGCTCGCGCGTGGGGCTGACGACGCACACGCGGGCGGGCCGCGGCCCTTCATGCGCTCGAGCGTGGACAGCGTGGGCAGCAGGAACGCTGCGGTCTTGCCGGTGCCGGTGGAGGCGGCGGCGATGACGTCGCGGCCTTCCAGGATGTAGGGGATGGACTGCTCCTGAACGGGCGTGGGGGAGTCATAGCCCATGCGCTCGACGGCGGCGAGGGCTGCCTCGGACAGGCCTAGTTCTGCAAATGCGGTCATGTAAGATCCGTTTTCTTCGCGGAAGCAGCGCGCGGCAAACCAAGGCGTCCGGAAACGGACGGCATCGGTTTCAGTCAAGCGCTTGCAACCTATGTACCAATTCATCGCACCCGCCCCAGGCGGCGTGCTTTGCGCTTGACGCGAGCCGCTTTTACATGCCTTGCGCGATGCGTGGAAGAGCGCGCGAAAAGAAGATTAGAAAGAATTTCGTGAGAAGCAACCCGCTTATTATGATGTTGTTTTCACAAAGGGAAGCGCTTGAGCCCGAAAAGTCCGCGATTGTGCACGAATCTCCACGGCTTTCGGTCTTTTCTGCTGAAGTGGAGCAACTTTGTACCCGCCCCCCTCCACTGCGGGGTATAATGATAAGGCTATTGCCCCAAGACTTGAGAGGTTTATTCATGACATTGCTCGAGCTGCTTCAGCTTATGCGCAAGCATCTGAAGCTCATGATCGTCCTGCCTATCGTGTGCGCGCTTGCGACCGCCGTGGTCTGCTTCGTCGCGCTGCCCAACACGTATACCGCTTCCACCAGCATGTACGTGCTTTCGCGAAGCAGTCTTCGGCGAACTCCGACAATGCTGCGAACTACTCCAACCTCAATGCCAGCCAGATGATGGCCAACGACGTGTCCACGCTTCTCAAGAGCGATCGCATCGAGGCTGACACCGCAAAGGACCTGCACCTCGAGTCGCTGAAGGGGTACTCCACCAAGGTCACCAGCGAGACCACCTCGCGCGTCATCACGCTTTCCGTTACCGGCACCGACCCGGATATCGCCGCCACCATCGCCAACGACATGGCCAGCAACGTCTCCAAGGTCGCGCAGCAGGTCATGGACGTCCAGTCGGTCAACGTCATCGATCAGGCCACGGCCCCCACGGCGCCCTCCGGCCCCATCGTCCCATGTACATCGCCGTCGCGCTGCTCGCCGGCTTGTTCGTCGCCATCGCCATCGTCGTGGTGTCCGATATGCTCAACACGAAGGTGCGCAACGCCGACGAGATCGAAGACCTGCTGGGCCTGCCCGTCATCGGCCGCATGCCTGCTCTCAAGGGAGGTAAATAAGCTATGGCTCGCAAACCTAAAGGCGGCGACGATATGGAGATGCAGAACGCCGCGAAGACCCTGATGGCCAACATCCGCTTCATGAGCGTCGATAACCCCATCCGTTCCCTGGTGTTCACCAGCTCCATTCCCAACGAAGGCAAGTCCACGGTCACGTGCAACGTCGCCCGAGCCATCGCGTCCTCGGGCATGCGCGTGTGCCTGGTCGAGTGCGACATGCGCAACCGCACGCTGGCCGGCATGCTCGGCGTGCGCTCCACGGGCGGTCTATACTCGGTGCTCTCCGATACCATGCCCATCCAGCAGGCCATCGTCGCCACCAATACCGAGAACATGTTCCTGCTCGATGCTGAGCCGCACATCCCCAATCCTGCCGATATCCTGGCCTCCAAGCGCTTCGCCTCGTTGGTTCACAAGCTTGAGCAGATGTTCGACTACGTCATCTTCGACACGCCACCCGTCGGCATGTTCGTCGATGCTGCTGTGGTCTCCACCATCGTCGACGCCGCCGTGCTGGTGGTGCGCGAGAACTTCACGAAGCGCCAGGCCGTGCTGCAGGCCTACGACCAGCTGAAGAAGGCCGGCGGCAACGTGGGTGGGCGTCGTCATGAACTACTGCAACGTCGAGAAGTCCGAGTACTACTACGCTTACTACAGCCAGCAGGGCAAGCGCGAGAAGGGCACCTCTTCCGCGGTGAAGGTCGATTCCCGCAACCTCGGCCCCAACGTCCCCGCGCGGCGGCGGTAAAGCATGGCGGTGCCGCGAACCCCGCTAACTACGGACGCCAGAACAACGGTGCTCGCCAGAGGATAGTCGACGTGCTTGACCTGCATTGCCATATCCTTCCCGGCGTTGACGACGGGGCAAGCTGCCTCGGCGAGAGCGTACGCATGATCCATGCCGCGTACAAGGCCGGCATCACCGATATCGTATGCACGCCGCATTGCCGCGACCCGTACTTCGATTTCGATGCCATGTGGGATGCGTTCAACCAGCTGGCTCCGCGTTCGCCCATCCCCATGCGCATGGGTTTCGAGGTGAACATCCGCAAGCTCCGCGAACTGGGCATGGATTGGGCGCCGTACCTGTGCTTCCAGGATTCCAAGACGCTGTTGCTCGAGCTTTCCACGCATGCCACCAAGCGCGATTTCGAGGAATACGAGCGCGAGATCTACGAGCTGCAGGGCATGGGGCTTGACGTGATCATCGCCCATCCCGAGCGCTACAAAGGCAATCCAGGAGGATACCTCCATCGCGGAGCGTCTGGTCAGTTGCGGGTGCGTGTTGCAGGCATCGGCAGACTTCATCCGCGGCGGGCGTATGGGCAAAGGAGCGCAAACCTGCCCAGCGTTTGTTCGAAGCCGGTTTGTACACCTACATCGCTAGCGATGCCCACTGCGTCGAACACTACGAGGCGTTTTCCGAAGCGGTGTATAAATTCGGGCATATGTTGCGAACGGAATAGCCGACGAAGGAATAGACCTGTACCAGTTCCACAATCCCGCATTCTGCCCGAAGCCAGGCGACGGCTCCGGCCTCTACGAGGCTATGCAGGAGGCCAAAGCCAAAGGCATGATCCGGCATATCGGCATCACCAATCACCGCCTGGCGGTGGCCCACGAGGCCATTGACAGCGGTTTGTACGAGACGCTGCAGTTCCCGTTCAGCTATATCTCCGGTGAGCAGGAGCTGGAATTGGTGAACAAGTGCAAGGCGGCAAATATGGGCTTTATCGCCATGAAGGCTCTGTCCGGTGGACTGATCACCAACAGCGCCGCAGCCTATGCCTTTGAGGCGCAGTTCGATGGAGTTCTGCCCATCTGGGGCGTGCAGGGAACCGTCGACGTGAAGGGCGCGGGGGAGGAATAGGTTCGGCAGCAAGCCTCGTTGTAGCATGTCGTCC